>Ga0070699_100000063_pt1 | contig 100440 bp, 91 predicted proteins | sample KBSK1503metaG_FD_65473 | JGI IMG/M metagenome (GOLD analysis project Ga0070699, IMG submission 65473) | Corn, switchgrass and miscanthus rhizosphere microbial communities from Kellogg Biological Station, Michigan, USA - KBS K1-50-3 metaG | ecosystem: Host-associated > Plants > Roots >... | reverse complement strand
GTGGTGTCGAACGGCACCTCGGCTCGCACCCCGGCGGGAAAGCTCCTGGACAGCTCCGCCATCCGCGCGACGACCTGATCCCGCGCCTCCAGCTGATTGGCGGTGGGCCGACCGAAGACCAGCACGATCGCCGTCGGCTTGCCGTTCAGCCGGCCGACGGCGTCATAGCTCAGTGCGCCGAGGCGGACCGAGCCGACGTCCCGCGCTCGCACCAGCGAGCCATCGGGCCGGGCTCGCAGGATGATGTTGCCGAACTCCTCTGCCGTGGCCAGCCGGCCGCTGGTGGTGACCGGCAGCGTGAGCTGGGTGCCCTTTGGTGCCGGCTCCCGGCCCAGGCGTCCCGCCGGATTGGTGGTGTTCTGCTCCCGCACCGCCCGGGCGACGTCGTCCACCGTCATGCCGAGCCGGGCCATCTTTTCGGGATCGAGCCCCAGCAGCATCGAAAAGTCGGAGCCGCCGAAGACTTGCGCGCTGCCGACCCCGGGCAGCCGCTTGAGCTCGTCCTCGATGTACAGCTTCGCGTAGTTGCTCAGGTAGAGCGCGTCGTAGCGGGGATCGTCCGAGACCAGGGAGGTGACCATCAGGATGTTGGTGTTGGTCTTCTGGATCACGATCCCGTTGCGCCGCACCTCCTCGGGAAGCTGCGGCTCGGCGAGCTTGACCGCGTTTTGCACCTCGACCGCCGCCAGGTCCTGGTTGCGGGAGATGTCGAAGTACACCGAGAGCGTCATCACTCCGCTGCTCGTATTGGCCGACTGGTAGTAGAGCATCCCCTCGAGACCGGAGAGCTGCTGCTCGATCGGCGCGGCCACCGCCTGGGCCACGTCCTCGGCGTTGGCGCCGGGATACACCGCGGTGACCTGGACTGCCGGAGGTGTGATCTGGGGGAATCGGTTGATCGGAAGCCGGATGAGCGCGAATGCGCCCAGCAGCGTGATGACGACCGAGATGACGGCGGCAAGGACCGGCCGCCGGATGAAGAAGTAGCGGATCGGCGCTGCGGGCTCGCTCACTTGGGCGTGCCGGTCGCTGTGGTGTCCGCGGCGGGCACCGCCTTGACCTTGGCCCCCGGACCGACTTTCTGGATCCCGTCCACGATGACCCGGTCTCCCGGCGCGAGGCCCTCCTCGATCAGCCACTGCTCACCGGTCCATCCCCTGGCCACGACATCGTGCGCCACGACCGAATCCCCGCGCACGAGGTAAACCGTTTGTCTCCCCATCTGGAGCATCACGGCGCGCTGCGGGATCACGATCGCGCTGTCGAGCACCAGGCCGTGCATCCGGACCCGCACGAACTGTCCGGGCACCAGCAGCCGTTCGCGATTGGCGAATTCCGCGCGCAGCTGCTGCGTCCCGGTGGCGGGGTCCACCACCGGGTCGATGAAGTCGAGCCGGCCGATACTGGGCGCCGGAGCTCCATCGGGGAGGATGGCCTCGAAGGTGAGCGGGCCGCCGGGCCGGAGGAGCCGGTTTGCCCGCGGATCGCGCCGCCAGGCGAGCTGCTGCTGAGCGGAGGGACGAAAGGTGACGTAGATGGGGTCGAGGAGATCGATGGTGGTGAGCACGTCGTCCGACCCGCGCACCCTGGCGCCCACCTCGAGCAGCGCCTTCCCTACCCGCCCCGCCAGCTCGGCCCGGACCACCGTGTCGTCGAAGTCCTTCTTGGCCCGGTCCGCAATTCCCCGGACTTCTTCCACCGAGGCCTGGGCCTGTTGAGCCTGCGACGCCGCGTTGTCGTAGTCCTGCCGGGAGACCGCGTTGTCCTTGAGGAGCGCGGCATAACGCGTCAGGGTCTGCTGGGCGTTGGCCGCGCGAGCCTCGACCTCCGTCAGCCTTGCCCGGGCCGCGCGCCAGTCCGCCTCATACGCGGTTTGATCGAGCCGGTAAAGCACCTCGCCGGCCCTGACCGCCTGGCCCTCGTGGAACGGGCGCGACTTGATCACCCCGCCGACCTGAGCCCGCACCTCGACGCTGCGCGAGGCCTCCACGTTGCCGGAGAATTCATAGACCTGCTCGATCCGCCGGGGCGCGACCTCGATGACCGCAACTTCCGATGGAGGCGGGGCGAAGGCCGCCGGTTTGCTGCACCCCAGTGCGAGGAGCAGAGCGGCAACCGTCAAGCAAGGCTTCGATGCCCAACCGGTCGATCGTGACGGCATGACTGCTCCCAGTGCCTGGACTCACCCTCGCTCGTCGACGGGGAATTCGACGGTTTCCGAGGGAACGGCAAAATATCCCCGGTCCTGCCCCGGAAATCCGGGCTCGGCCTTGAGCTCGAGAATCTGTTTCGTGTGACGGACGCTGTGGGCCGCGAGGAACAGCACCCACTGATAGCCGTCGAGCATACCAAGTGCCGGATGCTCCTTGACCCGCGCCCGAAGTCCCGCGCTGGCGGTCCGCAGGAATTCCGCAGTCCGGTTGCGCCCGTTACGAAAACGTCGCAGCGAATCCACCGGGGTCCAGCGTCCCGTGGGCGCGATCCCCTGCGGGGCCTTCGCGAAGGAGATTCGGCCCGGCGTGATCACCGACACGGTCCGGTCGGAGACCAGGCTCCGCAGCCGCGCGTCCTCCAGCGACAGGCTCCGCGCCGGCGCACCCGACGGGACTTCCTGAAGGCGCATCACGATCGCGTTCCCGAACAGCTCCTCGAGCAATGCCAGGTGCTCCAGCACGTCCGCGATCGACCAGCGATCGGGATTCTCCCGGTGGATCAATTGGGTTTCGCTCAGCCCGTGCACCGCCTGCGCAACGCCCTTGGCGGATTCCGCGAGAAAGCCCAGGGCTTCTTCGATCTCCGTCGAGGTCAGGGCCGTCCCCGAGCCACTGTTCACTGACGTACCGGTCATGGTGCCTCCACACACATGGGAAAAGCCGCCGACCGGGCTAACCTTGCGCGGCCGGTACGCTATTGCAAGTACGGACAAAAGTGATACTATAAACCGCAGGCAGTAGGCACTAGGCAGTAGGCAGTGGGCGGTGGGCGTGGGTGAGACCGACGAATGGAACGTTGTGTCCAGCATCCAGCGTCCAGCATCCAGCGTCTCGGAGTCTTCCATGCTTCCCAATCCGCACCGTCTCTGTCCCCTCATCGCCTTCGATCAGCTGCTCGGCGGCAAATACAAGCTGCGGATTCTCTGGGACCTGCATCGCGGGCCCCGTCGCTATGGTGAGCTGCGCAGAGCGCTGGTGCCCGCCGGGCTCGGCAAGCCGGTGACGCCGCGCACCTTGAGCCGGGAGCTCAAGGAGCTGGAAAAGCGGGGCTTCATCCATCGGAAACAGTTCCCCGTCATCCCGCCCAAGGTGGAATACACGCTGACCGATCGCGGAGGGGGATTACTTCCTGTCATCCGCGAGATCATCGGGTGGGGAATGGCCGGAGGACACGACGGCAAGCTCTGCCGTCCGCGGAAGGATCTGCGAAGCGCCTAGGGCCGGCTCACGTCGGCGCCGGTAGACTTACGGCCGAAGTCTGACTGCTGGAGGCTGACAGCTGGGACTGACGACGGCCTCGCAACTAAGGCGACCGTGTGGTGCGTATGGTTAAGGAGGGAATTGATCCGAAGCGATCCGAAGGAGCGCGGAGGACAATGGTCCTGATGACGAAGGGACGAGTGGCTAGGGAGGGAATTGAACCCCCGACACGCGGATTTTCAGTCCGCTGCTCTACCAACTGAGCTACCTAGCCCGAAGGCGCGAAAATATAACCAGCCGACCCCCTAACCTCAAGAAAATCATGCGCTTCCTGCCGGTAGCCGGCCTGGTGCTTTCCGCCGCGACCCTTGCTGTGGCCACAGAGGTTGAGGCGCAGACGTCTCGCCCCACGATGAGCATCGAAGAATACGAGCCGCGCGCCACCCTGGTGGTGCCGGCCCATCTCCGGCCGCGCGCCAAGTTTCCCTTCATCGACGTGCATGGGCATCAGCCACTCGATCCCTCGCCGGCCGCGCTCGACAAGCTCATCGGCGAAATGGACCAGCTCAACATGCGGGTGATGGTCAACCTGAGCGGCCGCCAGGGCACGGCACTCGCGAACGGCATTCGCACATATGCCCGGCACAAGGGACGGGTCGTCTTCTTCGCCAACCTCAATTTTTCCGGGATCGATGATCCGGAATGGGGCGCCCGCGCCGCGGCCCAGCTCGAACAGGATGTCAGACAATCGGGTGCGGTCGGGCTCAAGATCTTCAAGAACCTGGGCATGGACCTGAAGGACGGGCGGGGCCAACGGGTGCGGACCGACGACCCGCGGTTCGATCCGGTCTGGCGCAAGGCGGGGGAGCTGGGCGTCCCGGTGCTCATCCACACCGCGGAGCCGGCGCCTTTCTTCGAGCCGGTGGACAAGTACAACGAGCGCTGGCTCGAGCTGACCCAGATCCCGGGCCGGGCCCGCCCCCCGGAACGGTACCCGCCGTTCGACTCCCTGATGACCGAGCAGCACCGGGTCTTCAAGCACCATCCCCGGACCCAGTTCATCGCCGCCCACCTTGACTGGATGGGCGCCGACCTCGGCCGGCTCGGCCGACTGCTCGATTCGCTGCCCAACGTAACGACCGAAGTCGGCGCGGTGCTCTACGAGCTGGGCCGCCAGCCGCGGGCCGCGCGGGAGTTCCTGACGAAGTACCAGGACCGCGTGATGATGGGGAAAGACACCTATGCCGCGGAGGAGTACCCGGTCTACTTTCGCGTCTTCGAGACCGGGGACGAGTACTTCGACTATTACCGGAAGCGCCACGCCTTCTGGAAGATGTACGGCCTCGAGCTGCCCGATTCGGTGCTGAAAAAGATCTACTACCAGAACGCCCTGCGGGTGATCCGGGGAATCCCCCGCGAGGGATTCCCCGAATAGCCCCGACTACATGAGCGGGATCTTGGGCTTCTTGAAGATCCCCTCGACCTTGCTCTTCGCCGCGTTCTTGGCCGCGTCGGCCGCCGCCTGCTTGGCCGACGCCGCGAGCGATTTCATTGCGTTGTTGGTCGCGTCGGCGATCATCTTCCCCATGTCGAAGTTCTTCATCGTCTCGCAGGCCTGCTGCATCGACGCCTCCTCCTCGGGGGTCCTCTTCGGCAGCTCTCCCGCGCTCTGTCCCGCCTTGGCCTGGGCGGCCTGGAGCTCCGCTCGCGCCTTGGCGAGCGAATCGGCGAGCGCCTGACTCGCGAGGTAATTCACGATGCTCTCCGCCGCCGAGTCCGCATTGGCCACATGCTTGTCGGGGCTCCAGACCACGCTCGGCGGCGGCGCAAACGCGGCGTCGGATACCGACCCCAGTTTCACCTCGGTGGCGGTCTCCTCCATGTTGAAGCAAAAGAGTCTGGTCTGGGAATGCAGCGTGATCGGCGTTTTGTTCATGGTGCACATCACGACCGGCCCCACTTTCCGTTCCTCGCATTCCTGGCCGGCGTAGGTCTTCCTCCCCAGCTCTTCTCCCACCATCCCCAGACTCGCCGGCGAAAGCCTCGTGAACATCGAGGCCATGTCGCTCATGTTCTGGTGGAGATTCTTCTTGCCGGCGCCGTCCAGCTTGTCATACGCCTTGGCCATGAGCGGGACCATGTTGGGCATCACCGTGCCCTGCTTCTTCGCGACATCGGCGTTGTACATCGAATCGGGCGTGGTCAACGTCCAGGTGTCCGTGGTCGTGGTCTTGCCCATCATCTTCATGGTGCCGATCTGCTTGCGGACGAACCGGTCGCCATCGAAGGCCATTGTCGCGGTGCCGGTGAGATCGCCACTCAGCGTGTAGGTGGCCTCCGCGCCGCCCTTGATGCTGGACTTTGGCAATTTGAATGGATTGGGCTGCGCGGCGGCGGGGGCGACGGCGGCACAGAGGCCGATCGCCACGAAGAGACGGCGCATGCATGACTCCGAGCTGATGTGAATCGAGGGAATATACCGGCCGGACTAGTCCCGGCCAGACCGCTGAAAACGCGCCAGCCGGGCTAGCCGAGTCGGTCTGCTCGCCGCATCTTGTCGGGATGCAGACCCCCGACTTCCCCAATCTGACCGTCCTCGAGCATCCGCTGATCCAGCACAAGCTGGCGATCCTCCGGGACAAGGCCACACCGGTCAAGGACTTCAAGCAGCTGGTGAACGAGATTGCCATGCTGATGACCTACGAGGTCACCCGCAACCTCGCCACCGAAACGGTGGAGATCGAGACTCCACTGGAGCGCACCCAGGCGCGAAAGGTGTCGGGAAAGAAGCTCACGCTGGTACCGATCCTCCGCGCGGGGCTCGGGATGGTGGAGGGGATCACCCAGCTGATCCCCTCGGCCCGCGTGGGCCACGTGGGGCTCTTCCGGGACCATGAGACCCTGCTCCCGGTCAGCTACTACTTCAAGGTGCCGGCCGCCGAAACCGATCGCGACTTCTTCGTCCTCGACCCGATGCTGGCGACCGGAGGATCGGCGGTGGCCGCGGTTTCCAAGCTGCGCGAAGCCGGCGCGACGCGGGTCCGCTTTCTCTGCCTGGTCGCCGCGCCGGAAGGCGTCGCGGCGATGCTCAAGGCTCATCCGACCGTACCGGTGTTCGCCGCCGCCCTCGATCGTGAACTCAACCGGCAGGGGTATATCCTTCCCGGCCTGGGGGATGCGGGAGACAGGATCTTCGGGACACGGTGAGCGGTAAGCGGTGAGAGGTGAGCGGGACGAGCGCTCCCCGCTTACCGCTCACCGCTCACCGTTCACCAGCCAAGGAGCCGAAATGGCCGCGAAGTTGACCTTTTGGGGCGCCGCGGGGCAGGTCACGGGCTCGATGCACCTGCTCGAGGCCGCGGGGGCGCGGATCCTCCTCGATGCCGGACTCTTCCAGGGCCACCGCGCCGAAGCGGCCGCCCTCAATGCGAATCTCCCCTTCGATCCCCGGCGGATCGACGCCATTGTCGTCAGTCACGCGCACATCGATCATATCGGCCGGCTTCCGTTGCTGGTCCGGCACGGATTCCACGGACCGATCTTCGCCACGCCGGCCACCCGCGATCTCTGCGCGGTCATGCTGCCCGACGCCGCCCACATCCAGGAGAGCGACGCGGCGTTTCTCGCCCGCCGGGGGAAAAGCAGCCCGGAAAGCCAGCCGCTGTACAATCTGGCCGACGCGATCGCCGTCCAGGACCTGATCACGGGGGTCCCGTACCGGCGGATTCACTACCTCCGGAAGAACCTGGCCTTCGAGTACACCGAAGCGGGCCATATCCTCGGCAGCGCCACGGTGGATCTCCGCCTGACCGAAGGCGGCAACACCCGGATCGTGTTCTCCGGAGATATCGGCCGGTACGGTCTCCCCATCATTCGCGATCCCGACCCTCCCACCGGTCCGATCGACACCCTGATCGTCGAATCCACGTACGGAGACAGGGACCATGAGCCGATCGCCGGCGCCGAAGACCGGCTCGGCGAGGTGATTCGCCACACCGCCGCGCGGGGCGGCAAGGTCCTCATTCCGGCCTTTGCGCTGGGACGCATCCAGGAAATCGTGTATTCGCTGCATCAGCTCCGGAAAGCGGGCCGGATCCCCGACATCCGGATTTACGTGGACAGTCCTCTCGCGGTGGATGCGACCGCCGTATACCGGTTGCACCCGGAGGTGTTCGATCGCCGGGAGCAGATGCTCGCGAATTCCGACAGGATTTTCGACTTCCCGATGTTGCAGTACGTCAAGAAGGTGGAGGATTCCAAGCGCCTGAACACGCTGAATGGTCCCGCGGTCATCATCGCGGCGTCGGGGATGGCCGAAGGGGGAAGAATTCTCCACCACCTGGCCAATCACATCGGCGATTCGAAGAACTGTGTCCTGTTCGTCGGCTACCAGGCCGAAGGGACACTGGGCCGCCGCATTCACGACGGGGCGCGGCAGGTCCGGATCTATGGCGACATGTACGAAGCCCGCGCGGAGGTACAGTCGCTCGACGCGCTCTCGGCGCATGCCGACAGATCCGAGCTCCGGGCCTGGGTCAAGCGGCTGGGGGGACCGGTGCGCCGGGCGTTCGTCGTCCACGGCGAGGCAGGACCCGCGGCGGCCATGGCGCAGATGCTCCGCGACGAGGGCGTCGGCCAGGTCACGATCCCGCAGATGGGTGAATCGTTCGACCTGTGACGCGAGCTCTCCGGTGGGGCGGGCGAGTCGCCGCGCTCGCCGCGATCGCCTACGCGGCCCTCTTTCTCTGGGTGTACCGGGTGAGCCGACTGGACCAGCGCGAGCGTGCCGATGCGATCGTGGTCCTCGGTGCGGCGCAATACAACGGACGCCCTTCGCCGGTGCTCAAGGCGCGGCTCGATCACGCGCTCGAGCTGTATCGCGAAGGCCTCGCGCCGATGGTGGTGGTGACGGGGGGCATCGGCCCCGGAGACCGGATGAGCGAGGCGACGGTAGGCCACAAGTATTTGCGGGCCCAGCTTCCCGACTCGGCGATCATCGTGCGCCCCGACGGGCGGACAACCGAAGAATCGATGCGATCGGTGGCGGAGTGGATGCGTGAACGCGAAGTGGCGCGGGTGCTCCTGGTGAGCGACCCGTTTCACATGGCCCGGCTCCGGCTCGAAGCCCGCTACGCCAGACTCGACGCCTTCGTCTCCCCGACTCGCACCAGTCCGATCATGGCAGGCAGCCGGAGGGAGGTGGGGTATCTTGCCCTCGAGGCGCTCAAACTCCCGGTTACCGCAATCCGCAACCTGTTCGGCTCCCCTTCCCCGGAAGCCGTCACGGTCGTTCCCTGAGTCGCGCACCCGCTGCGCCTTCCTTCTTCCCCCTTCCCCCGCCCCGCCATGATACGTTTCTGCCTTCTCGTCGCCTGGTCGCTCGCGGCCGCCTCCCCCGTTGCGGCGCAACCGGCTGCCGCGAGGCTGCGCGTGCCGTACGTCATCGATACCCTGCCGAACGGGCTGACCCTCATCGTCCATGAGGACCATTCGGTTCCCATCGTCACCGCCTATACGTGGTTCCATGTGGGGTCGGGTGACGAAGCACCCGGGCGGACCGGGTTTGCGCACCTCTTCGAGCATCTGATGTTCATGGGGTCGGAGCACGCACCCTACCCGCAGTTCGATCGCCTCCTGGAAGCCGCCGGCGCCAGCAACAACGGGTCGACCAGCAACGACCGCACCAACTATTTCGAGCAGGGTCCCGTCTCGGCGCTGCCTCTCATGCTCTGGCTCGACGCCGACCGGATGGGATGGCTCCTGCCGACGATGGATTCCGCCAAGGTCGATCTGCAGCGGGACGTGGTGAAGAACGAGCGGCGCCAGTCGGTGGAGAATCAGCCGTACGGGTTGGTGGAGGACGTGCTCCCCGGCATGCTGTACCCCGCCGGACATCCGTACAGCTGGACGGTCATCGGATCGATGAAGGACCTCTCGGCCGCGTCGCTCGAAGACGTCAAGGATTTCTTCCGGAAATACTACGCACCGAACAACGCGGTGATCGTCGTGGCCGGTGACGTGAAGGCCGCCGACGTGAAGGCGCTGGCCTGGAAATACTTTGCCGACATTCCCCGCGGCCCGGCTATCACCCGGCCTACGGTGCCGTCGTTCGCCCTCACGAAGGACACGATGGGCATCGTCGAGGACCGCGTGCAGCTCCCCCGGCTCTACTACAACTGGCACACCGTCAAGGGCGGCACCGCGGACGACGCAACCCTGGACCTGGTGGCCTACATCCTGACCGGAGCACGCAACAGCCGGCTCACCCAGAAGCTGGTGTACGACCTTCAGATCGCCACCAACGCGAACGCCTTCCAGGACAGCAAGCGACTCGATGGTGACTTCACCGTCCTGTCGACCGCGCGTCCCGGTCACTCGCTTCCCGAGCTGCAGCGGGTGATCGACGCCGAACTGGTGAAGCTCGCCAACGACGGACCCACGCAACGCGAGCTGGATCAGGCCAAGAACAGCACCGAGGCGCAATTCCTGAGCGCCCTCGAGAGCACCAATCGGAAAGCCGACCAGATGAATTCGTACTACTACCAGTCCGGAAATCCCGACGGATTCCAGGCCGACCTGGACCGGTACCGGGCGGTAACGGCGGAGGACATCCAGCGCGTGGTTCGGACCTATTTGCTCGCGCCGAAGGCGGTGCTGAGCGTGGTGCCCAAGGGAAAGCCGGAGCTGGCGGCGGGAAGGAGCGTCACCCCATGAGAATGCGGACTCTGGCGAATTGGGTGGTGGGTGCCGGGTGCTCGGTGCTGGGGACTACGGACCTGCTCGCCCAGGTGACGACGCCGCCCACCCTCGCTCCGCCGCCGGGACTCAAGATGCCTGCGGTGCAGGAAGCGCGGCTGGCCAACGGGCTCCGGCTGGTCGTCGTGCCGATGCACGAAGTCCCGCTGGTGCAGGTGATCCTGAGTGTGGCCGGCGGCGGCAGAGAGGACGGCCCCAGACCGGGACTCGCGACATTTACCGCCGGCATGCTGGACAAGGGCGCGGGCTCGCGTGACGCGAACACGCTGGCCGCGGATGTCGCCTACCTGGGCGCCACGCTCTTTGCCGGCGCCGACTGGAACGGAGTCAATGTCGCGCTCCGCGTTCCCAAGCGCTCGATGGGACCCGCGCTCGACCTGATGGCGGACGTGGCGTTGCGTCCGGTGTTCTCGAGCGCCGAGGTCAAGCGACAACGCGACCTGAGACTCGCCAACCTCGTCCAGCAGCGCGACAACCCGGGCGCCGTCGCCAGCCTCCATTACAACGCCATCGTATTCCCCGAAGGGCATCCGTATCACCGTCCGCTCGGCGGTGACTCTGCCTCGACGGCTGGGCTCGATTCGGCCACGGTTCGCGCCTTTTATCAGCGGGCCTTTCGGCCGGACCGGGCCACGATCGTGATCACCGGCGACATCACGCTTCCGGAGGCCCGGGCAGAGCTGGAGCGGAGGTTCGGTTCCTGGAAAGCCCTCGGCATGGCAACACCTCCGATGAAGCAGGCGCTGCCACCCTCCAGCCGGCCGAGCAGGGTCTACCTGATCGACAAGCCCGGCGCCGCGCAGTCGGTGATCCGCATCGGGCACCGGGGGGTGGAACGGAGCAGCTCTGACTACTACGCCATCCAAGTCATGAATACACTTCTAGGTGGCTCATTCTCCTCGCGGCTCAATTCGAATCTCCGCGAGACCAAAGGCTATACCTATGGTGCCCGTTCATCCTTCGATTTCCAGCCGCTCCCCGGAGCATTCACGGCCTCGGCCGACGTGCGCACCGATGTGACTGACAGCTCGCTGGTCGAGTTCTTCCGGGAGCTCCGCCGCATCCGCGATTCGGTGGTGGATCCGATCGAACTGGAGCGCACCAAGCAGTATCTCGCGCTCCGGGTGCCCGGATCTTTCGAAACCACGAGCCAGATGGCCGGTCAGGTCGGGACACTCCTCACCTTCGGCCTGGCCTTCACCTGGTTCGACGACTACGTCCGCCGGATCATGGCGGTCACCGCTGCCGATGTGCAGCGCGTGGCTCGCGAATACATCCGGCCCGACTCGGTCTCGATCGTGATTGTCGGAGACGTACCGAAGATCCGTCCCGGCATCGAGCGTCTCGGCCTGGGGCCGGTCGAGCTCGGGACGCCCTGATCATGACTCTCCTCGAGTCGGACCGTCGCTACGACGGCAAGGTGATCCGGGTTGATCTCGATACGGTGCGATTTCCCGATGGATCGACCGGGGTACTCGAGATGATCCGTCACCCCGGCGCCGCCGCCGTGGTGCCGTTCCTCGACGATCCGGCCGACGCCGATCCGCGGGTCCTCCTCATCCATCAGTTTCGTCATGCCGCCGATGGGTTGCTCTGGGAAATTCCCGCGGGAACGCTTTCCGCAGGGGAGTCGCCTCTGGCGTGCGCGCGCCGGGAGCTGGCGGAGGAGGCGGGGATGGAGGCGTCGGAGCTGGTCCGGCTCAGCACCATCTTCACCACGCCCGGCTTCACGGACGAACGCATCCACCTCTACCTGGCGAAAGGACTGCATCCCGTGGCACTCGCCCGGGAACCAGACGAGTTCATCACCGTTCATGAAAAGCGGTGGAGCGAGGTCGGGGGAATGATCCGGGCGGGAAAGATTCGAGACGGGAAAAGCCTTTGCGCGTTGATGTATGTGAATTGCTTTGTAAGGGGTTAGGGAGCTAGCGAGCTGGGGAGCTAGGGTAACGGCTCTAGTTCCCTAGTTCCCTAGTTCCCTAATTCCCTAGTTCCCTAGCTCCCTGACTCCCTGACTCCCTAGTAGCTTTCCCCCATGCCCCACCTCCCCTTCGACACCTTCTCCAAGCAGATCAAGGCGGGCGAAATCGCCCCGGCGATCTATCTCTGGGGCGAGGAGGACGTCCTCAAAGACGAAGCGGTTCGCGCCGTCCTCGAGCGAGTGGTGGACCCGGGTCTCAGAGACTTCAACTTCGACGTGCGGAGCGCCGCGCAGCTCGATCCCGAGGCCATCGAAGCGTTGTGCACCACGTTGCCGATGATGGCCGATCGCCGCCTCGTGGTGATTCGGGATGTCGAGGCCTGGAGCAAGAAATCCCGCGCCAAGTCTGCGGTGCTGCACTACCTCGGTCATCCCGCCCCCGAAACGGTGCTGATGCTGGTGCAAGGGGCACCACGACGCGAGGAGGACAAGAACGAGGCCGACGCCGATCTCGCCCGGCTGGCCGCGGCGGTCGAAGTGGAGCGCTGCTCCCCGAGGGTGGCGGAAAAGTGGGTGCTCAAGCGGGCCCAGGAGCGGGGCATCACGTTCGAGCCCCTTGCCGCGCAGCATCTGATCAACGCGGTGGACGGAGACCTCGGGCATGCCCGGAGTGAGCTCGACAAGCTCGCGGGACTGGGTGGCGAGGCCCCGGTCACCCTCGACCAGGTGACCGCGCTCCTCGGCATCCGTCATGGGGAGACCGCGGCCGACTGGTGTCAGGCGGTCCTGGAAGACAAACCGGGGCCCGCGTCGGCCATGCTCGCGCATTTGCTCGATCAGACCGGCGTGTCTGGGGTTGGCCTCCTCATCCAGCTCGGCACCCACTTCGTCGGATTGGGTCTCGCGCGCGCGCAGTACGACAAGGGACTCCGCGGCAAGAGTCTCGAAAGCGCAGTGTTCGGCGCCATCATGCGCGCACGTCCCGCGAGAATCGATTATCGCGGCGCCTCGGCACGATGGAGCAGCCTCGCCGACGCCTGGCCCTTGCCGCGGGTCGATGCGGCGATCTCCGCCGCCCGCGGTGCCGATCGCCGGCTCAAGGGCACCACCCTCGCGGACGAGCGGGCCGTGCTCATCGATCTGATCATGCAGGTGGCGCATCGCTCCCGGGAGGCGGCGTGAAACAGGCGGAACGACGCAAGGACGCAAGAACGCAAGGAAGTCGGCGGCACAGCCACGTTGCGTCGTTGCGTCTTTGCGTCGTTGCGTCGATCACTGCGTTCCTCGCTTCCGCAGCGCCACTCGCCGCCCAAACCGATCCTCGCCTGACCGCCGCCGTCCGCCTGGCGCAGGACGGACTTTCCGATTCCGCGCGCGCGGTCGTGGGCCGGATTCTCGGAGCGCTCCAGCCCGGCGATTCGCTCTATGCCGAAGCCCTCTATACGATGGGCTTCCTTGCCGGGACGGAATCGGATCGCCGGTTGCATCTGCGCAGGGTCGTCGTGGATCACGCCCAGTCCCCCTGGGCCGACGATGCGCTGCTTCAGCTTGCACAACTCGACTATGCCGCCGGCAACACCGAGGCGACGGTGCGGCAGATCGACCAGCTGCTGCGCGATTATCCCGCGACCCCCTTGACGGCGACCGCCGCCTTCTGGGGCGCCCGCGCCGCCGGCGACCGCCGCGACCCCGAGACCGCGTGCCGGATGGCGATCGTTGGCCTGGCGGCGGCGGGAGGGGATGTCGAGCTTCGAAATCAGCTGGAATTCCAGCGGCAGCGCTGCCAGGGCCTCGCGGCAACCGCACTGGCGGATTCGCTCGCGCGGGCCCGTGCCGACTCCATCGCACGCGCACCGGCGGCAGGGAGAAACACCCGTCCTCCCGCCCAGCCGCCCTCCCGCTCCACCGCCGGCTTCTACGTCCAGGTGTCCGCCGTAAAGACTCAAGGCGCCGCCGACACCGAGCTCGCGCGAATCAAGCGCGCCGGCTATGGCGCCATCCTCGTGCGCGACGCCGGCCTGCTGAAAATCCGGGTGGGCGCCTTCCGCACCCGTGCCCAGGCCAACGCGGCCGCCGCCGACATCCGGTCGAAGACCGGGACCCGGCCCTTCGTGGTCCGAGTGCCGTGAGCGTCGCGCTTTCCGAGAACACCCCCCTGCTCGTGCAATACCGGGAGATCAAGTCGCGCCATCGCGACGCGATTCTCTTTTTTCGGATGGGCGATTTCTACGAGATGTTTTTCGACGACGCCGAGCTCGCGTCGCGAGTCCTGAGCATTACGCTCACGTCGCGGGGCGACGGCGTGCCGCTGGCGGGGGTTCCGGTCAAAGCGGCGGCGGAATACCTCCGGCAGCTGGTGAGTCATGGACACCGTGTCGCCATCTGCGAGCAGGTCGAGGATCCCAGGAAGGCCAAGGGGCTGGTTCGCCGTGAGGTCGTGGAGACGTTGACGCCGGGCGCGCTCTTCGAGGAGGGGTGGGTCGCGGGAGGACGGAACAACTGGATCGTCGCAGTGAACAGCGAACGGCTGGACGGCTCGACGGCTGGACGGATGGAAACCGCCCGTCCCGCCGGCATCGCGGCAATTGATCTCACGACCGGTGAATTCGTTCTCGAATCGATTCCCGCTGGCGGAGTCGAGGAGGTGCTGGGCCGGCTTCGTCCCGCGGAGCTGGTCCTGCCTTCCGATGCCCAGATTTCCCTGGAGGCATCGGCGATGCGGACCTCCCGGGAGCGCTGGGAATTCGACCCCGAGCTCGCGGGCGAAGAGTTGGCCCGGCGGTTTCAGCTCTCCACCCTCGACGGACTCGGCGTCGGTGCGGATGACGGTGCCGCGATCGGGGCGGCGGGCGCGCTCCTCCGGTATCTCGCCGATTTGCAGCCCGGCGGCCTGCCACACTTGTCCCGTCCGGTGATCCGCCGCTCCGATCGGTTCCTCTGGATCGACGAGATGACGCGAAGAAATCTCGAGCTCGTCGAGCCGCTCCGGCCCGGCGTGAAAGGCGTGACGCTCCTCGAGGTGCTCGACCGGACGGTGACGCCGATGGGTGCCCGCTTGCTCCGGAGCTGGCTGCTCTCGCCGCTTCGTGCTCCGGAAGAGATCGGCGAGCGCCTCGACGCGGTCACCGCCGGGGTCCGCGATCCGGTCCGGCGCGCCGCGGTCCGGGAAGCCCTCGATGGCGTGCGCGATCTCGAGCGCCTGGCGGGCCGCGCCGCGGCGGGCCGCGCGACACCGCGGGAGCTCGGAGCGCTCCGCGATTCGTTTTTTCGCCTGCCGGCCGTGCGCGATGGGCTCCGTGCGCTCGCCGGAGAGGCGCGCCTCCTGATCGAGCTCGACCAGACCCTCGACCTCCTCGCCGATCTTGCCTCGGAGCTGTTGGCGGCGCTCGCCGAGCGTCCCCCTGCCCTGCTTGGCGACGGGGGCGTGATCCGTCCCGGATTCGACGCTGTTCTCGACGAAAGCCGCAGCCTTCGCGACGGGGGGAAGCAGTACATCGCCGCGATCCAGCAGCGGGAGCGGGACCGGAGTGGAATTCCGTCGCTCAAGATCGGATACAACAAGGTTTTCGGGTATTACATCGAAATCACGCACGCGCACACCGCGAAAGTCCCCGGCGACTACGAGCGGCGGCAGACCCTCGCCACCGCCGAGCGATACGTCACGCCGGAGCTCAAGGAATACGAAGCCAAGGTCCTCGGTGCCGAGGAGCGGATGGCGGAGCGGGAAGCAGAGCTGTTCGGGGCGCTCCGAAGCCGGGTTGGCGCCGAGATCGCGCGCATTCAGCAGACCGCCCGTGTGCTTGCGCGGCTCGACGTCTGGACCGGGCTCGCCGAAGTGGCGTCCGCAAACCGGTATGTCCGCCCGATCGTGTCGACGGAGTTCGATCTCGAGCTCATCGCGTCACGCCATCCGGTCATCGAGCGCATGATGCCCCGGGAGGCCTTCATGCCGAACGATGTGAAATTCGACATGGCGGCGCGGGTCCAGCTCATCACCGGCCCCAACATGGCCGGGAAGAGCACGATCCTCCGACAGATCGGCCTCTCGGTCATCCTCGCGCAGATGGGGAGTTTCGTGCCCTGCGACCGGGCGAGTCTCGGGGTCATCGACCGGCTGTTCACCCGGGTCGGCGCGTCCGACAACCTTGCGCGGGGCCAGTCCACCTTCATGGTCGAAATGAGCGAGACCAGCGCGATCCTGCACAACGCGACGGCGCACTCCCTGGTCCTCCTGGACGAGATCGGGCGGGGCACCTCGACGTACGACGGGGTCGCGATCGCGTGGGCGGTCACCGAGTTCCTGCACGACACCGTGGGCTGCAAGACGATGTTCGCCACCCACTATCACGAGCTCATGCAGCTTCCCGAGCAGCTCCAGCATGCCCGGAACTTCAACGTCGCGGTCCGGGAAAGCGGCGGAAAGGTCGTGTTTCTCCACCGGCTGGAGCCGGGGGGCACCGACCGGTCCTACGGCGTCCATGTCGCCGAGCTGGCGGGGCTTCCGCGGGAAATCGTCGCCCGCGCCAACGTCGTCCTCAAGACGCTGGAAGGAGACCACCGGGTGGCTGGGGGGCCTGTGCCTGCCGATCCGGACCCCGGTCAGCTACCGCTGTTCCTCGAAGCGCCCCCCGATCCGGTCATGGCGGACCTCAAGGCCCTCGACGTCAATGCGATGACCCCGCTCGAAGCGATGAACCGGCTTGCCGACCTGCAGCGTCGCGCGGGCGGACGCGGCTGAATCGCACTAGGTTGCGTTCCATGCGCGCGGCCCGTCCACAGGTCATTGGCGTGCTCCTGGCCGGTCTCACCGTGGCGGCCTGCGAGCGGAAGCCGGACACGATCGTCACCTTGCCCGCCGACGCCGTCGCGCCGCCGGTCCGCCGCGACGAACCGCCGGTCGCGCTCGATGCCGTGACACCGGTGGTTTATCCGCCCGCGCTCTACCAGCAACGCATCAGCGGCACGGTGCTCCTCCGCCTCTTTGCCGACGCAACCGGGCATATCGTGCCGGAATCGACAAAGGTGCAGGAATCGAGCGGCTACCCCGCGCTCGATTCGGCCGCGCTCGCGGCGGCGCCGCAGCTGCACTATGCCCCCGCGCTCCGGAACGGGACGCCGGTGCCGACGCTCTTCACCCAGCCGGTGCACTTCCGTCATCCCGATCGCGGGGGAACGACGCCATGACGCCGCAGCACCTTGCGCCGTACCACTCGGTCCTCGACACCATCGGCTGGACGCCACTGATTCGCCTCGGCCGCGTCGGTGCCGGCCTGGCCACGCCGGTGTTCGGGAAGGCGGAATACGCCAACCCCGGCGGATCGGTCAAGGACCGGATCGGACTCGCGATCATCGAGGAGGCGGAAAAGCGGGGCGAGCTCAAGCCCGGCGGCACCGTCGTCGAAGGGACCAGCGGCAACACCGGCGTCGGCCTCGCGATCGCCGCGGCGATCAAGGGATACCACTGCATCTTCACGCTCCCCGATAAGATGTCGCAGGAAAAGGTCCGTTTGCTCCGGGCCTATGGCGCCGAGGTCGTGATCACGCCGACGGCCGTGCCGCCAGACCACCCCGAGAATTACGTGATGAAGGCAAAGCAGATCGTGCACGACACGCCCGGCGCGATCCTCGCCAACCAGTTCTACAACCAGGTGAACCCCGACGCGCACTACGCGACCACCGGTCCCGAGATCTGGGAGCAGACCGGGGGAAAGGTCACCCATTTCATCGCCGGAGCCGGCACCGGTGGGACGGTGAGCGGCGCCGGTAAATACCTCAAGGAGAAGAATCCGTCGGTTCGTGTCATTGCCGGCGACCCGGTGGGCTCGCTCTACACCGGCTACCACAAGACCCGTGTGATGGGAGAAGGCGCGCCCTACAAGGTGGAAGGCATCGGCGGGGACAAGGTTCCGACCACGGTCTGGTGGGACATCATCGACGAATTCCGCCAGGTGGCGGACCGCGAATCGATGCGCATGGCGCGCCGCCTCGCCCGGGAAGAGGGAATCCTGGTCGGGGGGTCGACCGGCCTCAATGTCGTGGTGGCACTGGACCTGGCGCGCGAGGTGAACGATCCGGCCGCATGCATCGTCACCATCCTGTGCGATACCGGCGAGCGGTATCTCTCCAAGGTGTTCGATGACGACTGGATGCAGGAAAACCAGCTGCTGGACGCGCCCCGGCTCACGGTGGAACAGCTCCTGACGCGCCGCCCGAAGGGGGCGCCGCCGCTGGTGAGCGTCGCGCCGGCGGCCCAGGTCCGCCAGGCCCTCAACCTGATGAGCACCTGGAGCGTCAGCCAGATTCCGGTCGTCGAAGGCGATCATTGCGTCGGCGGGCTCACCGAAGCGGCCCTCATGACCAAGGCCCTCGCTCAGCCCACGGTGCTCGACCGGCCGGTCCGCGAAGTGATGGACGCGGCATTCCCGGTGGTGGATGCCGCCTTCCCGACCGACCGCCTGGCGCCGATGTTGACGCGGGAAAACCCCGCAACCCTGGTGCAGAAGGATGGGAAGCTGATTGGCATCGTGTCGCGGTATGACCTTTTACAACAGCTCATCGGCACGAGATGAAAGGAGGGAGCTAGAGAACTAGGGAGCTAGGGAGTTAGGGTTTTTCCCTAATCCCTAGCTCCCTAGCTCCCTAACCCCTATGCGAATAACCGTCCTCACCGGCGGCACCAGCTCCGAACGCGACGTCGCCATCGCCTCCGCCGTGCAAGTGATCAAGGCCCTGCGAAGCCGCGGGCACGCGGTGGCGGTAGTGGATACGGCGCGCGGATTCATCCCCGAGGCCGAAGAGCCCAACGTGCTCTCCGCCACCGTGGCACGGGAGCCTCCCCCCATCGACGAATTGGTCGCGCTGGAACGCGGCCTGCTCCTCTCCGGGTTGGCGGGCCTCCCCGTGGTCAGCGGCGCGGAGGTGATCTTCCTCGCGCTACACGGTGGCAGAGGCGAGGACGGAACGCTGCAGGCCGTGCTGGACGTGGTCGGCGTCCCGTACACCGGGTCCGGCGCACTGGGGAGCGGATTGGCAATGGACAAGGATGTGGCCAAGCGGCTCTTCCGATTCGCGGGAATTCCGACCGCGGACTGGGTGATGGCGCCGGTGGATGCGGCCACCGTGGGGAAACGCCTGGGGTGGCCGGTGGTGGTGAAGCCGTCGAAGCAGGGCTCGACGGTCGGACTGAGCGTGGTGAAAATACCAGCCGAGTTCGACGCCGCGGTCGCCCTGGCCGCCCTGTACGACGATGAGATCATGGTCGAGGCATTCATCCCCGGCCGGGAGCTGACCGTCGGCATTCTGGCAGATGAGGCCCTCGCCGTCGGGGAAATCGTCCCGCGGCACGAGATTTTCGATTACGAATGCAAGTATACGCCGGGGATGTCCCAGGAAACCTTCCCGGCCGACCTGCCCGACGATGTGCGGCAAGAGTGCGGACGACTCGGTCTCCTGGCTCACAGAGTGCTCAAGCTGGGGGGTTACTCCCGGGTGGATTTTCGCTTGACACCGGCGGGAGAACTGGTCTGTTTAGAGGTGAACACGTTGCCGGGAATGACTTCGACCAGCCTCCTACCTCAATCCGCGGCTGCCGTCGGAATTCCATTTCCCGAGTTGTGCGAGCGTATCTGTCTGGCGAGCAGGTAGTTATGAGCGAAGACCATCCGCCCCTGTATACCGATCAGCCCAAGCTCACCCCTTGGGTTGGACGGCTCGTGGTCGCAAATGCGGCGGTCCTTCTCCTCTTCCAGACCGTCCTCACCGCCCCAGTCTTCGTCGATACGCTACAGTTCCTGCCCGGCACCGCGCTCCGGCATCCGTGGACCTTCCTGTCCTATATGTTCGTCCACGGGGGGATCGCCCACACCGTCGGGAACATGTTGTTGTTGTTCGCCTTCGGCCCGCCGGTGGAGCGACGGATGGGGAGCCGCGCGTTCATTCTCTTCTATATCTACTGCGGCGTCGGCGCGTCCTTGTTCGGGCTCGGGCTGTCATCCTTTATGGAAGCGCCTCCGCTGGTGGGGGCGACGGGGGCGATCCTGGGAGTCGGGCTGGCCTTCGCATTCGCATGGCCCGAAGCCGAGCTGGTGCTCTTCCCGCTGCCGCTCCGCATCACCGCTCGCACCCTGATCCTGCTGCTCGCCGGGATCGACCTGATCGTGGCGCTCTGGAGCCCCGGCGGTGTCGCGCACCTCGCCTACCTCGGTGGCCTGGCCTCGGGATACGTCTTCCTCCGCATCCAGGGCCTCTCGTCGCATCGCACCCGCAAGGAGCCGAAGGCGATCACCCGCCGGCCGGTCATGGCTCCGATGCCGGTGCGCCAGGGAAGCCCGGCGGTCGATCTGCGTCCCGCCATGGCCCGGCCCGATCCGCGCGAGCTGCACGAGGAGTATCCGGCCGAAGAGTTGGACCGGGTACTCGACAAGATCAGCGCGTTTGGCATCCAGAGTCTGACGGTCGACGAACGACGGTTTCTTGACGAACTGTCCAGGAGAAAGCGTAAGGATTTGCATTAAGGGAGACGTGAGATGTGAGTCGAACGCGGTGAGTTGATCCGCGTCACGTCTCACATCTCACGTCTCACGGCCTTTGGGGTCTTGTTTCGCGCGGCGCTTTTTTTATCTTGTCGCGTGCTCATCAATTTTCTTCCCGAATTCCTCGACATTCTCGCTCAGCCAGACCCCGAAGCGGCCTACTACCGCTTCCTCGACGTGCATCGCTCCCTGCTGGGCCCGTATTGGAGCAACTACGTCCTCGATCTGGACAGTCCGCATGCCGCGCCCATCATCGCGGCGGCGGTCCGCGCCGATCGGAGCGACCTCCACGCGATGCTGGAGCGCGTCGATGTGGTACGAGTGGTCGAAGAAGCCCTGGCCCGGTCCGAAGACGTGCTTGGCGTGGATCGTCCGACCGACGTCGTCCTGATGGTCGGGATGGGAGCGGCCAATGCCGGCGAGCTGGTCGTGAATGGGCGGGGGGTGGCCTTCGTCTGCATCGAGCACTTCACCGGCCGGGTGAATCCGGAGTCGTTCGGGATGGGGCTCGAGCCCGAGCTCCTGCCGCTCTGGGTCGCCCACGAAATCGCCCACACGGTGCGCTACACCTCGCCCACCAGTGCGAGCGACATGCGTCGCCTGATTGCGGAGGCGGGCGGCAACTACGATTACTGGGTCACCGGCAGCCGAGCGTCGCTCCGCGAGCTCCTGCTCAACGAAGGGCTGGCGGTCCACGCCTCCCAGGCCATCGTACCCGGTCTCGACCCGGCCGACTACTTCGGATATCCCCGGCGGCAATACCAGCGGATGCGCGAGCTGGAAGCCTTCCTTCGCCGGGCGGTGCATCACGATCTCGATCGTTCCGGCCTCGGACTCAGGCTGAAGTACCTCTCCGGCGGAATGAGTCCCACCGCTCGACTCAGTCTGGGCCGCGTGCTTCCGGAACGCTGCGGCTACTATCTCGGACACCGCATGGCCGAGCCGCTGGTCAACGCGCGCGGGATATCGGCCGCACTCCGGGCACCCACGTCGGAGTTCCAGGCGAGGGAGGATGAGGTGCTGGGGTTTCGGACCGCGTAGCGAGCCGTCCAGCCGTCCAGTACCCGGCCGTCTATATTTCTTCGCATGCCCGATGAACCAGTCGCCACCGTTCCTGTCACGCTGACCCTCAAACCGGCCGGCCCCATCGTCATCCAGGGGCCGGTGGTGATCCTGAACAACGCCGGCGATCCGGTGGAACCTCCGGTCTCCAAGATTCCAGGCCAGATCAAGCTCTGCGGGTGCGGGTTCAGTAAGAATCGACCGTTCTGCGATGGGAGTCATTCCAAATGAGGAAGTAGCCAGTCGCGAAGAGCGAAGGGAAAGGCCCCTCTTCACGCCTCTTCGCGCTTCGCGACTCCCTCATTTCCCAACACAAAACCTCTCAAACACGCGCCCCAGCACTTCCTCCGGATGCACCAGCCCGATCAGCTCGTCGAGTGACGCCACCGCATCCCTCACGTGATGCGCCGCGAGGACCGGATCACCTCCCTGTTCCAGCTGGGGTCTCGCACCTGACAGCGCATCGCGAGCTCGTTGTAGCGCCGTTCGATGGCGTTCCCTGCTCAGCAGCGGCTCCGGATCGGCGTACCGGGCTCCGTTGGTGAACAGCTCCGCCGCAATGGCATGACGCAAGCTGTCGAGCCCCTCGCCCGTTATGACGGAAGCGAGAATCCCTTCCCCCTTCTCCCCTTCCCCCTTCCCCAGGAGATCCACCTTCGACCGGACCAGTAACGCGTGATGGCCGGAGAGGAGTTGCCGCTCCTCCGCGGAGAGCGGCCGGCCGGCTTCGACGCAGAGGAGGGTGAGGTCTGCGGCAGCCAGGTAGCGTTTGCTTACTTCGATCCCCATCCGTTCGATCGTCTCGCCGGTTTCCCGGAGTCCTGCCGTATCGGCAAGCCGAACGGGCCATCCTTCCATTTCGGTCGCGGCTTCGATGGTATCGCGCGTGGTTCCGGGAATCTCGGTCACCAGGGCGCGATCGCTTCCGAGCAGGGCATTGAAGAGCGAAGACTTTCCCGCATTCGGCCGTCCGGCCAGCACCACCAGGGCCCCGTCATGAAGGCGCTCGCCGGCCGGCGCGCCGGCCAGGAGCCGGTCAATCGCACCCGCGGCGCGCTCGAGAAATCCTTCGATCCGTTCCCGCGGTACCGGACCGTCATCTTCCTCGGGAAAGTCGATGTCGTAAGCCAGGAGGGCGAGCAGCTCGAGAATCTCCTCCCGCAGCGCATGAATCCGCCGGGAAAGCCGACCGTCGAGCTGACGCAGCGCGGCGCGGCCCTGTGCCGGGGCCGTCGCGTCGATCAAATCACCGACCGCCTCCGCCTGAAGGAGGTCGAGTTTGCCGTTGAGCACCGCCCTTCGAGTGAATTCCCCCGCCACCGCCGGCCGGGCCCCCGCAGCGTGCAGCGCGGCCAGCAGCTGCGCCGGCGCGAGGAGTCCTCCATGACAGGAGAACTCGACCAGGTCGTGTCCGGTATAGCTGTGCGGGGCGCGAAAGACGGTGACGAGTCCGCGATCGATCTCCACGCCGCCCGCCGAGAAGAACGGGAGCAGGGTCGCGGCACGGTCGGACAGTGCGTCGCTCGGCTGGTGAGTCACCTGTTCGGCGATGGCCAGCGCTCCGGAGCCGGAGAGCCGGATCACCGCAATGGCTGAGCGTCCCGGCGGAGTCGCGAGGGCGGCGATTGGGTCGGAGAGCATGGAGCCAAGCTACGGAGGAGTAGTGGTTAGTGGTTAGTGGGTAGTGATTAGTGGCGCCACTACCCACGAACCACTACTCACGAATCACTTCCGGGGCTTCTTGACCGGCACCGGCACTGGAACCGGCTTGGAAGCCGGCGGATTCCGCCGGAGTCGCTCCCGCGACAGCATCCATTGCTGCGGAAGACTCGCGATGTTCATCACCGTGTAATACAAGTTGAGGCCGGAGGCGAACTTGGCGAACAGGAACGTCATCATCGCCGGCATCATGTACAGCAGGACTTTCATCTGCGGATTGGGCTCCATGCCGAGCTGGCCGATCTTGGTCAGCGCAAACATGGAAAGCCCCATCGCGATCGGAATGATGAACGTCGGATCGGCCCGGGAGAGATCAGGCAGCCAGAGGAAGGAGGCGCCCCGGAGCTCGATGGTGTTCTGGAACACGAAGAAGAGCGCCAGCAGGATCGGCCAGGGCAGCAGCATCGGCCAGCAGCCCCCGAAGGGATTGACCTTGTGCTCCTTGTAGAGCTTGAACATCTCCTGCTGCAGTCGCTGCGGGTCGCTTTTGTATTTTTCCTGCAGCTCTTTGATGTGCGGCTGGACGACTTGCATCGCCATCGTGGAGCGCATCGCCTTCTGGTTGAGCGGCCAGAGAAGAATGCGGATGAGAATGCCGAAGAGCACGAGCCCCACGCCATAGGCGAGGCCGAGGCTTTCGTGCATCCAGACCAGCAGCGAGCGCGCACCCAGGGCCACCGGCCGGATGATGGTCCGGAAGCCCGGCCAGCCATACGGATTGATGTCGTCGAAATCGTGCCCGATGGCCCGGAGCCTCGGATACTCCATCGGACCGGCATAGACCTGGTAGGCAACCACGCCGCCGCCCTTGATGGGGATTCCCGCCTGCATGGCGACGGCGGACGTGGAGCGGCCGGTGGTTTCTGTCGCGACGGCCGCGGCCCCGCTGATGCCGCCGTTCCGGCCGTTCGGGTCGGCGTCCGGCGCCAGCAGCGCCGTCACGAAGTACTTCGACTTGATCGCCACCCATTCGAACGGGCCATTGAGCGCGATCGGCTGTCCGGGCTTGAGCTTGGTGAAGCGGGTGAGCGCGGCTTTGTCCCCTTTGACCACGATGCCGCTTTCGTGCACGTGCTCCGCGCTGTCGGATTCGGTATTCCGGAGCCCCGGCCCCATTCCCACGAGCACCGTCCCGCCATCGGGTCCCAGCCCGGATACCCGGGTCTGTGCGTCAATGAGATAGTCGTCCGGACGAAACGTGTAGGTGATGGAGACCGTGACCCCGGCCCGCTCCGCCGTGAGGGTAAGCGGGGTCGCGCCCGACACGGTGAGGTCGGTGGACGAGGGGGTGAAGTGCCAGTCCCGGAGAGACAGGGTATCCCGCCCGCTCAGCAGGCCGACTGTGAGCAGATCGCCGGTGGACCGGAGAATTTGGGCCGGACGCCGGCTCTCCTCCGGGCGCATCGAGGGATACTTCAGGAGCGTCGCCCCCGTCAGCCGTCCGCCGCGAGTCGAGAAGACGTAGCGATAGAGCGGCGAGGTGACGGTGATGGAATCTTCCGTCACCGCGAGTGAGTCGCCGGGCGGGAGGGCGGGAGGGCGGTTGGGCGGTAGGGGCCCTGGGCTAACTGTCGGCGAATCGGTAGGCGCGGGGCGTCCCGAATCGGCGGTCTCCCCTGCCGCCCTGCCGCCCTCCCGCCCTACCGCCTGTACCGGAGGTTTCCGCTTGAAAAAAACGCTCGGCAGAATGGCCACTGCCATCATCAGCACGATGGCTGTGAGTACGCGACGATCCATAGAGGGGGAGGTCCCGGAGGACTACGGTACGGGGTCGAAGCCGCCCGGGTTGAAGGGATGGCAGCGCACGATTCTCCGCGCGCCGAGCCATCCTCCCCGGAGGACGCCATAGCGTCCAATCGCTTCCAGTGTGTACTGGGAACAACTCGGCGTGAAGCGGCAGCTCGGCGGCAACGCCGGCGAGACGAACCGCTGATAGCCACGGATGAGCCCCATCAGCGACCGGCGGGGCCAGAGATGAATCGGCGGCACCGGCTCACGCCACCGCCGCGCGCCAGGCAAGCAGCTGCGCCCTGAGCGCGGAAAAACCCGCGTCGTATGCCTCCCGCCTCGCGCGAATCACGACATCCAACGGCGGCACCGTTCCCATCAGCTCCCGGCGCCACAGCTCACGGAGCCGGCGTCGCAAACGATTGCGGGCCACGGCGGTGAACTGGAACTTCGGTGCGATCAGTCCCATTCTCGCGTGGCCCGCCTGGTTGTCCGTCCACAGCACATCGAGGTGCTCGAGCCGCTGCCGTCGGCCGCGCTGCTGCACCCGGCGAAGATCCGCCGCGCGAGCAAGTCGGCGCGCCGCCGGAAAGTGCTCGGCTACCGTCAGCTTCCCCCGTGCTTCGAGGGTGCGCGCACCGTCAGATGCTTGCGGCCCTTCTTGCGCCGGCGTGAGAGCACTTCGCGACCCCAGCGATCGCCCATCCGAGCGCGGAAGCCGTGCTTGTTGACGCGCTTGCGGTTGCGTGGTCGATAGGTCGGTTGCATACCAATTCCCTGTCATCCGATGAGCCCGGGAAATTAGCCGCATCATGGTGTTTCGGTCAAGGTTGACTTTTCCACAACCGCACCGTAGCTTCGCCTGCCCCAACGACATCCCCACTGTCCCTCCGACCGAACGACGACCGAACAATGGCATGCAGCTGACGCTCAAAGAAGCGTGGAACCGCATTCTGGACGACGCCCGGCGCGAGGTCCCCGAAAAGGACTTCAAGGCGTGGGTCGAGCCAGCAAAACCGGTCGCGCTCGAGAGCGATCGCCTCGTCCTCGGAGTTCCGGACGAATTCGCGGTGCAATGGAACGAAGCGAAGAACGCGACACTCTTCACGCGGCTCGCCGAGCGCGCGCTGGGGCGTCCCGTCTCGGTGATTTTCCGCGTCGATGAAGAGCGGTTGCAGCGCCCGCAGATGGATTTCTTCGTCGCGCCCCCCGCCGTGCAGGCCGGCGGAGGCGCCCCGAATCCTTCCGCGCAGCCGCTCAACGAGCGTTACACCTTCGAAAACTTCGTCATCGGCAAGTCGAACGAGCTCGCTGCCGCCGCCGCGCACGCGGTGGCCGAGGCACCCGGCAAGCTCTACAACCCGCTCTTTATTTACGGCGCCACCGGCCTCGGCAAGACCCACCTGATGCAGGCCATCGGGCATATCGTCTCCCGGCGGAGCCCCTCGATCCGGGTGCTGTATGTCGGCGCGGAGCAGTTCATCAACGAGGTCATCGAGAGCATCCATTCCCGGACCATGCCGGAGCTGCGCCGGCGGTACCGCAACGACGTCGACCTCTTCCTGGTGGACGACGTCCACTTCCTCGAGGGCAAGGAAGCCACCCAGGAAGAGTTCTTCCACACGTTCAATACGCTCTACGAAGCCAAGAAGCAGATCGTCCTGACCTCGGACCGCCCCCCGAAGGAAATGCCCGGCCTGGAGGCGCGGCTGGTGAGCCGTTTCGAGTGGGGTATGGTGGCGGACGTCGGCCAGCCCGACCTGGAGCACCGGATCGCGATCCTGCGGAAGAAGCAGGAACAGGATCACCTCGAGACCACGATTCCTGACGAAGTCTTGAGCTTCATCGCGGAGTACGTGCACTCGAACGTGCGGGAGCTCGAGGGGTGCATCATCAAGCTCCTGCTGTACGCCTCGCTCCGGCACCGCGAGATCACCATCGACCTGGCGCGTGAGGCGCTGGCCGACAAGATCCGTCCCGGGCAGGAAGGGGCGAGCGCCCAGCCCAAGCTCAACCCGACCATCGACAAGGTGCAGGACGTGGTGGCCCGTCGCTGGGGCGTGACACCCGAAGGTCTCCGGTCCAAGGCGCGCATCAAGACGCTGACGGTGCCGCGACAGATCGCGATGTATCTCGCGCGGGAAGTGCTGCAGATGCAGCTCGTGGAGATCGGCCAGGCCTTCGGCGGTCGCGATCACTCGACCGTGATTCACAGTGTGGACAAGGTGCAGAGACAATTGCAGCGCGATCGCCAGTTCCGTGAACGCGTTGAGTCGGCTCGGCAGGAGTTGTACGCACCGTAATCGCGTGGACGCATACGGAACTGTGGACGGCCGGGGAAAAGGCGCGGGAGCGAGGCCATTCGTCCCCATCACCCACAGAGTCCCCACGACGGCGCGGCGCGCATGAGGGAGTGGCCACGGCACTTGGGAGCCGCGTCCACATTTCCATACCCTCTACTACGACTGCTAGGTATAACTATATGATAGAAGTCTTTTCTTATATGGCTTTGCGGGGAGCGTTCGGATGAAGTTCACGATCACGCGGGAAAAACTCCACGAGGGTCTCCAGGCGGTCGCGGCGAGCGTCCCGTCCAAGACCACACTTCCCGTGCTGGCGAACATTCTCGTGGAAGCCTCGAAAGACGGGCTCAAACTTTCCGGGACCGACCTCGACATCTCGGTCAGCACCACGATTCCCGCCTCGGTCGACCAGGAAGGCGCGACCACGCTGCCGGCCCGCAAGCTGGTCGAGATCGTGAAGGAGCTGCCCAACGCCGCGATCCGGATGACGAGCTCCGGGGAGCAGCGGGCCACGATCGAGTGCGGGAAATCGAAGTTCAAGCTGCTGGGGCTCTCGCGGGACGAGTTCCCCGCCTTCCCCACCGTCAAATTCGAAGGGGGATGGAAGGTCGCCGCCAAGGACCTCCAGAAGCTGATCGGCCACGTCGCCTTCGCCGCCAGCACCGAGGAGAGCCGGCCGATTCTCAATGGCGTACTCTGGGAGCTGCGTTCCGACCGGATGCGCATGGTGGCCACGAATGGCCACCGGCTGGCGCGGATGGATGTGCCGACCACCGGCCAGGGCGGCGGCCAGGCCGACCTGATCATTCCACCCAAGGCGCTGGAACAGATCCGCCGGCTCTTCGGTGGTGACGAGGAAATCGAGATCGGGAAGAGCGACAACCACCTCGGATTTCGTTCGACGACCACCCAGGTCTACACCCGCCTGATCGAAGGGCCGTACCCGAACTACGAGCAGGTGATTCCGAGGGAAAACGACAAGAGCCTCACCGCCGATAAGGCCGCCCTCGCGGCCGCGCTGCGCCGGATGAGCATCGTGGCCAGCGACCAGACCCACCGGATCCGGATGGCCTTCACCAACGGCGCCTGCAAGCTCTCGGTGCAGACCCCCGACCTCGGCGAGGCGCAGGAGGAGCTGTCGGTCGCGTACGAGGGAGATTCGCTGGAGATCGGCTTCAACGCCGCCTACATGCTGGAGATCCTGAAGTACATGCCGACCGACGAGGTCCGCATGACCTTCAAGGCTCCGGAGCGCGCGGCGACGTGCGAGCCGGTCGGGTGGGACGATCCGGCGAGTTTCATGACGCTCGTCATGCCGTTGCGGCTGGTTGATTAGGGGTTAGGGAGCTAGGGAGATAGGGAGCTACGGTAACAACCCTAGTTTCCTAGCTCTCTAGCTCCCTAATCCCTAGGAATCGTATCCGCCGGAATCGGCGGCAAGTCAGGCAGCTCGACCTCTCTCGGAATCTCGATCCGCTCTCCCCGGATTCTCCGTACGATCATCGCCTGGCGCCAGCGCATTCGGCCGGGCCGGTAGCCCGGATTCGAGCTGAGCGGAAATGGCAGCGTGCCGGCGAGCGCCGCGGCCTGCTCGACCGAGAGCTGCCGCGCCCCCTGGCCGAAGTACTTCCTGCTCCCCGCCTCGACCCCCCAGATCTCGGGTCCCAGCTCCACCACGTTGAGATACAGCTCGAGAATCCGGGTCTTCCCGAGCCAGTACTCGAGCCGCCAGGCCGTCACCGCCTCCTTGAGCTTGCGGAAGGGGTTCCGCGACGGGGAGAGATAGAGATTCTTGGCGAGCTGCTGCGTGATCGTGCTGGCACCACGCAGGTCGGCGCGGCGATTCCACAACCTCCCGAGCGCCCGGGCGAGCTCGGCGCGATTGCGGCCGTTCGTCCAGGAGAACTCATCGGGGCGGTAGCCGATGGCGTGACGGAATTCCACATAATCGATACCGGCGTGCTCGTAGAAGCGGTGGTCCTCGGCGACCAGCACCGCGGAGGACATGACCGGCGCGATCCGCGAAAGCGGCACTGGCTCGTAGCGTCGCTCCGGCGGCGGGCCCTTCCGCTCCCCCCGGGCGATGGCGTCCTCCACCTGATCCCGCCGCATCGCCATGAAGGCCGTCTGCCGCGGCCAGAACCATCGATACCATGCCGGAGGGGGCCAGACGAGCCAAAGCCACGCCACGAACAACAGAGTGAATGCGGTGATGCCGCGGCCGATCCACTGGAGTGGACCGGCGCGCAGCCAGCCGGAGCTTCTCGAATCAGCCCGGAGAAGTGCCACGCAGGCGTGCGGTCACAGTCGAACGCTGAAGTACCGGAATCGGGTCCGGCGAATCGGGGACCGCGACACGGAGGTCGAGCGAGTCCCGCGCGCGCAGCATGGTCACCCAGCCTTCGGGAGAAAGTTCGTACGTCACCTGGCGCCCCCCGGAGCCCTTCACCGTCATTGCGCGGCCGCCCTGCATCGCCTTGCCGTCGCGGGTGAGCCGTTCGACGATTTCGACATGAACGCTTCCCGGAAGGGCGCCGCGAGTTGCCCGGTTGCTTCTCTCCGTCGTTTCCGTCGCGTCAAAGGCGTCGAGCTGTACCGGATACTCGGTGGAATCCTCCCAGGCATCCTCAGCCCGCACTCCACTGCCTGGTAGTTGTGGAAACAACAACCTGAGGGCGGCGGCGATCTGGCCAATGAGCACGCTGTTCCGGTTGGCCCGGATCGTTGCGCTGGATCCCGATGACGACAGTCTGACTTCCCACCTCGCTTCGCGAGCGCTGTCGACCGTGGACTGCGCCAGGCGGGCTCCCTGAATCGCGGCAATGGAGTCGATGGTAACCGAAAGCCTGGATCCGTCGGGTCTCAAGGTGACCTGAATCCGGCGGACGGTCACCTGGGGAGCGGAGCCGGTGCCGACGAACAGCAGCGAGTCGAAGCGGAGCAATTCGTAGCGTAGCGGACTCCTGATCCGGAATTGAATTCGCGGGTCTGTCGTGACGACAGGGGCTGCGGGTACCGGGGCTCCTGGCCGCGGGGCCGGAGGGGGCGCCGTCCTCGTACCCCCGCCACACGCAAGCGCGGCCGAGACAGCGAAGACGGCGATCGGTCTCACGGGACCACGGTGACGACCACGGTCTGCGCGGTCTTGACCGGGATCGGCGACGGCGACATCGACACTTTCAGCTTCTGGTCGATGTTGCTGGAGGAGCTGCCGCCGAGAAACCGCCCGTCGGCACCGATGAAGAGCGTGCCGGAGCCGCTTCCGGTGCCCTCGACATCCATCGTGCCCGCCATCGGGTTCTCCAGTGTGCCGGAGATCGTCGAGTTGGTGGAGGCGCTCACTTTGAGGGCGGACACTCCGGCCACGGTCTCCCGTGTTCCGGCGGTGTAGTTGGTGACGAGGGTGACGTTGGTGTTGTTCCCGCCCGAGGCGTTCTTGATCGTGGTCGTATCGATCCAGCTCTCCCCCGGCTTCGCGGCGGCTTTGATCTTCGGGAAAAAGCTGTTGATCATGCCCTGGACCTGTCCGACGATCAGGCTGTTCTCCGGCACCGCGGTGAGATTCTTGACCCGTCCCGATGCGTCGACGAAGCCTCGAACGGTTGCCCGCTTCGCGGAATCGAGCGACTCGGGGGCCACCGGCGCGGTCCCGGCATAGGTGACGGAATCGACGAGAACGTAGACACCTTTTCCGCCGGCGCTGTCACTGAGGGTGACCAGCAGCCAGGCGGTGAGGTTGGCGGTCTGCGTCTGCACGCCTTGGCCGAACGCGGCCAGGTCGATCGTCGTTTCGGCCTTGATCTCGAGCTTGTACCTGGTGGTGACGGATGCCGCGGACAGCCCCGGGTTCATCGGAGATCCGAACGCGAGCGCGGCGATTGCGAGTGAGCTCAACAAGGTTCTGCCTCCTGAAAATCGGGACGGCGCGAAACCGGTCCCCGTGAATTCGGGACCGTGCCGGCCCCGTCCTTCCTGAACTTATCACGTCCGCAAACCCGCCGGGCAAGTAAAACCCCCGGCATCTCTTTCGGGACGCCGGGGGCACGGGCCGAACCGTAAGCCGAGTTCTGTTTCCCGCGTTTGCACGTGGGAGATGGTCATCTGTCTGGGATGGCCGTCGCCGGCCACCTCGAGCAGCCTACCCGCGGCTCACCGTTGCCGGTGTTGTCGGTGTGGGCCACACCTCGCCGCCTATTTGGCCTTGCTCCGACTGGGGGTTGCCGTGCCGCTCGCTGTTACCAGGAGCGCGGTGGGCTCTTACCCCACCATTTCACCCTTACCTCACTTGCGTGAGGCGGTTTGTTTTCTGTGGCCCTATCCGTCGCCTTACGGCGCCCAGGCGTTACCTGGCAGTCTACCCGGTGGAGCTCGGACTTTCCTCGAGGAAGATTGCGCCTCCCCGCGACCAACACATCCGACCCGTCGTTCAATATAACTGGCGCCGATCAGGCGGTAGGGAGTGGGCAGTGGGCAGTAGTGAAAGCCCCCGCTGCCTTGCCTACTGCCCATTGCCTAATCCCTCAACTCCGCCCCTCGACTGCGCCCCGAAGCCTGGCCAACCCCGCCTGCGCCTGCTGGACGAACGTCATCAGCGGCTCGTCGGCGTCCTGCCAGGTGGCGACGACCAGCCTGAACTCTTTGGTCGCGCGGTCGGTTTCGCCCAGCCGCTCGTAGGCGAGTCCCCGAAGGAGATGGACCCGGCCGAGGAGTCCCCAGCGGGAGTCGAAGCCCCGCCGGTACAGCTTCGCTTCGTCGAAGGACTGCAATAGCTGAAGCGCGCCACGATAGTCGCCGAGCTGGAAGCGGGCTTCCGCCTCGAGCGGGCGCGAATCGTTCCAGGCGAACCCGAGATAGACCCCGCCCTTCCCCCTGGTCTCGCGCTTCGAGGAATCCGCGAGAACCCGCCGGGCCTCGGCGCTGTCGCCCCGGGCCAGCGCGGCGAGGGCGCGCACCCCGGGAGCAGAAGGTTGACCGGTCAGTGCTTCGAGCTCCGCCACCGGGCGCGGATCGGGATCGGCGGCGAGCAGGAGCCCCACCGCAGCCGCGGCGCCAGCGCCCGCGATGTCGGCCCGCTCGGCTTGGTGGCCGCGCCGCGCCGACTCGGCGAGGTTGGTCCACACTCGGTGCAGATCGCGCACCGGTCCTCCCGCGGCGCTGTAGAGCTGCGCCAGCCGGGACCATTCCCAGACTCCATCCTGTTCCCAGATCGTCGGCGCGGCGTCGGCCATCGCCGTGGCGCGGCGAATCGCGTCTCCCAGCGCGATCACCTCCGCCGCGCCGTCGAGATCCCCCTGGTACGCCAGCGGATTGGCTCCCGCCATGACATCGGAAACGAACTCCCGCCCGAAGTCCGGCAGCTCGGGCGCGCGCCCGGCAAGCCCGGCCGTCGTGGTCCGGACCAACTCCGCGGCGAGCCGGGTATCGCCGCGCGCGAAGCGGACCCGCGCCTCGAGATATCCGGCGAGGTCCCGGCCGGCGGCCGGCAGGAGCCGGCGCAGCTCTCCCACCTCCTGCGACGCGCTCCGAAACTCTTCGCTCGCGAAATACGCCTCGAAGAGCGCGTGATGCGCCCGCGCGACCGCGGGCTGCAGCGCAACCCAGGCCCGGGCGGTGCGGACCGCCTCCGCGCGGGACCGCTGCAGCGCGCCCGCGCGCACCGCGCTGTCGAGCGCCTGCCGCCCGGTCTTGAGCATCGTGGCTGCGAAGCTGTCGGGCGTGACCAGGACGTACGACGCCTCCCGGCTGGCGGCGTTATTCAGCAGCGATGTGATGTGGTCGTACGCCAGCGCGTATTGCGGATCGAGATCGAGGGTGCGGCGGAAGGCGCGGAGGGAGCGGGTCATTCCCTCGGGCGTCGACCCGGCGACCGAGTCATGGAAAAACGCGTCGGCCAGACCGTACCAGGCATCGGCATCGGTCGAATCGCTCGCGAGCAGTGTGTGGTAGAGCTGCTGGGAGCGCCCGACGTCGCCATCGAGCATGGCACGGTACGCGCCGATCATGGTGCGCTTGCGCTCGGGAAGCCGTCCCGCGAATCGTGACGCCTGGAGCACCGCGTTGCGTCCCACGCTGTCCGCGGCACCCATCATCCATCCTCGCGCCAGCCCCAGCTTGTAGTAGGCGAGGCTGAAGGTGCTGTCCAGCGACACCGCGCGGCGGAGCGCCGCCGTCGCCGGGAGGAGCTCCCAGTGATTGAGGTGTTCGATGCCCTGGAGATAGGCACGATAGGCTTCGAGCGACTCCGTCGTCACGTCGGTGAGCGGACTCCGCCCGCCCTCCGGCGCGCCGGAGAGGTCGAGCAGACGCGCCGCCAAGCGGTCGAAGAGCGGCCGCACGTCTTCCGAGCCGCGTCCCGCCGTCTCGACCACGTCGAGCCGGGTCCCGGTCGCGACATCGTATGTCCGGGCGGTGAGCCGCAGCGAGTCGCCAGAGTGCGTGAAGTCCCCGAGCACGACCGTACCGGCGCCCGCCTCGCGAGCCAACTTCCGGGCGAGGGCCAGTCCGATCGGCTCGGTGTCCGGGACCTTTGCCTGGCTCAGCAGGTCGTGCACCCGCTCCTGGTCCACCACGCCGAGGTCGTGCCATTGCGAGAGCGCGAGCGCGAGCATGTTCACGCTCCCGTCCCGCAGCCAGGCGAGCGCCTGGTCGTCCCGAAGGTTGTCGAAGGGAAGGACGAGGAGCGAGAGCCGCGGATTGTCAGCGGGGGCCCTGCCCCTGAGGACCGACGCGCCGAGCCCGGCGATGGTGACCAGGAGGGCCGTCACGACCGCGGCGAGCGGCCGCCAGCGCCGCCGCACGGCAGTTGCGATCGGCGTCGCGGGGGTGGGCTCGCCCAGCAACGCGCGGTGGAATTTGGCGCCGCTCTGCCAGCGCGCTTCGGGGATCTTTTCCAGGGCGTACATCACCGCGTCACTCACCGACCGCGGGAGATCGGGACGCTTCTCGAGCAGCGGGACCGGAGGATCCACGATCTGGCGGGACACCACGACGCGCGGCGTGCCGGTGAACGGCGGCTCCCCGGCGAGCATTTCGTAGGTCACCACACCGAGGGCGTAGAGGTCGCTCCGGGAATCGATTTCTTCCCCGGCAGCCTGCTCCGGGCTCATGTACGCCGGGGTGCCCATCACTGCGTTCGGGCCGGTCGGACCGTCGCCGCCGTCCACGAGCCGCGCGATACCGAAATCGGTGAGCAGCGCCCGCGGCGCGTCGGGAGGACCCTCGAGCAGGATGTTCTCGGGCTTGAGGTCGCGGTGTACGACCCCCGCGGTGGCCGCGGCGTCGACGGCATCGGCGATCGCGGTGGCGATGGAGACTGCGACCGTCATGGGGAGCCGACGCTCGCGGAGCAGCCGCTGCCGCAGCGTCTCGCCCTGAAGGAAGTCCATCACGTAGTACAGGTGTCCCTCGGACTCCCCCGCGCTGTGCACCGCCACGATGTGCGGGTGGCGGATCCGCGCGATCAACCGGGCTTCGGCGAGGAATCGCGCCGCGAGCGCGCGATTCACCACCAGTTCCGGGTGGATCACTTTGACGGCCACGCGCCGCTCGAGCGCGAGATCGGTCGCGAGGAACACGACCCCCATCCCCCCACGGCCGATCTCTCGCTCGAGGCGGTACTGCCGCCCGAGCGCGCGCTGCATCGTGTGGAGGAGGTCCGACTCGGTCACGGCAATGCCTCGATCACCTGGTGCTGCTGAATGGGCCCCCGCCGGCCCGGGTCCGGGTACGGGGTCTATTCGTTCGATGCCGCAAGCGGCTGCTTCGTTGCGTTTGGCACCGTCCCGCAGAGGGGGTGCCCGACCGCCGATTGACCTGCGGTTGAGGGGGCTCCGTCATCCTGCCGACCGCCTCCGCTACGGAACCAATTCCATGTCCGGCACCGCACCCGCGCTCTCGCGATCCCCTGCCCCGACCGTCGCCGCCGTACTGGCCCCTGGCGAGCGCGCCAGCCTCGATGCCGCGAGCGTCGGATGCTTTGCCGTGCTTCACCGGAGCTCGGTGCCCGACGCGGTTCGGACCGTTCGCGAACGGGCGATCGATGCCGTGCTCCTCTCGGTGCGCCAGTGTGCCGACGAACGCGCCGATCTGGTCGGCCAGCTGGTGAAAAACTTCCCCGGCGTTCCCACCGTGGCGCTGCTGACGCATCACGACGCGAAAGCCTCCGAGACCCTCCTCCGCCTCGGGGCGACCGGGGTTCGGCAGGTAGTCGATGTCACCGCGCCCGCCGGGTGGTCCCGCCTTCGTCAGGTCGTCGCCGAGCCCGCCAGCCGGGGCGCATCGCGCATCCTGGCACCCCTCCTCGCCGCCCTCCCGGTGCTCGCCCCGGACGGCCGGGTCTTTCTCGAGGTGCTGGTCCGGCTGGCACCGGAAACGCCGGCGGTGCGCGCGCTGGCCACGCGACTGGAGATCAAGCCGAGCACCCTGATGTCCCGGTTTGCCCGCACGGGGCTTCCCTCCCCCAAAACGTATCTCGCCGCCGTCCGGCTGCTCTATGCATCGCAATACTTCGAGGGGGGCGGCCGGTCGGTGGCCGACGTGGCCTACCGGCTCGACTGCTCCTCACCCCAGAGTTTCGGCAGGACGCTCCGCGCAATGTTAGGGATCACGCCGGGAGAATTCCGCCGGCGATTTCCCTTCCCGACGGCGCTCACGCGCTTTCTTGCACAGATGGTGGAACCGTACGAGGGGGTCTGGCGAGAGTTCAGGCCGCTGAAGAGATGAAGCTTTCAGCCGTCAGCCGTCAGCCATCAACTCGCGGTTTTCAGACAACAATTCACTAGTTGTTGTGATCGCTACTACGCTAAAACCGCTGGCCTCGATCGCGGCGCGCCCACCTTGTTCGCGGTCGACCAGTGCCAGGACCCCAAGAATCGTCCCACCTTCGGCTTTGATGACCTCGATCGCCTCGAGCGCCGACCCTCCCGAGGTGATCACATCCTCGACCACGACCACCGGCTGGCCCTTCGCGAAATTGCCCTCGATCCGCTGCCGGGTTCCGTGCTCTTTGGTGGTCTTCCGGACGCTGAATGCCTCGATGAGGGGAGGGGAATCGGCGCTGGCCCGGGCAATCGCGTACGCGACCGGATCGGCCCCCATCGTGAGGCCGCCCACCGCGGCGGGGAGCCAGCCAGCCTTCCGGATCGCCGCCAGGGCCAGGGGGCCGATGAGCCGCTGGCCCTCGGCGGACATCGTGGTTTTGCGCGCGTCGATGTAGTAGGTGGATCGCTGGCCGGAAGACAACACGAACTCGCCGTGGGTGACGGAGCGCTCGCGGAGAAGGGCCGCGAGCGACTCCCGCCCGCTCACTCTCCGCTCCGCCGGAACAGCGACGAAAAGAAGCTGGACTTTTTACCGGGGGTGTCGTTGCTCGCCGCGGCGCAGAAGGCACCGGCAAAGTCGCTCACGGTTTTCCAGCGCTTGCTGAGATCCCGCTCGAGGCCCTTCATCACCGACTCCTCGATGCCGGGCGGAAACTTCAGCCCTTTGACCGCCTCGTTGAGCGGGACCGGCGACTGGGTCAGCAGCTGCTGAAAGAGCTCGCGGGGACTCTTGCCGGGGAAGGGAAGCACTCCGGTGAGCAGATGGTAGGCGATGGTCGCGAGGCTGTAGACGTCGGCTTGCTCGCCGACCAGCTCGCCGGAAAGCGCCTCCGGGGCGACGTATTGCAGCGTCCCGACAAAAAACCCCGCCCGGGTGAGCCGGTCGGCGGGGTTGTCCTCGGTGCCGCGGGCAATGCCGAAGTCGAGGAGACGCGCGGTCTGCGTCTCCTGATCGTACATGATGTTGGCGGGCTTGAGGTCGCGATGGATGACGCCGGCCCGGTGGGCGACTTCGAGCGCGGTGCCCAGCTGCTCGATGATTCGTGCGGCAACGGGCGGGGCCAGACGGCCCGCCGCGGTGAGAAACGAGGCGAGCGGCTCACCCTTGGCCCACTCGAGGGCCAGGTAATACACCCCGTCGGCCTCGCCGAAGTCGTAGGTCCGGATGATGTATTCATGGTTGATCCGGGCGCCGAATTCGGCCTCGCGCAAGAAGCGCTTGACCGCGACGGGATCCTGCGCCATGCGCGGCCGCAGCACCTTGATGGCCGCCTCGCCCTTCTCGGGATGCTCGGCGCGATAGACGGTTGCCGTACCGCCCTCGCCCACATGCGAGAGGAGTTTGTATCCGGCCACGGTTCTTCCGACGAGATTATCTTGGCTCATGGGAGGCAGTCCAAACTACTGCCGGGCCGGGGCCCCGAGCAAGCGCTGCGTGCACTTCCCGCCAGCATCCGGCGTCCCCAGAGCGTACAGCGGGCCCGCCCAGGGCCGGCCAACCTCTTCCGTGACTCTCGCATGACGATACCTGATGTTCCGCGGCGGCTCGCACCAGCCGTCCTTCTGCTCGTCTCGGCGGCGTGCGGCGGCGGGCGTCCTCCCGGCAGCGCCCCCGTGCCCTCGACCGAGCAGACCCTCACCGACCTGTTCAACCTTCCGGCGCTGTACCAGCGCATGGGGAGGCTCGCGGCGGGGGGCCCCATGCCGTTCGTGGGGACGGCGGCTTTCGTGGCGGGGCGGGGGGATTCGACCATGGCACGGGTCGGGCTCTCGTTCGAGAATCACGCCTTCGCCTTTCAGCGGGACGGACGAGCCTTCTCGACGCGGTTCCGGGTGGAGTACAGTTTCGTGCGCCCAGGGATGCCTCCGGTTCAGGCGGTGCGGGACGAAACCGTCCGGGTCGAATCGTTCGCCGAGACGATGCGAAACGACGAGAGTGTGATCGTCGAGCAGGGATTCCTGCTCGCGCCGGGCTCCTACACGCTGGCGGTGACGGTGCGCGATCCGTCCTCCAACGCCGCGTCCCGCGCCGAGCAGGTGGTGGAGGTGCCTTCGTTCGCGGGGGGCGGGTTCAGTGGGCCGATCCTGGTCTACCAGGCCCAGCCGCGGACCCGGATCACCGATTCCCTCGTGATGGTCCTCAACCCCCGCGGCACGGTTGCCAATGGCGGGGGCGATTCCTTGTTGATGTATGTCGAGGGATACCGCCTGAACGGCCCGACCCGTCTGCCGGTGGACATGCGTGACGAGCGCGACAGCGTGGTGTATCACGGCGAGGTGTCGTTCGCCGGCGGCACGCCGGTGGAGGCGCGCGTGGTGCGCCTCTCCTCGGACGCCCCTCCGCTGGGGCAGCTCGCGGTGGTGGTCGGCGAAGGCGAATCGGCCAAGAAGGTGACCGCGCTGGTTTCGTTCTCGCGGAGCTGGGTGGTCACCAACTACGACAACCTGCTCGCGCTGCTGCGGTATTTCCCCTGGGCCCCCGACCGTCTCAACGCTCTGCGTAACGGCAAGCCCAGTGAGCGCCCGCGGCTGTGGAGAGAGTTCTGGGCCGCCACCGACCCGCTGCCCCAGACACCGGAGAACGAGGCGCTCGATCAGTACTTCACCCGGATCGCGATCGCCAACGAGCGATTCAAGGACGAAGGCGGGCCAGGATGGCGCACCGACCGGGGTGAGGTCTATGTCACCCTGGGCGAGCCCGACCAGGCCCTCGAAACGCCCCCCGGCAACGATCAGCGGATCGTACAGTGGGTCTACAGCAGCTATCGCGCGGTGATCACGTTTACCGGGCAGCTGGGTTTTTCACGGCTCCGGATGACCCCATCGTCGCGCGCGGAGTTCTCGAGAGCACGGGCGCAGGTGATGAGGCAGGTGCAATAGAGGCAGTAGGCAGTAGGCAGTAGGCAAAAGGGCTGTCCCGACTGCCCGCTGCCTATTGCCTACTGCCTTAGTTTCCAGTCATGCCTCACGACCCGCCGCAACTCTTTCTCATCGACGGCCACGCTCTCATTTATCGCGCGTTCTACGCGCTGATCAGCCGTCCCCTGCGGACCAGCCGGGGAGAGAACACCTCCGCCGCCTGGGGTATCGTCAACTTCCTGCTGCGACTGCAGACCAAATACCAGCCGGAATACCTCATCTGGGTGCTCGACGCGGGCGATTCGTTCCGCACCCAGCGCTACCCCGCATATAAATCCACCCGGCAGAAGCTCGGCGCCGAGCTGCAAGCCGACTTCGACCTTGCCCTCACGCAGGTCGGTGCGCTGCTGGCCGCGTTCCGGGTCCCGGTGATGGCGATCGAGGGCTACGAGGCGGATGACGTCATTGGGACCGTGGCGCGGCGGGAATCGGCCGGGGGACGCCAGGTGGTGATCGTCTCGGGAGACAAGGATTTCTATCAGCTCATCGGTCCCCGCATCGCTCTGCTCAATCCGGGACGGGGCGGCGCGGCGGGCGTGGAAGAGCAGTGGGTGGACGAGAGTAACGCGATCGAGCGGCTCGGCGTTCCTCCCCACCAGGTGATCGACTACCTCGCGCTCGTGGGCGACAGCTCGGACAATGTGCCCGGGGTGCGCGGCATTGGCGAAAAGGGCGCCGTGCTTCTGCTCCAGGAATTCGGCAACCTCGAGACCATCCTCGCGTCCGCCGGCCAGGTCAAAGCCAAGCGAGCGCGGGAAGCGCTGCAGCAATACGCCGACGAGGCCCGGCTCTCCCAGGAGCTGGTCACCATCAAGACCGACGTGCCGGCTCCGCTCGAGCTGGCGCGCGCCGCGATTCAGTCACCCGACACCGAAGCGCTGGTGAAGGTGCTCACCCAGCTCGAGTTTCACACGCTCGCGAAGCGATTCGCCATCGGCGAGCCGGTAACCGCGCCGGCGCAGGCAACTGCGCCGGTGCCGGACACCGCCCGGATCGGCGAGGAATACGCCGCGGCCGTCGCACCGGCGGCCGCGGCCGCGCTCCCGCCGCCGGCCGTCCTGGTTACGGTGATCGACGACGTGGCGCTCCTTCCCGAAATGATCGAACGCCTGCGCGCGGCACCGCTGGTCACCCTCGACACCGAAACGAGCTCGATCGAGCCGCACGACGCGGACCTCATCGGCCTTTCACTCGCCATCCAGCCGGACCACGCCTGGTACCTCCCGTTCGGGCATCGTCCCCGCGGGGGCGAGCTCGCCGCGCCGGCCCCGGTCACCAACCTCCCCCCGATCACGGATCCGCGGCTCGAGCCGCTGGCACATCTGCTCCGCGATCCCGCCGTGCCCAAAGGCGGGCACAACATCAAATACGACTGGCAGGTCCTGCGGCGCGCCGGGATCGAGCTGGGCGGCGTCGTGTACGACTCGATGCTGGCGAGCTTCGTGCTCGACCCGGGGCGGCGCTCGCATGCCATCGACACGCTCGCGCTCGATCACCTCGGCGTGGCGATGCAGTGCTACGCGGATGTCGCGGGGAAGGGCAGGCTCGAGATCCCGTTCGCCGAAGTGCCGGTCGAGGCGGCCGCGGCCTACTGCGGCGCGGACAGCGCGATGGTCCACGCGCTGCGGGAGCTCTTCCTCCCGAAGCTCACGGAAATGACGCTGCAGCCGCTGCTCGACGGCATCGAAATGCCGCTGGTGGAAGTCCTGGCCGATATGGAGTGGACGGGAATCCGGATCGACCGCGAGCTCTTCGCCCGGCTCTCCCGGGAGCTCACTGCGGACCTGGTGCGCCTCGAAGCGGAGATTGCGACGGCGGCCGGAGGATCAATCAATCTCAACAGCCCGAAGCAGCTCGCGACGGTGCTGTTCGACCGGCTCGCACTCCCGATCCTCAGGCGGACCAAGACCGGGCCCTCGACCGACGCCGACGTCCTGGAGGAGCTGGCCGGCCAGGGCCATCAGGTGCCGAGGCTCCTGCTCGAGTATCGTGAGCTGCAAAAGCTCCGGTCCACCTACGTGGATGTGCTCCCGCAGAAAGTGCATCGGGGCACCGGACGCATTCACACCAGCTTCAATCAAATCGGAGCCGCGACCGGCCGGCTGTCGTCCTCCGAGCCGAACCTCCAGAACATTCCGGTGCGCACGCCGCGTGGGGAGGAGATCCGCAAGGGGTTCGTGCCGGAGGCGGGATGGAAGTTCGTGGTCGCAGACTATTCCCAGATCGAGCTGCGCCTGATGGCGCACTTGTCGCAGGATCCCGCGTTCCTCGAGGCGTTCCGGAAGGGCGAAGACATTCATCGCCAGACGGCGTCGATCATTTTCGGCGTGGCGCGCTCCGATGTGACCGCCGAGATGCGCGCCCGGGCCAAGACCATCAACTTCGGCACGATTTACGGCCAGGGTGCATTTGCCCTGTCGCGCATGCTGGGCATTCCGCAGGAGGAGGCGAAAGCGTTCATCGCCGAATACTTCCAGCGGTTCGCGGGCGTTCGGGCATGGCTGGACCGCCAGATCGAGCTTGCCCGGGAGCGCGGGTACGTGGAGACGATCTTCGGCCGCCGGCGCTACATCCCCGAAGTGCGGGACCGGAATTTCAACACCCGCGCATTCGGCGAGCGACAGGCCCAGAATGCCCCGTTGCAGGGCTCCGCCGCAGACCTCATCAAGATTGCGATGGCGCGACTGCACCAGGCGCTCAGGGCGGGCGGCTTCAGCGCCCGGCTCCTCCTCCAGGTCCACGACGAGCTGGTGCTGGAGGCTCCGGCGGGGGAAGTGGACGCCGTTTCGGCGCTGGTGCGGGAGCACATGGAGGGCGCGGCGACGCTTTCCGTCCCGCTGGTCGTCGGGGTCGGCGTTGGAGACAACTGGCTCGACGCAAAACAGTGAGCGGTAGGAGGTGAGCGGGAAGGGCGTTTCCCGCGTACCGCTCACTCCTCACCGCTCACCGTTTTTCGCGCGCCGGGCCACCAGTTCCATCGTCCCGCGAGGTGCATGAAGGCGGGCACCAGCACCATGCGGATCAGGGTAGCATCGAGGAGGACCGCCACCGCGAGCCCGAATCCCAGAAACTGCACCATCAGCACCCGCGCGAAGGCAAACGCACCGAACACCACGATCATGATCAACGCCGCCGAGGTGATGACCGACGCGGTGGCGCTCACGCCCTCCATAGTGGCCTCGGTGTTCCGGCCGGTCCGGTCGAAGGCTTCCTTGATCCGCGACAGGAGGAACACCTCGTAGTCCATACTCAGGCCAAAGACCACCGCGAACACCAGCACCGGCACCACGACGAAGATCGCCTCCGTCGCGCCGTCGAGACCCAGCATCCGGGCCCCGAATCCATGCTGGAAGACCAGCACAATGAGGCCGAAGGTCGCGCTGACCGAGAGGGAATTCATCACCACAGCCTTGAGCGGCACCAGCACCGAGCGGAACGCGATGGCGAGCATGATCGCCGTGACGCCCAGCACGAGCGCGATGATCATCGGAAATCGTCGCAGCAGTTCGGTCTGGAAATCCACGCTTGCGGGGACATAACCGCCGACCGCGATCGTCGCCCCCCGGAGCTGGCGGATGCCCGGTGACGCCCCGATCTCCCGCACCCGCGCCACCAGGTCCATCGAGGTCGTGAGGGTGGTGGAGTCGCTGGGGATCACGTCGATCAGCGCCATCCGGCCGTCCCGGCTCAGGTAGGCATCGATCGCGTCCTTATATCGCGCCCGGGCGGAGTCCAGGTCGGAGTAGATGAGCGAGTAGGCGAGGAGCGATTGGCCGGGAGTGAGGTCGACGAGACTCTTGACGTCCCGCACCCGAGGATCGGCGCGCAGCGAATCGGAGAGGTGCTGCAGGGCGCGGAGGCCGGTGAGGTCGGTGGCCGTTCTGCCTTCGGGAAACTCCACCAGCATCCGGATGGGGAAGAGATACCCGGAGACCCCGATGCGGTTGAGGACCTCGACCCCCGCGCCCGCTTCGGTGCGCGCGGGCCACCAGTTTCGCGCGGGGAGCCCGATCCTGATCCACAGCAGCGGCGCCGTGAGGATCGCGACCGCGATTCCGCCGAGGATCAGCGCGCGCCCGGGATTCCGCGCCAGGGAGCGGGCCCATTTTTCCCAGCCGCGAGGGGAGTGGTACCAGGTCAGCCTTCGGGCGAGCCAGCGCGGACGGTCGATGTCGCGACCGATCATCGCCAGCAGGGCGGGGAGGAGGGTGGTCGAGAGCAGCACCGCCACTCCGACCACGATCAGCCCCGCGATCCCTACGCTCTTCGTCTCGACCAGCGGGGTCAGCATGAGCGCCGCGAAACCCACCACCACGGTCAGACCGGAAGTCAGCACCGCCATCCCCGCGGTCCGGAAGGTGCGTTCCGCGGCTTCGCGTCGGCGATATCCCTTGGTGAGTTCTTCGCGGAAGCGCGTCACCACCAGAAGCGAATAATCGATCCCAACCCCCAGCCCGATCATCGTGGTGAGATTCAGCACGAAGACCGACATCGGCGTATGGACGGCGACCAGGCCGATGATCGCGAGCGAGATGCTGACGGCGAGGAAGCCGACGAGGAGCGGGAGCACGGCAGCCACCAGCGCGCCGAAAGCGAGCACCAGGATGAGCAGGGTCAGCGGAATCACCCGTGCTTCGATCCGCTTGCCGTCTTCGGTGCTGACCTTGCGCACGTCGAGATCGAGCGGGGAGCGCCCGGTCACCCAGGTGCGATACGCATCGCGGTACGGCACGCGCGCCACCGCCTGATCGAGCGAGCGGCGGAAACGGGTCACCAGCTTGCCGACGCTGTCTCCGGGCGGTCCCTCGATCGACACCAGAAAAAAAGTGAGCCGCCCGTCCGGGCTCAGGAAAATCGAGTCGGCGGGCGAGTGGTAGGACAGCAGGGCACGCACGTATGGCTCGCGCCGGAGCTCTTCCGTGATGGAATCGAGCGCCGCCCGGGGTGCCCCATCGGTGAACGGGGCCGGGCTCTCGAGGGCGACGGCAAAGAATTCGCTGAACGGGCGCACGAACCGGGAATTCAGCAGCCGGTCGGCGCGCGCAGCTTCGGTTTCTCGGTCGGCACCGCCGCGCACGTTGAGGAGCTCGGCCGTCCGGGGGGCACGCACGACCGCCACGGCCCCGATCACCACCCAGAGAGCCGCCACGATCCAGCGAGATCGGACGATGATTGCCGCGACCCGCTCGGTCACCAGCACCGCCGGGACCTGCCTGGGAAACCCGCTGGAGGGGCGGGGGGCTGAAGCGCAAAGGTTTGCAAGGCCGAATGTTAGGCCGCTTGCCGGGAACGCGCCAGTTGCGATCTGGTCAACCGGCCCGGAACCTGCCGCATATTATTTCGAGAACCGATGACCCGACTCCTCCTCCTCGTTCTGACATTGATTCTGGGGCTCCTCGTTTACGGCCGAATCGACCGTGCGAGATCCTCCGGGTCGGCCGCCGCGCCCAGCGTGGCGGCCACCGGCGATGCCCCCCTCACGACCCGCTCGTCTTCCGGCGTCCTCGCGATAGTCCCGAGTGGCGGAACCCCCGCCATCGACCTGCTGGCCAGGCTCGAGGGCCGCCGCCGCCTCCAGCGCGCAGGCACCACGACCTATTTCGATTCCCTTTTCGTCGAGACCGATTCGGTGGTGCGGCGCTGGCCCGACCAGCACGGCATGGTCTTCGTGGTGGCGTTTCCCCCGAGCGATTCCGCCGAATACGATCCGTCGGTCCGGGGCGTGATGGAGCGTGCCCTGACGGCCTGGGAAGCCGCCGGAGTCGGGGTGCACTTCACCCGCTCGACCGATACCACCGGCGCCAACATGATCGTGTACTCCACGCCGACGCTGGGCGGCGACCGGGCGGGCCAGACCGATATCCAATGGACCCGGGATGGCAGGATCCTCTCGGCGGCGATCATCCTCTCCCGTCGCGACTCCAGCGGCAGGGTCATCCCGGAGCCGATTCAAGAGGCGGTTGCCGTGCATGAGATCGGCCATGCTCTCGGTCTTTCTCACTCCCCATCCCCCGGGGACGTGATGTTCTGGGCGACCAGGACGGCCACGCTGAGCCGCCGCGACCTCGCGACTTTTACGTTGTTGTACCAGCTACCACTAGGGACGATACGGGAGATCGTTCAGTGATCCTCCCGGCACTGCTTGTCACGATCGGGGCCATCATTGCCGGGCCTTCCGATCCTGATCTCCGGTTCGCCGCGGTCGCCGCGGTGGTCGAAAAGGGAATTCGTCAGGGCATCTATCCGGGGGCGGTGCTGGTGATCGGCCGTCGCGACAGCGTGCTCTATTCCAGAGGCTTCGGCCGCTTGACCTGGGCAGCCAAATCCGCGGCACCCTCTCCCAGCACCACCCTCTGGGACCTCGCCTCGATCACGAAGGTGATGGCGACGACGAGTGCGGTGATGGTGCTGGTCGACCGGGGCACGGTCCAGCTCGACGAACCGGTCTCGCGGTATCTCCCCCGGTTCGCCGGCCAGGGACGCGAACGGGTTACCGTCCGCATGCTGCTCGATCACACCAGCGGACTTCGCGCGTACCTCGCGTTTCATCGCCTCGCGACAAACCGGGACGCGGCGATCGAGCTGCTCTATCGGGAGCCGCTTGCGAGGCCGCCGGGAGCGTCGGCGGTCTACAGCGACCTCAATGCGATTCTGCTCGGCCTGCTGGTGGAAAAAGTGACTACCGAGCCGCTCGATGTCTTTACCGCGCGGGAGGTCGCGCGCCCGCTCGGTCTCACTTCCACCGTCTTCACGCCGGCCCTTCGCGGCGGTCTCACCGTCGCTCCGAGCCGGATGGTCGGCGGCCGTCCCGTCGCGGGGCGGGTGAATGACGACAACGCCTTCCTCTTCGGTGGTGTGGCGGGGCAGGCTGGTCTCTTTTCGACCGGCTCCGATGTCGCCCGCTTTGCCCAGCAGTGGCTGCGCAGCGGGGAAGACAGGGGAGGACCGGGGAAACCCGGGGAAGGGTGGGTTTCTTCCGGCACGATGCGGGAATTCCTCCGGCGCACCACCGGCAGCGGGAGCCGGGCGCTCGGCTGGGACACGCCGGAACAGAACGGCGACACGCCGTCGATATATGGCGCGCTCGCAAGCCCGCTCACCTACGGTCATACCGGCTGGACCGGCACGATGTTGTGGATCGATCCGGTGCGCGACCTGTTCGTCGTCTTCCTCACCAACCGGAGTCTCCAGCCCAGGGTCCGGCGCTCCCTCACCGCCCTTCGCGAGATCCGCAGCTCACTTTCCGACCTCGTCCTCAGCGCGGGCGGTCGTTGACCGGCCTGCCGCACCCAGGCATTGTTCCCCTGGTGGGCGACTGGAGGAACCCGTGGCAACCGACCTGACATCCGATCAGATCCGGAAGGCGCTTCGCGCCGTCAAGGATCCCGAGCTTGGCCTCAACATCGTCGATATCGGCCTGGTCTACGAGACCAATGTGAACGACGACGGGGATGTGCACGTGAGGATGACGCTCACTTCACCGGGCTGTCCGGCGGGCGCCGAGATCATGAATGACGCCAAGATGGTGCTGGAGGATCTGGAAGGGGTGAAAAGCGTGGAGATCGAGCTGGTGTGGGAACCGTACTGGACGCCGGAGAAGATGGATCCGCGGGTACGGGCGTTCTTGGGTTAGTGATTCGTGGTTCGTGGCTAGTGGTTCGTGACGGCCTTTCCACGAACCACTAACCACGAACCACGAAGCACTTCACGGCTGTCCCACCAACTCCTTCAAGAACTCCTTCACCCTCGGATCCTCCAGCCGGCCGAGCCTGCTGATCACCGACCGCCGTACCGTCACGTCCGTCTCGTCCTTGGCAATCTGGATCAGCCGGTCCACTGACTGGCGGTCGCCGTTGCGGAAAAGGCCGTTCACGGCGGCTTCTTTGCCGCGCCGGTCGAGCGCCTGATCGTAGAGCTTGCCCAGCTGGGCCGCGGTGGCGCCGGCTTTCTGGACCGCTTCGATGGCGTGGGCGCGGAGCTCCGGTGTCTCCTCGGCGCTGGTCGCCACACCCAGCAGCCATTGCAGATTCGCGGAGCCGCCCTGCTCGGCGAGCACCGAGAGCACCGCCTGCTTCGACGTGGCGCTCAAGCTGGCATAGCGGGAGCGCAGCAGCTCGACGTCCCGTCCCGTGGCATACTCTCTTCCAAGTCCACGAATGACCGAGGCGCGAAGCGCTTCCGGCAATGCCGGATCGGCGAACGCGCTGCGCAGGAATTCGCGCGCCCTCGGATCGCCCGAGTTGGCGAGGGCCTGAATGGCCGCCTGACGGAGCCAGGTGTCGGTCCCGTTGGCCATGCGGGTAAGCGCGGCGAGGTCGGCGCGCTCGGAGCGGGCGAGCACCGAGACCGCCTGCTGGCGGATCGGCGTCGTCTCGTCGGTGTTCGTGGCGATGGCGACGAGCGCCGCCGACGCCTGCCGGGCGTCCTCGCCGCCGGTGCGATCGAGCTCACGCCCCAGCCAGCTCATTGCGCCCTGCCGGACCGAGCGGGAGAGCACGCTGTTCTTCGCCAGCGCGACGAGGCCGGGCCAGATATTGGCGCTGTCGGCGAGGGCGGCGGGAAGAATCGCCTCCCGGCCGGGCCGCCCTTCCGCGCGGGCCGCGAGGTCGAGCAAGTACTCCGCCGCCGCGGCCGCCGGCACCATGCCGAGGTCGGTGACCCCCGCGGGTGTCGATTCCGGCGCGACTTCGGTGTCGACGCCGACAACCATCCCGCCGGCGCGGGTGACCCGCACGACCACCGGTCCGCGCCGGCAGGGAGGACGGTCGGCGCTGCTCCAGACATTCGAGCTGCCGGTGTTGATCCAGGTCGAGGTGCCGATCTGAATCGAGGACCCTAACCCGCAGACATCGGCGCGCGCGGCGTAGCGGAACTGCACCCGTGCATCGCCGCCGCCTTCGACCCGGGCGCGGAGCGAGGACTGCGCGCCCAGCGAGGCCGCGGCGGCGGAAATGCCGGCCAGCGCCAGGGCGAACCCGAGATACCGCGTCCGGGGGCTCATGGCTTTTCCACCAGTTCCAGCAACAGCTTGGTGGCCCGGGGATCCTTGCGCCGGGCGAGCGCCGAGATGGCCTCCCGGCGGATCTGGGGATCGGTACCCGACTTGATGATCTCGATCAGCTTGTCGAGCGCTTCCGGCTCTTCGCGCGAGGCGAGCTGGTTGACGACCGCGCTCCGGAGATCGCGCTCGGACAGCGCCTCGAAGAGCTTGCCAAGCTCATCGATGGAGAGCGCGGAGACCCGCAACCGGGAGAGCGCTTCCCGCCGCAGGCGCACGTCCTCCTCGCGGTTCTTGACGACGCCAAGCACGAACTGCTCGTTGGTGGTTCCTCCCATCCTGGCCACGGCCGAGATGATCGAGGACTTGAGAGAGGTCGAGGTGGTCTTGCCGTAGAGGGAGCGGAGGTACGCTGCCTCTTCGTTGTTCTCCGTGACCACCCGCCTACCTGAGCCTTGAGCCTCGGGTGATCCCGCGCGGCCCTCGGTCAGTCGGACCGTCCTCGCATCGGCCCAGGCCGCCGTCCCGCTCGCGAGCTGGGAGATCGCTTCCGCGCGCATCCGATCATCCAGGTCGTTGCGCTCGATGATCGCCTTGAGGACCCTCGTTGCCTCCGGCCCGCCCTTGTTTCTGAGCGCGGACAGCACGGCCTGGCGGGTGCGATCGTCGGTCGCTTCGTTGAAGATCGTCTCGAGAGTTTTTACCGTCGCCGCGCCGGACGACCGGCCCAGCAGTACGATCGCGTCGCTTCGGACACTGGGATCGGGATCGGTTTTGGCGACTTCGAGGAGATCGGCGGCGGATTCCTCGGTCCCGCTCCGGCCCAGAATGTAGACCGCGCTCCGGCGGAGCCGGACCGAGCACTCATCCCGCCGCGCGAGAACTTTCTTCAGGGTGGGCCGGGCCTCGGGAGGATTGATCTGGGCGAGCGCGTTCAATGCCTCGGCCCGCACCTCCACGTCTTCCTTGTCGCAGGTCGGGCCGCCGGCGGTCGCCGCCCGGAGCGCGCTGGCGGCCTGGGCGTCGCCGCGCGCGGCAAGCGCCGCGTATAGCCGGGTGCGCAACGTCGCCGCATCGGGATCGGTCGCCGCCTCCGGATAGCGCTCCTGCTGCGCCTTCAGCGCCTCGACCGCGGTGCGCAGCTCATCGGTACCGCCGGCGCGATAGAGCGCGAACGCGCGATAGTAGAGGGCGGCCGGCGCGACCCGGGAGCGCGGATACTTCTGCTCCAGCGACTGAAAGAGGGTGGAGGCCCGGGAGTACTCGCCACGGTTGAGCGCTTCGCGCGCCCGGCGATACAGCGAATCCTCCGGGCTCCCTTGCTCGGGCCGCAGCCGGGCCAGCGCGCCGCCCGGCTCGTCGGGGCCGGTCCAGAGCGACATCGCCGGACTCGGCACGGTGCTCATGACCCCCCAGGGAGCGGACGGCGCGATCATAGCCTTCGGCGTGGGCAGTCCCTGCAGCATTTCGAAGCTGCGGCCCAGCTTCTCGAGTTCGAATTGCGGGTCGTGCGCCATCAGCTCGAATTCGTGATTGAGCTTGTCGAACTCGAACTGATGCTCGAACCCCTTGAGTTCGAACTCGTGCTCCATCGCCTTGAAGTCGAATTGATCGGCGAAATCGTAGTTGAAGTCGAAATCGAGTTTATGCGGGATCTCGACCCCGAAGAGCCCATGCTGCGGTGCCGGGGAGAGTTTCGGCGCGAGCGGGGCCCGGGGCGCCGCCTTGGGCCTGGGCGCCGGAGTCTGGGCGTTCGCGACCGGAACCATGAGGGAGGCGCAGAGAAGAAACTGGAATGGGCGCATGACGATCGCTCCGCCGTTCACGGCTGCGAAGTGGGAGTCTCCGCGAGATACACGCGGAGGCGCGGAATGACTTCCCGCTGATCCAGGGCCTGGTCGATCAGATAGACATCGGGCGCCGACGGGCGCGCCGGGAGACGGGCGATCTGGGCGAGCACGAGCTCGAGATCCTCGAGCAGTGAGCGCAGATGGGGCTCGAGTGGATACGGGGTATCCATCAGGAGCCTTGTGGTGGCGAGAAGGTCGCGCGCCTGGCTGGCGGAGTACTGCACCGGCTGCCCGCGACCCGACTCACCGGCAAGGGTGACCAGGAGTGCCGTCACCCGTTCCAGGTAATCGGTGGCGACTCCAACGAAGGGGGGCCCTTCCGATGCCGATTGCGTCGGGGCGTCGGCAGTGACGGTCACCGGCGTCGTGGCGACGGTTCCGCCGAGGCGAGGTCCAACCTGCCCGATGGCGAACCCGATCAGCAGCATCGCCGCGAGGGGAAGGATGGTGCGGATCCAGCGGGAGGGAGCCCGCACCGGGTCCGTGAATGCTTCCCGTTCGACCGCTTCCCACATCCGGTCGAGCGGAGGGGGCGCGCCAGGGGTGCGCCACGTCTCCTTCAGCTCGGCCAACCCGCGTTCAATATCCTGCTCGTTCATCTCGCGTCTCCTGGTCACTCGGCGACTACGCCGGCCAACGCCTCGCGCAATCGCGCTCTCGCTTCGAACAGCCGGGCTTTGCTGGTGCCTTGCGGGATATCGAGCATCTCGCCGATTTCCCGATGGGTGAAGCCCTCGATGTCATGCAGCACCACCGGCACCCGCAGCCGCTCCGGCAACCGCTCCAGCTCAGTCTGCAACCGCTCGCGAAGGAGGGGGTCGCCCGATCCGGCAGGCTCGGCCACCGCCGACGCTTCCTCGAGCTCCGTCTCGCGTGCCCGGATCCGCTTGAGCCGCCGAAAGCCCGTCATGACGGACGAGACGGCGACCGCGTGGAGCCAGGTCGAAAACGCCGAGTCACCCCGGTACTGCGCGAGCCGCTGGAACGCCTTGATGAAGGTGTCCTGGGTGTACTCGCGGGCGAGCTCCTCCTCCCCGACCAATCGAAAGATCAGCCGATAGACCCGCGGAGCGTGGAGGTCATAGAGGCGGCGCGCCGCCGTCCTGTCACCGGCGCGCGCACCGGTGATCAGTTCCGTATCGTCCACTGCACCGTCCCTTGCGGCCGCACGGGAAGAGGCTCGGCTTCAGGAGATGGGACGACCCGAGACCAAGAAAGGTTGGGTTGAACCACCGTGAACGGTGAACGGTGAACGCTGAGCGGGAAGGGCCTTCGACGCGGAGACTGTTGCAATTGTATTGCCTCTGAACGACTTACGGTTGGTTGTTTTAATAGCTACACCTATTTCACAGCTTCCAGAAGCGCGGGACCAAATTGGGCGACTTGCCAACGGCGGATGCCGTCGACGGTTCCGAGCGCCTCAAGTGTTCGCGGGGCTTCGCGCGCCACCCCTTCGAGCAGCCAGTTGGGGCAGATCACCCCCGGCTGGAGATCCAGCCGGCTCACCAGGAGCACCCGCATGGCCTTGAGGCGTTCGAGTCTCGTTTCGAACATCGGGTCGGGCCGGTGCCGGGGCGCCCGCGGAAAGCGGGGCAAGTCGGCCTCTGGCACGGCGAGCCCGCGACGAATCGCCTCCAGGATTTCCGTGCCCTTCCGCTCCACCAGGTCGCGGCCGACACCGGGAATCGCGGCGAGCGCCGCCGGATCGGCGGGCAGCCGTTCGGCGAGCGCGAAGAGCGCTTCGTTCCCGATGATCCGGAAGGCCGCGCGGTCGAGGTTGTCGGCAGTGCCAGTTCGCCAAACGTACAGCTCCCGAAACACCGCCAGCGCCCGGGGACTCAGCGCCCGCGCGCCCTTCATGGACAGCGCGGCGATCTCGGGCGATTCGGGAGCGGGCCAGCGGACGGCGGTGGTCAGGGCGAACTCCTCCTCCACCCACGCGAGCCGGCCGCGCTCGGTGAGCCGGTCTCGCAGGATGTCGCGGAGCACCGGAAGGTGGCGGGTATCCATCGCCGCATACTCGAGCATCGGCTGGGTGAGCGGGCGCACCGACCAATCGGCGCGCTGAAAGCGCTTGTCGGGACGTACGCCGACGTACTTCTCGAGCAGGGCGGCGAGGCCGATGCCCGGCTCATTCAGGAACTGGGCGGCGATTCGGGTGTCGAACAGGCTCGTCGCGCGGAACCCGAATTCATATCCGAGGAGCCGGAGGTCGTAATCGGCATCGTGGAAGACCACCTCGATCGCCGGGTCGGCGAGGAGCTCGCCGAAGCCCGGGAGGCCATGGATCGCGAGGGGATCGACGAGGTGAGTTTCGCTCCGGGTGGAGAGTTGCAGCAGGTACACCCGGTCACGGTGGCGATGAAAGCTGGCCGCTTCGGTGTCGGCCGCGACCAGTGGTTCGAGTCGAAGGCGATCGAGGAGGGCGGAGTACTCGGCGAGGTCCTGAATCAGGTGAAGGGCCATCGTGGAAGTAAGACGCACGGGCGGAAGGACGCAAAGACGCAAGGACGCAAGGACGCAAGGTAGTTTCTTTGCGTCTTTGCGCCTTTGCGCCTTATTTCCTGCATGATCCTCGCCGATGTCGAACAGGTCGTCTACCCCGATGACTGCGATGCGTTCGGCCACCTGAATCAGGCCTCCTTCCTGCGGGTGTTCGAGCGCGCGCGCTGGGACGTGATGGCACGCGGACCGGGCATGGACGTGTTCATGCGAAACGACGCCTGGCCCGCGGTGCGGAAGACCGTGATCGACTATCACGCGCCGGCATTTCCGGGCGACATTCTCCGGGTGCACCAGGCGCTGGTCCATCACGGCCGCACCAGTTTCACGATGCGGCAGACCGCGCGGCGCGCCAGCGACGGTGCGCTGATCGCCACGGCGGAATTCGTGTTTGTCTGCATCGACCGCGAGGGCCGGCCGGTGCCGGTGCCCGCGGAGGTAGGCGCCTTCTTCCAGGCGCGGCCGAGCGCCGAGCCGGCCGACCGGTTGACGGTGAACGGGGTCACCCTCGCCGTCGAACACCGGGGCACCGGGCCCGCCGTGCTCTTCGTGCACGCCTTTCCGCTGGACCGCTCGATCTGGCAGCACCAGATCGACACACTCACCGGTTTTCGCCGCATCGCGCCCGACCTGCGGGGCATGGGACAGTCGGACGCGCCCGATCTGGGCTACTCGATGAGCACCTACGCCGAGGATCTCGTGGAGATGCTCGATGCGATGGGCGAGGGACAGGTCGTCCTCTGTGGATTGTCGCTGGGGGGATACGTGGCCTTCGAGTTCGTGCGGCGGTGGCGGGAGCGGGTCCGGGGCCTGATCCTGATGGACACTCGTGCCGAAGCGGACAGCGCCGAGGGGCGGCGGGCGCGCGACACCCTGATCGGCAAGGTCCGCGAGCAGGGGGCGATCGCGGCGGCGGAAGCGATGCTGCCTCGCTTCTTCACCCCGCAGGTTTCCCCGGAGATCATCGAGCGGATTCGTAATTCGATTCTCCGGACACCGGTGTCGGGGATCGTCGGCGCCCTGTCCGCGATGCGCGAGCGGCCCGACAGCACTCCGATGCTGGAGACGCTCACCGGGATTCCCACGCTGGTGCTGGTCGGAGCGGAAGATGCGATCACCCCGCCCCCACTGGCGCAGGCGATGGCCGCGGCCATTCCCGGAGCGCGGTTGATGGAGATTCCCGGCGCCGGACATCTGCCCTGCGTGGAGCAGCCGGTACCGACGTCGCGCGCGATTCTCAAATTCCTGCAGTCGGTCGGATGAAACCATTTGCGGGAGCCGGGCGTCTATTAGAAAGACGGGCCGATCGGGTGCTCTAAACCAGGTCACCGTCAAGCCTCGTGCAGTTCTCCATCCTTGCGGCCCCGGGATCGGCAAAGCGTCCGATCCCGAGGGTCGTCCCACCGTTGGGGGCTGGATGCTGGGGGCCGGATGCTGGGAACAACCCTGCAACGAATAACGGTGCCCCTTCTCGGGCACCGTTTCTTGTTCATGCATGCCTTTCGCAGCAACCAGCAACCAGCATCCAGCAACCTATTTTTTGGGCCGGCCCGGCGGCACATCCGAATTGAAAATCTCCTTGTTCTTCTCGATGAAGCCTTCGAGGTTGGGCGGGACATCCTCTTCGGGAAAGATTGCCGTCACCGGGCACTCCGGTTCACAGGCGCCGCAGTCGATGCACTCATCGGGATGGATATACAGCTGGTCCTCGCCCTCGTAGATACAGTCGACCGGACAGACGTCGACGCACGCCTTGTCCTTCACGCCAATGCAGGGCTCGGTTATCACATACGCCATGACCGCGGAACTCCTCTGGTGGACGGGTGGGGTCGCCGGAGCTTCGGCGCCTCGTTGGACAGAATTAAGGAGCCTGACGGCGCTCCGCAAGGGGAGCCGGGATTAGGTTTTTCGCATGCATCCGTCGCTCCGGTCGCTGCTGCTTCTCTTTCTGATCACACCCACGCTCCGGGCGCAGGCCTGTCCCGAACAGCCGCTGGCGCTTGTACTTGCCGGCGGTGGAGCGAAAGGCTTCGCGCACATCGGCGTGCTGCGGACCCTCGACAGCCTCGGGGTGCGGCCCGACCTCGTGGTCGGCACCAGTATCGGCGCGATCATCGGGGCACTTTATGCCGGCGGGCTTTCCGCGCGGCAGATCGATTCCGTCACCCGCGCGATGCCGCTCGACGACCTCACCGGCACCCTCACCAACCGCGCGCCGCACAACTGGGGTGACCTGCTGCCCATCCTGCTGTGGGAGCAGGGCCAGGGTGGCTTGTCCCTGGTGACCGGTGGAGAATCGGAGCTCCGCACCAACGCGATGCTGAACCGGGTGCTGCTCCGCGCGAACCTGCTGGCGCGGGGCGATTTCGACCGGCTCCCCATTCGGTTCCGCGCGGTGGCCACTGATCTCCGTTCCCGGGAGACGGTGGTGCTTGCCTCGGGAGACCTTGCCCAGGCGGTCCGGGCAAGCAGTGCGATTCCGCTGGTCTTTTCCCCCGAGCGCGTCGGGGACCGGATGCTCATCGATGGCGGTATTTCCGCGAACGTCCCGGTCGCAGAGGCGCGCGCCGCCGGAGCGCGCCGGGTCATCGTCGTCGATCTGCGCGAGGAGTCGGCCCCCGACACCGTCGAGATCACCTCGCCGGCGGCTGTAGCGGCGCAGCTGGCGGCGTTTCTCTTTCGGCAGCCACTCCCCTCGCTCGGTCCCGACGACATCCATATCCGCCCCGACGTGCGCGGCGCGGCGAATCTCGATTTTGGCTCGGCCAATCGCGATCGCCTGATCGCCCACGGCCGGACTGCTGCCGACAGCATGCTCGCGCGAGCCCGCTGTCTCCCGCGGCCGCCACCTCTCGCACTCGCCGAGCCCCCCGTGTGGCTCGGCAGCTGGGAAGTATCCAATGGCACGGCCCGGGACGGCGAAACGATGGGCCGGGTGCTCGGGCTCTCGCGGGGACAGCGGATCGACATGACGGCACTCTCGGTGCAGCTGGCCGAAGCCACCCACCTGGAAGTCTTCCGCCGTCTCTGGCTGCGTCCGGTGGGAACCGGCGACACCGTCCAGTTTCACGCCCAGATCACGCCGGCGCCACGGCGCCTCGCGGGACTCGGGATTGCGTACGATCACGACCTCGGGGGGCGGCTCTGGATCGGAGGGCTCGACCGGGCCTCGATTCGCGGCGCGGAAGCTTCCGCGGTCATCACGCTCGGGCGCTTCAAGAGCGACCTCACGGCGACCCTGCTCAGTCATCTCGGCATCGGTCGCACCCGCCTCACCCCGCTGGTGTCGGGCCGGCTTCTCTCGGAAGGGGTGCGGCAATTCGACGCGCAGGGAGAGAACTTTACCAAGCTGGACATCTCGGAAGCGTCGGGCTTCGCGGGGGTCGAGTGGGCCCGGCTTGGCACCTGGCGGCTGCGCGGCGGCGGCACGGCGGCAATCTGGCGGACACCGGACGGTGACGACCACGCGACCGGCGGCACCTTTCTTTCGGCGCGCACCGAGACCGGACGCAGGCTCCTGGTCGACCTCGAGCTGACCTGGATGGGAGACTATCAGCTCGCGAGCGGCAAGCTGGGCACCAGTATCCGCCGCGGCCGGCTCACGATAGAGCCGGAGATTCGTGTCGGTGCGGGGCGCCGGCTCCCGGTGCAGCGGGAGTTCGAGCTGGGTGGCAGCGATGGCTTTCCGGGACTCACCGTGGGTGAGCGGCGGGGCGACCGGGAGCTTCTGATGCAAGTACAGAGTGCCTGGCAGCTTCGGGGCCCGGTCGCCCTTCGCTGGCTGGTCGCGGCGGGACGCTCCGCCACGGGCGGCGATCTCTTCGACCGCGATCGCTGGCTCGGCGGAATTCGCCTGGGCCTCGGTGCCGCAACGCCGATCGGGCCGGTGAGCTTCGAGTATGGATTTGCGAGCAACGGGGAGAAGGCGGCGTTTATTCGAGTAGGACGGTGGTTCTAGCTCGGATAGGTGCTATCAGCCGTCAGCTATCAGCGGCCGCCGACGGCTGAAGGCTGAAGGCTGAGGGCTCTTCGCACAAGCTACAGTAGCGCCGAAAACGGCGTGGGTACCTGCTCCGACCGCTGCTCCGGCTCCCCGTAGCGATCGGAGGCGGTATAGAGCCGGTTCCACTCTTCGCGGAGGCAGAAGGGGTCGGAGCCACAGGCTCGGTCGACTGCCAGCACTCCGTCGAGATGGTCGATCTCGTGCTGGAGGAGCTCGGCCATGTCGCGCTCGAGGTCGATCTCCTGAACCTCTCCCTTCAGGTCTTCGTAGCGAATCCTGACGTGATAGGCGCGCTGGACATGAACCAGGAGGTTGGGAAACGAAAAGCAGTCATCCCAGACAGTGAAATCTTCGGTGCCAATGTCGACGATCTCCGGATTGATCAACGTCCAGGGCCGATCCATCTCCACCTGGACGATCCGGACCGGGGCTCCGATCTGCGGCGCCGCGATGGCCCTCCCGCTTCCAAAACGCGACTGCCAGTCTCGCAGGGTTTCCCGGAGGTCGTCGGCGATGACGCGAACAGCAGTCGATTTTGGACGGGCAATGGTCTCGCAGCGGGTCCGGAGGATGGGGTCCCCCAGGAGCCGGATTCGGTGGATAGTCATGATGTAATCTCCGGCTTGGGGACGAATTCCTCAAGAGCTGAGGGGTCAGTGGCTAGGGGCCAGTTGTCGTCGAAGTTGGTTGTTATAGCTACTACTAAACAACAAGGATGGGGGCGAGGCCGAGGACGTATGGCAGGCGGCTGATAGCCGCTCAGCGAGCTAAATCCTTGCACCGTCGCCCTTTGACAATCCCGACCTTTTCACTTAGGATTCCAGTTGGATCACCAGCTCCGGTGCTCGCAACATGGCGAAATCCGGAGGGCGAGGACGAAGACGCGATGAGCAATCCAGTCGAATCATTGGTCAATCGGGAATACAAGTGGGGCTTCGTCACCGATATCGAAGCCGACACCGTTCCCAAGGGATTGAACGAGGACGTAGTCCGGCTCATTTCTGCGAAGAAGCAGGAGCCGGCGTTTCTTCTCGATTGGCGCCTCAAGGCTTACCGGGGCTGGCTCAAGATGTCCGAGCCGCACTGGCCGAATGTCTCCTACCCCCCGATCGACTACCAGGATTCGATCTACTACTCGGCGCCGGTGACCAAGGCGCCGCTTGGCAGTCTCGACGAGGTGGATCCCAAGCTGCTGGAGACCTACACCAAGCTCGGCATTCCGCTCACCGAGCAGAAGATTCTGGCCGGCGTGGCGGTGGACGCCATCTTCGACTCGGTCTCGGTCGGGACGTCGTATAAAAAGGCCCTGGGCGAGATGGGCATCATCTTCTGTTCCTTCTCCGAGGCGGTGCGGGAGCATCCGGAGCTGGTGCGGAAGTACCTCGGCTCGGTGGTGCCGGCCAGCGACAACTATTTCGCCGCGCTCAACTCGGCGGTCTTCAGCGACGGCTCCTTCGTGTACATCCCGAAGGGGGTCCGCTGCCCCATGGATCTCTCGACCTATTTCCGGATCAACGCGCAGAATACCGGCCAGTTCGAGCGGACCCTCATCATCGCCGACGAGGGCGCCTCGGTCAGTTATCTCGAGGGATGCACCGCCCCCAAGCGGGACGAGAACCAGCTGCACGCCGCCGTGGTCGAGCTGATCGCGCTGGATGGCGCCTCGATCAAGTACTCGACGGTGCAGAACTGGTATGCCGGCGACGAAGAGGGCCGGGGCGGGATCTACAATTTCGTGACCAAGCGCGGGAAGGCGTTTCGCGGGTCCAAGATCTCCTGGACCCAGGTCGAGACCGGCTCGGCGATCACCTGGAAGTATCCGAGCGTGATTCTGCTGGGCGACGATTCGGTGGGGGAGTTCTATTCGGTCGCGGTGGTGAACAACCACCAGCAGGCGGACACCGGCACCAAGATGACCCACCTGGGCAGGAACACCCGGAGCACGATCGTCTCCAAGGGGATCAGCGCCGGGCAGGGGAACAACAGCTACCGCGGCCTGGTCAAGGTGATGCCCAAGGCCTCGGGCGCGCGGAACTACACCCAGTGCGACTCGATGCTGATCGGGAACCGCTGCGGCGCGCACACCTTTCCGTACATCGATGTCCAGAATCCCACCGCGTCGGTGGAGCACGAAGCCAGCACGTCGAAGATCGGCGAAGACCAGATCTTCTACTGCAAGCAGCGGGGACTCAACACCGAGAACGCGATTTCGATGATCGTGAACGGATTCTGCAAAGAAGTCTTCAAGGAACTGCCGATGGAGTTTGCCGTCGAGGCGCAGAAGCTCCTCGGAGTCTCATTGGAAGGCAGTGTTGGATGACAGGTGAGCGGTAAGCGGTGAGCGGGACCAACCCCGCTTACCGCTCACGGCTCACCCAACAAGAGGTTATTCGAGTGCTGGATATCAAGGGTTTGCGTGCGTCCGCGGGAGAGAAAGAGATCCTCACCGGCATCGACCTCACGGTCAATGCGGGTGAGGTCCACGCCATCATGGGCCCCAACGGCTCCGGAAAGAGCACCCTCGCGCAGGTGCTCGCCGGACATCCGGCGTACACCGTCACGGCGGGCACGATCACCTTCCGGGGCCAGGACCTCTTCGACATGGAGCCGGAGGAGCGGGCGCATGCGGGGGTGTTCCTCGCCTTCCAGTACCCGGTGGAGATCACCGGGGTCACCAATGCCTACTTCCTCCGCGCGGCCTACAACGCCATCCGGAAGGCCCGGGGCGAAGAGGAGCTCGATCCGATCGACTTCCTCGACCGGCTGGAGGAAAAGCTCAAGGTCGTCGACTGGGGCCCCGAGATCATGCAGCGCGCGGTGAACAGCGGATTCTCGGGCGGCGAGAAGAAGCGCAACGAGATCCTGCAGATGGCCGTGCTGGAGCCGGTGCTCGCGATTCTCGACGAGACCGATTCCGGGCTCGACATCGACGCGCTCCGCATCGTGGCCAAGGGGGTCAATGCCCTGCGGCACCCCGAGCGCGCCACGATCCTGGTCACCCACTACCAGCGGCTGCTCAACTACATCGTGCCCGACTACGTGCATGTCCTGAGCGAGGGTCGCATCGTGCGTTCCGGCGGCAAGGAGCTCGCCCTCGAGCTCGAGGCGCGCGGATACGAATGGCTCACCGGCCAGCCGGAAGGTGTCGTCGCGTGACCACGACGTACGCGGAAGCCTTCGAGCGGTCCACCCGGAACGGCACGGGCAAGGGTCCCGCGGCCCTGGTGGCACGGCGTCGCGAGGCGTTCGACCGCTTTGCCGCGGCAGGATTCCCCACGACCCGGGACGAGGACTGGCGGTTTACGCCGGTGGCGCCGATTGCGCGAGGGGAGTGGAGGCTGGACGGCTGGACGGCTGGACGGCTGGTGACCACCGAAGAGCTGGTGCCCTTCCGCTTTGGACAGCCGGGTTGGGTTACCCTGGTTTTCGTAAACGGCCGGTTCAGCCCGGAGCTGTCCCATCGTCCGGATCTCCCCACCGGGGTCACGGTGGAGCCGTTCGCGGAGACGCTGGCGCGGGATCCTGGGTTCATCGAGCGGAGTTTTGCCCTGGTGGCGCAGCCGGAAGCGACGGCATTCTCCGCCCTCAACGCCGCGCTGGCGCACGACGGTGCGGTCATCCGCGTGGCGGCGGGGGCCGACATCGCGGAGCCGATCCACGTGCTGCACGTGGCGACCGCGGACGCCGCCGGCGCCGCGCTCCAGACCCGCACGATTCTGGCCGTCGAGCGGGAAGCCCGTGTGCAACTGGTGGAGAGCTTCGCCGCGCTGGGTAACGCGGCCTCGTTTACCAATGCGGTGACCGAAGTAACCGTCGGCGAAGGCGCCTGGGTCGAGCATAGCCGGATCCAGCGGGAGAGCGAGGCGGCGTATCACGTCGGACTCACCCAGGTCGAGCAGGGTCGCGACAGCCACTATCGCTCGTTCACGCTCGCCATGGGCGGCGCCATCGCCCGGCACGACCTCCGCGCCCGGCTCGGCGCCGAGAATGTCGAATGCCTGCTCTATGGTCTCTATCTCGGCCGGGGCGAGCAGCTGGTCGACAATCACACCGTCATCCGTCACGAGTTTCCCAACTGCCGGAGCTGGGAGGTCTACAAGGGTATCCTCGACGGACGAAGCCATGCCGTCTTCAACGGCAAGGTCTTCGTCACTCCGGAGGCCCAGAAGACCGACGCCAAACAGACCAACCGGAACCTGCTGCTTTCCGATACGTCGCGGGTGGACACCAAGCCTCAGCTCGAGATCTTTGCCGACGACGTGAAGTGCACCCACGGGGCGACGGTGGGTCGGCTCGACGAGATCGCATTTTTCTACCTGCAGAGCCGGGGGATTCCCCGCGCCGAAGCGCAGCAGATCCTCATTTATGCTTTCGCGGCCGAAGTGGTCACCGAGGTCGCCTCCCTTCCGGTCCGCGTGGCGCTGGACCGCCTGGTGCAAGAGCGCCTCGGCATCAAGGCGTAGCGACCGATGACCCCGCTGGCCGCTGTTCCTCCCCGTGAGTCGCGCGCCGGCCGCTCGGGACACGAGTGGGACGTCGCCAGGGTGCGCGCCGATTTCCCGATTCTGGAGCGCCAGGTCCGGGGCCGGCCGCTGGTCTACCTCGACAGCGCGGCGACCGCGCAGAAACCCCGCCAGGTCATCGAGGCGGTATCCAGGTACTACGAGAGCGGCAACGCCAACGTCCACCGTGGCGTGCACGCGCTGAGCCAGGAAGCCACGACGGCCTACGAGCGGGTGCGCGAGCTGGCGGCGACATTCTTCAACGCGGCCTCCTCCTCGGAAATCATCTACACCGCCGGCACCACCGCTGCGCTCAATCTCGTGGCCCAGAGTTACGGCGGGTCGGTGCTCAAGCCCGGCGACGAGATCCTCATCTCCGAGATGGAGCACCACTCCAACATCGTGCCCTGGCATCTCGTCGCCGAACGGACCGGTGCCGTGATCCGGTCGATTCCGGTGATGGAATCGGGCGGCCTCGATCTGGCGGAGCTCGAGCGGCTGCTCGGTGAGCGCACCCGGATCGTCGCGGTGACCCACGCGTCGAACGTGATCGGGGCGATCAACCCCATCAACGCCATTTCCGCGATGGCCCATGAGGCGGGCGCCGTGGTCGTGGTGGATGGAGCCCAGTCGGCGCCCCACCTGCGGGTGGATCTCCGGGCGATCGATTGCGACTTCTTTGCCTGCTCCGGGCACAAGCTCTATGGACCGACCGGCATCGGCCTCCTGTACGGCAAGCGCGCGCTGCTCGAGGCGATGCCGCCCTGGCAGGGGGGTGGCGGAATGATTCGCGAGGTCCAGATCGACCGCAGCAGTTACGCCCCGCCGCCCGAGCGATTCGAGGCTGGAACGCCGCCGATTGCGGAGGTCGTGGGACTCGGCGCGGCGCTCGACTACGTCATGGCGTGGGATTGGGAGGCGCTGGTCGCCTACGAACAACGGCTGGTGGCCGAAGCCACCAACCGGCTGGCCGAAGTCCCAGGGGTCCGGGTCCTTGGTGAGGGCGCGGACCGGGTGAGCGTGCTCTCCTTTGTGATGGATGGGGTGCATCCGCACGACGCGGGGACGGTACTCGATTCGCTCGGCATCGCGGTCCGCGCCGGACACCACTGTGCCCAGCCGCTGATGCGCCGGTTCGGGGTGACGGCAACGCTCCGTGCCTCCTTCGGCGCCTATAACACCGGCGACGAGGTGGCACAGCTGGTGGCGGGACTGGCCGACGTCCGGAAGGTCTTCGGCACATGAGTGATCTGGACGAGCTGTACCAGAGCGTCATTCTCGACCACAACAAGACGCCGAGAAACTTCCGGAAGCTTGCGGACGCCAACGCCCACGCCGAAGGGCGGAACCCGCTCTGCGGCGACATGTTCGATGTATGGGTTCGCCTGGACGGCAATCTGATTCAGGAAGTCACATTCCTGGGCCAGGGATGCGCGATCTCCAAGGCCAGCGCGTCGATGATGACGCAGGCCATCAAGGGAAAGACGATCGACGAAGCGCGGGAGCTGTTCGACCGTTTCCACGAGGTGGTGACCGGGACGGGAGGAGGCTTCCTCCCGAACAAACTGGAAGTGTTCCGGGGCGTCAGCGCGTTTCCCATCCGGGTCAAGTGCGCGACGCTCAGCTGGCATGCCATGAAGCAGGCGTTGGAGAATCGTGAGCGGTAAGCGGTGAGCGGGACCAACCCGCTTACCGTTCACTGCTCACCGCTTACCAAACAAGGAGAGCCGTTTGATGACGTACCATGAAATGATGGTCAAGCCGATGCGGGACGAGGTCACCCGGCTCGGTGTGCAGGAGCTCCGGACCGTGGCCGAGGTGGATGCGGCGATGGCTCCCGGCGAAGGCACGGTCATGGTGTTTGTGAATTCGGTCTGCGGATGCGCGGCGGGTGGGGCTCGGCCGGCGCTCCGTATGGCGCTGGAACACGCGGTCAAGCCGAAGCACCTCTACACCGTCTTCGCGGGCCAGGATCTCGACGCGACCGCAAGGGCGCGGAGCTACTTTGCCGACTATCAGCCCAGCTCGCCGTCGGTTGCGATCATGCGGGATGGTGAGGTCGTGCACTTCATCCACCGGCACATGATCGAGGGGCGGCCTCCTGCGATGCTGGCAGCGGATCTCGTTGCGGCATTCGACAAATTCTGCGCGGCAGAAGGCGTGAAGTCGGGAGAGTAGGAGTTGGGAGTTGGGAGATGGGGGTTGGGGTTCTGACTGGCTGATGGCTCTCAACTGAGGACTCCGATGTCAGGTATGGTGTTCCACCCGGGCCACGAAGAGCTCCACGGCGTCACCGTCGTGGTCGACGGGACGTCCGGGCGCTCCTGGGTTGGGCGGTATCATGAGCGAACGGAGCGCGGGATACTGCTTCACGATGTCGCGATCCACGATCCGGCAACCGCCGTCGTGCCGCGCGAAGCGTGGCTCGACGGGCTGCGAAAGTTTGGTGTGAAGGTCGAGGCCAGGCATGTCGTGGTTCCCGAGTCCGAGGAGGTGGAGATCAGTAGGTTAGGGAGCTAGGGAGCTAGGGGGCTAGGGACGACCAGCCGGCCTGTGGGTCGGCATGTTTTCGTCATATATAGTAAAGGATGCTTGACAAAGAGTAAATCACGCTTTACTATCTTCGTCGATTCCCATGGAATGCTCTCCGAACCGCTACATCCGGCGCTCGCTTCTGCTGGCGCTGTTGTGCGTCGCTCTGGCCCTGATCGTCGGGATCGCCCGGCGGCAGGGTTTGATCCCGCCGTCGCTTCGATGGATGGCGGCGTTGCTTCCCGTCCTCCCGATGGTGGGCTATTTCGTGGGGCTGGGGCAGTGGCTCAAGACGATGGACGAGCTCCAGCGACTCATCCAGCTCGAGGCGCTCTTCGTTCAGTTCGGGCTCACCGGCATCGTGGTGATGGGGTACGGCCTGCTCGCCAAGTTCGAAGTCGTGCCGAACACAAGCATCGCCGATTCCTGGCACTGGCTCTGGCTGCTGTTGTTCGCCAGCTGGTCGGTCGGACAGTTGATCGTGCGGCGCAAATACCGGTGACGAATCGCCTCCGCGTCTTGCGTGCAGAGCGGGCATGGTCCCAGGCCGACCTCGCGCAGCGGCTCAAGGTCTCCCGGCAAACCGTGAACGCCATCGAGACTGGCAAGTACGATCCGAGTCTCCCGCTTGCGTTCGCGATCGCGCAATTGTTCGGACAGCCCATCGAAGCGATCTTCAGCCCGGACGGAGGTTCGCATGCGTAGGTGGATCGTTTTCCTCGCGAGTCTCTCGGGCGCTTCGATTCTGGGCGCGGCACTGAGCGGTCCGTTCACGGCCGCGTCGGTGCTCGGGTGGGCCCTCCTGCTCGGCGCGCTCATCGGTCCGATGTATCTCGCTCCCCGCCGGTATGCTGAATGGGCGGCGCGGTGCCGGTTTCCACGTTTCCGCAGGCAGGGCCCCTTACCCGGAGCACGGGCATGAGTAGCAGTGTGGTCAAGGTCGAGCGCGTCACCAAGCGGTTCTCGGGGCACACCGCGGTCGATCAGCTGTCACTCGACGTGCCGGGAGGCGGGATCTTCGGGCTCCTCGGGCCCAACGGCGCCGGGAAGAGCACCACGATCCGGATGATCATGAACATCATCACCGCGGACGAGGGGCGAATCACCGTGCTGGGCGGCGAATCGAGCCGGGACCTGTCGGGGCGGATCGGGTACCTGCCGGAAGAGCGGGGCCTCTACAAGAAGATGAAGATCATCGACCAGCTCACCTTCTTCGGTGAGGCGAAGGGCATCGCCCGCAAGACCGCCCGGACCAAGGCCGGCGAGTGGCTGGCCCGGCTTGGCATTTCCGACTGGACGCTCAAGAAGGTCGAGGATCTTTCCAAGGGAATGCAGCAGAAAGTCCAATTCATCGGCGCGCTGCTGCACGAGCCCGATCTGGTGATTCTGGATGAGCCGTTCAGCGGACTCGATCCGGTCAACAGTCAGGTGATGAAGGATGTGGTGGTCGACCTCGCCCGCCAGGGAAAGACGGTGCTCTTCTCGACCCACATCATGGAGCAGGCCGAGAAGATGTGCGACCGGATCGTGATCATCTCACGGGGCAGGAAGGTGGTGGACGGCTCCCTCGCCGAGGTGAAGCGGGACTTCGGCGGGAGGCACGTGGCGCTGACCTTTACCCGGCACGCCGACCGGGCGGCGCGCGTGCTGGCCGATCGCTCGCTCGTCGCCAAGGTGGACGACTACGGCGCAACGGCCGAGTGCGAGCTGGCCGAAACGGGGGATGCCGACCGGCTGCTGCGGACGCTGGTCCAGGAGGATGTCGGCCTCGCCCGGTTCGAGGTAGTGGAGGCTTCGCTGCAATCCATCTTCATCGCCAAAGTCGGGGTCGAGGCCGCGACGGCGCCGGCTCAGGAGACGGTCCATGCATAAGATCTGGGCGGTCATCCGGCGCGAATTCGTCGAGCGGGTCCGGACCAGGGCCTTCCTGCTCAGCACGTTCCTCTTCCCGGTGTTCATGGCGGCGATGGTGATCATTCCCGGGTTCCTGATGAGCCGGAGCACCGGGACCCAGCGGGTCGCGTTCGTCGATGCGACGACCGACGGGGTGGGAAGCCGAATGGCGGATGCGCTCGACGCGGCGCGGATCGGCGAGGGGGACCTCGCCCGTCCACGCTACGCGGTGACGCGGGTTTCCTCCGCGGGGCGCGCCATCCCGGTGCGGGATTCGATCCTCCCGATGACGGGGCGGTCCCGGAAGCTCGCGGGCGGATACGAGGGGATCCTGGTGATCACCGACTCCACCGTCACCAAGGGCAAGGCGGAGTACTTCGGCGCGAATGTGGCGAGCTTCAATGACATGCGGGAGCTGGAGCAGACGCTCCGGCCGATCGTGATCGCCCGGCGCCTCGAAGGGATGGGGGTGGATCTGGCCCAGGTGATGAAATCGGTCGAGGGCATCGACCTGGTGACCAACAAGGTCGCCGATGGGAAACTGACCGGCGAAAGCGGGGCAGCGACCTTCGCGCTGGCCTACGCGATGGGCTTCATCCTGTATTTCTCCCTGCTCATTTTCGGGAACCAGGTGATGATGTCGATCGTGGAGGAGAAGAACAACCGGATCGTGGAGATTCTGGCCTCGAGCCTGACGCCGTTTCAGATGATGCTGGGCAAGGTCGTGGGCGTCGGGATGGTGGCGCTGCTGCAAATCGCCATCTGGGCGGGAGCCGCGACATTCTTCTCCGCCAATCAGCAGAAGATCCTCGGTTCACTGGGCGTCGCCGCGTCGGGCCCGATGCCGTTCACCTTCCCCTCGATGAGTCCCTCGCTGCTGATTGTTTTCCTGGTGTTCTTCTCGCTGGGCTTCCTGCTCTACGCGGCGGCGTATGCGGCGGTCGGGGCGATGTCCAGCACCACTCAGGACGCCGGGCAATTGCAGATGCCGGTGATGATGTTCGTGCTGGTGGGCTTTTTCTCGGTGTTCGCGCTCATCCGCGACCCGAACGGCACCGCGGCGCATGTGCTGAGCTTCGTGCCGATGCTGACGCCGTTCGTGATTCCGATGCGCTACTCGATCTCGCCGCTTCCGCCGCTCGAGCTGCTGACCGCCGTCGCGGTCACGATCCTGGGATTGCTGGCGATCGTCTGGGTGGCTGCGCGGATCTACCGGGTGGGGATTCTGAGTTACGGGAAGAAGGCGAGTATGCGGGACATGATTCGATGGATCAGGACGGCGTGATGCTAGTGATTCGTGATTAGTGATTCGTGGTTGGTGGAAGATTCTCTAGCCACGAACCACTGATCACGAACCACTGATCACGAACCACTAATCACGAACCACTCATCACAAACTCCATCTCTCATGGAACAAAGAGGGCCCCATTCGGCATCGCGTGTCCGGTCAGACCATTGGGCCAGCGCGCCCGGCTGAAGCTCACGCCGCGCGCGGTTGAATCTGCTTCCTGGAATCGCTCGTCCCACGACAATCGCCCCGTCGCCGGATCCAGTCGCACCATGAGAATGCGAGGCGGCCCGTCGCCCTGCTCCGACACCACCAGCCGGTCGCTGCCCGGATCGGCGGCCACCCTGTGCGGCCCGCGAAAGCCGGATGCCGCGGCCGGCGCCGGGGTGACCCGGGGGGATTGCGGTGAGCTCGCATCGACGAGGAAATTGTTCCCCGCCATGAAGTCGTTCTCGAAATACTTGCCGGACGCGGGAAGGACGAACTCGGTATGGTGCGGCATTATGCCGCCTTCGACGGCGGGCGAGGCGGCCACGATCTGTCCGTAGGCCGGACTTTCCGGCCGCACGTCGACGACCGCGATGAAGTTACTGCCGCCGCCGCCGTGACCGGTCCCTGCCCAGACGTAGAGGTAGCGCGCCGGCACCGGTGCCGCCGGCGGCGCCTCGCGCGGGGAACAGCCGGCGAGCGCGGCGAGTGCGGCGAGTAGGAACGCGCCCCGCCGCCTCACCGGTTGGGCTGCGGCGTCACGCGCAGATACGGCTTCTTCGCGACGAATCCCTTGGGAAACTTCTTCTTCGCATCGTCATCCGAGACCGCGGGCACGATGATCACGTCCTCGCCGTGCTTCCAGTCGACCGGGGTGGCCACGGAGTAGTCGGCGGTGAGCTGCAGCGAGTCGATGACGCGGAGCAGCTCGTCGAAATTGCGCCCGGTGCTCGCGGGGTAGGTGATCGTGAGCTTCACTTTGTTGTCGGGGCCGATCACGAACACCGAGCGGACGGTGAAATTCTCGCTCGCGTTCGGGTGGATCATGTCATACAGCATCGCGACGTTGCGGTCCGGATCCCCGATCATCGGAAAATTCACCGCGTTGCCGGTCACGTCCTTGATGTCACCTTCCCACTTGAGGTGCGACTCGACCGGATCCACGGAGAGTCCGATGATCTTGCAGTTGCGCCGCTCGAATTCCGGTTTGAGCGCGGCGGCACGGCCCAGCTCGGTCGTGCAGACCGGGGTGAAGTCCTTGGGATGGCTGAAGAGAACGGCCCAGGAGTTTCCCTTCCATGCATGGAAAGTGACGGGTCCCTGTGTCGTATCGGCCGTGAAGTCGGGGGCGGGGTCGCCTAAGCGTATTGACATGGCCAGTTGGGGTTGGTGGTTCGTGATTGGTGATTAGTGGTTAGTGGTTAGTGGTTAGACAACTTATCGCCCTCGTCATGGGACGGCCATCTCCTCGGATTCCGGACCACTACCCACGAACCACTACCCACTACTCACCGCCCTCATCCAAAGTACCTTTCCCCCCATGCACCACGACTTCGACGTCATCGTCATCGGAGGCGGGCATGCCGGCGCCGAGGCGTGCGCGATGGCTGCCCGCAGCGGCGCCCGGACGCTGCTCCTGACCCAGCACCTGGAAACGATCGGGCAGATGTCCTGCAACCCCGCGATCGGGGGGATCGCGAAGGGTACTGTGGTGCGCGAAGTCGATGCCCTGGGTGGGATTATGGGCCGGGCGACGGACATGTCGCGGCTTCAGTTCCGGATGCTCAACCGCTCCAAGGGACCGGCGGTCTGGTCGCCGCGTGCGCAGTGCGACCGCGGGCTCTATCGGCGGGCGGTCCGGACACTCCTGGAGCGACTCCCGAAACTCCGCTTCGCCCAGGGGACTGCGGCAGGATTTCTCCTGGAAGGGACCCGTATCACCGGAGTAGAAACCACCGACGGGCGCCGGTTCAGTGCACGGGCGATCGTGGTGACGGCGGGGACCTTCCTCCGCGGGGAGATCCACGTTGGAAAGGCGGTCCCGGTGCCGGCCGGGAGAGCGGGTGAAGCCCCGGCGGTACATATCGCGCAAGCCATTGCCAATCTTGGAGTTAGGATAGAACGCTTCAAGACCGGGACCCCGCCGAGGATCGATGGGAGGACAGCGGATCTCAGCAGGATGGCGCGGCAGGACGGCGATCCGGGTGACTACTGGTTCTCCTTTTATGAGCGGGCGGATCATCCAAGCCAGCTTCCCTGTTTCCTGACCCACACCACACCTCGGCTCCTCGAGATCATCACCACGCATCTCGGTGAATCGGCGATGTATGGCGGCGCGATAAGCGGCCGGGGGCCCCGCTACTGTCCCTCGATCGAGGACAAGGTGGTTCGGTTCCCCAATGCGGCGAGGCACCAGGTATTTCTCGAGCCCGAGGGGCTCGAGACCAGCGAGATGTACGTGAACGGGCTTTCGACCTCTCTGCCCACCGTGGTGCAGCTCGAATACCTGCGATCGGTTCCCGGGATGGAGCAGGTGGAAATGACCCGGGCCGGCTACGCGATCGAGTACGACTATTTCCCGCCGACGCAGCTCACGAGCACCCTCGCGGTCCGTGGAGTTGAGGGGCTCTTCTTTGCCGGCCAGATCAATGGCACAACTGGCTACGAAGAGGCTGCGGGACAAGGGATTGTGGCTGGATTGAATTCAGCGGCTCTGGCTCTCGAGCTCGAGCCCATCGTTTTCCGCCGGGACGGTTCGTTCCTTGGTGTGCTGGTGGACGACCTGGTGAGCCGGGGAGTGGACGAGCCGTACCGGTTGTTCACTTCGCGGGCAGAGTATCGCCTGCTTCTTCGGCAGGATAATGCCCTTCGCCGGCTCCTTCCCATTGCGGCATCACGCGGGCTGCTCTCGACGGAGGAGCTGGCGCGGGCCGAAGCACGGCTCGAGGGAGAGGAGCGGGTCATGTCGTTCGCCGAGGCAACGGCGATCGCTCCCGCGGCGGCAAATCCGGTGCTGGAGCAGGCAGGCTCGGCGCCGATCGGAGAACCAGTTCGTCTCTCGGAGCTGGGCAAGCGTCCCGGGATCGCGCTGGAAGCACTTCTTGGCGCATCCGGGTACGTGTTGGAAGACGGAGAAGCCGATTGGGCTTCGATCGAGCTCCGCTATGGCGGTTACATGACCCGCGAGCGTGAGCTCGCCGGCCGGATGGGGGAGCTCGAGGATTTCGCCCTGGCGGACGAGCTCGAGTTCGCGACGATGGAAAGCCTCTCTTTCGAGGCCAGGGAAAAGCTGACCAGCCGTCGTCCGGTGAGCCTTGGACAGGCGGGGCGCATTCCCGGAGTCTCACCGAGCGATTTGCAGAACCTGGTGATGGAGGTGCTGAAGCGGCGTTTCACGTGAAACAGGCGGAACGACGGAGGGGCGCAAAGGCGCAAAGACCAACCTCACTATGGGATCAACTACCGTTATCGCCCTATCGCCCTATCGCCCTACCGCCCTACCGCCCTACCGCCAATACCATCCGCCTCGAAATCATTCCCCGGCACCAGTTTCACGTGAAACTGGTACTAGCAGGATTCCCATTCGTGCGTATATTCAGAATAGGCTGACGGACACCTTCCACTAGTTTCGCGCACAACTCAATATATCACAATAACTTGTAAATAAATAATGGCCCGAACTATCGCGATCGCGAACCAGAAGGGCGGGGTAGGGAAGACTACTACCGCCGTAAATCTGGCTGCTTCCCTTGCAATCGCGGAGCGGCGGACCCTGCTGGTCGACGCCGACCCTCAGGGTAACGCCACCAGTGGCGTTGGCGTCGCCAAGGATCCTTCGCGCCCGTCACTCTACGACCTCCTGGTCGAAGGGCGGGAGGTGCTCGACGTGATCCAGCGCGATGCCGAGCTGCCGTTCCTATCGATTCTTCCCGCGACGCAGGATCTGGTCGGGGCCGAGCTCGAGCTGGTAAACGTCGAGAATCGGGAGACCAAGCTGCGCGACGCGCTCCAACCCGCGCTCGCGGAGTTCGACTACATCATCGTCGATTGTCCTCCCTCGCTCGGATTGATCACGCTCAATGTCCTCACCGCGGCGCACGGTGTGATCATCCCGATCCAGTGCGAGTACTACGCACTCGAGGGAATCTCCCAGCTCCTCAACACCATTCGTCTGGTGCAGCAGAACTTCAATCCCGACCTCGCGATCGACGGCGTACTACTCACGATGTACGATTCGCGCCTCAATCTCTGCCGCCAGGTGGCGAAGGATGCCAAGGAATACTTCGGGCCCAAGGTGTTCAACACCGTGATCCCGCGAAACGTCCGGCTCGCGGAAGCGCCCAGCTTCGGCAAGCCGATCCTCATGTATGACGTGCAGTCCGTCGGCGCGAAGGGATATCTCTCCGTCGCCCAGGAACTGCTCAAGCGCGCCGAATCGGGCGAGCTCGCGGCGGAGATCGAGCTGCCGAGGGGAGCCAACCAGCGGGTCGGGGAGGTACGGAGATGACCGAAACGAAGCGATTGGGCCGTGGTCTCGAGGCGCTGCTCGGCCCGATCACGAAGGACGACGCGATCGCGAACGGCGGATTGCGCGAGCTCGCGGTGAGCGCGATCGGCCCCAATCCGTATCAGCCGAGGCGCGATTTCAACGAACCCGAGCTCCAGGAGCTGGCCGCCTCGATCGAGGCGTCCGGGTTGCTGCAGCCCGTCGTGGTTCGCGCCCGTCCCAATGGAAAGTACGAGCTGATCGCTGGAGAGCGCCGGTGGCGCGCCGTGCAGCGCCTCGGCTGGGCGAAGATTCCCGCGGTCATCAAGGACGTGGACGATCGAGCGCTGCTCACCCTCGCGCTGATCGAGAATCTCCAGCGCGACGATCTCTCGCCGCTCGACGCAGGGCTCGGCTACCAGCGGCTGATGGAGGAATTCAAGATTCCGCAGCAGGAAGTGGCGCGTCTGGTCGGGAAGGACCGCTCCACGGTGAGCAACACCCTCCGGCTCCTCCGACTTCCCGCGGACGTGCAGGGGCTCCTGCAGCAGCGGAAGCTCGCCGAGGGGCATGGCCGCGCGCTGCTGGCGCTCAACGATCCGCGCGAGATCACCCGGCTCGCCCGGGAATGCGCGGCAGCCGAGTGGTCGGTGCGCGATCTCGAAGCGCGGGTGCGCGGTGAGCAGGTGCAGGGCGCGCCGGCGCCACGGCGGACCATTCGCCGCCCGAAGCCGGAGGTGCGCAATCCGAGCGCGGATGTGCGGCTGGTCGAGGACGCACTGCGCAAGCGGCTGCAGACCGATGTGCGCGTGACGGCGCGCCGGCGCGGCCGGGGCGCGGTGACGATTCACTACTACTCCAACGACGATCTCGCCCGGTTGCTCGAGCTCATCCTGGGCGCGCCGTTCACCGGATGAGCAGCGGCGGGGGACGCCGCGGCGTCTCCATCATCGTCCAGCGCGACGGCGCGCTGCAGTCACAGAGTTACCGCATTCCGCTCTGGGTCGTCCGGATCCTGCTGGTGGCCGCCGTCGCCGCCACGATTCTCGTCGTGCTTGCCATCGCCTTCTACGGCCCGGTCGCGCGGCAGGCCGTGCGCGTGCCTCCGCTCGAGCGCGAGATCGAGCGTCTGCGCACCGACAATCAGCACATCCGTGAGCTCGCGGCCGCGCTCGACAGTGTCGAGGCGAGCTACGAGCGCCTGCGGAGCATGGTCGGCGCGGACATCGTTCCCGACCGGATGGCGCTCAACAGCCAGCTCCCGGTGGCCCCCCCGATCTATGCCTCGAACCCGGGCACTGCGGCGAATTACGAGACCGAGCCCTCCCTCCCCCGGCACTGGCCCCTCGACGAGAGGGGCTATGTCACGCAGGGACAAGCACTCGCGGACAGCACCAAGGATGAGCATCCCGGCATCGACATTGCTGTTCCTGTGGGGAGCATGGTCCGCGCATCCGGGGGAGGGACCGTCCTCCAGACCGGGGAGCACGAGGCCTACGGCCGCTTCGTTCTGATCGAGCATCCGGAAGGCTACCAGTCCATGTACGGCCACCTCTCTCGGATCCTCACGGTCCAGGGGGCGCCGGTGCGTGCGGGAGAGGTCATCGGCCGCAGTGGAGACACCGGCCGGTCCTCTGCGCCGCATTTGCACTTCGAGATCCGCCACAACGGCGTCTCGATCGACCCCGGCACGATGGTGAGGGAGGCCCGCTGATGGGAATCTTTTCCGCTCCGGTGACCGCAACGACGCCCGCGGTCGACCGCCGTAAGAATGGCGCGCCGCAAGGCGGGCTTTCGATCGTCGCGAAGGACCTCACGATCGCGGGGGACCTGCACGCATCCGGCGTCGTCCGCATCGAGGGTCGGGTCATCGGCAACGTGCACGCGGGAGACCAGGTGCTCCTCACCGAAGGGGGCATCGTCGAAGGCGACGTGCTGACGCGTGAAGCGGTGATCGGCGGACGGGTGCACGGATCGATCAGCGGCGAAGAGCGAGTCGAGGTGCAAGCGAGTGCCGTGGTGCATGGGGACATCGTCACCCGCCGCCTCGTGATCCAGGAAGGCGGCGCCGTCAACGGCGCGATCCGCATGGAAGGGACTACCGTGCTCGAGGCCGAGCGGGTCGGAGTCGAGGAGTAATGACGCGGGGACCGTCCCGCCGCTGGTTCTGCTTCGTAGTCGCGCTTGTCATCCTGAGCTCGTGCGCCAAGCCTCCGCCCCCCGCGGGATTCAGGGTCGGCCTCATCACACCGGGGTCGGTCGCCGACGCCGCGTGGAACTCCGGTGCGTATACCGGTCTCAACGTCATCCGCGACTCGCTCGGCGCCAGGGTGAGTCATGTCGAGGCGCGCACGCCGGGAGAGCAGGAGGAGGCACTCCGGGCGTACGCGGCCCAGGGTTACGACCTGGTCTTCGGTCACGGCTTCGAGTTTCAAGGCCCCGCGGAGCGGGTCGGTGCGCTCTATCCCAAGACGATCTTCGTGGTGACTTCCGGGGAACGCGTGTCGGCGACGGGCAACGTCGTGCCGCTGGTCTTCGGCATCGAGCAGGCGACCTACCTCGCCGGGATGATCGCCGGCGGGATGACCAAGTCCAACCGGATCGGGTTCATCGGCGGCATCGAGCTCCCGCCCATCAAGCGCGGGTACGAGGGATGGCTCAAGGGGGCGCAGGCGGTCAATCCCCGGGTCGACAGCCGGATTGCCTATCTCAACACCTTCGATGACGCCGCAGCGGGGCGGGAGGCGGCGCTGGCGATGATCCGGCTCGGCGTGGACATGCTGCACCACAACGCCGATCAGGCGGCGCTCGGATTGTTCCAGGCGGTCAAGGAAAGCCCGGGCGTGTACGCCTTCGGCGCCAACCTCGACCAGAGCGCGCTCGCGCCCGACCGGGTGCTGGGCTCGGTCGTCATTGATTTGCCGAAGGCGTTCCTGGCGGTCGCGCGGGAAGTCGAGAGTGGCAACTTCACGCCGAAGGTGGAGATGTTCGGGTTGAGCGGCGGAGTGATCCGGTACGACCCGAATCCCGGTTTGGAGGAGAAGGTTCCGGCGGGGTTGAGGGCGAAGGTTGAGGCAGCGAGGGATTCGATTGTAAGACAGCAGGCAGTAGGCAGCAGGCAGTAGGCAGTAGGCTGTATCCGGTGTCCTGAATCCTGTATCCTTTACCAATGGCCGCGACCGCATCACCCCCAGTGCTCCAGCCGGTCCCCCTGCCGGCCATTTCGAAATACCTCGATGAATACCTGCGCATCCGGGACGTGCCCGATGAGCCCGGTGCGCTCAACGGACTGCAGGCGGAGAATCACTCGGGGCTGGTGTCGCGCATCGTGGCGGCGGTCGATGCGTCACTCGAAACCATCACGACCGCGGCGTGCGACGAGCCGTGCCTCCTGCTGGTGCATCATGGGCTCTTCTGGGACGGCAACGTCCCGCTGACCGGGCGACGCTACCGCCGGATCCGCGCCCTCCTCGACAACGACGTCGCGCTCTACTCCGCGCACATCCCCCTCGACGTGCACACCGACGTGGGCAACAACTACGTGCTCGCCCGAAAGCTCGGGCTTGGTGCCCTCGAATTCTTCGATACCTATCGTGGCATTCCAATCGGAGTGCAGGGGCGCCTCGAAAAACCGGTGCCCAGGGAGGAATTCGTGTCCCGCGTCGAGCAGCAGCTGGGCGCCAAGGCCAGGCTGATTCCCGGCGGTCCCGCGCTCACCGAACGGGTGGGGATCATCACCGGAGGTGCGGGAGGCCGAATTGCCGCGGCGCGCGAAGCGGGTCTCGATACCTACCTCACCGGCGAGGGGGCGCACCACACCTACTTCGATGCGACCGAGCTCGCCGTCAACGCGATCTACGCCGGCCACTACGCCACCGAGACGGTCGGGGTCAAGGCGCTGGCCGAGCACCTCGCGTCACAGTTCGGGTTGCCGTGGGAGTTTCATGATCATCCCACAGGACTGTGAGCGGTAAGCGGTGAGCGGTAAGCGGGAACAACCCCCCAGCCCCCAGCGCCCAGCTCCCACTCCCCCTCCCCCTCTTCTAGAGCTCCGCAACATCAGGAAATCGTTCGGCCCCGTCCGCGCCGTTCGCGGAGCGGATTTCGCATTGGCACCGGGTGAGGTACACGCGCTGGTCGGTGAGAACGGGGCAGGGAAGTCCACCCTGATGCATATCGCGTACGGCATGGTGGTGCCGGACGACGGCACCATTCTCGTGGACGGCCGGGCGGTGAAGCTCGCGTCGCCAAGGGATGCGCGGGCGCTCGGCATCGGGATGGTGCATCAGCATTTCACGTCGATTGGGGGGCTGACGGTTCGGGAGAATATTGCGTTGGGGACTGGGAGCTGGGGACTGGGTGCTGGGGAACTGCCTTCAGCAGCAGTCTCTGATCGACTCAAGGCTGGGCTCCGTTTCGAGGCGCTGGCCCGCGACCTCACTGTAGCACAGCGGCAGCGGCTGGAGATTTTGAAGGCACTTGCTACCGGCGCCAAAACCCTCCTGCTCGACGAACCGAGTGCAGTCCTCGCGCCGCAGGAGGTAGATGAGCTCCTCCTGGTGGTGCGGGAGTTTGCCCGGGCCGGCGGCGCCGTCGCGCTGATTACACACAAGCTCCGCGAAGTCCTCTCGGTGTCGGACCGGGTAACGGTCCTCCGGCGGGGGATGGTGACGCTGCGTGGGGCGACGTCGCAAATGACCGAACGGATTCTCGCGGAGGCGATGATTGGAGACGAAGCAACCGGCAACAAGCAGCAGGCAACAGGCAGCAGGCAACTGGTAACAGGCGGCAGGCAACCGGCAACAGTTCAGATCCGCAATATCGAGCTGCGCGCTGGCGAACTGGTCGGTGTTGCCGCGGTCGAGGGGAACGGCCACCGCGAGATGCTTCGCGCCCTCGCGGGCCTCGGAGCATTTCCCGGAGTCGAGGTCACCGGGCCGGTGGCCTTCGTGCCGGAGGACCGGACCACCGAGGGGCTGATCCCGGCGATGAGCATCACCGAAAACGTGGTGCTCGGGCTGGGCGACGATCCGCGCTGGGCGCGCGGTGCCAGGCTCGACTGGCGCGCCGCGCGTGCACGCACCGCCGGGCTGATCGAGGAATTCGACATCGTTGCGCCCGGGCCCGATGTCCCCGCCGATGCGCTCTCCGGCGGCAATCAGCAGAAGGTCGTCCTCGCCCGTGCGCTCGAGCGCCACCCGGCGCTGCTCATTCTCGAAAATCCGACGCGGGGTCTCGACGTGCGCGCCACCGCCGAGGTGCACCGGAGGCTCCGCGATGCGGCGCGCGCCGGAGTGACGGTGATCGTCTACTCCGCCGATCTCGACGAGGTCCTCGAGCTGGCCGAGCGGGTGCTGGTGGTGTGGAAGGGAACGGTGAGGGAGGCGGCGCGCGGCGCGGACCGGAGCGCCGTAGGCGAGATGATGCTCGGGGTGGAAGCGGGTGGACAGTGAACGGTCAACGGTGAATCACCTGCCTGCCAGAGCCCTCTTCACCGGTGTGGTGGCGCTGGTCGTGGGATTTGTCGTACTGGCTCTGGGGCTCGCGCTTGGCGGCTACGATCCGGTCCTGTCGCTTGGCGCACTCTGGCGTGGCGCTTTCGGATCGTGGTACGCCATCACATCGGCCACGCTGGTCCGCGCCGTCCCCCTCATCATCCTGGGCCTCGGAATCGCGCTCGCATTCCGCGCCGGGGTGTTCAACATCGGCGCCGAAGGGCAGTTCTACGCCGGCGCCATCGCGGCCACCTGGGTCGGCCTGCACGTCGCGGCGTGGCCCTCGATCGCCGCGATCGGCGCCGTGTGGATCGCCGCCGCGATCGCGGGCGCGCTCTGGATCGTCGTGCCGGTCCTGCTCAAGGTCCGATTCGGCGTCATCGAGGTAATCTCCACGCTGCTGCTCAACTTCATCGCCGAAGCGGTGGTGAGCCTTGCCGTCACCGGTCCGCTGCAGGAGACGAAGCGGATCTATCCGCAGAGCGATCCGATCGCCGATGCGGCGCGTCTGCCGGTGCTTCCCGGCAGCAGGCTCCACGCCGGGTTTCTCGTCGCCCTCCTGCTCGCGATTCTGCTCTGGCTGCTGTTTACCCGCACCGCGTGGGGCTTCCGGCTCCGTGCGGTGGGGCTCGGACCGAGAGCAGCGGAAGTGAGCGGGCGAATCCCGACCAGGCGGGTCGTGGCGATCGCGCTGCTCTGGTCGGGCGCGCTCGCCGGGCTCGGCGGCGGAGTCGAAATCAGCGGGGTGACCTACGCGCTCTTTCAGAACCTCTCTCCCGGATACGGCTTCACCGCCATCGCGGTGGCGCTGCTGGCCCGGCTCCATCCACTCGGCGTCGTGCTCACCGGAATTCTCTTCGGCGCGCTCGAGGCCGGTGCGCAGGGGATGCAGCGTGAGGCGGGAGTGCCCGCGGTGGCGGTGCAGGTGGCCGAGGCGGTGGTGATTCTCGTGATCGTGCTGGCGGAGGTGCTTACCCGGAGGGCGGGGGTCGGGAGGTGGGGGTTGGGGAACCGGCGAGCATCGGCGGAGGAGCGTTGATGGACGCCGACTTCGGGCTTCTGCTCACCGGTTTTCTCGCCGCGGCGGTCCGGATCTCGACGCCACTCCTCCTCGCCGCCACCGGGGAGATGCTGAACGAGCGGGCCGGGGTCATCAATCTGGGCATCGAGGGAGCGATGCTCGGTGGCGCGCTCGCCGCGGCGATCGGGGCCGCGGCATACGGGCCATGGAGTGGAGTGCTCCTGGCGGTCGCGGCCGGGGTAGCGGTGGCCGGACTCTTCTCGCTGGTGGCCATCGGGGCGCGGGCCGATCAGATCATCACCGGGGCCGCCGTCACCCTGGCTCTGGTCGGGCTCACCGGCACCATATATAGGACGGCCTTCGGGCCGGGCGGTCCCGGGCTCTCTCTCCCGACGCTCCCTGCGGTGGCCATCCCGGGACTGCACGCGATTCCGGTGCTCGGCCAGGCCCTCTTCGAGCAACCGCTTCTGACTTACATCGCATGGCTCCTGGTGCCGGCCGCCTTCTGGTTCCTGTTCCGCACCTGGTGGGGGTTGGCGCTCCGGGCGACGGGTGAATCCGCCGAGGCGGCGCGCGCTTCGGGGGTGCCGGTGGAACGGGTACAGGCGCTGGCGACGCTGTTCGGAGGTGCGATGGCGGGGCTGGCCGGGGCGACGCTGGTGCTGGCGCAGGTCGGGACCTTCGCGGAGAAGATGACGGCGGGGCGCGGCTTCATCGCGATCGCGATCGTGGTGCTGGGCCGGCGGCATCCGGCCGGAGTCTTCTTCGCGGCGCTGCTCTTCGGCGGCGCCACCGCGCTGCAGTTCGTCTTTCAGGCGACGGGGCTCGCGGTGCCGTATCAGCTCTTCCTGGTGATGCCGTACGCCATGGCGCTGGTGGCGCTGGCCTTCGCGGGGCGGGAGCGACTTACCGGGGTGGGAAGCGGCGGCGGAGCTCGTCGATCAGAATGAGCCGCACGTCGGCCAGGGTTCGAAGCAACCGGAACCCGGGGTTCCGCTCGCTCAGCCACGACATGTTCTGCTCTCCGCCCGACAGGAGAAAATCCGGCGCGACGACGATGTAGCGTTTCAGGGTATCGAGCGGTGTTGCGCCGATCTGCCAGCCCCGGGCAGCGTACTCGGCGCCGTCCTTGAGCAGGAAGCCTCCGATCCCGCGATTGGCATCGCCCTGGTCGAGCGTGCGCTTGAGCAGCGCGCCGGTCATCTCCACCACCACCGCCTTGCCGCCGAAGGGGAGGATCCGGATCACGTCGTATTCGGTGATCGGGCCTTCGGGCAGCACGTCGTCGAGCCGGACCGAGCCGCTGTTGACGAGTGCGACTTCCGCGTCGGGCGCGGCGGCGTGGAAGGCGGCGGTGAGGAGGCGGGTGAACGGGTTCTCGCCGTTCCGGATGATCGCTTCGCGCGCATCGAGCGCCGCGGGAATGATGGCGACCTGCCGGTCGGGGTCGAGGCCGTCCTGGCGGAAGGCGTCGTAGGCGAGGCCGGTCCACTGCTTGACCACCGCCGAGACGGCGGGATCCTCGGGAATCGAGTCGGTGATGGTGACGATGCGCCAGTCCACCGCGACGCGCGTACCGGGGCGGATGTCGAGGTGCACGATCGCCACGCTCCGGACATTGGCGTCGGCCTTGACGATCGGGGTGAAGCGGGCTCCCCGGCGCACCGACCAGTTTTCGTGCTCGTGGCCGCCGAGGATGAGGTCGAGCGCGGGGATCGAATCGGCGAGCTGGGTGTCGCCGGCCAGAGTGAGGTGGGTGAGGGCGACGACGGCATCGACGCTGTCTTTGATCAGGGCGATTTCGCTTCGCAGTGCGGCGATAGGAGGCTGGTAGCGAAGATTCGGCTTTCTGACCTGGTCGATGGTGGCGGCGACCACCCCGATGCGCGCGAGGCGACCCCGGGTATCGGTGAGCTGGAGGATCAGGTGGCGCGGAACCGCGAAGAGGGGAGCGCCGAGGGAGTCGGTGACGTTGGTGCTGACGTAGGCAAAGCGGGATTCGGCGACCCGTTTGGCGAGATCGGTCAGGGAGAGATCGAACTCGTGGTTGCCGAAGGTGGCGAGCGCGAGCCCGGCGGCGTTGAGCACCGCGACCATCTGGCGTCCGGCGAGGCGCTCGCCGTTGACCCGGGCGGTGCCGATGGCGGAAGGCGAGAGAAAATCGCCGCCGAGGAACATCCGGGTCGAGGGGTCTTCGGTCTTCAGGCGTTGGAGGAGGGTGGCAACTCGTGCGAGTCCGCCGGCCTTGCCGCCCTCGACGGGGGAGATCTCGTAGATGTCGTTGATGTGGAGGATGGTGACCGCAAGGCCGGATCTGGGGTTGGGAGCTGGGACCTGGGGATTGGGGCCGCAGGCGCAGAGTAACAGGAGCGCAAGGCCTCTCCCGTTCACCGTCAACCGTTCACCGTTCACCATCATTTCACTCTCCCGTATTTCCGCAGCGCGGCCATCAGCCGGTCGCGCGGCAGCGCATACACGGTATACCCGTTAGCGCCGGTCATCGTCTCGGCGGCGAGCATGGCATTGAGAATCGCTTCGGAGGTGGCGTCGATCGCCGCTTCGAAGAGGGGATTGATCACGTCGTTGGCGATGGCGCGGAGGGCGACGACGCCGGTATCGGCGTCGGCGCCGGGATTCGCGGTGGAAAAGGCGATGAAGATGTCGCCCGACGAGTTGCCGCCGATCCCGCCCATCCGTCCGATGCCGAGCGAGGCGCGGCGGGCGAGGCGCTTGAGCTGGTGGGGGAGGAGGGGCGCGTCGGTGGCGAGGACCACGATGATGGAGCCCTGGTCGGTGTTTGCCTCGGACCCGTCGCCGCCTGGTGTTGCGCAGGCGGGGCGGCCGGCGGTGCTGCCGTCGGAGAGGGCGGCATAGCAGGGGAGGAGGTCCCGTATCTCTTCGCCCACCGGGACACCGGCGACGGAAAAACGGGGGCGGCCGCCGTAGTTGCATTGCACCAGGGCGCCCAGGGTGTAGGGAGTGCCGCTCACGGTGATGCGGCGGGAGGAGGTGCCTGTGCCGCCCTTGAACTGGTGGCAGACCATGCCGGTACCGCCGCCGACGTTGCCTTCGGGGACCGGGCCGGAGCGGGCATTCGCGATGGCGGTGTGGGCGTCGGCTCTGGTGACGTGAAACCCGTTGATGTCGTTGAGTCCGCCGTCCCAGGTTTCGGCGACGACGGGTAGGGACCAGGTGAAGGCCTTGCTCTTCTGCACCGCGTATTCGACGGTGGCGGCGTGCACCGTGCCGACGCTATGGGTGTTGGTGATCATGACGGGGCCGCCGAGCAGACCAGATTCCTCGACCCAGGTGGTGCCGGTCATCTCGCCGTTGCCGTTCAGGGTGAACCAGGCGGCAAAGACGGAGCCGTTGTCGGCCTTGCCGCGAGGGAGGATGGCTGTGACGCCGGTGCGGACGGGACCCTGGCCGGTGACGAGCTTGCCGGCGCCGCGAATGAGCGTGGTCACGCCGACTTCGACGCCCTGGACGTCGGTGATGGCGTTGAGCGGCCCCGGTGTGCCGGCCTGGGGGATGCCGAGCTCGCGGGCGCGGGGCTTGGGCTGGGCGGAGAGGAAGCCGGGGGCAGCGAGGCAGAGGAGCATGAGGCGGATGCGCATCGGGGCTCGGGGCGGATGAGTGAGGAATGTTAGCGCTCCCCGCATTTTTTTGTGCTGGCGCTTCGAGTGCTTCGCACGGATATCTGTCTTATGCGCAGCGAGACTCCTGCTTCCGTCGAGGGGCCCAAGCTGTTGACCCGTATGCGGCGTGCGATGCGCTCGGCGCATTACTCGCCGCGTACCGAGGCGGCCTATCTGGTCTGGGTGCGGCGCTACGTCCGATTTCACGGGCTGCGGCACCCGGTGGAGCTGGGAGAGCGGGAGGTGGCGCAATATCTGACTCATCTCGCGGTGGAGCGGCGGGTGAGTGCTTCCACGCAGCAGCAGGCGATGAGCGCTCTACTGCTGCTCTACAAGGAGGTGCTGGGGCGGCCGCTCGGGGCGCTGGGGGTGGTGCGGCGGGCGCACGGGCCGGCCCGGCTTCCGGTGATGCTGGCGCGGAGCGAGGTGCAGCGGGTGTTGGCTCGGCTGGACGGGGTCTACCGGGCGATCGGGATGCTGCTCTACGGCTCGGGGCTCCGGTTGCAGGAATGTCTCGAGCTCCGGGTCAAGGACCTCGACTTCGAGCGGGGGGAAATCACGGTGCGCCGAGGCAAGGGGGCCAAGGACCGGGTGACGGTGTTTCCGGAGCGGGCCCGCGGGATGCTGGCGGCGCATCTGGAGGAGGTGAAGCTTCGGCACGAGGAAGATGTGCGGCGAGGGCAGGGGAGGGTGGCGCTGCCGGGAGCGCTCGCGAGGAAGCTGCCCCAGGCGGCGCGGGACTGGGCGTGGCAGTGGGTGTTTCCGGCGGGACGGCAGTACGAGGAGGAGAGCAGCGGTGCGCTCCGCCGGCGTCACATTCACGCGACGACGGTGCAGCGGGTGATGGCGAACGCGGTCCGGGCGGCGGGACTGAGCAAGCGGGCGAGCTGTCACACGTTCCGGCATTCGTTCGCGACGCATCTGCTGGAGGCGGGGTACGACATCCGGACGGTGCAAGAGCTATTGGGACACCGGGATGTGAGCACCACGATGATTTACACGCATGTGCTCAACCGGGGCGGACTCGGCGTCGAGAGTCCGGCCGACTTTCTGGGAGACGGGGGGACGCTTGGCCGCCGGATGACTCGGGGGTTTCGCGAGCCGAATTGATTATGAGGGCGGGCGCGGCGGCGGAGCGGTACATTGGGGGGAGGTTTGCAGGATAAGTATTGGTTATGTGGACGAACACTTTCAAGGAGATGCGATGAAGCTCCGTCGAATCCTGCTCGGGCTGGTGTTCGCAGGAGTGTCTGCCGCAGCATGCACGCCGACCATGGACGCACCACGCGGATTGTCGGCCGCTGACTCGACCGCTCTGCGTGCAATCGCCGAGCGTGATGCTGCGATGGTTCTCGCACGAGACTTTGCCGCGATGAGCGCAGGGTACACGGCCGACGCGGTGCGAATGCCGCCAAATGCCCCTGCGCTTGTCGGGCGACCCGCGATCTTGGCGTCGCTTGAGCAGCTGCCGTCAATCACCACTTTTGAGTTCCACCTTCGCGACCTGCAGGGCGACGGCGAGATTGCGTATATGCGCGCCGCGTGGAGTATCTCGTTGACGCCGCCAGGTGCTGCCCAGGCGGTCTCTGATTCGGGCAAGATCCTCGTTGTGTTGCGCAAGCAGGCCGACGGATCGTGGCTCCGGGTCGCGGATGCGTGGAACTCAGATCTCGCTCCGGCGAAATAGCACGCATCGTGCGTCGCAGCGCCAGAGCATGGCCCCGCGCGTGCCACATAACAAGCAATTGCTGCAGACGGCGCTGGGGATTGCGGAGTGCGGCTCGCGCGCTGCGCGCGCGTGCCGCATCTTTGATAATGCGCCGCAGCAGAATTGCGGTCGTTAGGTTGCCGCCGAACGGGGGTTGCTTGTGGGGAGAGATCAGATCCTGCGACTTGCCGGCATCTTAGCGCTCGCAGGCCTGGCAGTCAGCGGACCATTGCCGGGACAACAAACGGCGCCGACGCCTCCTGAGCGCAATCGGCCACTCCTCGGGCTCATCGAGCAGTTCTTCGCTCGACCCCTCGCCCATTCGGAGCTTCGGCGGGCGTTTTACGACTCCGCGAACGCCAGGGCGGACATTTCCATTGAAATCACCGGCGTCTTAACCCCGTGGTATTGCTACGGGGATGACGCCAAAGAGATCAAGGCACTCGACGACCTACTCACGGCGGGGTATCTCGCCGGCAATTTGGAGGCTCAATTGCGGAGTGGATTGGCGCGCGACCAACCAGCCGCTGGAATGGCAGGTGCCCTGCGGGTCTATGATGCGCTTCAGGCCAAGATTCGCAACTACTTTGTCCCAGAGCTCGATCAATGGCGCACGCGTCGAGCTTCCGGTGGTTTGTTCGCGCTTGCCGATAGCCTTTCCCACTCACAGGATTATGACTGCCCGGCGAAAAAGACTAAGCGCTATCCCGGCAAGGTTCAACTGCGGCCGGTCCCAGATTCTGTCCCGCCCCCGGTGAGCCGTGGCGCAACCTAACCAGCGCTTGCTGCTGACGGTCCGCGGCGGCCACCCGCCGCATGATTAGCTTATTTGGCGGGGCCGCCGCGCCCCGCAGCAGAAGCGCAACGCGTTATGCCGACGGCCAACACACCGCTGGAGATGCTATGAGTGACAAGAAAGTGTGGTTTGTGACCGGTGCCAGCCGAGGCATGGGCGTCGACATCGTGAAGGCGGCGCTCGCCGCAGGTCATGCCGTCGTCGCGACAGGCCGAAACCCCGACGCCGTGACCCGAGCACTTGCCAAAACCGACCAATTGTTAGTTCTCAAACTTGACGTTACCCGCCCCGACGACGCTGTAGCGGCCGTAGCCGCAGCCGTCGAGCGGTTCGACCGCATCGACGTTCTCGTTAACAATGCCGGCAATTTCTACGCTGGGTTCTTCGAGGAGGTCCCCTCGAAAGATTTTCGAGCACAGGTCGAGACCAACCTGTTCGGCCCTGTGAATGTAACCCGTGCGGTTCTTCCCATCATGCGGGCACAGCGTTCCGGGCTCATCGTCAACATCTCGTCAATTGCGGGCATTTCAGGGGATCCATTCACTTCTGCATATGTCGCCGCGAAGTTTGCCGTGGAGGGGTGGACAGAATCGTTGACTCACGAAGTCGCTCCCTTCGGAATCCGCACAATGCTCGTTGTGCCTGGCTTCTTCCGGACCGAACTGCTCACCGATGACTCAACGAGATGGCCGGAGCCCTCAATAGACGACTACGCAGCCAAGACGCGTGAGACCATCGCCGCTTGGAGACAAATGAGCGGCCGGCAAACTGGCGATCCTGCTAAGCTGGCCGCGGCGCTCGTCCATCTTGCAGCGCAGCCTGAGCCTCCGGGGCGCTGGCCGGCGGGCGCCGACGCCGTGGCTGCCTTCGAGCGGAAGGCTGAGGTACTGCTAGCACAAGCCAACGCCCACCGCGCCCTTTCCTCATCCCTCGCGCACGACGACGCCACATAGTGGTCTCGGAGCCGCGGCTCCAGTCATCGCGTCGCCCGCTTGGCGATCGTGACGGGGCAGCGGCATAACCAGCGCTTGCAGCAGACGAGCCCCTAAGCGCTTCGGCCGCCGCCGGATATCTTATGGTCTTGGATCGGCGGCGGCCTCAGCAGGGCCTCGCTGCTGAAGCGCAAGGCGTTAGACAGCGCCACCAAGCCGGTAGCTGAGAACGGCGACGGGGGTAACTTCATGTCTGATTCCCCAACCCGCCCCGCCTGGCTGTGGTTTCCGGTCCTGCTTTACGGGCTTGTGGGAACGGTGTGTCTCTACAATCTGGGCCGCCTCACCCTGGCGGAGGCCGCCATTGGACTGCCAAAGTATCTCTTCGTCGGACTCTGGGCCGTCATTCCCCTCCTGATCGCGAGCGGACTCTTACAGGGTCGCAGATGGGCTTGGTGGTTTGGTCTCGCTGCACCGCTTCTCTACATCGGCGCGTTCGTCCTCGAAATAGTGTTCCTGTTTCTGAACGCGGGCGGGGGCGGCCTGGTCGGCATCGCAGGAGGCCTCCAATCACTGCTGCCGTTCCTAGCGCTTGCAGTCGCTTGTATCTGTCTCCTCGTGCCGTCGGTGCGCCAGCATTTCGCCGCTTCGGGCTCACAGGCAGAGATCCGATGATTACTTGTTTCTTACTGACTATTCGCGGCGCTGTCTAACCAGCGCTTGCTGCTGTCGGGGTCCTGAACGCCTCAGCCGCCGCGGGCTATCTTAAGACTGGTTCCGCGGCGGCTTCGGCAGGCCCCCGCAGCAGAAGCGCAACGCGTTAGGCGGGAACACATCGAGGATCCGAGTTGTTCACGCAACGCGCTGGTGCAACGCTGAAGGTCATTGGTGGGTGGGTCGTGCTCCTCGGCACGACTTTGCTCCTGCTTTTGCGCTGGGCCACTCGTGCGAGACACGGCGGCCTCCTGGTAGCTCTCGTCAGCGGCCTCTTGCTCCTTCTCGTCTTAGTAGGCGCCACCCTTTGGGTGGTTGGATACTCTCGAAGCATGCGAACGCCTGGCGCATGACATGAGTTGGCTCAGCTGGCTTTTCAGTCAATTCCCAACAGCGCGACTCGCCCGACGGACTGGGGTGAGAAGAACCGGACGCGATACCTTCGAGGTCCGTGTGGCCGGTCGAACATATTCGGTCAATGCGGAGATGATGGGTAAAGGACCTGTGAATCACATCATTTACCCATTCTCATTCCGAGATATCACTGAATCGTCCGATCCCGCCGTCGCCCAGCCGGTGTCGGCTGCCACCCAAGTAGTGATACTCCAGTGCCTCGAGCACTACTCGCGTGAAAGCGGACGTCGGATGGAAGTTCACGCTTAACGACTCTCAGAGACATCGCTCGTGAGGTGTTCCGCCTAACCAGCGCTTGCTGCTGCCGGGGCGTCGGCGGCCCGCCGCCCAAATGATGGCTAGATTTGGCGGGGGCCGCCTTGGGCCCCGCAGCAGAAGCGCAACGCGTTAGGCGGCTCTCGAATCAGATCTCCGGCGTATGTTTCCTTCGTGTCCTCGCCTCGTCCGTTTCTGACAGCCCAATGGCGCGACCTCATCTTTCTCAACTATGAGGTCCCAGCAACGCTGTTAACACCCTTGGTGCCTGCCGGTACGACGCTTGATGTACACAACGGACGCCTTTTTGCCAGCATAGTCGGGTTCCGGTTCCTCGATACCGCCATCCGTGGCTGGCCCGTTCCGCTTCACGGTGCCTTCGAGGAGGTCAACCTGCGTTTCTATGTGCGGCGCGACGTAACCCCTACCGACGTTCGCCGTGCCGTCGTTTTCATCAAGGAACTCGTGCCAAAGGTGGCCGTTGCCGCCATCGCCCGCTTGGCCTACAACGAGCCCTACCGGGTCGTGCCGATGTGGCACCAGATCGTTCGAGAGGAACGGAATGCCCACCCGACAACAGTCTCCTACCATTGGCGCCTGCAGCGGCGCGACTATGCCGTAGAAGGACGCCTCGGTGCCCCGACCACTACCCCCGAGGCGAAATTCATTACGGAACACTATTGGGGGTACACGCGTCAGCGAGACGGTGCGACCCTGGAGTACCAGGTACTGCATCCAGCCTGGGCCGTCGAGGAACTCATGGAGTCGCATCTCGGCGGCGATTTGGGCTTGGTTTATGGCCCTGCTTGGGCCGAAATCCTTGAGGCTCCTCCCTGCTCTGCGTTCTATGCGAACGGTTCAGCCATAAGCGTCTTGCCGGGCCAGCGACTCTGATCTCCCAGCCGCCTAACAAGCGCTTGCTGCAGCCCAGGCCCTAAGCGCTTCGGCCGGCGCGAGCTATGTTCCGGAACGGGCTTCGCGCCGGCCTTCGCAGGGCCTGGCAGCAGAAGCGCAGGTCGTTAGGCGGCCTAAGAGTCCCGTACAGGTGGCTAGGCGATGGTCGGGAGCCAGCAATGAGCGAATCACATCAGCCGAATGACATGCTCGACACCGGTGAAACAAACCTTACCGCGACGTCTTTTGGACCAGAGCACCCCTCCCAATGAGCCTGATCGGCGGCGCGGTGATGGCGCCAGAACAAACCGCGGGATTCCCGCACCTGCTCAGTTCCCGTGAGCGGTCGCTGTTCGCTCCGCTGCTGGCGTGCCTGCTCCAAATCCTCCCGTTGCACCGCGCAGCAGCGCAGGACGCGTCCGCAGTCGCGCTGCGTCGCATCAAAGAACGCGCAATCCAGACGCAGTCTGACGCCGTAAGGATATGGCAACAGAACGCCCCCATTCTGGTCTACGACGCGCCGCGCGCGCCGGAGCGTTTCTCGCTCATGTCAATTGTGAAGCCAATCGTTGGCCTCGCAATACTGAAGTTGGTCGAAGATGGCAAGCTCGATTCCCTCGATCAGCCAGTCTACACGCTCTATCCGGAATGGAAGCAGGGTCGGAAGCGACGGATTACCATCCGCCACATCCTGAATCACACCACGGGGCTGCAGAACGAAGCGAACGTTCAGCTCGAGATTGCCCACCTACCGGACCGCGTTCAGGCTGCGCTCGCGGCGGAAGTGAACGAGGATCCAGGGAGCCGATGGCGATACAACAACAAGGCCTTTGGGCTGCTCAGCGGAATCATCGAGCGCGCCTCCGGTGAGCGAGCCGAGGCTTACATCAATCGCAGCATTTTGGCACCGCTGGGGATTACCGACCCCCACTGGACCTACGATCCGTCCGGGCGCAACCTCGATGTAACCGGCGGTTTGTCCCTGCGTGCGGACGAACTCGTTCGCATTGGACAACTGGTGCTCGACGAAGGGTCGTTCAACGGTCGCCGTGTCATTCGCAACGATCTGGTGCGAGAGGCGTTGAAACCCGCGGTTCCCATGGGTCGAGGTCCCCACTCCGTCGGCCTCGTGTGGACGATCGGCCGGAGAACGACACAAGTGACGGTCGGGGATTCGGCGCTCCGCATCGTTCGCGCAGCAGGACTTGATACGGTCTTCAAGCGCAAGGCAGAACAGCTCCTTGGCACTTACCTCGATTGGGCCGACTTCCTGGATCGCGTTGAGGTCGTCTTCGGTGACCGAAACGCCATGAACGATGCTTTTAGCCAGTATCCCGCCCTTTGGACCGCTGTCCGATTCCAACGAGAAGAGCAGTTTTCCTACGTTGAGCATGGTGGCGACGGCGGTCAGCTCCTGCTCATTGTTCCAGCACGCCGCATCGTGGCCGTGCGTTTGATCCGTGACATCTTTAGCCGCGACGTGCTCGAGTCACCGGAATTCAAGGGGAAGGACACGAGCGATCCCGCGATCAACCACGAGCTGGACCGACGGTACTTGGACATCTTGGCGAGGACTGGATACTTCGATTTCGGCGAGCTCGTCTTGAGGCTAAAGGGCAACTGAGTAGTGCGTCTCCTGATGTGTCAGTGGAACAAGACCAGAGGGATGGTGGGCTGAGGACAAGTTAGCAGGTGTCCGGATCGATTGTCCGCGGCAGCCGCCTAACCCGCGCTTGCTGCTGGCGGGGCATGAGCGCCTCAGCCGCCGCAGTGTAGGTTTAACGTTGGTCTGCGGCGGCTGCGGCACGCCCCGCAGCAGAAGCGCAACGCGTTAGGCGGTTGCCTGCGGGACTGCATTAACAGCGGGTGACCTGAGCTACTCTTAATGGGTTCTATGGGAGGCTGCATGAAGGATTCCGCGTCGGCCGTTTCGATCCAGTCAATGCTGCGGCGTATTATCGTCGTCGGACTGCTCGTTGGCGTTGCCGACTACGCAATCGGCTTCGGCCTTTTTGTGGCGACCCTCGGAGCACCGATACTCAGAGTCCTTCAACATCCGGCGTCCGGGCTTCTGGGACCGGATGCGTACCGGGGCGGAGCGAAGACTGCGGTTCTCGGCGTTTTTCTCCACTTTGCGATAGCAATCGTTTGGGCGGGGTTGTTCGCAGTGGCATATCGCGCCTCGCGAGTCCTACGGGAGGCTACCTCACACAACCTTCACGCCTTCGGTGTCGCTACGTTAGCTGGTGTCGGAGTGTGGGTCGTGATGAACAATGTTGTGCTGGCGTTGGGCCGCGGTCGACCATACTCCACTGATAGCTGGTTGTTCTGGACAATTCTCCTCCTGCATATACCATTTGTCGGCATGCCTCTCGTTTGGGGGACGCGCCGTTACGTGCCCTCAGTGGCCACTGATGCGCAACTTGACCGGGCGGCCCCACACCGGGGCACCGCCTAACAGGGTTTGCAGCTGGCAGCGAAGTCATGGAACGCGCGGAGGCGTTCGCTTCGCTCACGTCCACCGCGCGGGTTTGTTAGATTCGCTGCAGCTGAAACCTATCCGTTAGGTAGCAACGAATCTCCGCGGAGGTCACGACAAGGACGAGGTTATGGCTACTCCCACCACACCCGAGATTGACCCCAATCTCCTGGAGGAGTTCAGGCAGCGCCTTCACGAACGGCACGCCATCCGCGCCGAATGATCGCGACAACTTTCGTACGCCAGGGCATGGTCGCCTTCCTCTTGCTGTTTCTCGTCCTCCCGCTCGTGATGGGCCAACCATTGTTCGGTGGCACCTTAACTGGTCGAAAGGTTCTCACCTTGGGTACGCCGGTGATGGTTATGGCAAGCGTCTCCGCCTTCCTCGCTTATGGAGGTACCCGCGATACCCTGACCGTCGGACTTAGCGAGCACCAACGACTACTGGTGGCGGATTGGAAGCGATGGGCCGGCATTGGTTGGCTCGCACGGACCATCGGGATGGGGGGCCTAATCACGGCGGGAGTCGGACTCCCGATTGGGCTCCTCCAAGCGCTCACAGCGCCCGTTGCTGATCTCCCGTCTGGCAGCCGAGTCCTAATGTTCCTCCTTTTCATTGGGCTGACCGCACTCTGGGCCTTTCCCATGGCGTTCGGAATCCGCTGGTATGTCTTGCGGGACTACAGGAGCCTCACGCCTTCGTCGTCCGAGGGCTGAAGAGCGAGCAAGGTCGACTGGCGCTGCGGCAAGGATTGCTACCTAACCAGCGCTTGCTGCTGCCGCACGCCCCGCAGCAGAAGCGCAGGCCGTTAGGCCGATCAAAAGCTATAGGATATTATCGGAAGTTCGCGGAATCGGGCTTCACAGTCTCTGACGTAATCCGCAACTTCTCGCCTCCATTCGCCTTCCAGAGCCTCAATCGCTCTCCGAGCACTGTCACCGCGTTTACCGTGCTTCCCTGCGCCACGCCCACGACTCGGAGCGTCAGGTACGGCCACGACGGAACGTCCCCAGGCTTCGCGATGGTAAGGAAGGCGGCGGTTGCGCGTTGCGCGCCGCAGCGCGAGTCGCCTCCTGCCTCGGCGCCCGCCTGCAAACCGGCCATGAGAACTTCGGCCATGGGCAGGCCGGCGGTCTGGGCTCGTTGAACCGCCTCGAGTGTCCGATCCAGGACATTCGAGCCAGTCAAGAGGTTGCCTTGAACAAGAACGCCCTCGGCGGTCCGGACGCCCTGGTAAGCGTGCAGCGCGGCACCGCTGTACTGGATTTGACCTCCCGTGAACGTGACCATGGCGTACTGCCGATTCTCGACTGCTGAGTCCAGCGCCGGAGACGTAATCGCCCGCAGGACGGAGTCAACGGGAACGCCGCCTCGAAGCAGTCGGATCGCCTCACGCACCGCGGGCGGATACCCGATGGCCTGGGCCACGAGGGCGCCAGCGCCCGGTACAAGCGAGGCAATGCCGTATACGTCGGACGTACATGACGCTCCTGCGACTCCGACCGTTTGACTTTTCCGATCGAGGACGATAATTGACCAAGTGGCGGCAGCAGACCGGGGAAGGCTGGCCATGGTCAATGAAACCATTAGGAGGAGGCGCCCAAAGCGGATTGGCATACGGGCCCTGTAGATAAGAGTTGACTCCTTAGACGCGCCGGACGCGGCCACCGTTGGGGCTCTGGGCTGACCCGCGAGACCCCAGGCACCTGACCCAACGGCCTAACCCGCGCTTGGAGCTGCCGGGGCCCTGACGGCTCGGCCGCCGCGAGGTATGTTTCAACTCTGGTTTCGCGGCAGCCTCACGAGGGCCCCGCAGCAGAAGCGCAGGCCGTTAGGCGGCGATCGATTATCTCAGATCTAATAATGGATCCAGAACGTGAAGACCCAGTACTACACCGCCACAAGCCTCGACGGGTTTATCGCCACTTCCGACGACTCGCTGGAGTGGCTCTTTCCGCTGGGCAACATAGAAGACACGAGTTATCCGACCTTCATCCGCGACGTCGGCGCACTCGCGATGGGCTCAGCCACCTACGAATGGATGCTGCGTCATGTGGTCGGTCCAACGGCCACGCGGCCGCAGCCCTGGCCGTACCAGCAGCCAGCGTGGATCTTCAGCTCACGCGACCTCCCATCCGTGCCGGGCGCCGACATTCACTTCGCCCGCGGTGATGTCCGGCCGGTGCACAAGGAGATGTTAGCGGCGGCCGGTGGCAAGAACATCTGGATCGTTGGCGGCGGAGAACTCGCGGGGCAGTTCTATGATCACAGCCTCCTCGACGAGATGTACGTGCAAGTGGGCTCGGTTACGCTCGGTACTGGAAAGGCCCTCTTGCCGCGGGCCATCACCAACCCGCCACTTCGGCTAATCTCCGTGAGAGCGGTTGGTACGGGCTTCGCCGAGTTGCACTACAAAGTCCCGCGGCCACCACAGAATACGTCCGCCGCCTAACCAGCATTTGCAGCTGACAGCCGCGCGCTCCTGTCGCCAGTCGGCGCGGCCGGACGTATCCTAGAACTGGAATCGGCCGCGCCGCCTGACGAGAGCGCGGCTCCAGCTGAAATGCGGTCCGTTAGGCCGCCTGACCGTTTCTGGGGCTATATGAAGTTGTTCCACGCGCTCACAGCGATGATGCTGATCGTCTCGCCTCTGCCGATTAAGGCTGGGGAGCAGACGTTGGCCGCGCCCGACACCGTGGTCGTCCACAGTGGTTCCCTCACGCTCCGCGGGCTGCTGTGGAAGCCCGAAGGCGCTGGGCCATTCCCCGCGGTGCTGTACAACCATGGCAGCGGACCACAATCAGATCTGAGCAGGCCAGCGAAGCTTGGGCCCGTCTTTGCGCGCCACGGCTATGTCGTCTTGTACCTGTTCCGTCGAGGTGCAGGGCTCTCCGCGGATCAGGGCGCTGACGCCGAGACCTTGATGAACCGGGCACTGGCCGAGTACGGCCAAGCGGGACGCAATGAAGTTCAGCTCCAACTGCTTGAGGCGGAACTGGCGGATGTCCTTGCGGGGCTCGACGTCCTCCGCGCGCGATCAGATGTCGACACAGCTCGAATCGCGGTGGTCGGGTATTCATTTGGCGGACAACTCACCTTACTCCTGGCCGAGCGCCATGGCATTCGGGCCGCCGCGGTTTTCGGCGCCGCAGCCGGGAGCTGGGAGAGCTCGTCCAAGCTGCGGGATCGTCTGCTCGCAGCCGTTCGTCGAACGACCGCACCGGTGTTCTTCATCCATGCGGCGAACGACTACTCAATTGCACCGGGAAAGAAGCTCGACGCGGAGATGGCGCGAGCAGGAAGGTCGCACCGCTTGAACATCTACCCTGCCGTAGGGTCCACACCGCGCGACGGCCATGACTTCATTCATCAGCGCGTTTCCTCGTGGGAACCAGACGTGTTTGCGTTTCTCGACGAGCGCACGCGGCGATGACGTGCGTTTCTGCAGCGGCCTAACCCGCGCTTGGAGCTGCCGGGGCCCTGACGGCTCGGCCGCCGCGAGGTATGTTTCAACTCTGGTTTCGCGGCAGCCTCACGAGGGCCCCGCAGCTCAAGCGCAGGGCGTTAGGCCGCTCATCACGACTGAGCACATGAAAGCGCGAATCCTGCACGTGTTTGGTGGTATAAGCATTGCGTCGTCGGCGACGCTACTGTCATTTCTGGCGGCAGGTTGCGGGCGGCGAACGGCGTCACCGTCGCCTGATAGTGGCATGTCGACACGTTCTAGTGTCTCCCAAGCGCCCGCACGAGCCACTCCCGACTCAGTTACCTGGCTGCGCGTGAAAACGGACAGCGGAGTTATTCTCGCCGCAGTCGCGCGGCCAGGCGGAGCGGGACCCTTTCCGACGCTCATCATCCTGCACGGCACCCACGGGTTTGCAGAGGAATACGTTCAGCTGGCACGCGACATCGCACGCCGAGGCGTACTCGGCGTCGCGGCGTGTTGGTTTGAAGGCCACCACGGGCCGGGTACGAGGTACATCACCCCGATCGAGTGCGCCGGCGGCCCGCCATTCGTTGACGCTCCGGGTCTGGAACGGTTCCGGCTAGCACGTAAATCCATCAGTGCCCTTGTCGAGGCGGTGCGCGCGTTGCCCGACGTGCGAGAAAACCAGGTGGCGCTGTTTGGGCACTCTCGCGGCGGCGGTGCGGCGCTGGACTTCGTCCGATTGCATGCTGGCACGGTGAAGGCCGCGGTACTCAATTCCGCGGGCTACTCGCCGGAAGTCACGGCCCGTGCATTGGAGGTTGATGTTCCCATTCTACTGTTGCACGGGACGGCCGATAGTCCCGCCGGCGGCGGGTCGCCGTTCACAAACGTGACCATGGCCCGGGCGTTCGAAGTCGCGCTCCGCAATGCGGGGAAGGCCGTGGAGGCCGTCTATTACGAAGGAAGCGGGCACGAAACCATCTTCACGGCGCGGACCCAGTATGAAGATGCGCTGCAGCGCATAGCGACCTTCCTTCGCCATCGTTTGGTCGACTGATCGTCGTGACAGTTGTGCCCCACTTTTCCTGCAATCCACGTCCGAGGTAACTCGCGGCCTAACAGGCGTTGCAGCTGGCGGCGGAGCTATGGAATGCGCCGAGGCACTCGCTTCGCTCGTGTCCACGGCGCGGTCTAATGGGATCCGCCGCAGCTGAACGCTATCCGTTAGGCGGCCTACCACTCATAAATTTGGCGGCGCTCTTGGATCAGCGACTCGCAGCCCTGGTCAGCCAACGGCAGCGCACCGGTATGGACCTCGAGCCATGGACGCTATCACCCCGCAGCCTGAACGATTGGCGGCGAGTCTGGCGCAATTCGGGCTGCGACGCCGGATGGCTCATCGTCCGGCGCACCTTCGGGCCCGAATGTGCGAGATGGATTGGCGCAAGATCGCCAGGGGTGCGGGACGTTCTGGTGCACTGTAACTTCGGGGCGATACGCAAACCGTGTGGAGGGCCGTTCGCTACTGCGTCCCCCGAGCGCCGCGCACACGTCGAGCGGCTCCTGCGGGAAGCGTCCGCACCGGAGACGTCTGAGGCGTAGTGCGCGGGTGGTGGATCGGGATGACGATGCGGCGCCACTCGCGGGCCGCCCTCTGTCGTGCTATATCAGCGCGACCGCAGCGAAGGAGGCCCCATGTCGACGCACCGATTGCTCGCATCGCTCGTCACCGTGTCGCTCGCATCGCTGGCGCTGATCTCCGCGCGGCCCGTCACGGCGCGCGTCGAGCGCGCCGTCGCGAACGACAATCGCACGCCGGCCGGCACGATGGACGGCGATACGCTCGCGTTGCGCCTGACGATTACCCCCGTCGCCTGGCACATGCTGAGCGACAGCGAGCCGGCGTTCACGCTCCTCGCCTTCGCCGAGGAGGGGAGGGCGCCGACCATCCCCGGGCCGCTCATCCGCGTCCGCGTCGGCACGCCGGTCCGAGTGACTCTGCGCAATCCGCTCGACGACACGCTCGTCGTGCGCGGGTTGAGCGAGGGCGGCGCCATGCGGGATTCGGTCGTGGTCCTTCCTGGCGATACGACGGTCGCGCGCTTCGTCGCGTGGCATGAGGGCACATATCTCTACTGGGTCCCTGCCTACAGCCTCCGCGTGCCCGGCGAGCTCCGGGCGCCGAACCTGCCACCACGCGGGTTCGACTCCCAGCTCGGGGGCGCGATCGTCGTCGACCCGCCGGGGCACATCCCCGACGACCGGGTGTTCGTCATCACCCAGCTCCAGGACCGCCAGGAAGGCCCGGGTGCGCCTGCACCAGCCGATCGACACGGGACGCTGACGAGACAGTTCACGGCCATCAATGGCCGCGCGTGGCCCCACACCGAGCGGTTGCGGTACGCGTTGGGCGACTCGGTGCGGTGGCGCATCGTGAACGCCTCGCAGGAGCAGCACCCGATGCATCTGCACGGCTTTTACTTCCGCGTGGACTCGCGCAAGGTGCGGGAAGCGGAGGCCGACTCGATCTACGCGCCTGAGCAGCGGCGCATGGCGGTCACCGAGACGGTCCTCACCCGGAACACGGCCTCGATCACCTGGTCGCCGGACCGGCCCGGGGGGTGGCTCTTCCACTGCCACTTGACCAACCACGCGGCGAAGTTCGCGCCGATCGACCGGCGCGACGTCCGCGACTACCCGTCGACGCATCACGACGACGACCCCGACCGGCACGCCGTCACCGGGATGAACGGCCTAGTCCTCGGCATCACCGTTGACGGCAAGCCCGCAGCGTCTCGCGCGTGGCGACCGGCGAAGCGCCTGCGGCTCTTCGTGCAGTCCGACTCCGCGCCGGGCGATCGCGACCGCCGCTTCGCCTTTGTGCTGCAGCGCGGCGCCGAGCCGAATCCCGACTCCGTGCAGTACCCTGGCCCGGTGCTCGTGCTCACGCGCGGCGAGCCGACGAGCATCGAGGTGGTGAACCGCTCCGGCGAACCGACCGCCGTGCACTGGCACGGCATCGAGCTCGAGAGCTACTACGACGGCGTCGCCGGCTGGAGCGGGACGCCGGGGCGCACGGCGCCTGCCATTCGACCGGGCAAGCGCTTCGAGGCGCGCATGACGCCGCCGCGAGCGGGGACATTCATGTACCACACCCACATGGACGAGCTGCGCCAGCAATTCGGGGGGCTCGTCGGGGCGCTAATCGTCCTCGAGCCCGGGGAGCGCTGGGACCCGGCGCGCGACCTGGTGATCCTGATCTCCGACGGCGTCCCGGATCGCGTCTACATCAACGGCTCGCTGGCGCCGGCGCCGATCGAGCTCGAGGTCGGCCGGACCTACCGGCTCCGCATCGCCGACATCGCCGTCTTCCGCCAGGTCCTGGGCGTGCGGCTGGTTCGCGACTCGACGCCGCTGGCGTGGCGCCCGATCGCCAAGGACGGATTCGCGCTGCCCGCGGCGCAGGCCACGGTGCGGCCGAGCGTCGTGAACCTGCCGAGCGGCGAGACGGCGGACTTCGAGCTCACGCCGGACCGGCCGGGAGAGGTGGCGCTGGAGGTCTGGAGCGGCCCGGGTGGGAAGCCGACGCTGCACGGGCGGCTCCCGTTCCGCGTGTCGCCTGCGGCCGACGACTCCGGAAATTCGAGGTCATCGAGTTCGCGAGCGCGGTCGAAACGATAGCCCGATCGCGACGGGCGAGGGCGCAGAACCGCGTCCTCGCCCACTCCGCCGACTCTGGACTCCGACTCGTCCCAGGACGGGCACCGTACGGGCGACCTGCGGCAGTGGATACTCCTCCGCGCCGGCCGCGACACGGTGGACGTCATCTGGGTGCGGATCTAGGCGGGGCTCCGGGCGACTGACGCGTCGGGTCGCGCGGCCGACCTCACGTGCGCCTGGGCCGGCCGCCGCCTAACGAATCGTTGCAGCTGACGTGGCGGCGCTGCACTCCGTGAACGCGAAAGCTCAAGCCCTGCCGCCACGCAGCTGAACTCTGGCGTTAGGCAGAGGAGGACATCTATGAGACCCTTCCATCTTGTGTGTCTGGTCGCGCTGCTCGCCTCGTGCAAGGCGGGTAACCAGTCGCCTCAGAGAGCGCCTGCCGCCCAAGTGCAGGCGCTCGAGGACACCCTCAATGCGGCGTGGCTACGTCGCGATACGATCTCTCTTGGCCGCCTGATCGGCGCGGACTTCCGCGGGATCACCGCAGACGGCGAGTCGCTCGTGAGGGCTGACATGCTACGTGCGGCGGCACAGACAGAGGAGAACGCCACGGACTACACCGACCGGACGGCGCGGGCGTTCGGCAATGTCGTGGTGACCACCGGCAAGATCACCGACCGGGGGCGGCGCGCGACTGGCGAGCCGTTCACTTTCGTCACGCTTGTAACTTTCGTATGGGTACGGCGGCCAGACGGTTGGCAACTCGTTGCTTGGCATGAATCGTTCGCGAAGCCATGAACGTGGCATACGTCGTACCTCTGCCTAACCCGCGCTTGGAGCTGCCGGGGCCCTGACGGCTCGGCCGCCGCGAGGTATGTTCTCACGCTGGTTTCGCGGCGGCCTCACCAGGGCCCCGCAGCCAAGCGCAGGGCGTTTGGGCGCACTCAAGCCTCTAGGACAGGCCAACGATGCAGCTCCGCTCACTTCGCGTACTGATCATCGGAATGGTCCTCGGCAGATCTGCTTCTGCTCAGGTAGGCGGCGGGGGCGGAAGTTGCTCCGCTGGGCCTGGCTTCCAGTGTAGTGAGATCACAGCCCGTGAAGGCAGTGGACCGGATCAACGCCACTGGCTCCGTGCGGTCATACTTTGGCGGTACGATTCGACTCGCAGAGTGGGCAGGCCGGATACGGGTGAAATGCGCGCTGCCATGCAGCGCTTTCGCGAGGTGCGAAGGGCGGCCGAGGATTCCGGCAGGACCTTCCTGGGCGGTTCGTCCAGCGAGCGGTGGTGGTCGGCCGCGTACACCCAGCGGTTGCGGGGCACGTCTGGAGACACCTTGTTTGTGTTAGAGGCACAGTTTGCGATACCCCTCCGGGACTCTGCGCTCATCGTGATGATCGATGGGTTGAATGACGGCACAGCTGGGCCGACTCTTCTAGGGACAGCATGGATGCCAGCGGTCATGGAGCCAAGCTACTGGCCGAAGCACTGGACGTCGGGAGATACGACATTCACGGTGCGCCCACGGCGACAAGTGGAGATCTTGCGCGCAGCGCTTCTTGGGATTCCAGCCGTTCAGGCGTTTCTCCTTCGTGCGCCCTAACCAGCGCTTGCTGCTGCCGGGGCGTCGGCGACCCGCCGCCGGAATGATGGGTAGATTTGGCGGGGGCCGCCTTGGGCCCCGCAGCAGAAGCGCGATCCGTTAGGCGGCCCAAAACGCGCATTTCTATGTATACAAGACGCGAGGTCCTCACCGCCTTAGTTGTCCTTGCAACTAGTGTTGCGTTCCCTGGTCGTACTCTCTCTCAGGCAAGGCCGGAAATTCGAGTCGTGCGGGCCGGGCCGGCAAACATTCGTACGGTCGCGCGCGGTGTAGGTCACGTCATTGTCCTAATCCCATCTCGTGGTCGTGGATCGGAAGACTTTGACGATCTTGCCGAACGCTTGGTTGAGGCCGGCTATAAGGTGCTACTCCCAGAGCCTCGCGGTATTGGGGAAAGTACAGGGCCTCTGAATAGCATCACATATCACGATCTTGCAGCCGACATCGCCGCCGTCATACGGGAGATGGGATCTGGCCCAGTCACCGTCGTAGGTCATGCCTTTGGGGGTCGCATTGCGCGAACCTTAGCAGCCGACCATCCACACCTCGTCCGGCAGTTGATACTTCTCGCTGTCGCAGGTCCCACTCCTCGCTCGCCAGAGATCGCCGGGGCTAGTGATCGTGTGTTCAACTCTGCCGCCTCTGAGGCAGAGCGACTCGACGCCATCTCACGTGCCTTCTTTGCGAAGGGCAATGATTCGCGTGTGTGGCACCGAGGGTGGTATCTCGAGGTCGCCCAAGCCCAGCGAGCGTCTGACGCCCGCACGCCGCTGCCTGAGTGGTGGTCAGGTGGTTCAGCGCCAATCCTCATTCTGCAGGGTGCGCAGGACCTCATCACCGTCCCGGAAAATGCCCGGCGGTTGGCGGACGAGTTTCCAAACCGCGTGACGCTGATCGAAATCTCCGGTGCTGGCCACGCTCTGTTGCCCGAGCAGCCGCAGCGGATTGCCGACGAAATACTTTCCTATTTGCGGCGGCGATGAGCCGCCTAACCAGCGCTTGGAGCAGACGGGGCCCAAAGGCGCTTCGGCCGCCGCGGGAAACGATATCTTACAAGACGCGGCGGCCTCAGCCTGGGCGCCGCAGCTCAAGCGCAAGTCGTTAGGCGGCTGCAAGGAGGATATGTGCCTGAGCCAGACTCACAAGCTCTCATCGACGCAGCGACAGCCTACGAGGCCATTTTCGTTCCAGCCTTGTTTCAAGAGTGGGCGGATCGAGTGGCGCAAGCCGCCCACCTTAGCCCAGGCAAGCGGGTCCTCGATGTGGCCTGCGGAACTGGCGTGCTCGCTCGGGCCGCTGCCGCGCGGGTCGCGCCGGCCGGAGCCGTGGTTGGCGTTGATGCGAATCCCGGGATGTTGACCGTTGCCGCTCGAATTACGCCAGCCATCGAATGGCGGCAGGCACCGGCCGAAGCGCTTCCTTTTCCAGACCAAGCCTTTGACGCCGTTGTTAGCCAGTTTGGGCTCATGTTCTTTGCCGATCGGCAAACGGCCCTCAACGAAATGGTTCGCGTTCTTCGGCCGGACGGCCGGCTGGCAGTTGCGGTCTGGGATACCCTCGAGCACACGCCCGCATATGCCACCGAAGTCGAATTGGTTGAGCGGCACGCGAGTCCGACCGCCGCCGCCCCACTCCGCTCCCCATTCTCCCTTGGAGCGCTGCCCGAACTGTCCGCCCTCTTCGCGACGACTGGCCTTCGTGATGTCCAGATCAAGACCTATCCCGGGAGAGCGCGATTCCCCAGCATTCACGCGATGGTCGAGGCCGACCTGCGGGGCTGGTTACCGCTCATGGGCGTCAAGCTCGATGGGACCACGATCGATACCATCCTCGTAGCTGCTGAGACGGCGCTGCAATCATACGTCACGTCCTCTGGCTCTGTCGAATTTGTTGCTCCCGCCCACATCGTCACCGCAATGAGGCGACGGGGGTCGTGAACCAAGGCGCGACCCGCCTAGCAGCCGCCTAACCAGCGCTTGCAGCTGACGAACCGCGTGGGCCGAGATTCCCAGTATTCACCAAGCTGCGCACCGCCCGCGGTTCGCAGCTGAAGCGCAACGCGTTAGGCCGCATGGACGAACTTCGGCAACTCCAGGAGTGATGCATCTCGCAGTGCAACCAGGACTGGGAGCACACATATGCCGTCAAGATTGACGCGCGCCAGGGCCCGGCCCAACCCCCTC
>Ga0070699_100000062_pt1 | contig 101909 bp, 105 predicted proteins | sample KBSK1503metaG_FD_65473 | JGI IMG/M metagenome (GOLD analysis project Ga0070699, IMG submission 65473) | Corn, switchgrass and miscanthus rhizosphere microbial communities from Kellogg Biological Station, Michigan, USA - KBS K1-50-3 metaG | ecosystem: Host-associated > Plants > Roots >... | reverse complement strand
CGTCGATCTTTCGATTCCCTTGCGTGTGTGAGCCCAGCCCCGGAACAACGCCGCGCGCGACCACTTCGAATATTCCCCCGAGCGTGTCCTTCGCTTCTTTGGCCGAATCGATGTGCGCGATCATTAGGCGCTCGGCTTCTTTGTCAACGCATCGCAAGCTTGTGTCATCTGTGACTGCCGCTACCTGATCCCATGTCGCTTGAATCGGCCGATCCGGAACTCCGCCGATCATCGCCGTGTGGCTCGCTATCACGATCCCGATTTCTTTTAGAAGCGTTTTCGCGAATGCGCCGACGGCAACGCGCGCGGTGGTCTCACGCGCGCTTGCGCGCTCGAGTATGTCTCGGAGATCGTGAGTGTCGTACTTGAGCCCGCCGGCAAGATCCGTATGACCGGGGCGAGGCCGCGTAAGCCTTCGAGCGCGCTTCTCATCGGTGAACTCGCGCGGCTCGACGGCCATCACGTCCTGCCAGTTTTCGAAATCGCGATTGCGAATCAGCAGAGAGATCGGCGATCCAAGAGTCTTGCCGTGACGGACGCCCGAGAGAATCTCTACTTCGTCGCTCTCGATCTTCATACGCCCGCCGCGCCCGTAGCCTTGCTGCCGCCGCCAAAGCTCGTGATCGATCGTCGAAGCATCGATTGGAAGGCCAGCAGGCAAGCCCTCTATGATTGCGACCAGTCCTTTACCGTGTGATTCGCCGGCTGTGATGAAGTTGAATTGGCTCATACTCACCTGCGCCAGCAATCGGCGATCAATTGGTCCAGTGTGCGGCTATGCCGGATTTGATCGCACTAGATTTTCAAAAGCGCTTTGATTTGATCCTGTACCTGTGAGAGATCGGACGCACTGAGTCGACCGAGCCTTCGCCTAATTCGTCGCTTGTCGATAGCGCGCAACTGGAATACCAGGGCCACCGAGATCGTATTTAAGTTGTTATCGGAATCAGGCTGGATCAGGAAAGTGCCAGGAAAAGACTGCGCCGTCAAGCGCGAGGTTAGGGGTATTATGAGCACGGTTGGCAGCCGATCTCCGAACTGCGGCGCTTGAGCGATGATGGCCGGTCGCGCACCAGCTTGCTCGTGCCCATCGCTGGCAGGAATCTCGACGGCATAGACATCGCCGATTTCCATTACGCAAGTCCCTTCTCAAACTCCACGAGCGCTTCATCGCTAAGCCGCTCCCACTGATCAAATTCTCCCTGAAGCGCCAAAGCGGCTTGTCGGCTCTGGACCAACACGCTCTCCTTGTATAGGCGAACGATCTCCAAGAGGTTGGGAAATGCTTCTTGCGGCAGACCCGCGATCTCATTTATCAAAGCCTGCTGATAGTCCACTTTGCTTTCCATAATTCGCCCTTTGGCCAAGCTGCTTAAGCAACGGTTCTGTGTCTCGGTTGGTCTCCTGACAACAGTCGGTAGCCTTTAGCGATGCGGGTTCTTGATGCCGCTAGGGCGTAGGCTTCCGCAGAATTCTCGCAACAGCTCCTTATGGCTCTTACGGTTGTACACCTTGCCTCTGGGTTTGTCGATTAGGGCTTTGGTCTTGAAGTCCTTCTTAAGGTTGTTATCGCACGTACACAAGAGCCCGACTTTCCCCACCCTCGCCAGAGCGATGACGTGCACATCATTTGACTGACACAGGCCGCTCACCCTTAGCGCTGCCGTCTCTTCATCCACCAGAGCGTCGCTCACAACCCTTGCCCGCCCCCTCCTGTCGAGTTCGACCAGTTGCTTCATGACCTTCGGTCTCTTGAGATATTCCCGTCTGAGTTCTCCGCCATAGACGATCCTTACGACAGGCAGTCCATCCCCGATCAAGCATGCGTGCAAGTCCTGGAAATCACGGTCATCCGGGTTGAAGAAAACGCGGTCACGGGCGTCGTTGTCAATGATCAGGCACATCGAGATTAATCTCCTCTCGACAGCAGGTTCATCGTCTCCCGAAGAAAGAATTCTCGGTACGTAGGCGGCGCGCCTTCGATGTTGCCGAGTTTGTCGAGCGTCAAAGGAAAGATTGTGGTCTCGATTCCCTTCTTATCAAGATAGAGAAGGACGACGTCTTCTGGTGCAAGCTTGCCCGACGCGACTTCTTGTCGGATCCGGTCGATGATGTAATCGCTGTGGGTTTCAATGACCATCGTCTTCTTAGCATTTGCTACGATGTCCACGAAAAAAGACCCAAGAGCAGCTTGTGCCCTTGGATGAAGATGAACCTCAGGTTGCTGTATTAGGAGCATTCTCTGTTTAGCCGCAAGGACGCTCTGCACGACAACCGGTAGAGCTTGACTGACTCCGTATCCGACATCGAGCATGTTCGCCGGCCTACCAGCAACAGTAACCATTACGCGGAACGGATGACCAGCTTTATGCCTCTTTACAGTTATCTCCTTAAAGAGCCCGGACTCTTTCCCAAATGTCTCCAAAGCTGAAACGAGAGGTCTCCTCTCTTTAGAAACAGGATATTCGTTCAGTATTTTCGCCAAGAGATACGGGATATGGTCTCCCTCAGGGCTAAAATTCTGGTTGATCTCATCATAGGATCGTTTGGGCCTTGTTCTAATCGGAGCTATTGACAAAGGGCTGCCGACGGGTCTCGCCTGAGAAACAAACGACAAAACACTCACAATAGCGCGGAGTGTAAAATCGGGTCTTGTCGGTTTTGTTGATGCCCAGTCCTCAACGTAATAGAACAGTTCCCGCACAAAATCCAGGTTCCTACCCTCCATTTTCGTTCTGTCTATTACGAAATCAATAGCTTCTGTCTTTGCGAGATCTTGCAACTTCAATCGAACCTCATAACTGTGAAAAGGGATTTTTGACGTCTGAGAGAGTTCGAGCTCGCCCCGAGGAGTCGTAATTTTCAGTCCCCAGAGCTCGACTCTGCCTTGAAAACCCCAATAGTCCGCCAAGACTGATATAGCCTTGTTTTCATCGTTGGAGTCCTCTCTGTAGCCCAAGCTAAAGAGTCCCTCGCGGCCTGCCCTCCCGCCCTTATAGGTCGCGATTGTGTCAAAACCTCCGAGACTATACGGTGGTTCATTGAAGCTAGGCTGCATCGGGAATCCAACCGGGTCGCACACGGCGGAAAGAGCGGCGAGGAAGGTCGATTTCCCTGAACTGTTCTCGCCTACCAGGATCGTAAGAGGCTTTATAGCAATTGTATGCTCCCCAGCGAAGCACCTGACATTCCCTAGTATCAACTCCATAGAGACCTCACTCGCTGATGAACAATCGTTCCTTCCAAGGCTCTAGATACCAACCACAAATCAATATTTGAGTTCCTAACCGCTGCTGATACACTCTACACCACGATCTGACATGAGATCACGTGCAATCAGACGACATCACGAAGACCGCATCAAGCAACGCGTTAGGACCTATTATTGCAGTTACGCCAGGAACGACCCACGCAGCATCGGTATGATCGCCCACTCGCCGAAATTGTGTTCGTGTTGGATGTGTGGCAATCCGCGCAAGTACTTAAAACAGCGGACGCTTCAAGAGGTGAAAGTAAACCAAGAGGTTGGTAGCTTCACGCGACCTCGAGCTCGCGATTCCTGAGATACTTGATGCGATCCCGAAGTTCGGCGGCCCGTTCGAACTCATAGTGGGCGGCCGCTCGGCGCATCTCCCGTTCAAGACGCGCTATGGTTTCTGAGATCTTGTCAGCCGAGTACTTGTCGAGGTCTTCCATGACCATCGGCACCTTGAAGTAGTCGGCTTCGACAATCGAGACAAGCGTGGAGTCGATCGCCTTCACGATGGTCTGAGGCGTAATGCCGTGCTCTTCATTGTAAGCCGCTTGCCTCTCGCGCCGGCGCTGAGTCTCGCCAAGCGCCCGCCGCATCGAATCAGTGACGCGATCGGCATAAAGGATCGCCTGGCCATTCAGGTTTCGCGCGGCACGACCCATCGTCTGGATCAACGATTGTTCCGAGCGCAGGAACCCTTCCTTGTCGGCGTCGAGAATCGCGACGAGCGAAACCTCCGGCAAATCCAAACCTTCGCGCAAAAGGTTTATTCCAACCAGCACATCGAACTCGCCTGCTCGCAGATCGCGGAGAATCCTGATTCGCTCGAGCGTCTGAATCTCGGAATGCAGATAACGTACCCGCACGCCAAGCTCGGCGAAGTACTCGGTCAGGTTCTCGGCCATCTTCTTTGTCAGCGTTGTGACCAGCACTCGTTCGTTTCGAGCGGCGCGCGCGCGGCATTCATTCAACAGATCGTCGATCTGACCCTTCACCGGACGCACATCGACTACGGGATCGATCAAGCCAGTCGGCCGGATGACTTGCTCGACGAACTCGCCGGAGGTCTTTGACAGCTCATAAGGTCCGGGCGTGGCCGATACGAATATCAACTGGTCCACGCGATGCTCCCACTCTTCGAAGTTGAGCGGCCGATTATCCATCGCCGACGGCAGCCGAAATCCGTATTCGACCAGCGTGCGTTTGCGTGATTGATCGCCATGATACATGCCGCGCACTTGAGGAACTGTCTGATGACTCTCGTCCACGATCACAATCGCGTCGCGCGGCAAATAATCGAGCAGAGTCGGCGGCGGCTCGCCGGGCAATCGTCCGGTCAGGTGACGCGAGTAGTTCTCAATTCCGTGACAATAGCCCAACTCCTTGAGCATCTCGATGTCATACAAAGTGCGCTGGTGCAGCCGCTGAGCTTCAAGCAACTTTCCCTGTTCGATCAACTGAGGCTCCCACCAGTCGAGTTCTTCTTTAATAGTCCTGATCGCTCGTCTCAACGTATCCTGAGGCATCACGTAATGAGACTTCGGATATATCGGCAGGCGCTGATGAGTTTCGATGACCTCGCCGAGGAGTGGATCGATTGTCGATATGGTCTCAATTTCGTCGCCCCAGAACTCAACACGCACGGCGGTTTCCTGATAAACCGGATAAATCTCGACAACGTCGCCCCGCACCCTGAACATCCCGCGTTCAAAGGCTGCGTCGTTGCGCTGGTACTGCATCTCGACGAGTCTCTTCAGCAGCGCGGTGCGCGAAAGTTGTTGCCCGCGTTCGACAAAGGTGATCATCCCGTAATAAGCGTCGGGATCGCCCAGGCCGTAGATGCACGAGACGCTCGCGACGATTATGCAATCGCGGCGTTCGAACAGTGTCCGCGTCGCCGACAACCGAAGCCGATCGATGTCTTCGTTGATCGTCGATTCCTTCTCGATATAAGTGTCGGTCGACGGTATGTAGGCTTCGGGTTGGTAATAATCATAGTAGCTGACGAAGTATTCGATGGCGTTTTCGGGAAAGAAGGATTTAAATTCCTGATAGAGCTGCGCAGCGAGCGTTTTGTTGTGCGCCATCACGAGGACGGGCCGGTTCAGGCGCTCAACCACGGCGGCGATGGTGAAGGTCTTACCGCTGCCGGTGACGCCGAGGAGCACCTGATGCTCGACGCCTTCGGTTATGCCGCGAGTCAACTGGTCGATGGCGTTTGGTTGATCGCCCTGAGGGACATAGTCACTCTTTAACTTGAAATCCATCTCACCTTTCCGACGTCGCCCCTGAGCTGCAAAAAAGCTCTCCAGTTAAACGTTCATTGAGTATACATGCGAGCGTGTTTGGGGAGCAACAAATGCAAAATCGCAGTCGCGAAAAAAAACTTGCAACAAAGTGGATTGTTTTTGCTGTTAATGCTTGACATCGAATGGGTGCATGCTGATAATGCGGATTGCCATCACACAACCCTTAGTTGTCAGTATTTGTTTTCCAAGATTGTTGACAGTTTAAGTCCAACTCTCGAGGCGCGGCTATTAACCTGGTCAGTCAAACGGATATCCATGGCGTCGAGTTATTCCGGCGCGGCAAGGTGAGAGATGTCTACGCGATCGAAGACAAGCTTCTGATCGTGACCACCGACCGAATCTCTGCTTTTGATGTCGTGCTGCCGAATCCGATTCCGTACAAAGGCGCGGTGCTGACCGCGTTCTCGGTGTTTTGGTTTGAATTTTTGAAGGACGGTGTCGACAACCATCTGATCACCACTTACGTCGATGAGTTTCCGGAGCCGCTTTCGCAGAACCAGGATCAACTCCAGGGCCGCTCGATGCTGGTTGTGCGCACCGAGGTCTTCCCCATTGAATGCGTGGCGCGCGGGTATCTGGCAGGGTCGGGTTGGAAGGAATATCAGAAGACCGGAGAAGTATGCGGCGTGAAACTGCCGGCCGGGATGAAGGAGTCTGACAAACTTCCGGAGCCGATTTTCACCCCGGCTACGAAAGAAGAAACCGGGCACGACGAGAACATCAGTGAGCGTGAGATGGCCCGTCGCATTGGCGACGACGCTACGCGGCGGCTCAAGGAGCTGACACTAACGCTGTATTCGCGTGCCGCGGACTATGCGGACTCGCTGGGGATAATCATCGCCGACACTAAGTTCGAATTCGGAGTCAGCGATGGAGAAGTGATACTGATTGACGAGGCGCTGACACCCGACTCATCGAGATTCTGGCCGAAGGAGACTTACGAGCCTGGCCGGGGACAGCCGTCATTTGACAAACAGTATCTTCGCGACTATTTGGAGACGATCGATTGGAACAAACAACCTCCCGGGCCTATCCTGCCCGAGACGATTGTGGAACGAACAAGCGAGAAGTACCTTGAAGCGTACAGACTGCTGACGGGAAGAACGCTCACGGATTCGGGTATCAGGAGTCAGGAATCAGGATTCAGGCGCGCAGTTTCTGAATCGTGAATCCTGTATCCTGCATCCCAACATCCAATGAATGTTCTTGATTACTTCGTCCTGCTGGTCATCATCGCATCCGTCGCCTCAGGGGTCACAAAAGGGATAATCCGGGGAGTGGTTTCGATCGTGTTTGCGATAGCCGGACTGGTTCTGGCGGCGCATTCATATTCGTACGCCGCCGATGTGCTGCGCATCTTTGTCGCGGCATGGCTGGCGAACCTGCTTGGCTTTCTGCTGGTCTTTGTGCTGGTGATTGCCGGAGGGAGCCTTTTTTCGTGGAAGCTCCGAAGCGGACTCAAACGCGCTCGACTGGGATGGCTCGATCACACAATGGGCGCGGCGTTTGGTCTTTTGAGGGGCTGGCTCATTTGCTCGGTGACTTATCTGGCGCTGACCGCATTTCCGCTGAGGCCGGCAAGCGTCGAGCACGCGATGTTCGCGCCAGCCCTGATCGAGGGCACTCGCGTAATCGCTTATCTCACTAGTCCGGAATTGAGAGAGCGGTTCTTTGATGGATACGAAAAAGTTCGGCAGCCCCGTGAGCAAAAGCGTTGAGGATGATGTCGCGCCGCTAGAGGAGAAACAAAATGAAAAATAAGCTTGAAGCCCTCGCAGGTGAGATGGTCGAGAACGGAATCCTGTTTGAGGATGCTGTCGCTGAATTCGAGAAGTATTTCATACTAGCTGTATTGAAACGCACAAATGGAAAGCTATCAAAGGCCTCGGAAGAGCTTCGAATCCATCGGAACACGCTCTCAAAACGAGTTAGAAAGTATTACCAGAACGGTCACATGCTCGGCGCACGCCATCGACGACAACGCGTTCCCGAATCCGCAAAAGCCGCCGCCGGCAAAGGCAGAGGTTAGCCAGATCCCCCAGGACGATTTGTTGTCTCTTGGTTTGTTTGCCGCGGACTGATCAGTTCGCTGTCAGTAGCTTCTGAATGTCGGCGTCAATCGCCGCAGCCTTCCCCGGGCTGGCTCCGATATACCTTCGAAGCACCTTCATATCTCTGGTCAACACATAGGTGGTTGGGAACGCAACGACGTTCAAGTCATAGACCTGGTCATCGTCCCCAATGAGAACGGTGTATTTCATCTGGTGCCTGGAAACGAAGGGCTTGATGTCCTTCGCATCACCGGACGCGAGCGCAACCCCGATAACTTCGACTCCCTGATCAGCATACTTTTGCTGCAGCTTGTTGTACTTCGGCACTTCCGCGATACAGGGAACACACCAGGTCGCCCAAAAATCCACAACAAGTATCTTGCCCCTGAACTTATCCGATGAAACCTTTTTCCCCTCGAAGTCCTGAAGATTCATGGGGATCATCGCCTTCAATTCGTCGCCCGCGGCCATGGGAACCTCACCGGTCTGCCCTATTCCAACAGAAGTCGCAGGCGCCGCAAGCACGACAACGATTGCTAGCAAGAGAAGGATTTTCATGGTTTCTCCTGAGAGTCGAAGCTGATCACTGGAAACTCGCATCGAGATTCTACCGCAGACGAGTTGTCAGCGGCAAAGCGAGGTTTAGAGTCCAAGCTTAAGCTTGCTCTTAGTCCACGGGAATGAGGCAAGCTGAAGCTTGGACTCTAAACTCGCTCTAATAGCCAATCGTGGGTAGTGGTGTATTAGCGTGTTGGCCGACAACGCAGTCCTCAGCGTCCTCGGCGTCCTCCGCGGTTTTCCTAATCAATGACGGGATTTGACCGCAGAGGACGCCGAGGACGCTGAGGAGCAGCGCGATAATCAGCGACCCATACACTAAGACCCCACTAGCCAATCGTGCGCAACAGCCAATCGTGCGCAAACTTGAGAATGTGCGGTCGATGTAGTAGACTCTCGCTGTAAAAATTGGAGGAACCCTTTGAGCCCTGAATTGAGTCAGCTCATTGAGCTCCAGGAACTCGACCTTGAGATACAACGAATCTCAGACAGGCTGTCGGGAATACCAGTAGAGCGCGAGGCGACTGAAACCGAATTCAAACAGCACGCGTCAGAGTTCCTGGACCTGAAGAGCAAGCACGAGCAAACCCTTGAAGACCGCAAACAGTTAGAAGCCGACCTGATCACCACCCAGCAAAATCACGAGAAGTTTGAAGCAGACAAGACTCGAGTGCGCAACGAGAAGGAGTATACCGCCGTCCTGCGCGAGATCGACGTCGCGCGAAAACATATAGGCGCGCTGGAGACTGAAATCCTCAAACGCATGGATGACATAGAGAAGCTGGACGCCGAACTGGCCGAAAGGGCCCCCGATGTCGAACGCATGCGCGCGGATGTCGACTCCATCCTCGCGGGTCTGGACCAGGAGCAGAAAGAGGCCGATCTCCTTCTGGCCAGCTTTATTGAGCGCAGACGACACCTCGCCAGCAAGATGCCCAGGGGTCTGTTCTCATCCTACGACCGGATGTCGCGGCTCAGGCGCGGACAAGCATTAGCTGAGGTGCGGAATGACGGCATCTGTGTAGCCTGCCGAGTGAAAGTCAGGCCGAAGATATTCAGCGATGTTCGGAAAGGGGATCAGTTGGTCACTTGCGAGAACTGCGGCCGTATCCTTTATTATCGGAACGAGACCTCCAAGTCGGCCGAAGCCGCAACAACGCCGGACTAACACAGACTAGTGAATCTGAGCTCCATTCCGCCTGCGCACTGCATTCAAAAGGGCCTGCTTCTCTTGGACAAACTCGTGACGGGAGCAAAACCCACCAGATTGAATATCGAAGGCACTACCCAGTCGTGGGCAAAGACGTGTGACAATGCCGACTCAGCCGCGCTCGTTTACCGCCCTGCGCTGGTGATCGAATCCTCGGTCAACTTCCGAAGCCTTCGCGCCGGCCTGAACCATTCCGAAGAACGCAGCCACTCGGCCTGGCTTCCCGATGGCGATTACGCCATCGATTGGGATTCGGCGGCGGTTGATTTCGACGAGCTCAAGGTTTCGTCTGAGCCCGATCCGGCTCTCGGCTATCGACCGAGAAGTTATCAAACGACCGCCGCGGACATTGATCAGTATGCTGCGGAACTTTTGGAGAAGCTCGTCAGGACTGAGCGATTGAGCATCTTTTTCAATCCAGTGTTTGGCTTGTTCTCGGCGCCCGACGATGCGCTGGAGGATTTCCTGGCGCGAGTCGCCGATGCGGCGTTGGGCCGCGTCGAACCTGAGTTGAGACAGTTGCGCAATCGATTCGAGCTTCAACTGGAGCAGGTACGCGAAGCTCAAACGGATAAGGGGTCACTCGCCGAGGGGGTAAATCTGGAGAGCTTCATTTCGAATAAGCTGCATTTCTTCGAAAGTGAAAACCGATTGGCCGGAATGTTCTCGACGCTGGCGGGCGCCGTCTTTGGAACCTCGGAACCTCGCTCGCAAACAGAAGAATACACAGCCAGCGAAACTGAACTCCGCGAAGATCTCGAACGAGTCGAGCAGGAAGCCAGCGAAGCGCTTCGCGCGCTTTACGACGAGTACCTGACGCTTGCAAACGAATACGACGTTTTCGAAATAGGGCTCCAGGCCGACAACATTCAGGTCATGCGACGCATTCTGCTGTGGGTGCCAACGGATGTGTAATTCAAGATTCGATGTCTGACTATGCAAGAACCACCCGCGCGAATCGGAATCATCACAAAACCTCACGAACCTCGGGCGGCTGAGCTTGCGGCGCGCATCGCCGAATGGGCTGCCGAGCGCGAGATAAATCTATTCGTCAACAATCGTGTCAAGGATCTGCCGCCCGGCACTTTTTCCGCTTCGGCGCGAGAGATAGCCGATAGCTGCGATCTGCTGATCGTGCTCGGCGGAGACGGAACAATGATCTCCACCGCGCGGCTCGTCGCGGGACAAAGCACAAAGGTACTGGGCATAAATCTGGGGACGCTCGGATACCTGACGGAATTCTCGGCCGAGGAAGCAATTCCCGCGATTGAATATGTCGTTCGCGGTGAGTACGAAGTCGATAAGCGAACTATGCTGGACTGGCGGGTCCTCCGTGACGGTGATCAGATCAGCGGCGGCACCGCGCTCAACGATGTCGTTCTCAACAAGTCGACGCTGGCGCGCATCATCGACATTGATTGCTGGGTCGGAGACCGTTACGTAACCGGGTATCGGGCCGACGGGCTGATCGTTGCGACGCCGACGGGTTCAACCGCCTATAATCTCTCGGCTGGCGGACCGATTATCTCGCGGGGCACCGATGCGATATCCATCTGTCCGATCTGTCCGCATACGCTCACCAATCGTCCAATCGTGCTCCCGTTCACCGCCCAGATAAAACTCGAGATGAAAACACACGAACAGGAAGTGATGCTTACATCGGATGGGCAAACTGGAACGCCGCTCATGGCCGCCGATCGAGTAGAGATCAGCAAGAGCGCAAAAACATTCAATACCGTGTGCTCGAAAGACCGTGACTACTTCGAGATACTTCGAAGCAAGCTGAGGTGGAGCGGCAGGTGAGGGATTCGGAGTTAGGAGTTGGGAGTTAGGAGTTGGGAGTTAGGACTTGGGACTCGCAATTTAGAGTTAGGCTTGGGTTAAGGAGGATTATGGGTGTAAGGTCGCAATCCTAAATCGCAAACCCTAAATCCCAAATCCCAAATCCCAAATCCTAAATCCCAATTCCTGTTTTCGAGGCCAACAGATGCTGTTACCAATCGGGGATGACAATCAGGGGCGGCTCAGTACGCCGTTCGTTGTTTACATCATTGTCGCAATAAACGTCTTTGTGTTCCTGGTCCTTCAGCAAGCGACAGCCGGCGAAGCAGGCGCCGAATTCACCTACGCATACTCGGTGGTGCCGTATGAGATTACTCACAACGTTGACCTGGTGGCGCCCGTGCGAGTCCCGGGCGGGCCGGTGATTCCGCAATTCCCGGGTCCGTCTCCGATATGGCTCACCATATTTAGTTCAATGTTCATGCACGGCGGCTGGATGCACATCCTTGGTAACATGCTTTACCTGTGGATATTCGGTGACAACATCGAAGACAATTTTGGTCACGCGAAGTTTGCGATCTTCTATATCGTCTGCGGAGTAGCCGCGTCGTTCGCACAAATCTTTGGAGATCCAAACTCGCCGATCCCTTCGCTTGGCGCATCCGGCGCGATAGCCGGAGTCCTGGGCGCATATCTCATCATGTTTCCAAAAAACCGCGTGCGTACTCTGCTGCCCCTCGGCTTCCTGTGGACGACGATCGAGTTGCCGGCCGTGGTTGTGCTCGGATTCTGGATCGTGATTCAAATCTTCAGTCAATACACCGCGTCATTTGGGCATACACGCGGTGGCGGCGTCGCATACCTTGCGCACATCGGCGGCTTCGCATGCGGGCTGGTTCTGTGCTTTCTGTTCCGGCGAAAAACCGCGCGGCCATCTTATTACGCGTAAGCTATGTCATAATTAAGGCGAAAGGAGACGAGCGTGGCAACAGAAGTATTAGAGCACTCGGGATTGGTCGTTGAAGAAACTCCCCTCGACGCGATGGACCTTCCACAACTCGACACATTTGAATATCAATACAAAGGCAAAGAAATAAAGATATCGTTCGAATGTCCGGAGTTCACCGCGATCTGCCCGTTCTCTGACTTCCCCGACTTCGCGACGATCAAGATCGATTACGTTCCAAATGAGCTTTGCATCGAGCTCAAATCGCTCAAGCTCTATATCAACGCATTTCGATCGATAAAAATTTTCCACGAACACGTGGTCAATCGAATACTCGACGACTTCGTGCACGCGTGTGATCCTATTGCCGTCGATATTGAGGGAGACTTTCACGTGCGCGGTAACATCAAGACGGTCATCCGCGCATCGTATCATCGCGACTCCGCGGTCTGAGCCTGGACTAAATCCTATGGAAATGGAGAAGTCATTCTATGTAGTCAGCTACCGGCTTGCTTACGCCGAGATGTTACGCTCAAAGTCCGATGCACCCGAAATCGATTCCGAACCTATCGGCGCTCAACGCGTGGTCCTGGGAATAACGCAGGGCGGCTTCGGCCAGGATGTTGTGGACGACGAGCGCCAGGTCAAAGAGCGCTTCCTTGAATACCTTTTCTTTTCCTCTGATATCGACCTGCCCCGATCCGCCGAAGTCTTCGACCAATACTTCGACCTCGAACAAGCCGATGAATTCGTGGACCTCGACGAAGAGAGGTGATCCTCACGACTCAAATGCAAATCAACATTCCGACGACTCCAACATTCAACTTCAAACGAACTGCGATCAGTCACGGCTGGTACGATCTGCCCCCCTTCGAGTTGAAACAGGAAAGCTGGACGCTCACACGTGTGATTGATCTTGGTAAGGCCGAGCCCGTGACTGCTGAGATTCGCGTCGCCGGTAGAGTCCTCAAGGTCACTCTGCCGCGCGAGGTTGGAAAGCGCGCGATCGCCAAGATCACGCGCGACGTGCGGCACGTTCTTCGGCTCGACGACGATCTGACTCACTTCTACGAAGCTGTCGCCGGCGACCCGGATTTCTCGTGGATCGCCGCAACTGGAGCGGGAAGACTGTTGCGATCGCCGACGGTCTTCGAAGACCTGGTGAAGATGATCTGCACGACGAACTGCTCGTGGGCACTGACCGACAAGATGATCAACGAACTGGTGAACGCTCTCGGCCGCAAGTCGAATGATGATCGCCGGGCTTTTCCCTCGCCTGAAGCGATGGCATCGCAGCCGGAGACGTTCTATCGCGACCGAATGCGCGCCGGTTATCGAGCTCCATATTTTAAGGAACTCGCCGAGCGCGTCGCTAGCGGAGACGTTGATGTTGAAAGCTGGCTTACAACTGAGTTGCCGACCGGCGAGCTTAAGCGTGAGATGAAGCGCATCAAAGGCGTCGGCGACTACGCGGCGGAGAACATGTTGAAGCTCGTTGGCCGGTACGACGGGCTGGCTCTCGACTCGTGGGTCCGCGGCAAATTCGCCCGGATTCGCAACGGCGCGCGAAAGGCCTCCGACAAAAAGATCGAGCGTTACTACTCACGTTTCGGTGAATGGCGCGGCCTGGCGCTATGGTGTGATATGACTCGCGACTGGCTCGAAGATGATGTGCGGCCACTGAAATGGTAGCGCAAGCTGCCAGCTTGCGTTGAAGTTTGATCGCGACTTCCTCGCAAGCCGGCCGCTTGCGCTATGCAGGTTCCTCGCCGGTCTTCAGCCTCGACGAAGGACAGTACGTTTCGATTTCGCACTTCTCGCAAAACGGCTTCCTCGCTTTGCATATTCGGCGGCCGTGATAAATCAGCAGGTGCGAAAAGTCTATCCAGTCTTTCCTGGGAACAAGCTCTACCAAATCACGCTCGATCTTCTCGGGTTGTTTGTTAGCCGTAAGCCCTAGTCGCTGCGAAAGTCGAGACACGTGAGTGTCCACAACGACTCCGCTCGCGATGCCGTACGCGTTGCCGAGAACGACGTTCGCGGTCTTGCGAGCCACACCCGGAAGCTTCAACAATTCCTCCATCGTGTTGGGTACGCGATCGCCTTGCTCGACGAGAATCGCGCAGACACCCTGAATAGATTTCGTTTTGTTGCGAAAGAAGCCGGTCGTGCGCACGTCGTCTTGAAGCTCACCTGTGGGCACCTTCAAGTAGTCGGCGCACGAGTGATATTTCCTGAACAACTCTGCGGTCACTATGTTGACTCGTTCATCGGTGCATTGCGCGGAGAGTATGGTGGCGATCAGCAGCTCGAGCGGGTTGCTATGATTCAAGCTGCATCTCGCATCGGGATATGCCTTCCGAAGGCGGGCAATTATTTTCTTCGTTCTATCTTTGTCGTCTTTGCTCGCCAATATTGGCCTCGCAGTTTGGTTGTTCGCTTCGCTGTTCTTTCTAACACGGCGCAGGTTGATCATCCAAACCGTGAGGTGGCAGTGCGATCGTGGTGTGAGAAAAGCCCAGCCCACAAGGTCGCCAGGACACGAAATTCACAAAAGACTTTTGTGCAGCTTCGTGTCTTAGTGACTTTGTGGCAAGAGGGATTTCCAAGGGAAACCCTTCAAGACTAACTGACTCACATCTTATCCGAAGGAACCACCATTACGTGTTGATCTACACTGGCAAGCACCTGCAGCATCACGTCGTTGAAACGTATTCGAGTTCGCGGTCCGTGAGCACCGATAACAATCAGATCGTGGTTGCCCTCGCGAGCTTCGGACAGGATGCCGGCAATCGCACTCGGCGCATTTCGGATTCGCAAGTCAGCCTCGACGTCGGTAGCCCTGAGCGTAGCGGCCGCGCGATCAAGGTGACTGCGCGTTAGAGGGCTCACGTTGCCCGGCGCGACGTTTACAAAAAGCAACGTAACTTTCGCTCCAAGTCGTCGGGCCAACCTTCCGCCCTCGCGAACATCGCTTTTGCCGGGCTCGCCCGCAGCGGTGCAAATCATTACGCGTTCGATCCTTGTGCGATCGCCCTTCGCGACCAGAACCGGAACGTCCGAATGCCGAAGAACGGTCATGAGGGTCTTGCCAATCTGCCGAGTCAACGCTCGCGATTCCAGAACCGGCAGCCGGGGAGTCTTTGAAGGCGGGCGCGCGCTCATCACAAGCATCTCGTACAAGGATGCAGCTTGTTCAGTCGCGATCTGCTCCGCGGCGCTCCCGAATCTAACGCGCAGCGCGGCGTCCGCCAGTCCCGCTGCTTGAGCCCTTTCTGATAGTTTCAAGTGCAGCGCTTCGGCTTCATCGGGCTTCTCGGCAACGGCTAACGCGGTTGTCCGCGCGCGCAGCCGCTCTGCGATGAAACTGGTTATCGCGAGCGGGGTCGTTGCGCCCTCTCCTGAATCGCACACCAGCAGGTGTGAACCCGGCGCGCTGAGAATCGTCCAGGAACCAAGCCCAACCCACAGCTCCTTGCCACAGATCGCGTTTTCCGAAGGCAACGCCGCATCGATGAGAAACGCGTCTTCTCCAAACGGGAGCGCGGGGCTGATCTGACGGCTACCCGCAAGACGCTGTAATCGCAATCGCAGCCGCCGAAGCGGGCCCGCAAAGCCTTCCTGGATGACCTCACCCTTTCCCACGAGAGGCACATCCGGCGACGGATCATTGGCGGTGAGCACGATGTGCTCGGGCCGAAATAGCAACTGCACACGCGAGCCTTCTTCGTGTGGACTATCGGGCGGGATCGGGAGCGAAAGTGATCCAAAGCGAGCGGTGCTTCCTTCCGCTCGTCCCACGAGCACCGTTCCTCCTCCCAGAAAAGTCGCTCCGAAGAGCGACCGTGGACGCTGGTATAACTCTTCGCCGGACCCCACCTCAATCAGCCGGCCGCGATCGAGCAATCCAATGCGGTCAGCCAACTCGAACGCTTCGTCCTGATCGTGAGTGACCAGGATCGTAGTCACTCCGAGACGCTGTTGAATCTCCTTCAAAGACCTCCGCAACTGCGAACGAATTTTCACGTCCAGCGCCCCGAACGGTTCGTCGAGAAGTAAAACATTCGGCTCATACACAAGAGCTCGCGCAAGCGCAACTCTTTGCTGCTGGCCTCCCGAGAGTTGATGTGCGTATCGCGCGCCCAAACCGGACAGTCCAACCAAATCGAGCAACTGCTCGCGACGCCGCGCGCGTTCTTCTTTGGACGTCTTGCGGATTCGCAGACCGAACTCGACGTTTTCCGCGACCGTCATATGGCGAAAGATCGAGTAGTTTTGAAAAACAAATCCGGTGTTTCGTTGTTGAGGCGAGAGGTTCGTTACGTCACTCCCGTGAAGCAGAATTCGGCCGCTGGTTGGTTCCGACAGCCCCGCGATCATTCGCAGTATCGTGCTCTTGCCGCTGCCGCTCGACCCAAGCAACACAAAGAGTTCTTTGTCCGCGACCTCGAGCGAAACGTTATCGACGACCCATTGATTGCCGAAACGACGCGATATGTTTTCCAGAGCAATAGACATCGAAACCTCGAACGCGATTAAGGGGATCGTTCAGAACGCGAGTTGAATCCGGCTCAGTACGACGAAGAGATTGTTTTCACCCAACTTTGGCGTGCGCGCCGGATCTTTGAAACGCTCGATGCCCAGATCCAGCACATAGCGAACGAAGCGATTCAAATACCAGTTGGTCCCGAAGTAAAACGTCTCAGCGCGATTCGATTTTGGAGAGCCGTCGGCTATCTGCAAATTTGCGTAACGGAACTTCAATTCCCACGCGCCCAAACTCTGCTTGCCGCTTCCATCGCTGAACAAGTTGTTTTTCGGTGCGACTATTCCGACCTCGGGCTTTTCTTCGCCGGTTAGCAGGTACGTCATCTGAGCCATATAACCTTTTGCGACGACGCCGGGAAGATTTCGTCCGCCGAGCCCAAGGTTGTCGCGATGTTGATTCGTTTGATCGTACTCCGCGCGAATCGCAGCCGGGCCAAGCATCCAGGTCATCTCGGCGTTCGCGCGTGTGTACTTGCCATTGATTGTGTCCGGAGCAAAGAAAGTGAAGCTGCGGCTCTCAGTCAGTCCGCGAACGCTCGAGCCGCCGACGCTCCGGCCTTGAGTCACCGCGCCTCCGAAAATGAAACCTTTTGCGAGGAACGACTCGGTGTGTTTCCACGGATTGAAGCGCACACGCAACGCGGTTTCGGGAGTACCGTTGTTGTTGGCGGCTAAAAGTCCTTTGCCGTTCCACGCGCCGAGTTGATATTCGAATACACCCTTGTTGATGCTGCCCGACGCGCCGACCCCCGGGCTTCGGCTGGGCACCAGATTGTTGACCAGCGACCGCTCAACAAAGTCCTGAAGATTATCCGAGCGCATCTCTTCCTGACTGATCGGCACACGGAACTGGCCAAAGCGAAGTTGAAATTCATCGATGCGATGAATGTTCACGTACATGTCCCGCAGCGCAGTCGCGGTATCCGCAAAGTCACCTTCAATTCTGAAATCGAAGTAACGCTCGAGCTTGCCTTCGAGAGAAATCCGCGCGCGGCGCACAAGAAACGTGTTTGGCGGGTGATCCCCCGACCCGTACGCGCGAAAGTCCAGTTGGCCGTAACCTCCGATTTGAGTTTCGAACGCTCCGTTCTCGCTGCGCAAAAAGGGGTGATCCTTACCCCAGCCGGCAACCACCTGCGGCTTGTCTTGAGTGGCCTGGTTGGTTGCTAGCGTCGCTTTGTGATACTGAGTCGTTTCCCCGGGAGTTGAATGAAGCGCTGATGACACATCGCCCGATTCAGGCAGCGTGGACGAAGCAGGTACGATTCGCGTCGCTCCGTTCGCTTCATCAAGACGTCTTTGCAGCTCGAGGAGGGTTCGTTGCTGGCGTTCGATCAGCGATTCGAGCTTCTCGATTCGCGCGTTCAACAACTGGAGGGCGCCGGACTCGCGCTCGGTCGGGTTTGGTTTCTCTTGCGGCGCTTGCGCGCTAGCGGAAGTCAGCGAAACCAACAATACGATCAACGCAAGGCAGAGCCGAAACAAGATTGTTCGAATATGGCCGTTCATAAACTCTCCATTCTTTCCCGACTATTCATGTTTCGAAGGCTATCGCGTCTGAACTCGATCCGTTCTCTTCTTCAAAGATTCGATCACGGTCAGGATGACGAATGATATTCCCGCAAGAACAACAGCCATCGCGTTAGCTCCGATGTAATTGCGATCGTCGAGCGACCGGAAGATGTAGAGCGTTGAAGTTTCGGTGAGGCGGCTCACACCACCGCTCACGACCAGCACCGCGCCGATCTCGCCAACAGCGCGAGCAAAGGTCAACGAAACTCCATACAACAATCCCCAGCGAATCGCCGGCAGCGTCACGTGCCAAAAGATTCGCAAACGACTCGCGCCGATGGTCAGGGCTGCGTCTTCCTGATCCGTGCTGAGCTGGCCCAGGACGGGCGCAACCTCGCGAATCACAAATGGCAGCGAGATGAAAATGGTCGCGAGCAAAATGCCGGGCAATGCGAACACCACTTTGATTCCAAGCGCCTCGGTTATTCCCGTGAACCAGCCGCCGCGGCCAAACAGAAGAATCAACATGAATCCGGCGATGACCGGCGAGACCGCGAATGGCATATCAACAAGCCCGTTGAGGATTCGCCTGCCCCAGAAGTTGTCGCGAACCAGCACCCACGCGATGCAAAGACCAAAAAGTGTGTTAATCGCAGTCGCTCCGACTGCCATAATCAGAGTCAGCTTGAGCGAGCTGAGCGCATCGACTGAAGTAATCTCGCGCTGGAATGCCGGGACGCCCTCTGATAGCGCGCCCCAAACGATGGCCACCAGCGGAGCAAGAAGCAATCCCGCCGCGTACAACATGACGATCGAGATCAACAACCATTCCGTGAGCCTCGCCGGCATTGATCGCTTGTCGCGAGCGGCGGCGTTCACGATGACATCAGCCACGACTCCTCCCTTTTCGCGTTTGCATCCATTCGACCGTAACGATCAACGAGAATGACAATGCCAGCAACAGAATCGACATCGCGCTCGCGCCGCGTTGGTTTTGCGATTCAATCTGGCCATACAGGTACACAGGCGCGGTCAGCGTGACGCCCGGGATATTCCCCGCCACCACGACTACCGATCCAAACTCGCCAAGCGCACGCGCAAAACTCAAGAGCGAACCAGTAATGATTGCCGGCGCAATCGCGGGCAGGACCACGCGCCTGAAGGTCGTCCACCTGGAAGCGCCGAGCGTGTAAGCCGCTTCTTCCTGGCCTTTTTCTGCTTCCATCAAGACGGGTTGCACTGCGCGGATCACGAACGGATAGGTGATGACCAAAAGCGCAAGTACAATTCCCGGCGTGGCAAAGATCACCTTGATACCCTGGGAGTTCAGCCACGCGCCGAGCGTCCGTTGCGGACCGTAAAGCGCGACAAGCATTACGCCGGTGACCAGCGTCGGAATCGCGAAGGGCATATCGATCATCGCGTTGAACAAACCCTTCATTGGAAATCTGAATCTCACCAGCACGTATGCCGTCAGCGTTCCCATTACCGCGTTGATAATCGTGACAATCACCGCGGAGATCAGGGTGAGTTTTAGCGCCCCAAACGCCGTCGGGTTTGTCACATCATCGCGAAACGCTGCCAGCCCATCAGCAAGCCCATTCCTGATTATGGCGGCAAGCGGCAGCGTCACCATGAAACCGAGGTAGAGAACGGCCGTGCCTCTCAGCCCCCACTTGCCCCACGCAAGCGAACGTCGACTCGATGAGAGCGGCGCGGGGCTATCTGGATTTGCCAGCACGCTCGTCATCTTGATTTCCGAAGCTCCTCGATGATTTTCGAATAGACGCCCTGTGTTCCGTATATCTCTTCAGTCAATCGCTTCCATCCACCGAGATAATCTACCTTCCACAGATCCTCGACTCGCGGAAATTCCTGGTCTGCGCTATTCGAAGTAGGATCGGCTGGCCTCAAGCCGTACTTCGCGAAGGCTTGCTGCGCCTCGCGAGTCAAAAGAAAACTGACAAAGCCCTCGGCAGTGTCGCGCACGCCGTGCTTGTCGACGTACTTGTCGACGAGTGCCACCGGGTTCTCAATCAGGATGGTCGATCGAGGGACCACATAGTCGTAGGTCTGGCCCATCAGGCGTGCGACGAGCACTTCATTTTCGTAAGTGATCGCGACGTCGCCTACGCCTTTTTCAAAGTTTGTGATTGACTCACGCGCGCCCTTGTCCATGATCGAAACGTTGCGAAGAACGTTCGTCAGGAATTCTTCTGCCGCGGCTTTGTCGTCTTTCGCAACACCGGCGAAGCCTCTCAACGCCGCGCCGTACATCGCATTGATGTTCCACTGCGCTCCGCCCGAGGTTTTCGGGTCCGGAGTCAATACGTTGAGACCTTGTTGCGAAAGATCGAACCAGTCATTTATGCCTTTCGGATTGCCCGGGCGTACGGCGATAACCACGATCGAAGTGCTCACGATCCCGCGATTCGGAGATGTTCTCCAATCGTGAGTGATCAGCCCCGCGCCGACGATCTTATCGATATCGCCTTCGAGCGAAAGCGCCGCGATATCGGCTTCGAACCCGCCGATGATCGCGCGCGCCTGAGCGCCGCTTCCCTGGTAGGACTCCTGGAACTCGACGTCATGGCCGGTCTTGTCTTTCCAGAATTTCTGAAAGGCCGGTATTACGCCCTTACCATAAGCCTCGCGAGGTGTCGTGTATCCGCCAAGTATCAATGTAACTTTCGTCCCATCGCCCCCCGACGAGCCACAGCCCTGAAGGGTGCTGACCATAAGTAAAATTGCCAACGCCGCTAACACCGGCGCGCGAGATAGTATGCGGCCTTCGATGCGCATAGAAGTTAGTCCTTTCGTGCACAGACAGGCTTACTTCGTCCACCGAACTCAAATGCTCTTCAGTTGTGCCAGGGAATTAGCCGAGTATCTCGAGGACTCGCTGACTGCTGGAACGCTCAGCGAAGTTGTATGATACGTCGCGCGTAATGCCCTTCCCTTTAGCCTACGAGGTTAGCTGACGGGCTCGGACTGGAAGTGTCCTACGAGAACTCTCGATTCGCCCCGCGCTCCGTTTCACCGGAGCCCTGGTTCCCCCGCGTTGCTTGTCTCTTGCTGAGATTCCGCCGCAAGCAACTTAGGCAGACATATTGTCAACGTGGAAATATTAGACACAGGCTCGAACGGTTGTCAATTTTTTCTTCCCGACGACGTCGTGCGCGCGAAACAAGTCGTGGGAATTACGCGAGTTTGAGGCGGATTCCGAGCTTCGAGCAAAGTGATCTGATTTGTTTTATGCGTTTGCGTGATGGGTGTTTGATTGAAGGTGTTGAACTAGCCGCCGGTTTCAGGGCGCCTGTCGGTGCATCCGACATCCAAATGATTTCTTTTGTACCTGGAAGCTTGCTCAATCGCGCCTTCAGCCCTGAGCTGTCCCGGCAGATGGTTGGATTCGTGGTGATGTCCGAGTAAGTCCTGGCGGCGCCGAGCGGCGACAGCGAATAGTACCAGTGCCCTTTTAGCTTCCAGCTATACATTTCATAGCTGGTCGCTGGACCGGATATTCTGATCTGTGCCTGGGCGGCGCCAATGATGAACCCAATCACAAACAGAGTCACGCAGCCGGCAATCAAACTCTTTCGAAGCATCTCGTCTCCTTCCGGGTCGCGCGCTTTTAGTTCCTCGACATAAGACTCTCGATCTCGGCGATCGACTTGGGCACACGTTCCGAAAGCACCTCGTGGCCGCCTTCAGTCACAAGGACGTCGTCCTCAATGCGAATCCCGATTCCCACATAGCGCGGGTCGACTCCTTCGCTGTCCTCGGCGATGTAAAGACCAGGCTCGACGGTCATCACCATCCCGGGCTCGAGTCGCCGCCACTCATCGGCGACCTTATAAGGTCCGGCATCGTGTACATCCATGCCGAGCCAATGACTCGTCCGATGCATGTAGAATTTCTTGAGCGTGTTCTCTTCGATCAACTTGTCGATCTCACCCTCGAGCAGGCCAAGCCGAACCAGTCCTTCGGTCAACACGCGAACTGCATGCTCGTGAGGTTCGATGAATGTTGCCCCCGGCTTGATCGCGTCGATAGCTTCAATCTGAGCATCGAGCACGAGTTGATAGAGTGTCGCCTGCTCCCTGGAGAATCGTCCGGCGGCGGGAAACGTCCGGGTCACGTCGCCAGTGTAGTAACCGAATTCGGCTCCTGCATCAATCAAGACGAGATCGCCGTTATCGACAGTCTGGTTATTCACCGTGTAGTGCAGCACGGTCGCGTTTGCCCCTGATGCCACAATGGGGGCGTACCCGGAGCGCGGGCTGCCGTTCTTGCGAAACACGTATCGTATGACCGCTTCGATCTCATATTCATTCGCGCCCGGTTTGATCGCCTGAATAGCGGCGAGGTGACCTTCGCAAGTGATGTCAATAGCGCGGCGGAGGAGCGCGAGGTCATCGGATGTCTTGATCAGTCTCATGTCGTGCAGGAGCTCGGCTGGATCAATGACCGATGTTGGGCCGGTTCCCTCGCGCTGGCGCTGACGTTGAAAGCGCCGCATTAATCCAACCAGCCGCAGATCGAAAGTGGGATCGCTCCCGAAGCGATAATAGATTCGGTCAGCTTTCTCAGCGAGCTTTGGAAGTTCCTCGTCGAGCTTGTCCATCGTGAACGCGGCGTCAGCGCCGTAGTCACGTTTCGCGCCTTCTTCTCCTGAGCGCCAGCCTGTCCACACCTCACGCTCGCGGTCTTTGGGTTGAACGAACAAGACGAATTTGTGTTCGGGGTGATCGGGAGCGAGAACGGCGACGGCGCTGGGTTCCTCGAAGCCGGTCAAATAGTAGAAGTCAGTGTCCTGTCGATACTCGTGTTCGACATCGCCGTTTCGGATGGCGGTGGGCGCCGCGGGAAAAATGGCTATACCGCCCGAGATTCGCCGCATGAATGCTTCCCGTCGCTCTTTGAAACGTGCCGTCTGATTGAGGCCCACCGCGGTTGTCATTGTGTGCTCGAGATTTGCCGTTGCTTGATTGGTCGCGCCCTTGATGTAAGAATCAACAACTATATCGGCCGATTATTAGTTTCTCAAGGATGCGACCGATGAGTGAGATAGCCCTTTGAGGCATTACGTGCCCGCATCCGCGCCGAGCAGCGAACCGAGGCTAAATCGCGATTGAGCAGGACGCCCTACAGGTTTGTCGCCAGCGAGTCGGCCCTGGAACGGGCCGTGGAAGCCATTTCCAGGCATCCGCTCATCGGCGTCGACACGGAGACGACCTCGCTCGATCCATTGCGCGGCCGAGTCAGGCTCCTTCAGATTGCGACCCCCGAGGAAAGTTTCGTTGTCGATCTTTTCGAGATGAACGCGCTCGATCATCCCGGCTTGCGAGAGATGCTGTCCGCCTCGGAGCCGGTGAAGGTGCTTCACAATGCCAAGTTTGATTTGAAGATGTTGCTTCATCATTTTGGTTTGGAAGTGCGCGGGGTATTCGACACTCTGCTTGCAAGCCAGTTGATCGGCGCCGGCCGAAGCGAAGGCGGTCACGGCCTCGCCGCGGTAACCGAGCGGCATCTGGATGAGCTTGTTGACAAATCGCTTCAGGTCAGTAGCTGGGCGGGCCCGCTTAGCGATGCTCAATACGAATACGCCGCGAAAGACGCGGCCCTGATGCTGCCGCTGTATGAAAAGCTCTCTGCGAAACTCCATGAATTCGGCCTCGAAGAAGTCGCAGCTCTCGAGTTCGAGTGCGTCCTTCCGCTCGCCGCGATGGAGCTTGCGGGAATGGCGCTCGACCCTGAATGTTGGCGGCAACTCGTAGTCGGTCTCGAACGCGCGCACGCGATTCTGTCGGACGAACTGAGGCGGGAACTCGCGGCAGGCGTGCCGCAACTCACCCTCTTTGGCGAACCACCCAACATCAACCTCGACAGCCCGACACAGGTCGTTGACGCGCTGGCAAATATGGGAATCAAGGTCGAGGGGACTCGCAGTTGGCAACTCCAGCCAATGGCAACCGAGCATCCGGCGATTGAAAAACTTCTCGAGTATCGCAGCGTTCAAAAGCTGCTTTCGAGTTACGGGCTTGGCTTGCTCGAACACATCAATCCGGTGACCCGCCGCATACACGCAGACTTTCGGCAATTGGGAGCGACCGGCGGGCGTATGAGCTGCTCGGATCCAAATCTCCAGCAAATTCCAAACACCCCCGAGTATCGCTCGTGTTTTCGCGCGCCCGCCGGCCGCAAGCTGGTGATCGCGGACTATTCTCAAATCGAGCTGCGCATTCTGGCAGACTGGTCGCAGGACACCGCGCTGGTAAAAGCCCTGCTGTCAGGCGAGGACTTGCATTGCGTGACCGCGAGTCAGATGTTTGGGATCAATCTCGAAGACGTGTCAAAGGATCAGCGCGCGGCGGCGAAGCAATTGAACTACGGGATTATGTACGGACTCGGAGCGCAGGGTCTGGCCGCGCGAATCGGATGCCCGCTCGACGAAGCCGAGATCCTGCTGCGAAAGTATTTTGACGCATACAGCGGAGTGGCTGCGTTTCTGCGTGACGCCGCGGATCGCGCGGTGAGGGATCGCGAAAGCCGCACGCGATCGGGGCGATTGATCTGCTTCAGCTTCGATGCCAACGATCGCAGTCAGGTGGCGGGGATTCAACGACTGGGAAAAAACGCTCCCATTCAGGGCTCATCGGCGGACATCATCAAGCGCGCGCTGGTGTTGCTGTACGAAGCGCTGAAGCCGATCGATGCATCGATCGTCAACTGCGTTCATGACGAGATCGTCCTCGAAGCCTCGGAGTCGGCCGCCGGCGAAGCCGCGACGATCCTCGAACGCGAAATGACCGCCGCCGCTCGCGAGTTCATCCGAAGCGTGCCGGTTACCGTTGATATCACAATAGGGGATGCGTGGTTGAAGTAAGGACCAGTACGCGAAACTAAAGGTACGCGAACCGGCCCGGGTGAACTTAATTGGAGTTTGCGTCACCAAGTGTTCTCAGTCGCTTCTCGGCCTCGGCATTCCACTTCTCATCTTTCGATTGGACAAGAAACTGCTCCCAATCTTTCCTGGCGTCGGCAAGGCGATTGGCGCCCTGTTCAGCAACAGCCCGGTTAAAGAGGGCTTCGATGTAACCCGGCGACTTGGCCAGCGACCTCGAGAAGTAGTCGATTGCTGTGTTGTTGTCGCGCAACTGGAAATACGCAACGCCGGTATCGTTCAGAGACTCCGCGGTTTCTACTCCTCGCGCTTCCACCTGCTTGAGAATCTCAAGAGCACGGTTTGAGTCCTCAAGTTTTCCTCGCGCCAGGTAAATGCGGGCCAGCACAAGCCGGTCACTCGGCGGCGCGGTTTGCTCTTCCGCCGATTTGAGCTTCAGCAGCGCGCGACTGAACTGAAGATCGGTGTTGTCTCGATCCTCCCCGCGCTTTACAGAATAAGCGGAGTATTCAAGGTTTCCCGAGACTCGCAGTGGCGTCGATCGCTTATCCTTGACCGCCAGTCTCAAGGCTTCCATCGCGGCGTCCGGTCGCGACCCATTACTCATCACCAGATAGATTCCAGCAACCAGAACCGCGCACATAACCAGTCCAACTGTCGCGAGCCGAGGAACAGAAATCTGTGGGCCAACAGGAACGCGCCGCTCCTTTTTCTGGGACCGGAGTTCGTAGTCTCGTATCGCGCCGAGCACTCTTGCAGTTTGCTTTGACACGGCTTCCGCCGAAATCGGTGCGCCCTTCTCAACTTCTCGTCCCATAAAGACGAGGATCTCGCGGCAATCCTCACATCCGGCAAGGTGACTCTCAAGTCGGGATCTTGCGATACTGGAAAGCCTGTTTTCAGAATAGGCCAGAATATCAGCTTCGTTGGGGCAGCTTGGGCGGTTCACGCCGATCAGGCGATACAGAACATCACTAATCTTCATTGCATTTCTCATGCCTCCTTTGACAACTTGCTGCCCTGATTTCGTCCGCAAAATCGGCACGCGAGCACGATGTTGACACAGCTTCGCACTCACGTCGTTCCAGCATTCAGGACCCAGGCGGGGTATCTCCTGCGTTGTGTCTACTCCCCTTCACTAGTAATGACGGAAACTCCCTCAAGAATGATGCAGTATTTTTATCCCGCTCGAGTTGGTGCGGATCAAACCCTGTTTACGGACTGCGCGCAGCTCTGGGAGCAAAACTCTTCGCCCGCTGCAAGGATGGCGCTTCGTTGGGTAACGAACATCCCGCAATGCCGACACCTGATCATTTGGGCCGGCCGGGCCTCCCGTTTGGTCGACGCAGAATTCCTCGGCGAGCCGGACGCCAGCAGCCAGCGGATGAATCGAAGTACAGCGTAGGCCAGAATAGTATAGAAGATGAACCTGAACAACATTGTGGTGATCCGTGATGTGATGCGCGATTGTTCGCACTGCGCGGACGCCGCACCTGCGATCACGCTTCAGGAATCACTTACTGCTCCTTGGGAATACTTACAGCTTTGCCGGCCTTCAAGTCGGTAACCAGCGTCTCAAGCACCGATATCCGTTGATTGGTCGGATCGGCTTCCTTCAGTCGCTTGAGTGCGTCTTCAGCGCCGCGAGCGTCTCGCTTCAACGCATAGGCTTCGATCAAATGGCCGAGCGCGTGGCCATTTTTGGCATCAACCTTCAGAGCCTGCTCGAGCTGGACGATTGCTTGATTTGGCTCGGGGGGGTCTCGCTGAACGTAGGTCTCAGCAAGCGCGACATACAGATCGGCCTCGCCGGGATCGGCCTTAATGGCGCGGTTGAACCACGTTTCCGCTTCCGGATAGTCCTTTTGTTCGAAGTAGTATTGGCCGAGGAAACCCGCGGCCTTCAATTCCGCAAACCTGGCGGAATCAATCGCGTAGGCTTTCTTGAGGTATTCTACTGTTTCGGGCATTCTTCCGACCTGATTAAAAATCTTTGCCGCTTCCACCTGGGCCTGAAAATCATTGGGATTGCTCTTGGCTTTTTCGATCACTTGCTGAACCTGTCCCATCATCGCTTGCTGGCCGCCAGCGCCGCCGCCGGCGCCTGCCATTGGCGACGCCGCGGCATTCGATGTAGATCCGGCATTGCTCTTGTTGTAATTAGAAGTGAGGAAAAAACTGACGATGAAGCCGACAGCCAATCCGATCAAAGCGATCAGGTACTTGTTCTTATTCACAATCGTCTCCGATGAGAATTGGTCTGGAGTGGGTCTGTAAGCCGAATCCTGTTCCGGTTCTCGTTCGCGCAAGCGCGATCGCGAACCGGCGACGATTATTCATCTAGGCGGCGGATTGCTCCGCGCGCTCGAGCGACCTACCCGGAGGTCGTAGCGCAAACAGCCTAAGCCGCCGCGCTTTGGACGGGCAATCCTCATGACGCCTCCCTATTTGGTCTTGCACCACGGAGAGTTTGCCTAGCCACCGAGTGTTGCCACCCAATGCTGGTGGGCTCTTACCCCACCGTTTCACCCATCACCTGTGCCCCGAGGAGCCATCGGCTGGTTTATTTTCTGTTGCACTTGTCGTCGGGTCGCCCCGCCTGGCCGTTAGCCAGTCCGTTGCCCTGCGGTGTTCGGACTTTCCTCTCGCGTCTCATCGATCTCAAATTTCAAATGTGAAACTTGAGATTCCTGAGAGCGCCAGCAACCGTCCAACCCACTCCAAAGAACCGTGGAGAGTATAGCACGGGAAAAGCCGAGGAGCGGAGGCGCTGAAGAGACGCGGAGAGGGGGCGACACGGAGACGCGCCGATTCTCCGCGTCGCCGCGTCTCCCCCTCTCCGCGTCGCCGCGTCTCCCCATCTCCGCGTCGTTCCCGCTGCCCCTCTTCCCCCTTTCCTATTCCCTTCTCTATACTGACATCAATGCGCATCCTCGTAGTCGAAGACGAAGCGAAGATGGCCGATTTCATCAAGCGCGGGCTTGAAGAAGAAGGATCGGCGGTCGATGTTTCTCCCGACGGTCCCGATGGTTTGCACCGAGCCTCGATGGGAAACTACGACCTGATACTCCTCGACATCACGCTGCCGGGGATGGATGGACTCGAGGTCTGCCGCAAGCTGAGAGAGGAACACGTATCGACGCCCATTCTTCTTTTGACTGCGCGTGACTCGGTCGATATGAAAGTCCGCGGGCTGGACAGTGGCGCGGATGATTATTTGACCAAGCCGTTTGCGTTCGCTGAACTTCTCGCGCGAATCCGCGCACTGCGCCGCCGGGATCGCGCCGAGGTAAGTCTTCGGCTTCAGATCGGCGATCTGGTCCTTGACCCGTTGACTCGCCGTGTTACGCGGGCAAACAAGCCGGTGGTGCTGACAGCAAAGGAATTCGCGCTGCTCGAGTGTTTCATGCGGCATCCGGACCAGGTGCTCACGCGAACGCTGCTTTCAGAGAAGGTATGGGACGAGACCTTCGATTCGCTGACCAACGTTATCGATGTATACGTGAATTATCTTCGCAATAAGATCGACAGGGACTTCTCGCCGAAACTTCTGCATACGGTGCGCGGCGCCGGTTATGTGTTGAGGAAACCGGAATCCGCAAGTGGGTCATCCGGCGGCCAGGAGTAACCTCAATGCAAAGAGAACGGAATCGAAGTCCCGCTCCCTTGAAATCGAGCAACGTTCACTTCTGATTTTATGACTGCGCGACTTCGCTCATTGTCGATGTGGCTGGAAGGGCGTTGATGGGACCGGCGTAGCACCTGGATTCACCACGCGAATCTGGAAGCTCCCAAGCGCTTCGATCTTTCTTGCGCGAATGATGACCGTTGCAAGAGTCTCTTTCAGCTTCACAGGAGTTTGCTGAAGCACTACCGCGCCATCCTTAATAAACTCGATCACCGCTCCAGCGCGGAAGTTCTCGCCGTTAATCGTTAGCCGAACGCGGGTGTCATCATCCTTAACCGTCTCGATCAGAGCATCGGTGATGCCTGGCCCCACAACGTTCAGAGAATGATCGACCGAGACTACGCCGTCCGCGGCGTTGCGGTTGACCACCTCAAATTGCAAGGTATCGGGTTTCACGAGCAAGACGCTGGACTCTCCTGAAAGCGTCACGACCATATGCTGATCGTTTCGAAAACGAATCTGCGATCTGGCGATCTGCAGAGCTTGAGTCCCGTTCTTGACGTACACGCTCGCTCGTCGTCTGAAGTTCTTTCCGAAAATATCGATCCGCGCGTCCTTCACTCCCGCGAAAATCTTCCCAGGCGTCAGCGATTCGATCTCGGGCGCGTGGACATCCAGTTCTTTGGGATCCGATTCTCCGCCGGTTGGATTGCGCACGATGACTCGTAGTTTTCCGGCATCCTGAAAGAACGTGTCGGTCACGACAAGCTTAATAAGCTTCTTCCCGACGTTAAAGATGCGGTCGGCTGATACAACAGTACCGTTAATCCGGACCTCGGCGCCCTCGCGGAAGTTGTCTCCCTTTATTCGCAAAACGAACCTGGGGTCGCCGGCCACAATCATGTCGACAGAGGAGACGAGCTCGTTTACGCGCGGGCCAAAGATAAGAAGGTCCTTGTCATTAGACGACTCGAGATCCGACACAGCCAGATCCTTGACCTGGACCTTGAGCGCATCTTTCCTGACAACGCCCGCGATCTCAGCCGGGACAACTGCCTGCAGGGTCTTCGCGCCGATTTGCTGCGTGTTGAGCGATTGACCGGCCACGACGATTGCCGAGCTCACGCGGAAATTGCTGCCCTTCACCGTGAGTGTAAACGGCTCGCTTGGCCCGGGCACTTCGGCCGGTGAAATCTTGTCGATAAGCGGAGCCCCCGGCCGGACCACGTTTAGATCTCGTGGGGCCGACACCGCTCCGTTGATAGCCTTCACCTGGATGCTGATCGGCTTCGCTTGATCAAACAGCGAGCGCGGAAGTTTGGTTTGAAGAGCGCGTCCGCTCTTCACCAAATCGGCGGCCATATCAACACCGTTCACCAGCAGCGACGCGCCTTCGGAGAAATTGCTTCCGATGACCACGATCTTCAGGTTCCTCAACCGGCCCTGCTCTACGTTATCAGGCGAGATCGAATCTATCGTCGGAGCCGAAGGATCCACTTCGTCCGTGCCGACGACGTCAAAGCCTATGATCGTGACTTCGTCGCCGCCTGGCGCGGATCGCACCGCGGCTACCGAATGAGTCTTTTCGCTGAGCGCGACGCGGCGAAGCTCGCTTCCCGCCTGGTGATAAGATTGCAATTCGCCGGTGTCGGTATTGAACGCGAATAGTATCCCGCTCGAGGAACCGATGAACGCCGTCGCCGCATCGTCCGTGAATGCGACGTTGTTGGCCTGCGAGAATTCGATGGCTTCGGGCGGTGCGAATTCGGATTTACCAGCAAGCCGTCCGCTCTGATTCGCAAGAATCGTAACCCCGCCTCGCTTCGCGTTAGCCGGGCGTCGTATCCGCGTCGCGGCAATCAGATCGATGCCGCCGGCCGAAGACGCAACCGATATTCGCGCGGGCGACTCGATCGAGATGCTGTCGATGATTATTCCGCTTTCGGAGTCCAGCGCGAACAATCGGTCACCGGCCGAAGCCGCGATGTAAAGTGTCCTTCCATCCGAACCAAACGCCGGGTTGTTAGCTTCCTCGAATCTCGCGATGGATGGACTGAAGTTCGATGCCGACGTAAGCCCGCCCTGCTCGTCGATCTTCATGACCGCGAGATTGTTAGCGGTCGCGCTCGCAACCGCAATCAGCCGGCGCGACTCTCCTTCGTAAATCGTGATCTCGGATGGCCGTCCGATCAGCGCAAGATGTGAGACAAGTTGTCCGGTCTCGACGTCGAAGCAGTAAAGCGTCGGCACATCGAAGCTGGACGCGATCAAACAGAACCGTCCATCGCGAGTCAACACCGCGCTGGTTGCCGGAGTTATCAGAGCATCGTGGGGAAGAACCAAAAGAGATTTCAGCTCGGGATGTTTCGCGCTGGTTGCGTCGATTATCGTGACCGTCACGGGAGTTCCCGCGGCGGGATCGTTTGCCGCAGGCACCGCGATGAGCCTGCGCCCGCCCGCCTCGACCATCGATATCGATCCGAGAGTCTCGCCGACAGCCACCGACGAAAGCACTTTGCCCGAAGTTACGCTGAATGAAATGAGCGATCCGCCGGTGACGGATGCTACAAAGCCAACTTTGCCGCTCGAGGAGATCAGCGGCTGCGCATGATCTCCAAGGATCGCCGTCGAAGGAAGCGTTACCGTGCGAACGCCGGATAGCATTGTTCGCCTATCGCTTGCCTGCGCGATAGCGAGGCCCAGCAGCAGCAAACAGGTTATCGCGGTCACTGGTCTTCGATCAGGCTTCACTCGTTATTGGCTCCAATGGGTCTGAAACACTTCAACGCAGGTGAGGGCGGTGCGTTGCGGAAAAATCTTATGCGTTTCAAACACCCAGATCAAGTAGAATATGCGCGCCGAAATATTGCTCGGCTCAAAGGATACACTCGGCAAGGAAACCATATGATCGTTGTGAATCGCAAGAAGGCCGGCGTCATCCACACGGCGCACGGCTCCGAGATTCGGCCGCTCATCGATCGCACGACTTCGGGCATCACGAATTGCAGTCTCGCTGAGGAAACGTTGCCGCCGGGCTGCGCCGTCACTCCGCATCATCATCGAGAGATTGAAGAGATTTATTACATCGTTTCAGGCCGCGGCTTGATGAGCGTGGGGGATGAGACTCAGGAGGTTGAGGCCGGCGATGCCGTCTACGTTCCGCGAGGGCATCGGCACACTCTCAAGAACACCGGCGACCAACCCATCACTCTGCTCGTCGCATGCGGCCCGGCGTTCTTTTACGACGATGAAATCAAAGAAACGCCGGAATAGATGTTGGCCTGCAAGCCGAAGGCTCTGACGGACCTATCAGATCAAATGTTCGTAACCAGACCGCTCAGCGGACTCGATTGAGCCGTTCAGTTCGATACTCAGGCGGTTATCGCCAACGATCTCTCCGATAGCCGTAATCCTCGTGCCAATCGTTTCTGCCACGGCCATCAACTGCTTCTCACTTTCCGGCCGAACGGTAAACAACAACTCGTAGTCTTCTCCTCCATCGAGCGCCAACCTCAAGGGATCAACCGCCTGCGATCCCGCCATAACACTCAGTACGCAGCCGGCGATGGGTATGGCCTCGGCGTGAATGAGAGCCCCGGCCTTGCTCTCGTCCAGGATGTGCCACAAGTCTGTGCTGAGCCCGTCGCTGATATCGATCATCGACGTCGCGAGTCCGGCTTCACCGAGTGCCCGGCCGAGCTTCAATCGAGGCTCGGGCGCCAGGTGCTTAATTATCGCTCGCCGTTTGGCGTCGCCTCGATCTTTCAAGTCTTCGAGTCGACATCCATCTTTGAGTAGCGATAGTCCGAGCGCCGAAGCGCCAAGCGAACCGCTGACATAGATTTTGTCACCGGTCTTTGCGCCTCGACGTATGACGGCCTTGCCGGTCTCGCATTCTCCGATCACACTCACGTCGATGAACAATGAATCCTGAGACCTCGACGTATCGCCGCCAACGATCGAGACTCCGTGCTCATCAGCCAGTTCGAATATTCCTCCAAAAAGCTCGTCGATGAATTCGGCGGAGCACCTGCCTGGAAGCGCGACGCTGATCATCGCAAACTTTGGAACGCCGCCCATCGCCGCGATATCGCTCAGGTTGACGGCGAGCGCCTTGCGGCCAAGCATTCGAGGCGTGGTCCAGTCCAATCGAAAATGCACGCTTTCGACCATCAGATCACAGCAGGCCAGTAAGTCAGTCTCACTTGTGTTCTTGAGAACCGCAGCATCGTCTCCGATGCCGATCAGGACATCGCCGCGCGAGCGCGAGCGGCGCCTGATTCGCGAAATGATCTCGGATTCGGTTGGCATGATTTTCCGAATGGTAGCACCGGCGCGACAGCAATTGCCACGAGGGCACCAGGGCGCGAGGCTGCTCGAAACCTTCGTGCTCCCCGGTGTCTTCGAGCCTTCGTGGCGAACTAGTTTGTTATCACAATTCTATAGCGGACGCTCAACTCCTATTGTAGAATGACCTCGCCCCGCCTCCTTGATGATCACCGGAAAATCAAACTGACTCGATGGACCTTAATACAAACCACGCGCGCACTCGAGTTGAGTCGGGACCGCTCTATCCAATGGCCACGGCGGCGGATGAAATCAATTTGTATGAAGAACTTCTGACGTTTTCTGAAATGTCGCCCGAAGAGCGAGGACTCAAAGCCAACGATATCACCCGACCGCAACCCGTCGATGAGACGGATCGTCTCGAAAGGGGGTCTATAGCAACTCGGCCGCTGACGCAGGATCGATCCCGAATTGAACCGCAACAAACCCAGCCGCTAATACAAGACCACGCCGGAATGGACGCAAGCCACAGTGCTCGGGCACATGCCGAGTCCGAACCGGAGATACAACAAAAGACTGAATTCGGCGATAGTGGTCCCTTCGGCGCCCTGGATTCGCAGTTTCAATACAACGGGTCACTATCGGGCGGCACGTGCCTTGGTTGCGGCGCCGAATCCGGAGCCGAGGACCTGTTCTGCATCACCTGTGGCGCTTTCGTCGAGGTCGCCGAGTCCCCGCCCGCTTCAAAGCCCGTCTGCGCCGAATGCGGTCTCGAGTCTTCCGCCGATGAAATATTCTGTCCGGAATGTGGCTCGTTGGTCGCCTAGCGTTTCCTGCATCTCATCAAGAAATCCGGTTCAACAAGATGGCCTGAACATCGTAGCGCCTGCTAATGTTCCGAGGCGTCTTCGCACTGCCGCGCCGTAACGACAAGGAGAGAGCGATGAGTTGGATCGTCGACAAAATCAAATGGATCATGCTCGTGTCGGGTGCGCTGACCTGCACGATGCTTTACGCCGCGGTCGCGCCTCAAGCTGCGTTGCACTCGACGTTCGGCCACACGCTGGACGGTCCAGTAGCGGAAATCGTTGTTCGCAATTGGGGCGCGCTCATTACGCTGGTGGGTGTGATGCTGATCTATGGAGCTTACAAGCCGGCGAGCCGGCCATTGATTGTAACCGTGGCAGGCGTGAGCAAACTGATCTTCATCGGACTGGTTATCGCGCAGGGAAGCCACTTTCTCGGGCAGCAGGTGGTCGTTGCCGCCGCGATCGACCTGATTGAAGTGATATTGTTCACCGTCTATTTGGTTAGCGAGCGGCAAAGTCAAGTTCCTAACTAAGACGGCAACCCGACAGGTAATCTAGCGGGGTCCGCCAATCGCGGACCGCAGTGCATCGATCGCAAGCACTGCGCAGTGAGATTTCGCCGGCGGCAGGTGACCAAGCGCGTCGATCACATCTTTACGAGTCAATAAGCTCAGCTCTTGAATCGATCGCCCGATGATCAGTTCAGTGAGCACGGAAGCGGCGGCAATCGTGGGAGGGCACCCGGACGCTTTTACTTTCGCCTCAACCAACTTCTGGTCTTCGATCCGAATGGTCAGTCTTATACGATCAAGACACACCTCATTGGTGACATCGCCGATGCCCGAAGGTCGATCAAGCTCGCCGGCGTTGCGCGGGTTTGCGATGTGTTCGGCTACTTGCGGGCTGTACATCTTTGCGCAGCTCCGATCTGGGACTCTAGATGCTGTGGGCCGTTTCAAGCTCATCGGCGGGCGCCATCGCGCGCAGTCGTGTGATGGTCTCGACCAGGTTCGAAAGGGCGTAATCGATTTCCTCGCGCGTCGTGTAAGCGCCCAAGCTGAAGCGAAGACTGCCTCTCACTTCTTCGCGCGCCAGACCCATCGCCTGAAGCACGTGACTTGGCTCGAGCGAGCCGGATGCGCAAGCTGACCCGGTCGAAACCGCGATGCCTTTCAGATCAAGGGCGATCAGCAGGCTCTCACCATCCACGCCAACGAAGCTCATGTTCGAAATGTTGGGCACGCGTCGCTCCTGATCTCCGTTGACGGCGACGTTTGATACCAGGGAGTTCACTTGCCGTTCGAGATAGTCTCGCAGGTCGCGCATTCGCGCCATGCGCTCGTCGAGTTGGGCTCGGGCCATCTCGGCGGCCTTTCCAAATCCGACTATCGCTGGAACGTTCTCCGTGCCGGCGCGGCGATCGCGCTCGTGATGCCCGCCATGAAGAAGCTTCGCAATGCGAGTGCCTTTTCTTACATACAACGCGCCAATGCCCTTGGGCCCATGAAACTTGTGCGCCGAAATCGATAGAAGATCGACGCCGATGGTCTTGACATCGATCGGGGTCTTCGCAACCGCTTGAACGGCGTCAGTGTGAAGGTTCAGATAAGCAAGCCCGCTCGAGCGTGCTTCGGAAACGACTCGCGCAATTTCCTCAACAGGCTGAATGGTTCCCGTTTCGTTGTTCGCAAGCATCACCGTGATCAGAATTGTCTCCGCTGTAATCGCGCGTCTCAACCCGTCCGGATCTACCAACCCGTTGCGAGACACCGGCAGATAAGTCACTCGGAAACCGTTTGCCTCGAGCGCCTCGCACGTTCGAAGAACCGCGGGATGCTCGATGCGTGTCGTGATTATGTGATGACCGCGATCCCGGTGGGCGTCCGCGATTCCTCGAATCGCAAGGTTGTCGGCTTCGGTCCCGCCGGACACGAAGACAACCTCGGTGGGGGACGCATTGATCAGCGCCGCGACCTGTCGGCGCGCCTTCTCGATTGCCGACTTGGCGCGTTGGCCAAACGAGTGCACCGATTGCGCGTTTCCCATCTCGTCGGAGAAGTAAGGCAGCATCGCCTCGATGACTTCAGGAGCCATCGCAGTCGTCGCACTGTTGTCGAGGTAGACTTTCATTAGGTTCAGAGTTCAGAATTCAGGATTCAGGGTTCAGGGTTTAGGGTTCAGGGTTTAGGGCTAAACGCGGAACCCGGAACCCTGAACCCTGAACCCTGAACCATAACACCGAACCCGAAACTATTCGTTTTCATCCTGCCACTCTTCGTACCACGCCATCTGAATCGCTTCGAGTTTCTTCTCGTTGGAATCCTTGGCGTCGCCGGTGAATCCGCCGAGTTCCATCACCCATCGATGCAAATCGGTGAAACGAACGCTGAGCGGATCAACATCCGGGTGAGTCTCAAGCAATCTGATTGCGATCTCTTCGGTGTCAGTCCAGCTAAAATCCGGCATCAGTCCTCCGTATTGGAACCGGGCTCATCCGGTTCCGTTCGCAGCAACTGCTCGTTCACGCCGCGGTCCGCGAATCATCCGCGACTTCTATCTCTTCGCTCCGAACGAACGAATGACAGGCTTCGCAATGATAGGTTCGCGTCTCGATCTTTGTGATCTTGTCCTCGGAATCCGTTCCGTCTCTCGTGGTAATGGAAACATTCATGTTCTGAGGTGACAGACATTTCGGACAAAACTCAGCGGCCATCTTTGTGCTTCTCCTTTCAAGCTTTGCGCTCGAGTGACCGCGTTCACGAACGGGAGCCGTGGCGAATAAAGTCCAGCACGTCGGGTATCTCAACCGTCACGTCGCCGGTCACCACGCACTGGCATCCAAGCCGCGAATGCAGGGTCAACCCGTCGGCCATATACAAGCGGTCTTCCTCATCCTCATCCATTTCCGTCAGGTTGCCTTCGCCCTGCTTGACGATCACATGGCAAGTCGTGCAAGCGCAATTGCCTCCGCACGAATGTTCGAGCTCGAGTCCGAAATTCAACGCGATATCCAGAAGCGAACCTTCCTTGCCGTGTTCGTGATAAGGCGTGACGCCGGGCTCGTAGACAACAGTTACCGGCTCGCTGTTCGAGCGCAGAAACGTAACCCTGCAGGTCTTAGTGTTCGTGCTCACACGCGCTTCATCGACCAGCGCGACTCCCTCTCTCACTTCCATCATCCTTCCGCGACCTCCGACGCCTTGCGATCCTTTAGCGCCGCGAGCACCGCGCCGTCCATTATGATCTCGGCCAGATGATGCGACGCGTCGTCCAGAGCTTTGACCTTTTCGCGCACCAGCACGTAATCTTCGCCGGTAAGAGCCAGGCGCAATTCACCGAGCGCGCGGGCTATCGCCTCGCGCTCGTTCTTATCAATCAAGCGCGTCGCGTGCTCGGCCAGTGCCCTCTCCGCCGCGCGGATCACCGTTTCTGCTTCGTTGCGCGCTTCTACAAGTTGCCGCTTCCGCAAATCCTCTTCCGCGAATTCGAATGAATCGAGCAACATTTTCTCAATCTGTTCATCGGTCAATCCGTAGGAGGGTTTGACCTCGATCGACTGTTCTTGTCCCGTGCGATGATCGCGCGCGCTGACGGTCAGGATACCGTTGGCGTCGATCAGGAACCTGACCTCTATTCGCGGGAGCCCCGCGGGTTGAGGCGGGATTCCCTTCAAGGTGAACTTCGCGAGGCTGCGGCAATCGGCAACCATCTCGCGTTCGCCTTGAAGAACGTGCACGTCGATGCCTGTCTGGTTATCGACCCAGGTCGTGAACATCTCCGACGCTGAAGCGGGAATTGTCGAATTGCGATTGATGATCTTCGCTACAACTCCGCCCATCGTTTCGATTCCGAGGCTCAGCGGAGTTACGTCGAGCAGAAGCAAGTCACGCCGGCCGCCGCCGAGAACATCGGCCTGGATCGCGGCGCCGAGAGCGACCACTTCGTCGGGGTTGAGTTCGACGTGAGGCTCGCGCTTGAACAAATCTCTAACTTTGTTTCGGACGAGCGGAATACGGGTGGACCCGCCGACCATTACAACTTCGTCGATCTGTTCGGGATTCAGGCCGGCGTCCTTGAGCGCCTGTTTGCAGGGCCCAAGCGTGCGTTCGACGATGTCAGAAATCAAGGCGGCAAATTCATTACGTGTGATCTCGCGGTTGTATTCGCCGCCGGGCTGACCCGGGCTGTAGATCTCCAGCGACGCATGGTCGGATGCTGATAGCTCGTGCTTGGCTCTAATAGCGAGCTTGCGAATCGCTTGGAATATGACCGGCTCACGAGCCGCGCCTTTGAACGGGCCCTGTTCGAGTTCTTCGATGATCAGGGTGATCAGTCGATTGTCGATGTCGTCGCCGCCAAGATGCGTGTCACCGTTGGTAGCCAGGACTTCAAAGATGCCATCCTTCAGCTTGAGTATCGAGATGTCGAAAGTCCCGCCGCCAAGATCATAAACGGCAACGATCGCTTCGTCGCGATGGTCGATTCCGTAGGCCAACGAAGCCGCGGTCGGCTCATTCACGATTCGCAGAACTTCGAGCCCCGCAAGATGCCCCGCGTCCTTTGTCGCCTGTCGCTGGGCGTCGTTGAAGTAAGCCGGAACTGTGATTACTGCCTGCGTAACTTCTTCGCCGAAGAATTTCGACGCGCGCCTCTTCAAATCGCGGAGTATGAATGCTGAAATCTCGGGAGGTGTGAATACGCGGTCGCCCATCTGAAACCCAATCACCTGTTCGCTGTCAGGGGCGATTTGAAATGGAACGGCGCTGAGATCTTCCTGAACGTCGGCGCTGCCCTTGCCCATGAATCGTTTGACTGAATATATCGCCTTGCGCGGCTCGGTGATCAGCCGATCGCGAGCCTCCTCGCCTACAAGCAAGCGGTCCTCATTATCATCGAAGTAAACAATCGAGGGCACGAGCGCGTTACCGGACTCATCGCGAACCACCTCGGGCCCCTTCTCGCCCATGAAAGCAACGAGGCTGTTCGTGGTCCCAAGGTCGATCCCGACGACGCGCCCGGATTTCGGGAGCCCGCTCATGCTTAACTCAATGACCGGCATTAATCAGAGTACCTCCGTGATGTCTCGAACCAGATTGCGAATGTATGACCGATGTGAGAGGAGCGCGCTCATTCGATCGAGCACAATCTTCTTCTCACCCGATGCGGACTTGTTTTCGAAAACCGAATCCCATTGCTCGAATTGTGCGAAGAGCCGTTCGTCAATCTCGACGAGCTTCGCTCGCAGACCAGCGAGCGCGTCTTCGAGGGACGCGGCTGCTTCGGCGATCTCATCCTCGTCAGCCATTTTCTTTGCGGCTTTCAGTTCTTCGATTTGCATGTTCAACTCGAAGACTTCTTCCAGGAGATCCGGCGGCGCTTTCTTCTCGGCTGCCTTGTAACCTTCAAGCGAGAGCAAATACTCTGCGCGGGCAACTCGATCGCGAAGCGTGCGATACGCATCATTGAGCATGGACGAGCGTTCCATGCTTGCGCGCCGTTCAGCTTCGCTCGCAGACATGAAATAGTCGGGGTGAAACTGGCGGCTCAACGCGTAGAACGACTTCTCGAGTTCCGCTTCATCGAGCCTGAGTTTCCGAGGCAGCCCGATGAACGCGAAGTAGTCAGCCGACGAAGCGACTGGTTGAATGCGGTCACACGTTCCGCAAAAGTGGCCGCCTGAAAGCACCGCGCCGCAATACGAGCAGCTTGTGCTCGAAACCTGGGCTTTGTTTACCACCGCTTCGGACATTGCACCTCGGCGCTCTTCAATCTCATCTCAAATTTCAAATCTCAGTTTTCAAATCTCAGCTTTCAAATTTCAAATCTCAGTTTTCAAATCTCAGTTTTCAAATTTCAAATTTCAAATTTCAAATTTCAAATTTCAAATTTGAGATTTGAGATTTGAGATTTGAGAGTTCGGATTCAGGCTTTCAGGTTCGCGATTCGCCCAACAAAAAGATGGTTGAGTCGCCGATGCACCCAACCATCAGTCTCTGCCAAAAGCTTTCCAGCGTGACTAACCGGGCCGATCAACGCGAGAGCCGCTCTACACTCCAAATGACTCGCCGCAGCCGCACGAGCCCGACGAGTTTGGATTGGCGAAGATGAATCCTCGTTGCATCAACCCCTCGTCTTTGTAATCGAGCGTCGAGCCGTCAAGGTACAGGATGCTCTTCATGTCGACAAAAACCTTTACGCCGTCTTTCTCGAACACCTTGTCGCCCGGCCGTTGTTCGGTATCGATAGCCAGGTTGTAACTGAGCCCCGAACAGCCGCCGCCCTTCACACCGACACGCAAGCCGCCCTCCGAGATTCCCTGCTCGCTCAATATCTCGCGGACCCTCTCGATCGCTCTTTGAGTTAGTTCAATCATTTTGCTTAACCATTCAGCGCAGCCTCTTCGGCCTTGTCCTCGGCCGCCGGCTGCTTGTGTTGAAAGTCGCGAACCGCGGCCTTTATTGCGTCTTCGGCAAGCACCGAACAATGAATCTTGACGGGAGGCAGGTTGAGCTCTTTGACGATTGCAGTGTTCTTGATCTCTAGAGCTTCATTGACCGATCGGCCTTTCAGCCATTCGGTCGCGAGGCTCGAGCTTGCGATTGCCGAGCCGCACCCGAACGTCTTGAACTTCGCATCCTCAATCACCTGAGTCTCAGGGTTGATTCTGATTTGAAGCTTCATTACGTCGCCGCACTCGGGCGCGCCAACCAGCCCCGTCCCAACATTCGGATCTTTCTTGTCGAGACTTCCTACGTTGCGTGGATTGTTGTAGTGATCAACGACTTTGTCTGAATAAGCCATTTCTTAATCCTCTCGAATTTCTTTGCCTGCTATTCCCCGGCCCACTGAACTTTGCTGAGATCAACGCCTTCCTGGACCATCTCCCAGAGAGGCGAAAGCTCTCGCAGTCTGTTGACGGCCTCGTTGACGCGGCCAATCGTGTAATCGACTTCTTCTTCGGTATTGAACCGGCCGAGTCCAAATCGAATCGAGCTGTGCGCGAGTTCTTCGCCTACGCCGAGCGCCTTCAGCACGTAGCTGGGCTCGAGACTCGCCGAAGTGCACGCCGAACCAGACGACACCGCGATGTCATTGATGCCCATCAGCAGCGATTCGCCCTCGACATACGCGAACGAGACGTTGAGATTACCCGGGAGCCGCTCGGTCGGATGCCCGTTGACGTATACGTCGGGGATCTCATCCATTATTCCGGTGCGAAGCTTCTCGCGAAGCTGAAACACGCGCTCGTTCTCAGAAGGCATTTCTTCCTTCGCTATCTCGCAAGCTTTCCCCAAACCAACTATTCCAGTGACATTCAATGTGCCGCTTCGCATACCTCGTTCGTGCCCGCCCCCGTCGATCATCGGCACCAGCATAACGCGAGGATTCTTGCGACGCACGTAGAGTCCCCCAACGCCCTTCGGCCCATAGATTTTGTGCGCCGAGAACGACGCGAGATCGACGTTCAGCTCATTGGCGTTGAACGGAATCTTCCCGATCGCTTGAGTCGCGTCGGTATGAAACAGCACGCCGCGCTCTTTGCAGACCTTTCCGATTTCGGCGATCGGTTGAATGACTCCGATTTCGTTGTTGGCCATCATGATCGAGACGAGAATCGTCTTATCGGTGATTGCGTTTCTAACATCATCCGGAGTAATCAAGCCGTCGCCGCCGACCGGAAGATACGTAACTTTGAAGCCGCGTTTTTCGAGCTTCTTGCAGGTGTCCAGGATCGCTTTGTGTTCGGTGACCGCGGTGATGATGTGATCGCCGCGCTCGTAGTACATATCGGCGACGCCTTTGAGCGCGAGGTTATCGGATTCGGTCGCGCCGCTGGTGAACACGATTTCTTTCGATGAAGCGCCGATCAATTCGGCTACTAGTTTGCGAGCGTTCTCGACCGCCTCTTCGGCTTCCCATCCAAACTGATGATTGCGGCTGGCGGCATTGCCAAACGTTTCGGTGAAGTAGGGACGCATCGCTTCGAACACGCGCGGGTCACACGGCGTCGTCGCGTGATAGTCCATATAAATTGGGAGCTTCAAAGCCATTGCATTCTCCTTGGAACAATCAGTTAGATCACTTACGTCGGCTCGGCATTCAAGCGACTTCCTTTGATTGATGATCGGCCGTAGCATCGCTGCCAGCCTGGCCAGTCAAGATTCTTTTCGATTTGATCCTCAAGCCATATACGATCTCGGGCTTGCTCCGGTTGGCCAGGTCGGCGACCGTGATCGAATCAAGGAAGCTATCAACATGCTCGGCAAGTTGTTTCCAGACTGCGCCACTTACGCAGCTGTCCGATATCCGGCAGTCGTCCACCGACTCGGCCTTGCTGAAACAGGAATTCGTGTAGATCGGCGATTCGATCAGTCGAACAATTTCTCCGATCGTAATATCGGCCGCATCCCGCGCCAACACGTATCCGCCGCGAGCGCCCCGGACACTCTTGACGATATTTCCTTTTCGAAGCTGCTGGAAAAGCTGCTCGAGGAAAAGAAGCGAGATGCCTTCGCGCTGCGAGATCGCCGCCAACGGCACAGGCGAACCGTCCGAGTGCTGAGCGATGTCGAGCACCGCACGAACCGAGTATTTACCTTTTGATGACACCTGCATAGCGCGTGATCGGATTTCAGACTTTAGGATACCCGACCAATGAAGTCAAGTTTATTGTTGAGCGATTTGATCGGAATAGGAGCCGAATCCGTAACCTCACCCAGTGAACACCTTAGCCAATCTTGACCTTCTAGTACAGATTCCGTACTATGGAACTGAAGCCTTAAAATCAAGGCTTCGAATTCTTGAAGATCGAGGAAATCATGGCTACTAAGCCCGAAACAATTGATGCGATGGTGAACCAGGAATACAAGTGGGGGTTCATTACCGACATCGAAGCCGACACCGTGCCCGCGGGACTGAGCGAAGACGTCATCGAGCTGATCTCAACCAAGAAAGGCGAGCCTCGGTTTATGCTGGATTGGCGCCTGAATGCATATCGCCACTGGCTGAATCTCGAGCAATCGAGCGCCGAACCTACCTGGGCGAACATTCATTATCCCGCTATCGACTATCAAAACATCGTTTATTATTCGGCTCCGAAGAGCGACAAGGACAGGCCGAAGAGCTTGGATGAGATCGATCCGGAATTGCTGAGGACCTACGAGAAACTTGGCATCCCGTTGCGCGAGCGCGAACTCCTGAGCGGTGTAGCCGTCGATGCGGTGTTCGACAGTGTTTCGGTCGCAACGACTTTCAGAGACAAGCTTGCGGAGCTCGGCATCATCTTTTGCTCTTTCTCCGAAGCGGTGCGCGAGCATCCGGAGCTGGTGCGCAAGTACCTGGGCTCGGTCGTGCCTTACACCGACAACTTCTTTGCGGCTTTGAACGCGGCGGTGTTCACTGATGGATCGTTTGTTTACATCCCGAAGGGCGTCCGATGCCCGATGGAGCTGTCGACGTACTTCCGCATCAATGCGAAGAACACCGGCCAGTTCGAACGAACGCTGATCATCGCCGATGAGGGCAGCTACGTCAGCTATCTCGAAGGCTGCACCGCGCCAATGCGCGACGAGAATCAGCTTCACGCTGCCGTGGTCGAATTGATCGCTCACGACAATGCGACGATCAAGTATTCGACGGTCCAAAACTGGTATCCGGGCGATAAGGAAGGAAAGGGCGGGATCTACAACTTCGTCACCAAACGCGGCAAATGCCTCGGACGAAATTCGAAAATTTCATGGACCCAGGTCGAAACTGGGTCCGCGATAACCTGGAAATACCCCAGCTGCATTTTGCAGGGCGACAACAGCGTCGGCGAGTTCTATTCGGTTGCGCTGACCAACAACTATCAGCAAGCCGACACCGGAACAAAGATGATTCACATCGGCAAGAACACCCGAAGCACGATCGTATCGAAAGGTATTTCAGCGGGTCGCGGCCAGAACACCTATCGTGGAATGGTCAAGATACTCAAGGGTGCGGAGGGCGCGCGCAACTACTCGCAATGTGATTCACTGCTGCTCGGCGACAAGTGCGGCGCGCACACCTTTCCGTATCTTGAAGTGAAGAATTCAACCGCGCAGGTCGAACACGAGGCGACAACTTCGAAGATCGGCGAGGATCAGATTTTTTATTTCCGGCAGCGAGGACTGTCAGCCGAAGACGCGGTCAGCATGATAGTCAACGGTTTCTGCAAGCAGGTCTTTCGCGAACTGCCGATGGAGTTTGCCGTCGAAGCTCAGAAGCTGCTCGGCGTGAGTCTAGAGGGAAGTGTTGGGTGAGAGAAGAGGATTTAGGATTTAGGATTTTGGATTTTGGAATCTGCGTTCTCTCAATCGGCGATCTGAAATCCGCAATCTGAAATTCTTTTTTGGGGGAATGAATGCTCGAGATCAAAAACCTCCACGCAAACGTGGACGACAAGGAAATCTTAAGAGGCATAGACCTGACGGTTAATTCAGGCGAAGTGCACGCGATCATGGGTCCGAACGGCTCAGGCAAGAGCACGCTCGCACATGTGCTCGCTGGACGTGAAGGCTACACGATAACCAACGGACAGGTGCTGTACGAAGGCAAAGACCTGTTGGCGTTGCCTCCCGAAGAACGCGCTCGCGAAGGAGTCTTCCTGGCGTTTCAGTATCCGGTCGAAATACCGGGCGTCAGCAACATGTATTTCCTGCGAGCCGCGCTCAACACAATACGCAAGCATCGCGGCCTCGATGAAATTGACGCGATGGATTTCCTCAAGATGGTGCGAGAGAAGATAAAGCTCCTCGAGATGGACGAGACGCTGATGAATCGCCCGGTGAACGAAGGATTTTCGGGCGGCGAGAAAAAACGAAACGAGATGTTTCAAATGGCGGTGCTCGAGCCGAAGCTCGCGATCCTGGATGAAACCGATTCGGGTCTCGATATCGACGCGTTGAGGACGGTCTCCGAAGGAATCAACAGACTGCGAGGTCCGCAGCGCGCGATCATCCTGGTGACTCACTATCAGCGGCTGTTGAATTACGTAGTCCCCGACTTCGTTCACGTGCTGGCCGATGGCCGCATCGTAAGATCAGGCGGCAAGGAACTCGCGCATGAACTCGAGGAGAAGGGTTACGCGTGGCTCGAGGAAAGCGGCGAGCCGGCCACGTCGGGGGTGTCAGTGCGATGATGGCCGTAAAGGAAATATCAGAAAACTATTTGTCGCACTTTGCGCGGCGGGAAAAGGCTCACGCGCAAAACGAACAGCACTGGCTGCACGAACTGCGAAAAGAAGCGATCAGCCGCTTCGCGACGCTCGGATTCCCGACGCCTAAGCTCGAAGAATGGAAATTCACGAACGTTGGTCCGCTAGCCAGGACCTCGTTTCACTCAGCCGAGTTCAGAGCGGACGGGATGTCCGCTGAACGCCTCGCCGACTTGCCTCTTGCGCAAGCGGCCTTTAGTGAATGTTGCAGCCGCATTGTCTTCGTGAACGGGCACTATAATCCTCAGCTATCGTCGGCTGATTTGCCCGAAGGCGTTATCGCGGGCAGCCTCGCCGCGGCTATTAAACGCAATTCCCCGCATGTCCAGGAGCATCTTGCGCGGCACGCGGATTTCCAGAATCAGGCTTTTGTCGCGCTCAACACCGCTTTCCTTGAAGACGGCGCGTGTATCGAAATCCCGCGCGGCGTGATCCTCGAAACCCCGATTCACCTGTTGTTCGTTTCCACCGCGGATGAACCGATCGCTTCGCATCCTCGCAGCTTGATAATCGCCGGCGCGCGCAGCCAGGCGAGCGTCATTGAGGACTACGTGACGCTGGGGGACGGCATCTATTTCAACAATGCGGTGACCGAAATAGTGATCGGCGCGAACGCAGTAGTGGATCACTACAAACTGCAAGCCGAAAGCAACAACGCGTTTCATATCGCGACCATTCAGGTTCGTCAGCAGCAATCGAGCAGTTTCAATTCGCACTCGGTTTCGCTTGGCGGCGGGCTGGTTCGCAACGACGTGAACGTAGTGCTCGACGGCGAAGGCGCCGAATGCTCGCTCAATGGTTTGTATGTTACGTCCAAAAACCAACACGTCGACAACCACACGGTGATCGATCACGCAAAGCCTCATTGCACCAGCCGGGAGCTTTACAAAGGGATACTCGACGACACATCGAGCGCTGTGTTCAACGGCAGCATAGTCGTGCGCAAGGACGCGCAAAAGACAGATGCTCGACAGAGCAACAAGAACCTGGTGCTCTCTGAAGAGGCGACCATCAACAGCAAGCCTCAACTCGAGATCAATGCCGACGACGTCAAATGCGCGCACGGCACGACCATCGGACATCTGGATGAAGATGCCGTTTACTATTTGCGATCGCGCGGCATCGGCGTAGAGGAAGCACGAAGCGTGCTGACCTACGGCTTCGCGAATGACGTTCTTAAGAGAATGAAAATCGACGCCGTGCGAGTGCGGCTCGAATGCGCGCTGCTCGCGCAAATGCCGGGCAGACACGCTCATACGGAGGAAACATGAGAGCGAGTTAGTAGTCCGGTTTTCAGGCGGAAGTTTGTAACGCATTTGGATTTTATGCGCCGGTACAAACTTCCGCCTGAAGGCCGCACTAAGAACTCCTCCTGGGAGAAAGCATGAAAGCAACCGGCGGGATCCTGGCATCGGAGCAATCTACCAAACGCCTCTCACTCGACCCGAGTGTCATAAGAGAGGACTTTCCAATTCTCAAACAGACCGTTCACGGCAAGCCGCTGGTCTATCTCGATAACGCGGCTACCAGTCAGAAGCCTCAGTCAGTCATTGACGCGACAACGCGCTACTACACCGAGCAAAACTCGAACATCCACCGAGGCGTCCATTTCCTCAGCGAACGCGCGACTCACGAATACGAAGAAGCGCGAGTCAAGGCCCAGCGATTCATGAACGCGGCCGCGTCCGAAGAGATCATCTTCGTTCGCGGCACCACCGAAGCAATCAATCTCGTCGCGAACACCTTTGGGCGAGCGAACCTCGCAGCCGGTGACGAAGTCCTGATCACCGCGATGGAACATCACTCGAACATCGTTCCGTGGCAGATCCTGTGTGAAGAGAAGCGCGCGGTGCTTCGCGTGGCTCCGATCAACGACGAGGGTGAACTGCTGGTTGACGAGTTCGATAATCTTCTGAACGAAAAGACACGCATCGTATCGATCGTGCATATCTCGAACGCGCTTGGCACGATCAATCCGATACGTGGACTGATTGAAGCGGCTCATCGCGTCGGCGCCGTTGTAGTCATTGACGCAGCGCAAGCGGCGCCGCACGCACGAATCGACGTGCAGGAGTTTGACTGTGACTTCTACACGATGTCGGGTCACAAGGTCTACGGGCCCACGGGAATCGGTGTGCTCTACGGCAAATCGGCTTTGCTTGACGCGATGCCTCCGTACCAGGGCGGAGGCGACATGATTGCGTCGGTCACTTTCGAGAAGACGACTTACAACACCCTGCCATACAAGTTCGAAGCGGGAACGCCGAACATCGCCGGATCGATTGGGCTCGGCGTAGCACTCGACTATGTGAACACAATCGGACTAGAGCGAATAGCACAACACGAACACGAGCTTCTGGAATATGGCGCCGAAGCACTCGCGAACATCGCGGGTCTGCGGCTGATCGGCACCGCCAAAGAAAAAGCGAGCATTCTTTCATTCGTGATCGAGGGCATTCATCCTCACGACGTCGGGACGATTCTGGATCGAGAAGGCATCGCGATCCGCACCGGACATCATTGCACGATGCCATTGATGCAACGTCTGGGAATTGTTGCCACGTCACGCGCGTCGCTCGCGTTCTATAACACCAAAGAAGAGATCGATGCGCTTGTGCGAGGCATTCATAAGGTCAAGGAGGTCTTCGGACAGTGACTGATCTCCAGGATCTGTATCAGGAGTTGATTCTCGATCACGGAAGCAGGCCGCGAAACTTGAAGAAGCTCGCCGAAGCAAATCACTCGGCCGAAGGCTACAACCCGCTTTGTGGTGACAAGGTGAAGGTCTACGTGAATCTCGAGGGCGAGGTCGTCAAAGACATCAGCTTCGAAGGCGCGGGGTGCGCGATCTCGACGGCATCGGCTTCAATCATGACTGAGACCTTAAAAGGCAAGACTCGCGCTGAAGCGGACGCGCTGTTTGAAATGTTTCACGATCTGGTCACCGGGCAACAGCGTAAGCTCGACTCGCCGGAACTCGGAAAGCTCGCTGTATTTTCAGGGGTCAGCGAGTTTCCGATGCGCGTGAAATGCGCGACGCTGTCGTGGCATACGCTGAGAGCGGCAATCAAAGGGAAAGAAGAAGTGGTTTCGACGGAATAAAACAAATAGGTTTGTGGTTTGTGGTTTGTGGTTTCTGGTTGGAGGGCTCGATGGAAGAACCGAATGTGGCGGATCTTGAAACGAAAATAATCGGCGCCTTGCACACGTGCTTCGATCCGGAGATTCCGGTTGATATTTACGAATTGGGATTAGTGTACGGCATCGATATTGATCCGGCGGGCAACGTGGCCGTCAAGATGACTCTGACTTCTCCGAACTGTCCGGTGGCGGGAAGCCTACCCTTGGAAGTCGAACAGAAAGTGCAGTCGGTCGAGGGCGTGAACGGGGTCAAGGTCGAGTTGGTTTGGGACCCGCCGTGGTGCATGGACAAGATGACCGAAGCAGCGAAGCTTCAACTAGGAATGTTCTGAATTTGGAGTGCGGCGACTTGTCGCCGCTTTGGCTTCGCGTTTCAGTGTTCTGAGAAAGCGGCGACAAGTCGCCGCACTCCACAGAGAGGTCTAGACATGAAACTCTCTTCGCAAGAGGAATACGGCCTTCGATGCCTGCTGCGTCTCGGCGCTCAGGGTGACGGCGGGAGCCTGACCATTACGGAAATCAGCCGGGCCGAGGGAATCTCTCCCGAGTACGTCGCCAAGTTGATGCGCATTCTGCGGCGCGGGGAATTGGTAACAAGCGCCCGCGGCGCATCGGGAGGCTACACCTTGTCGCGACCGGCCGATCAGATCACAGCCGGCGAAGCTCTCGATGTGCTTGGTGGCCGTCTGTTCGAATCAGACTTCTGTGAAAAACACTCAGGCTTCGAAAGCTTGTGCACACATTCGATTGATTGTTCCATTCGTTCCTTATGGCACGCCTTGCAGACTACTGTGGATCAGGTACTGACCAGGACTACGTTGAAGGATCTGTTGTGCAGCGAGCCGGAGATGGTTACGCTCGTGACCGACCTCGTGAGAACCTCATCGCGCGCTCAGCTCGGCGAGTGATCAACCCGCACTAGTGAGCTACCACCGAAGCCGATATAATCTGCCCCGTGATACGATCTTTCGCAGATCGGGGAACCGCCGACGTATTTGACGGTACCGAAACGCGATCGGCACGCAGGACGTGCCCCAAATCACTTTGGTCGATTGCCCGCCGCAAGCTTGACCAACTCAATCGAGTGCGCGAGCTTGCAGACTTAGCGATACCACCCGGCAATCGGCTTGAGCGGTTGGGTGCGGAACGTGCCGGACAACATAGTATTCGAATCAACAAGCAGTATCGGGTGTGCTTTCGCTGGGAGAATGGTTATGCAGACGAAGTTGAAATTGCGGACTACCACTAAGCATCGTGCTCGAAGCAAAACGCCGTCGGAGCCCCTTGTCGCGCGACGGCTACCGGCCAATCGGCCACCGACGCATCCCGGTGAGATGCTCCTCGAAGAGTTCCTCAGGCCGCTTGGACTCAGCCAGTCCGCCTTTGCAGAGCGACTGGGGATATCCTTTGCTCGGTTGAACGAAATCGTCCGGGCCAAGCGAGGCGTCACCACTGATACGGCGTTGCGGCTGGCTCAAGTACTGGGCATGTCTGCGGACTTTTGGCTCGGCTTGCAGCAGGATTGGGACCTCTGGCATGCGGTGCATAGCGAGAAAGCGGCCGCGATTACGCGTCTTGAGCCACTTCACCGTAGTAGCTGAGCCGTGGCCAATCTTTGCGCGAACTGGTCCGAATTTCACAATCATAGGAAGCGCACGAGGAGGCAAATATTGACCTCTACCAAGCGCCATCCAAAAACGACAGAGCGTATCGCGTATCATGAAGCCGCACATGCCATAGTGGCTCACCATTTCGGCGTGGAATTCCCTGAGATAACGATCTCGCCAAACTATGAAAGGCTGAAGCAAGGGGAGATATTACTGAAGCGTAAAGCCCACACTCTACGCGAGGCGCTGTTAATGCGTTTAGGCGTGGGACAACCTCAGCATCTCAGAGAATCCCTCGTTATTATGACGGCTGGAATTGCAGCAGTAATGCTGATCCGCAAGCGCGTAAGCCTAAGGCACCACAAAGAGGCATGGGTAGATATGAAAGTCGCTCACAAAGCAGCCAAGAAGCTAGGTTACGGAGATATTGAGGAGTCGGCTGCGTCTAGTTCTCGAAGCCAGAAATGAGGCTAAGAGTATCCTACAAAGGAACCGTGCGGCGCTTGATGCCCTGGCCGCAGCACTGATTTCAAAAACAACTGTGTCGGGAGATGAAGCAAAGCATATAATTGAGGCCACGCGAGAGTAGCGAACAACGTCTTGCAGTTGCAGCGGTCTAACGATCCAACCGGCTTCTACGATCGGGATAGTTAAGGAGTTCATAGTGGCATTGAATAGCTGCGTATTTGATATCTGTTCATTTTGGAGCGGCATCTTCTTAGGCTTAATCTCCTCTCTTATGGCTTCTGGATTGACATATCTTATAGTTAGAGGATTCTGGAAAAGGAGATTCGGCAGGGCTAACGGAGATTACAAAGGGAGACTATTCAAGAAGCAACAGGGAGAGTCCTGCGGGAGAATTCTTGAGAAGGCTACTTGGGAATTGGAGGACGAGCCTGTAGACGACGTAGAAATCAGATACAAAAGGGACAATATTCTCTCTATCAAAGTGACAAGCCTCAAAGATAAGAATGAGGAAGGTCAGTATTTGGTCTGGTCTGGCGAAATGACGATGGAGACGGAGAACTTTGGCAGCGTAGTTTGGCAGTATGAGAACCTCCCAAAAGGCCAGCATAGGTTCGGATTCAAGAGATGCATTGTAAGAGAAACAGACGAGGGCTCTTTCGGTAAGGTCCATGTTTATCTAATAGGAGAAGAAATAGAAGGATACGGGAAAGAAGTGCTAACCCGAAAGAAGTGCTAACCCGAAACAAAGGACGGCTCAAATAGACGGGTTCGCCCAATGATAATCCCACAGCACGGAAACTCATCCACATATTAACGCAGCTCATCGAACACGCCATGGCGACGAGTGGACAGCAATCTCTCAGTGCTTGCTCAGGCGCGCTTCAAGGTGGTACCTTCGCTCCGATTCTCGAAGGGAGTATCGAGATGGCATTCAGTAAACCCGACGCACCAGTCTCTAATACTGACTGTTCGCAGGCTAGCGGCCAACCCGCCGTGCACAAGACACACCACCAAATTTCGGATTGGATTCCTGCCATGAACGCGGTGCAATGGATCTGCGTGATCAGCATCCTCCTGGTTGGTGTGCTCCTCATTGGATGGGCCGCGTTCGATAGAGCGACTCCGACACCTAAACAATCTGAAGCCTATGTTCCGGAGCCGGGCAGTGCGACAGCGGAACAGGCGAAATCGCTTGAAGCAGTACGGGCGGAGATTAGAGCCGATGCACCCAAAACCCAGAAGGGTGAGATCGCAGCACAAGAGAAAAACGCGGCTGCCGAACGGAAGGCGTGGGCTGACTTATATGAGGCAGTCTTACTGGCACAAGGTATGGATGTATCGACCTCGGTTTCTGGACGCAACAACACTACCTTGAAGATCACGTATGCGCTGATGTCGCGTCCAGTGGTTTTTCAGCTACGCAACACGGCGGACTTTCGCAATGGCATTCAAGAGAATGGCTTCAAGAAGGTGATACTGACAGACGGGTACTCCCGTACCTGGACCTTGGAGTTCTAATTGTCGGCAGCGGTGCGGCTGTACGCACCCCCCTGGATAGAAAGGTCGCATGTATGTTTATCCGGATTTGTTCAAGATTGTCGGCCTCGAGATTCAAGCCAACTCAACATTCCGAGCGACACGTCGCAATAACAAAGGCTGATCATAAAGGGCAATCAAGCCCCGGCCGACCGATTGACGAGGACTCTCAGCAACCGCTACGTGAAGCTTCGTGGCTTGGCTCATTCGCGCGTCCATTCCCGCAAGCAGCGCCATCCCACCCGTAAGCACAAGCCCCGTGTCGTGAATGTCGCCCGCGACTTCAGGCGGTATTCGTTCGAGAACTGTTCGAACCGCTTCGACCATTTGTTTTACGATGGGCTCGATCGCCGTGTGTACCTCGAACGCAGACACTTCGATCATCTCCGGTCCGCCTTCGGTTACGTTCTGGCCCTTCACTGCGCTCTTGTGATCTTCAATCGGATCGGTTGCCGAACCGAGTACGATCTTTAAGCGTTCGGACGTGCGCTCGCCGATAAGCACGTGCCGTTCGTGCTTTATGTAATCAGTGATCGCGCGGTCCATGTCCAGGCCGCCCAGCCGCAAGGTCTCCGATTCGACGATGCCGGCATTCGCCACAACCGCAACCGAGGTCGTTGCCCCGCCGATGTCCACAACCATCGATGCCGTCATCTCAGCCGCCGGGAGCTTCACGCCGATCGCGGCCGCCAAGCCTTCTTCCACAAGGTACACGCGAGTTGCGCCGATTCCCTTCACCACGTCGCGAATGGCGAAGCGCTCAACCGATGTAATGTCAGCCGGCACCGCTTGAATGATCCGCCTCGAGAAAACCGCGCGCCCGCCTCTTGCCTTGCGCACGAATTTCCTCAGCATCGTCTGCGCAAGCTCGGAATCCGCGACCACTCCGTCCTGCATCGGATAAGCGACTCGAACGTCTTCGGGGGAGCGGCCAAGCATCTCGAGAGCCTCGGTGCCGACGGCGATGACCTCGTTCGATACCCTATCAATCGCGACGAGTGACGGCTCGTTGACAATCATTCCGCGGCCTCGGCCATAGATAAATGTGTGCACAGTTCCGAGATCGACCGCCAGGTCGTCGGTGAATGGAGACATTGGAAAATTCATACGGGTTCCCTGGTTATGATTTGAGAAAGGATCATAGCAATCGACTCGGCAAACGGAAAGACGAGGGGCTCGCAAAGTCGGCCTCTCAACATGCAGAAAGCCGGGCCCTCGATCGAAGACCCGGCTTTGAACCTTGATCCCCGCAAAGCGCTAATTCACTTTGCAACGACCGTGTATTGAGCCTGTGGCATTACGATTTTTTGCGAAACCAGGTCAGTGATCTTCGCGGTCACTGTATACGATCCAGGCTCAGCAAGCTTGCCCTGAAGCGGAATCGCTCGAGCCACCACCAGTTGCTGGCCCTTCATATCGATAAGACCAGCTTTGGTCTTGCCGTCCTCGACGACTCGAAAGACTTCCTGTCCGCCGCGGGTGATGATGTACTCGACTTTTAGAGCCGGCTGGAGCGTCGCCTGATCCATGTCGGCGTCGTAGACCTGAAGAAACACCGCGAGATTTTCCTGAGGCCGGTAGATGCCGCTGACCATTGGCCTTACTTTGAATCGGCCGATGATGAACTGCCCCGCCGGAACGGATTTGTTGTCCAGCGACTCGATCGAAGATGCAAGGATCAAGGTGCTGGTCGCGAATTGCTTCTCCTGGTAACGAGGCACTTCAAACGAATGGTGCAGGACCCCGGTCTTGCCGCTCACGGTGTCGCGAGCCACGACGTCAATCTTGTACCGGCCGGGCGGCAGCACAACATTCTTCTGATAGATTGATTTTTGAGATTGAGCGATCGACAACTGATCTTCGCCGTAGCGGCCGGTCTGCACCACATCTTCAAATGACCCCGCGCGCCTACCGGACAAACTGGTCAGCTTAGCGTAGATATTCGCCTGTGCCGAATAGATTCCGCCCTGGTTCTTGAATGAAAGATCGGCGTGGTCGAACTGAACGGTGAATGAAGTTGCGACCGACTCACCGCTCAGCCTGAAGAAATCGCTTCGCACGCTGAAGGGCAGGATATCGGAAGCGATCTCGGGCAAATCAGCCTTGACTCGCAGGTCGGGGAATTTGATTGCCGGCGCGCGTTGCAGATCGGCTAGCAACTGGAGTCTCTCGAACGGCTGATCCTTGGCGCGAGTCCCGAACAGCCCGTTGCCCGCATTGCCGTACTGTCCCAGGCCAGCTACGCGGTCGGTCTTATTGGCCATCCCGAGACTCTCCGCAAGAGTCAGTCCCGCACCGGGAACGTATAGCAGCGCGTCCTTTTCATTGGGGCTTCGCGCGATTCGATATTCTCCGGAGCCCGACGGATCGACAAACTCAATCTCGACGTCTGAGCCAATGCCTTCGATGTAGCGGTACCACCATGTTTCAAACGGATAGGTTGAAGTCGAGCCGCCGCCCTCGTACGAAGGCCTCTCGTATGAGCCGCCCGACGGATGAGACTCTATCTCATCGGGCTTGCCGAACGTTATGTAGATTCGCCCTCGGTCCGTGCGCCATCCCGGAATTCCGGAAGCAAACTTCTCGTTGGCGTACTGGATTCGCTGGAAATATTCTTCCTTGTATTCGTTTTCGGGAGTGTCGGGATCGGGATCGCGGCGAAGCCAGAACTGCTCGATGAACTGATCGCGTTCCTCGTCGGTCTTGAGCGCCTTGAATGCCTTTCGCTCCTCGTCGGTTATGATGTACGAGACATCTTCGTCGAGCCAGTTTTTGTAGACGCTCTTCAGCTCTTCCTTCTTTTTCCGCTCGTTGCGGTCCTTGCCCTGAGACTTCTCCTGGGCCAGGACGCCGGGGATTGTTCCAGCAGTCAATATGAGCATCAAAACGACGCCTACATTTCTCCTGAAGAGACAGACATCACTCTTCATAACTTTGACTCCTTTCCAAGTTGAAACAGTTCACGACGAGGCACATCTTTGTGAGCGGTGTTTTTGTAAAGCTCAAGTCTACGTAGCACCCTCTACAAGGTCAAGTTCTTCATTTTCAAGGACACTTGCTTCGCACATCCGTGCCCAAGACTAAGAATGACGATCTCAGCTCCCCTTGCGCTCCGATGCCTGATATTCCGTCTCCGTCTGGCGTCGCCGATGAAACACCCACGCTATGCCGACGCTCAGGAAATAAAGCATCAGCATCGGCGCGGCAAACACAAGCAGATTCGGTACGTCGGTGGTCGGTGACAACACCGCCGCCAGGATGAATATCACGATGATTGCGTAGCGCCACACCTTCAACAGCATCCGCGGCGATACCAGTCCCAGCCGCGACGTAAAGAAGGTGACGGTCGGGATTTCGAATACGATCCCCAGCCCAAGCATTATCATTATTATTAAATCGAAATAGTCATCGGCGGTGACTAACGGTCTCAGGTTTCCGCTTGTCGCTACTCCTAACAGAAAATTCGCCGCGCGCGGGAACGCAATATAGTAAGCGAACGCGCATCCCATCAGGAAGAACCCTGACGCCATTCCGATGAACGGCGCGGCATACTTCTTTTCGTGCGGATACAGTCCGGGCGCCACGAAGCCCCAGATCTGGATTAACAGAAAAGGAACCGCGAAAAAAACCGCTGAATAGAATGCGACTTTAATATAGAGGTTGAACGCGCCCTGCACGGTTGGAACAACAAGCTTATCGTCGCGGTTCACAAGCGCCTCTCCAGACTGATACAGCACGGGGGGAATTTCCGTGTCCTTGTCGATTACGACGCCATTAGGAAGAAGCCACGGTTTTGTGGTCAGCAGTTGTACCCTGCCGTCAGGTAAATGACCGACCCTGACAGTAATAGTCGCGCCTGCCTGGATGAGATTGCCGTTGACTTTAGCTTCTGTTGGAAAGGCGAAAATCAATTCGGTCCCATCGGCCATGTCCGCCAGCACGAGTTTAGACGCGGTGATTTCCGGCGCGGACTGGCGCTTGGCTTCCATCATCGCGGCGCGGACCGGCACCTCGAGAAAATTGTATATCTTATCGGAAAAGATCCAGGAGACGACGAAGGCTACGGCGATGAAGATCGCAATTCGAACCAGCCGTTTGCGAAGCTCATCCAGGTGATCGAGGAACGACATCGTTCCTTCTTCGCTAAGCTGATCTTCGGGGGCTTCAATGTAGGTCGCCATATTTGGAAGTGGTAGAGCCTCAGTCTCGCGCTACAGCCGGGACACACGCTGAAGCTGCCGCCGCTTACATCCAATCGCGTTTGGTTTCCTGAGGAGTGTGGTCTGAGTGAGCCGAGGCAACCGCTTCGCCAGCCGAAATCGTTTCGCCAGTGGCTGCAACAGCCAGCGGTTCTTCGGCGACGCCGGCCGCGGGCTCCGCGGCGGGTTCTGGTTTGGTTTCGCCCTCCGCGATTGAAGCCGGTTGCGTCGCGTGCTCGACGGCCGGCGCTTCTGGAACATCGATGCGCCGCCGTTCTATTTCAACTTCGTCTTCCCACTGGCGTTTGAAGTCCTCGCTGGCGCGGCGAAACTGCGCGAGGCTGTTGCCAAGCGTCTTGCCCAATTCAGGCAGCTTTCGCGGGCCGAAGATGATCAGGGCGATCACCAGTATCATCAGAATCTCGGGCATTCCCAGGCTTCCCATATCTAATTCCTCAAAACTTCAGGCGAAACCATCCAGGAGACGAGCCATATTGTGCTTGATGTTTTCCTTCGCCAGTCAGGGTCAATACTAGGTTAGCCTCTCGCCTCGCGTCAACCGTTCGATACTTGCCGTGTCCGTCGCGGGCATTGGTCGTGGTGCAGTCGCGTATTGATAACGCTCTTGCCACAAAGACGCCAAGACTCGAAGGTTACAAATGCCTGTTCTTAGCCCAGCCTCGTGTCTTAGCTTCTTTGGGGCACGAGAGGCTCGATAACCTATCAACACGCTAACACCGCACAACCGGGCGTTGGCGTAAGCGCAAACTCAGAAGGTATAATCCTCACCTTCGAAGCCTAGAATCACAGTCAACCGCTCAGGAAGGAGAATTGAAATGAAGAGAGTTTTATTTTCGTCTCTGCTGGTCATTTTGTTTGCGGCGGCGGCGCTTGCGCACGACCCGCGCACCGTCGCGAAGAATTTCTCGCACTCACTCACCATCGAGGGCGCCGGAAAATTGACCCTCAGCTATAAATCGCTCCACTACAACGAAACCAATTTCAATGCCCGAAAACAAGAACGCGCGCTTGTTCAGTTCAACCGGCTATGGAAGGCCATTGGAAAATTGGACACTGATTTCGAAGTCGTGATCGGCGGCGTGTCGATCCCGAAGGGCTCATACATTATGGGCATCAACTTCGACGCAAACGATAACTTCAAACTGGTGCTCGCCAGCGGCGGTAAGGATACCTTGATCCCGCTTCAATTCGCGATGGATGGTCCCTCGGCCAACTACTTGACCTTCGACTTCCGGCCCGAGAACGACACCGATACTTTTTCCATCGAAGCGCGATACGGCAAAGCTCGCGTGTCCGCCGAAGCGAAGGTGCCGTACCTTGCGCCCCACGAACACGACCCAGCAAAGCCGGCGGACAAGAAACCATAACTCGTTGACCTTCTCTGAATCGCATCTGTTGCTGACTCCTAACCAAGCCGGCCTGAATGGGCGGGCCAAATTCTGGCTCGCTCGTTGTTGCCGGAATAGCCAGTGAGGTGCCCGGAATGAATAAGAGGATTATCCCGATTGCGTTGATGTTCATCGTCGCAACCTTCGGCGTTGCTTATGCTCACGAGCCAACCGGTACTCAGGACAAGGGACCGTTCACGCTCAAGAAGCTCGCCGATGACACTTACGTCCTATACGGCCGAGGCGGCAACATCGGCTTTGCAGTTACCGATGAGGGCGTCGTGGTGATCGACGATCAATTCGCCGATCTCGCGCCGGGCATCGCCGATCAGATCAAGTCGGTCACCTCGAAACCCGTCCGCTTCCTGATCAACACCCATCATCACGGCGATCACACAGGTGGAAACGGCTTTTTCATAAAGATGACCACCATCGTCGCTCACGATAACGTGCGCAAGCACATGCTCGAAGCGCCGCAGGAGACGATCGCTGGCGCCCCGGGACAGATTCAAAATCTCGAAGCACGCATTGCCAAACTCGAGAAGGATGATCCGCAGTCAAAAGACCTCGCGGGTCTGCGCACTCAACTCGAGAATACAAAAAAGAGTCTCGAAAGTGCGCGATCCATGAAACTCTCAGATGTGCCCGCGCCGAATCTGACATTCGATCGCGAGATTCGAATGTACCTTGGCGGCCGCGAGATTCAGGTTTTCCATCTCAAGCGCGGTCACACCGACGGCGATTCGATCATCTACTTCCCGCAAACCAAAGTCGTTCACATGGGCGACCTGTTCTTTAACAAAGTCGTTCCGGTAATCGATCGCGCACACGGGGCTTCGACGGCCGAGTGGACCGAAACAATCGACGCAGTCGTCGCGCGAGTTGACCCGGCAAGCCAGTTCATCCCGGGTCACGGAGAAGTGACAAACGTCGCCGACCTCAAAGCATTCAAGCAATATCTGCTCGATCTTCGAGCGGCGGTGAAGAAGGCAATCGATGGCGGGATGACCCGTGAACAGGCGGTTAAGGAAGTGAAGCTCGAACCGTATTCGAAGTTCACCGGTTACGAGCAGCGATTCCCGGGGAATGTTGGAACGGTCTACGACGAGATGAAGGGGAAGTAAGTGAAACGTGATGAGTGAAACGTGATGCGTGAAACGTGAAGAATGAAACGTGATGCGTGAAACGTGATGCGTGAAACGTGCCCCGGACCAGGGCAGGTCGGATCACGTTTTCCTTATCACGTTTCACGCATCTCGTTTCACGTTTCACATTTCACGTTTCACGCATCACGTATCATTCGGAGGTTCGATGATTCATATTCGCCTTCTTACGATGAGGCCGGCGAGGTTCGTGACGCTCGTCCTCATTCTGGCTCTTTCAACTGTCTCGTCAATCGCGCAAGATGTTGCTCCTCCACCGTCGGCGCTGGAAGCTCCTCCATACCAGTGGCCGCGAAGCCATAACTACGACGTCCAGAACTATCGCATTGCATTGAGCTTCGATTGGACAAAGCAATCGATTGCCGGCGAAACCACCATCACGTTTCAGCCGTTCAGCGACCGCGTCAAGGAAATCGAAATTGATGCCGGAGATATGACGATCAATTGGGTTAAGCTCGCGAGCGGCGCGCCGCTCAAGTTCCGTTACGAAGGCAAAGAGAAACTCTACATCGCCCTTGATCAACTCTACCCGGCCGGCCGCGATGTTTCCGTCGTGATCAGCTATGCCGCTACACCGAAGCAAGGACTCACGTTCATTACTCCATCGGAGGCCGACCCCGGCCGTCCGTTTCAAATCTGGTCTCAAGGTGAAGCGCGCACGAATCACTATTGGTTCCCTTGCTACGACTCGCCGAACGATAAGGCCACCAGCGAATTGCTCGCGACCGTCGACGACAAGTTTCAAGTAGTCTCGAACGGCGCGTTGGTCGGGGTTCAACGCGACGCGGCACACAAAACGAAAACGTGGCATTGGAAGATGGACCGGCCCTTCTCCAGCTATCTGGTTTCAATCATCGTCGGCCAGTACGAAGAGGTCAAAGATCAGTTCAAGGGCAAGCCTGTCACCTCATACGTCTATCCCGGCCAGGCAGAAAACGGGCGAGTCTCGTTCTCCAAGCTCGCTGAGATGGTCGCGTTTTATTCGCAGAAGACCGGCTACGACTATCCGTATGCCAAGTACGCACAGACGATGGTGCGCGACTTCGGCGGTGCGATGGAAAACATCAGCGCCACGACGATGACCGACAATGCGGTGCACGACAAACGCGCGGCGCTGGATATTTCGTCTGATGAAATTGTCTCGCACGAACTCGCGCATCAATGGTTCGGCGATCTGTTGACTTGCCGGCACTGGGGCGAGATCTGGCTCAATGAATCGTTCGCCGTGTTCTTTGAAGGCTTGTGGAAGGAACACGACAAAGGCAAGGATGATTACCTCTACGAGATGTATGGCAATCAGCAGGGTTACTTTCAGGCGTGGAACCAGGGTAACCGCCGGCCCATCGTAACTCTGCGTTACGACGACCCTGACGCGCTCTTTGACGCATACGCTTATCCGCGCGGCGGCGCTGTGCTGAACATGCTTCGATTTGTGCTTGGCGAAGAAATGTTCTGGAAAGCCATTCGCCATTACGTCAAGAAGCACGAATGGCAGAACGTGCAGACATCCGATCTCAACATCGCAATCGAAGAGGCGACGGGCCAAAACCTCGGGTGGTTCTTTGACGAATGGGTCTATCGAATGGGTCATCCGGAATTCGAGATCACTTCGAAATATGACGGCGCGAAATCACTGACCCTCGATATCAAGCAAACGCAGAAGCCGGATGAAAAGCGGCCGTGGTTTCCGTCGCCCGAGTTCTTTACGATGCCGGTGGACATCGCGATCACAACCGCATCGGGCGAAAAGATTCACCGTGTGTTGATCGATAAACCACAAAAAGAGTTTGCGTTTGAAGTCGATTCCAAACCGCTGATCGTGGACTTCGATCGCGGCAATTACTTAATCAAGCAAGTGAAATTCAATCGAAGCGACGACGAACTCGCGTATCAGTTGACGCACGATGCGGACGTGATGGGTCGAGTGCGCGCGGCGATCGAGATCAAGTCACATACGAGCGACACGACGACGAAGGCGCTTTCGGAAGCAGCAGTCCGCGACGGCTTTTGGGGCGTGCGCATCGAAGCAGTAAAGGGGTTGGCGTGGCTGAAGAGCGCCGCGACGCGCTCGGCACTGCTCGAAGCAGTCAAAGACAAAGATTCGAGAATTCGACGCGAAGCGATAAAAGGCCTCGCTGCCCTTAAGGACCCGCAACTCGCCGAGCTGTTCATCAAACTCATCAACACCGATCCGAGTTACTTCGCCGTCGCCGACGCCGCGCGCGCGCTCGGCCAGAGCGGCTCGGCTGAAGCTTATGACGTGCTGATCGGCGCAATGAAAACGGAGTCGTGGCAAGACACGATTCGCGCAGGTGTGCTTGGGGGACTCGGGGCATTGAAGGACCCGCGCGGACTTGAAGCCGGGCTGAAGTATGCGTCGCCGCCCAATCCGACAAGCTTGCGCACGGCGGCGTTTCAAGTTATTGCCGAAGCAGGCAAAGGGAATGATCGGGCTCTCGAGATTTTGACTTCGGCGCTGAAGGAGAAGTCGTTTCAGATCAAGTTCGCCGCGATCCAATCGCTTGCGAAGCTCGGAGACAAGCGAGCGATTCCAGCTCTTGAAGAGATGTTGAAGTCACCTGATCTTCCGGCATTCGGCAAGCAGATCATCACCGGCGCGATCAATCAGATAAAGAATGCGAAGAAGGAAGGTCAGAAAGAGAATTGAATGTCGGGGGCGCTTAGCAGAAGTTAGTGGCAATACGACGCACGAAATCAAATTTCAGCTATCGATAGACCACGACAGATCTTCTTTCGCGAGGTTGTTGGAAATTTCTGTATGACGAGGAACTGCCTCAACCTCTCCGGTCCTTGGATTACACCAAAGAGAATGCTCACGGCCTTCACGTTTCAGATAACAGCCGTGCTTGCGGAGGTGTCTCAGCAGTGAGCCGCGCTTCATTGTAAGACGACAGTTTGCCGAATGGCATCCTGTGGAACGCCGCGCAAAGCGTCTTCTCGGCGATCTTCAAGAATGAGATTGATGGCTTCTGCGAGATTCTCCCGACACTCTTGAGTCGTGCGCCCCTGACCATTGGCGCCAGGAATCTCGGGACAGTAAGCGATGAACCAGTCTTCGTCTTTCTCTATGATTGCTGTGAATTCATTGTGCATAGTAGTCCTCCAATTAAGTCCGCTAGTCTACTTGATCTCTCAAAAGAAGTCACAACAGGTCGCTACATAAAAGCTCATCGTTCCTCCGATCTCTCGACGCTGCCTCGCCCATGATTCAGTACGTCGTTAGGTTCGTCTAGGAAACAATCCGGATGCTCTTTCGTCAGTGCGGACTGCGAGGTGCAGGGCAGTGGCAAGAAACTCCTGGCAATCCTCATGGGACGGCGCATGCGCCCAGTCGCCATGCGCCGTGTCGTGACGTTGCTTCATAAGGTCTTCAATTGTGGCGCGATAGGAGTCTGGTGTCTTGCCGGTCTTTAGCCGGAGGTTTCCCCACCAGGATTCCGTGATGTCGGGAATGCCCAAGACACCAGAATAGAGTTCAGTGATTTTGCTTGGCGTAGGATTGTTGAAATACTTGATGAGCTTCTCCGCCTTCTTTGGAGGCTTAGGATGATAAGCAAGGTCTCCCGGCAGAGCGCCTCGTGAAATGCCTCCCAGAACGCTGCCAAGCTGACGTCGAGCAGGCGTTGCATCAACACAGCTTTTGGCTCGGACGAGGTGGTGTTAGTAATTTCGATGGTGTCGTTTAGAACGGCACCATGGACTAAGGTGAACCTATCGAGCGCCTGTGAGGACATGATGACCTCCGATGGTGTTCGCGTAACGCGCGACGCTACACCTGAAACTGCGCGATTGACTCTTCTGCTCTGCTCGCGTAGTGAGCCTCGATGTACTCATCGAGTATCCGAATGAAGTCCGGCACGATCCCAGGCCCTTGAAGCGTCACGAAGTTGCTGCCATCGACGTACACCGGCGCGCGAGGATCTTCTCCCGTGCCTGGAAGCGAGATTCCGATGTTGGCGTGTTTCGATTCGCCCGGGCCGTTTACCACGCAACCCATCACCGCGACTTTCAGTTCTTCAACGCCGACATATCTCTCTTTCCACGAAGGCATCCGCTCGCGAATGTAAGTCTGAATGTCTTCAGCCATCTCCTGAAACAACGTGCTCGTAGTCCTGCCGCACCCGGGACACGCTGTCACCAGCGGCATAAAACTCCTCAAGCCCATCGTCTGAAGTATCTGCTGCGCGACGATGACCTCTTCAGTTCGATCGCCACCCGGCCGAGGCGTGAGCGAAACTCGAATCGTATCGCCGATGCCGGTTTGCAACAGCACTGCAAGCGCCGCCGTCGAAGCTACGATCCCTTTGCTGCCCATGCCCGCTTCGGTCAATCCGAGGTGCAACGGGTAATCACATCTCGCGGCGAGATTGCGATAGATCTCGATCAGATCCTGGACCTCGGAAACTTTCGCGCTGAGGATTATCTGATCGTGACGCAGCCCACATCGCTCGGCGAGCGCCGCCGATTCGAGCGCGCTGACGACGACTGCTTCGTGCATGACTTCGCGCGCGTCTTTTGGTTCGGGCAAAGCGGCGTTGGCGTCCATCAACCGCGTGAGCAATCCCTGATCGAGCGAGCCCCAGTTGACGCCAATTCGCACGGGCTTGTTGTTGGCGACGGCTACTTCGATCATCGACTGAAAATTCTTATCGTGATACTGGCCGGGCCCGACATTGCCGGGATTGATGCGGTATTTGGCCAGCGCGCGAGCGCACTCGGGATATTCTTTGAGCAGGATGTGACCGTTGTAGTGAAAATCTCCGATGATTGGAACGGCTACCCCGCGTTCGCCCAGCCGTTCGACGATGTGCGGGACCGCGGCGGCCGCCTGCCGAGTGTTGACGGTGATGCGCACAAGTTCGGAGCCGGCGCGCGCGAGCTGCTCGCACTGTAACGCGGTGCCTTCGACGTCGACGGTGTCGGTGTTGGTCATCGACTGGACAACGATGGGGTTGTCGCCGCCGACTTTGACTCCGTCGATGTTTACTGCGACTGATTGTCTGCGATTTGCTGTCGGCACTAAAGGGCTCCTTTGGGGGCTCGAATCAAATCAGGATTGTAACGGCTGAGTTGAGGCGTCGCAATGAAAGGCAAAGGCGTTAACCTTCAAGCCGGATGCCCGCGCAGCGGGCGACAGAGTTTAGCCCAGGGCAAGTCTGCGCAGCCTGGGTCAGCGTGCGGCCCATCGCAAGCCCGCGTATCGGGCGGCAGAAGCCGCGCATTACAGTATCTGATCCAGTCTTCTGTCGCCCACTGCGTGGGCTTACATTCAAACCGCCGCACGATTACCCAGGGCTGCGCGGACTTGCCCTGGGCCATACGCTCTCGCCCACTTGCGTGGGCTCTGCGGGGCTCTTGCACATTCTCATTTCAAGCTCTATCGTTGCGCCGTTCGACGTTCGACAAGGTGATTGGAGGATGACTACCGAACGATGAGAGATAAGCTTTCTGAACTTGAAGAAGCCAAGCAAGGCCTGAGCGCGAACGCGCCATACTCGGTTTCGCAGCGGTACACGCTCTCGCATCACATGGTAACCACCGCATTCACGCTCGACGGATTTCGCATCGTTCGCACATTTGGAGTCGTGCGAGGTATCACCGTGCGATCGCGTTCGATCTTCGGCACGCTCGGCGGCACGCTTCACACCCTCGTGGGCGGCAACATCACGGCGTTCACAAAGCTCTGCGAAGTGGCTCGCGCGGAAGCATTCGAAATCATGGTGCAGCACGCAAGCGAGATCGGAGCGAATGCAGTGATCGGCATGCGCTACGACGCGAACGAGATCATGAACGGCGTGACCGAAGTGCTCGCTTACGGCACTGCAGTCATCGTCGAACCCATCGAGGGATCTTGAAATAAGAGGCCTCACGTTAGTAGTATATTTCCGGAAGCTGAAGCGGATGGCCGCGGATCAGTCCCGCCAGTGGATCACACGAGTTGCGAAGGGGCACCCTCACGAACGCTTCCGACGATCTAAACAATTTCAGTTATGGAGGCATTGCGAATGAAGCGAATTGTAGTTTTTGCAACCGTGCTGGTGTTTGCCAGTCTCGCGCTTGCCTGGGCCGCGGATGTCAACGGCAAGTGGGTGGCGCAGGTTCCGGGACGCCAGGGTGGGACCCAGGAAAACACATTTACTTTCAAAGCCGACGGTGAAAAGCTAACCGGCACCGTTACCGGTGCGCGAGGCGAAGCGCCAATTGCCGACGGCGTGATCAAGGGCGACGACATCTCCTTTACTCAGACCTTCGAGATGCAGGGCAACTCGATCAAGGTGATTTACAAGGGTAAGGTCTCAGGTGATGAGATCAAGTTCACCCGAATGCGTGAAGGCGGTAATCAACCGCCCACCGAATTCACCGCAAAGAGAGTCAAGTAGAATAGCGAGCCCGGCTGTCGAAGCCGGGCTCATCACTATATTTTTATCGACCTGTGTAAAGGGTTGCCGCGTCCACAAAACAAAGTCCGTTGCCCCACGGATCTTTTGCGTAAAACGAGCGCTCGCCCCAGGGTCGAATCACAATTTCGCCCGCGCTCTCATCGTGAACATCTTCATCCGCGAGCCATCCGAGTTTGCGAGCCCGCTGGTGGACCTCTTCGAGATTCGCCATTGAAAAGTAGAGATCGCCGGCGTTGGGAGTCGGTCCCCTGCCGCCGGGCGCGGGATCCAAAAGCGCCAGGATCACCGGGCCGCAATCGAAGTACGCGCGAGAGCCTCTCAACATTCTGCCCTCGAGCGCGAGCAACACCGAATAACCCTCGACCGCCTTCCGGAGATCGCCCACCTCCAGCACAACCCGGAAAATGTTTGGAGTGTTGTCCATAGTTTATTCTCTTCGACTAACTTTGCGGCTCAAGGCTTCGATGACCACGCCGCGAAGAACTTCGGGGCCTGTCGCGGCAGCTCATGCTCGAGCAATGCCTCGACTTCGGTTGCCGATGTGAGTTTCATTGCGTCTTTCATCAGCGATTGAACTCGTTGGAGCTCGACGGATCGAATCGCATTTTTCACCAGAGGGATTGAAGCGGGTACCAGACTCAATGCTCGTACGCCGAGCCCTATGAGCGCGATGGCCTGCAAGGGATTCGCAGCCATCTCTCCACATACCTCGAGCGGCACTTGCGTAGAGTCCGCGGTGCGCACCAGATGCGCCAGCGTGCGCAGGATCGCCGGATGCAATGGCTGATACAAATAACCGACGTTCTCGTTAGCGCGATCCACCGCGAGGATGTACTGGATGAGATCATTGGTGCCTACGCTCAGGAAGTCCGCTTCGCGAGCGAAGGCATCGGCCATCATTGCCGCCGCCGGTACTTCTATCATCACGCCGACCGGGAGCGTCGCGTTGTGCTCGACTCGGGCTTCGGCTAACTCCTGCTTGACTTCGCTGATGATGCGTTTGGCATCACGCAATTCGGTGATCGTGCTGATGAGCGGCAAAACCACCCGCAGCTTGCCGTGGAGGTTCGCTCGCAGAATCGCTCGAAGCTGCGTGCGGAATATGTGTTCCACTCTTAACGAGAGACGTATCGCGCGCAGACCGAGCGCCGGATTCTGTTCCGCTTCGAAACCCGCTAGCGTCAACTTGTCGCCGCCCAAATCAAACACGCGAATGCTTGCGCCCGCTTCGCCCGTCGCTTCGGCAAGCGTTCGATAAACGTTGTACTGTTCGTCTTCGCCGGGCAGGTTCGGCAAGCGGTTCAGGAATAGAAATTCAGATCTGTAAAGGCCGATGCCCTGGGCGCCAAACAAGGTTATCGACTCTACTTCAGCCGGAAGTTCGACGTTCGCCCGCAGCGTTATGCGTACGCCGTCGAGCGTCTCGGCCGCTTTCTGGTTGTCCGCGGATCGCGTGCCGCGGCGAGTCTCGCGCTGTTGTCTTTCTCGATACTCAGCCAGCATTAGCCTGGTCGGCCGAAGAACCACCTCGCCGGCCGAGCCATCTATTACGATCATATTGCCGGTCTTAGCGCGGCGGGTGACATCGTGAAGCCCGACAACCGCCGGTATTCCAAGCGAACGAGCGATGATCGCCGAATGCGAGGTCAGTCCGCCGGTGTTGGTCGCGAATCCCAACACGTGCGTGAAGTCCAGCTCGGCCACCGTTGATGGGCCGACGTTTTTTGCGACGATAATCACGTCCTGGTCCAGTTTCGACAAATCGAATTCTTCGTGGCCCGACAAAATAGTGAGAAGCCGCGAGGCTACGTCCTCGAGATCCGATGTGCGCTCGCGAAGATATTGATCATTGACCTGCTTGTAGACTTCGATGGCGCGGTCGGCGACCGTTCGAACCGCCCACTCGGCATTCACCCGGCGCGTTCTTACCTCGTGCTCGAGTTCCCTGATCAGTTGTTTGTCTTCGAGCATCAACAGATGCGCATCGAGTATGAATGAGTGCTCGTAGCCGAGTTGTTCGGCGAGGCGGACCTTGATCTCCTGGAGTTGAGCGGACGCTTCCTGAAGGGCTTCGTGAAGACGGCGGATTTCCATCCGCACCTGCGCAGCCGAGACGCCGATGTAATAGAACTGATGCCGGCCGCGTTCATCGAGTCTGAGAACGCGTCCGACCGCGATGCCGGGAGAAGCGGGAACACCTTCGAGCTTCAAGCCGCGCGAGCGAGTCACGCTAGAAGACGCCATCCGATAGTTCCTCTCCGAACTTCTGCTCGACCAGTTCGACAAGCGCGTTCAAGGCGCGCTCTTCGTCGTCGCCATGGGTTTTGATTATAAGGCTAGTTCCGCGCGAAGCGGCAAGCAATAGCACGCTGAGTATCGATTTCCCGTCGGCGGCTTCGGCGGTGTCTTCGCGAATGAGTTGAACCGTGCTGGTGAAATCCGCGGCGCGGCGAACGAGCCGGGCTGCCGCGCGAGCGTGCAGGCCGAGCCGGTTTGAGATTGTTACTTTGCGTTCTTGCAAGATTCACCGAGCGGCGTGGGCCGTGGGATAGGCGGCAATCAAGACTGCCTCTTCCCACAGATTTCGAAGCATGAACGACTGAAGCTCCGAGCAGTACTCAAGTACCTCCCTCCGCTCTGATCGCTTCGTCCAGTTCATCGGGAAGTCACAGTAGACCACGCTAACGCGGTCGTCAATTAATTCACTGTGTTGAGAGAGATAATATCCGCCCGCGTTTTCGATCACCGTACACCCTCCGCGCAGCTCGGTGAATTGTCGAATAATCCAGGCGAGCGTTTCCTGATAGGCGGATTCGTAGCGGACCGGCAGATACACTTCAACGCGAATTCTTGGAGCGAAGCTCGGCAAGGCGTTCCTTCCTCCACTCGGCTGTAATCTCCTTCAGTCGTTGCCGAAACTCGGCATCCGAGATCTTCTGCCTTGGAGGCTTCTTTGCGTACGCTACGATCGGCGTGACTTCTCGTTTGTTCTTCATAACAACCTCGACCCGAAATTATCATCCGTCAAAGCGAGCCGATCAAGAGAACTTCGTTAACTCAAAGTTCTCGGATCCGTTGCGTCTCTCAAACCGTCTCCCAGGAAATTCCACGCCATCACCGCGACGAAAATAAAGAACCCCGGAGTCAGCACCCACGGAAAATCCGTCAGGTAGCGATTGCTCTGCGCCGCGATAAGCATGTTTCCCCAGCTCGCTTCCGGAAGCTGAATCCCGACTCCCAGAAACGACAACGCCACCTCGCCCAGAATGTAGAACGGCACCGACAATGTCGCCGTCACGATCACAAAAGAAAGCGTGTTGGGAAGAATGTGGCGAATGATGATCCGAGTCTTGCTGAAACCCATCGCACGCGCCGCGATCGCATACTCGCGTTCCTTGATGCCCATAACCATCCCGCGAATCACTCGCGCTTCAGTAGCCCATCCAATGAAAGCAAGAATCACAACGATGTTCAGGTATATCTGAGTCGAGCTCATACCGGTCCCAAACATCTGCCGCAGGATCAAAATAAAGTACAAGCTCGGCAGCGCAAGCAGCACTTCGACAACGCGCATCAGAGCAAAGTCGGTGACGCCTCCAAAGTATCCGGCGACTCCGCCGACTATCATTCCGATCACCGTCGATATGATGATGCCGATGATTCCGATCGACAGCGAGATCTGCGCGCCGAACAGAATCCGCGAAAATATGTCCTCGCCCGTCTGATCCGCGCCAAACAAATAAAGATGCGCCGGCTCCTCGACGCCGAACAGATGTATGTTCGACTTGATGATCCACAGGATGCTGTAACTATCGCCACGGACGAAAAACCGGATCGGATACCTGGCTGTGTCGTTGCGATATGTTGCGAGTTGCGGATTGACCGGGAGGCTTGCGTACACGAACGGCCGCACGAGCCGGCCCTCCTCGTCTCGAAAGTGAATTCCTGTGAGCATCGGCGGATGAAACGAAAGATCGTTTCTCACCGTGTCGTAGCTGTATGGCGCAACAAAACCGGCGATGATCGCCAGTCCATACAACAAGGCCAGAATGTACAGGCCGATCATCGCCGTGCGATTGCGGCGCAGCTTGAGCCAGATTATTTGCGAAGGTGATCTGCCTCGGTGCGCGGCATTTGGCTCGCTCACGGAATCCGTGGGGACAGTTTCCTCGCCCGCGGGGAGTACGGCTTGTTCGTGATGTTTGAGGGGATCAGGCATTTCCCTTTTCACTCGAGCCGTATACGCGGATCGATTATTGCCAGCAACACATCTGCGATGAGGCTTCCGATCACCAGCATCGACACCAGCATCACCACCGATGCCATAACCAGCGGCTCGTCCTTGCTCGTGAGCGCGTCAAAGATCAATGTGCCCAGGCCCGGCCATCCGAAAACGAATTCAGTCAACAGCGCACCCGCCAGCAATGCTGACAGCGAAAATCCGAAGAGGGTCACCAGCGGATTGATCGCGTTGCCAAGCGCGTGCCGCGTCATCACTCGCCAACCGCTGAGCCCCTTTGCGCGCGCGGTGCGAATGTAGTCCTGGGACAGCGTCTCGATCATCTCGCTGCGCATCTGGCGAACGTATTGCGCCATTCCAATCGTGCCCAGCACGATCATCGGCAGCACCAAATGCCATAGCGTGTCGGCAAACTTCTGCCACGGAGTCATCACGTCCCACATCGTCTGATTGTGAATCCCGCCGGCGGGAAAGAGTCCGGTCCTTGCGGCAAACAAGACCATCAGCAGCGAAAAGAAGACGCTGGGAATCGATAGTCCAAAGAACGAAACGAACCCGATGATGCGGTCGGCCCAGCGGTTTCGATAAACCGCCGCAAGCATCCCGAGCGGAATCGCAAACAGCCACGAGAACACGAGCGCCGATCCGGTGAGCAGCAGGGTGTTCGGGACGCGCTCGCCGATCAGCGACCAAACCGACGCGCTCTTTGTAAACGAATAGCCAAAATCACCCTTTAACGCGGGCCATAACCAATACCAGTAGCGCTCGAACACGTTGTTGCTGTCGAGGTGATACATCCGTTCCATCTGCGCGATGTATTCGCGGGAGATCGAGGGTGTCAGCCGGAGCGTATCGAGGTAATTTCCCGGCGATGCGACAAGCAATGCCTTGGTGATGAACGTAACGACTATGATCAGCGGGATCGCGGTGAGCAGTCGCCGTAGGATGAAGGTCTTCATTAGTCCGTAGTCCGTAGTTCGTAGTCCGTAGTCAACCAGATCACCGAATCGACAACTGACTACGGACTACTGACTACTGACATCTGTTTTCACTTTTTCAAATAGATCTCTTCGCAATTCCAGGTGGCGCGAGGCGGCAACGCAACCGGGTGGAGATTGCCAAACTTGTTCTTGTGCGCGACGGCCTCGAGAGGAGAGACCAGATTTATTTCCGCCAGGTACTCAGACCATATCCTCTGAACTTCAGCAAACGCTCGATAGCGTTCGGCCTGCTGGGGCGCTGTTTCGGCCTGCTGCATAAGCTTGTCCGCGCGAGCTTCCCATTCCGTCGACGGATGCTCCTGGCTGGGGAAACATACATGCTGAAGCCCCGAGGACAAGATAATATTCTTCGTGTTCGGCGGACCCGGAGGCGGGTTGATCTGCCAGCCCAGCACCATCGCATCGAAATCAAAGGTCGATTGCATTTTGTCGACCATCACACCCATTGCTATTGGAACGGCGCTCGCCTTGATTCCCACCTCTTGCATGCTCCGCGCGCAAAAAGCAGCCGTCTCAACGCGCTGGCTGTTGCTTGCGTTGGTCACAACACTCAACTCAATCGTGTGTCCCTCGGCGTCCTCCAGGAATCCATCACCGTTTATATCCTTAAGCCCGATCTCCGCAAGTAACTGCCTGGATCGCGCGGGGTCGTGAGGGTATTTCATCACATCGTCGCTGAACCATAATTTGTCGCCGGGAGATACAAATGAATAGATCGGCACTGCTCGCGCCGAAAATACCGTATTGGCCAATGCCTCTCGGTTTATAGCATAAGAAACCGCCTGACGAAATTTCACGTCGCGAAACAGACGCTGCTTCCAACGTTCAACAAACGGCTTATGTGAGCGTGGGTCAGCGCCCGTATTCTGATTGAAGGCGAGCCAGTTCGTGTCATACGAGATGCCGATGTCTGCGATTGTCACATCAGGGCTCTCCATCCTCTTCACCAGCGCGTAATCCTGCGGGCGAACGCGCGGCATTACATCGATTTCCCCAGCCTGAAATTTGGATTGAACGGTATTGAAGTCCTTCGCAATGACGTAAACCAATCGGTCAAGATAGGGCAACCGTTGTCCGAGGTTATCGACTTTCCAAAAATAAGGATTTCGTTCGAGCACGACTCGCTGTCCGCTGACGTACTCTTTCACTCTGAAGGGTCCGAGTCCAACTATGGTGCTCGGATCGTCGGCGAGCGTCATCGTGTCCGCGAAGTGACCGGTGCGCCAGGGCTGTTCCCATATGTGTTGTGGTATCAGCCAGAGATTGTAGATTGCGTCCAGGAAGCTGCCGTTTGGACGGTGAAGCGTAAACCGGACTGTATGATCATCCAATTTCTTGAGCTCGGGGTAAATGAAATCTCCGTTCTCGTCTTTGCCTTCGATGAATATGTCCCGGGCCGCAGTGTCAACGTTCTTATCAAGAATAACGTTGTAGGTAAACACGACATCGTCGGCATCGAAAGGCTCTCCATCCGACCACCGAACTCCCCGGCGCAAGTGGAGCGTCCACACGGTTGCGTCAGGCGACTCTTCCCACTTCGTGCATAAGCCGGCATCGTAATCGGGAGGGTTGCCGCCGTTTCGATAATCAACGGGGCAACGAAAGACATTAAACCAGAGCACATCGGCAGTCGCGGTGTCCGACCCTCGAATAATGTTGAAGGTCTTCAGGTCATCCGGTAAGGCGATCACCATCGTGCCGCCGTAAACGCCGGTCTCTCCCGTGTACTTGTAAACGTCTTGCGGCAGCTCACCCTGGAAGGGTGGATTTGGGGTGCCGCTCGGGCCTCCGGGCGCGCCGACTCTGCAGCCGGCAACAACGATCATCGCGGTCATCACAACGGCGACGACTAGTTTCTTCATCGTGCTTCTCCTAGAGGGGGATGACCTGATAGATGCCTGCGTTTAGCCACTGAGAGTATCGTAGAGGTTTTGGAGGGTGTCAATTCTTTGTTCGTGAGCGGAGGGGAGCAGAGATCAAGGATCCACATCTGGAGCGGCTTAATCAGGAAGTTCGTATACCCATTAGGATAATCGTCTACAGAATCTCTCGGTTTCTCCGTTTTCTTCGATTCCGGCAAGAGTTGAACTATTTCATGCGTTGGTATTTAATAGTACAGTCCCTTGTTCAATCAAGAAAGGAGTACTGATCATGGCACCCAATGGCGCCGACATCATAATCAAAGGCGGCTCAGTCGCAATTGAATTCAACGAGACCACCTTTACAGGCAAAGACGGCAAGTACAGCAACCAACACAGGAGAATTGCGAGCGTTGAAATAACTGACGACAGCGGACACGTACAGACCATCAACGTCTCTGCAAACGGGAAGTGCATAATAAAAATCAGCACTCGCTAATAAATCACTCGAAGAGTTAGCAAACGCAGGAATATCACTTCAAACCGTCAAGGCCGTATGCCAATGGCGGTCTCTCAGTCCCGCCCGGCGCTCGTGTTACGAAGCGAACGAAGGCAACCGTTGTCGGCGGCACCTTGAGTGCGGAAAGCCGCCCAGCACCTGCGCAAAATCACCATCCTGACGCGAAGGCACAAGTCTAATTCTCGCGTCAGCAGCCCACTCGATTGGGCATCCGCTTTGCGTCAAAACCTGTTTTGGGGAAACGACAGTCAAAGGAGGGTAAGAATGGCTGAAAGAGAAACGATGCGAGCAAACGTGCTCAGAGGCGTAGAGAAGTTCGGGATCGAAGAGGTGCCCAGGCCAAAGGCTCGAGTCGGCGAAGCCGTGGTGCGCATAACTCTCACCACGATTTGCGGTACCGACCTGCATATTGTTCGCGGTGAGTATCCAGTGAAATCCGGTCTGGTGATCGGCCACGAGCCGGTAGGCGTAATCGAAGAACTCGGAGAAGGCGTGACCGGCTATGCGGCCGGCGATCGAGTCCTGGTCGGCGCAATCACTCCGTGCGGGCAGTGCCGGGCTTGTTTGTCGGGCCATCTATCACAGTGTGGACACGGCGACGGATACGAAGCAATCGGGGGCTGGCGCTTCGGAAACACCATCAACGGCGCCCAAGCTGAGTACCTGCTGGTGCCGAACGCTCAGGCGAATCTCGCGAAGATTCCCGACGGACTGGCCGATGAACAGGTTGTGTTATTGGCCGACATCGCTTCGACCGGTTTCAGCGGAGCGGAATCGGCGAAGGTTCGAATCGGCGATTCAGTAGTGGTTTTCGCGCAGGGCCCCATCGGTCTTTGCGCGACCGCGGGCGCGAAGCTGATGGGTGCATCCTTGATCATCGGAATCGAAAACGACGAGAACCGCATGGCGATGAGCCGGCGAATGGGCGCCGATGTCGTGCTCGACTATCGTGAAGTCGATATCATCGCCGAAGTGAAGCGCCTAACTGGCGGGGGCGCCGACGTTGCGATCGAAGCGCTCGGCACGCAGCAAACTTTCGAGAGCGCGCTTCGAAGCCTTCGGCCGGGCGGAACACTGTCGAGCCTGGGTGTTTACTCGGGCAAGCTTGAAATGCCATACGAGGCTTTCTCGGCCGGCCTTGGCGATCATCGAATCGTCACGACGCTATGCCCAGGCGGCAAGGAACGCATGCGGCGTTTGATGGAGGTCGTAAAGGCCGGGCGCGTCGACCTGACTCCGCTGCTGACTCACACCGTCTCGCTCGATGAGATCGCTAAGGGCTACGAGATCTTCGGCAAACGTCTCGATGGCGTGCTCAAGGTCGCGGTTAAGCCTTGAACTTCAGCTACGAATAGACGCAAATCAGGCGGATCAACGATCGTTCAATTTGATCCGCCTGATTTATTCTCATAGTCATAGTTTTCTTGTTGACACACCCTGTCATATTTCTCTGGTAGAGTACTCCCGCTTCCGGCACGACCCGGGTTTCGAGGAGGCGATATGCGCGCTGATCGGTTGCTCTCGATTCTACTGCTGCTGCAGGTTCATCGGCGTCAAACGGCGCGCGAGCTTGCCCATCGATTGGAAGTTTCAGAGCGCACCATTCATCGCGACATGGAAGCGCTCAGCGCGGCGGGCTTTCCCGTCTTTGCCGAACGGGGGACCGGCGGCGGATGGATGCTTGTCGAAGGCTACAAGACCAATCTCACGGGCTTGAACAAAGACGAGATTCAGGCATTGTTTCTCACCAAGCCTCTGCGAGTGCTCGCGGACCTCGGGCTAGACAAAGCTTCGGATGCGGCAATGCTGAAGCTGTCGGCGGCGCTGCCTTCCGCGCATCGCGACAACGCCGAACACGCGCGTCAACGCATTCACATCGACCCGGCCGGTTGGAATCGCGTTGAAGAAGCGGTTCGCCTGCTGCCGGTGATTCAGCAAGCGGTTTGGCAGGAGCGCAAACTCAGGTTCACCTACGAACGAGGCGCGGGATGCGATCCGGTCGAACGATTTGCTGATCCGCTTGGGCTCGTGGCAAAAGGCAGTGCCTGGTATCTGGTGGCCGTTGTCGACGGCGACACGCGAAGCTATCGCGTATCGAGAGTCGTAAGCGCTGAGTTAAGCGACGAGCCTTGCGTTCGTCCGAAGGGATTCGACCTCGCCGAGTATTGGGACCAGTCGGCGGTCAGGTTCAAAGCTCAGCTTCCAAGTTATCGGGCGTTAGTCCGTACACATCCCGAAATCTTTCCGCGACTCGGTTTCGCGGGGAGGTTCGCTCGTATCGAGCAGACATATCCGCCCGACGCTAACGGTTGGATCAGAGTCGCGATGCGATTTGATGTGGAAGAAATGGCAATCGAATACGCGTTGAGCTTCGGCGCGAACATGGAAGTGGTCGAGCCCGAGAGCCTGCGCGAGAAAGTTATTGAGGCGGCGAAGAGTGTGATTGCTTTTTATGCGGGGAATGAAACCACAGAGGGGAATCTATCCACCGATGAACACAGATAAACACAGATCAGAGAAGGATCACACCACTCAGTTCCTGTCCTATCGGTGTTCATCTGTGTTCATCTGTGGTTCCAATCTGTGTACATCTGTGGTTCCAATTGGATTCCTGATTGCGTCGAGTGCGTTAAGCGATCGCTTTGTCCGCGAGAGCTTCATTATTCATTTCTGAAAGCGCCGTCGAACGAAACCTGAGCATCGCAGTCCCTTCAAAGGATTCGATCTCGAGCGCCTCGTCTTCGCCCTTTTCATTTTGTTTGAGCCACACGCGGCCGGGCTTTGAAATCGTGTGCGTGATTCGCGCGCCAGGGTTGTCGCCGAGCATTATGATTATCTGGTCTTCGGCTACTTCATCAGGCTCGACCGAAATCCCGGCGAGCGGCAGATCGCGCGCCTGAATCTGATCACCGTAGTCCGCCTGTAAGAATTCAATCGTCGTGAGCCACCCTTCGTGGCGGCGGCTGAACTCATCAAAGAATCGAATCCATTCGTAATTCGGAATCTCCTGTGTCGCCATTCTCAACCTCCGTGAAAACTCCAGGGCGCGCCGCGCGCCTATCATTTTGAAATCAGTACTGCCAGTAATTCGAACTTGCCTGACGACTTTGAATACAAATCAAAGTCAACTTAGTGGCTTTAGAAACGCAACCGATGTGCCCGCCGCAAACGTTGCGAGAAACGACGCAATCGGTCCGAATTTGGGATTATTCGCGCAACCTGAGCAAGAATACGCTCGATTATTGTTACGGCTGCGGATTCGCTTGCGCAGCGGGACCCGTACCGTAGACGATCACCGGCGTGCCGATTGGGGACATATCACTGAACTCTTCCGAAGCATACATCGGAATTCTTATGCATCCGTGACTCGCGGCCTGAACGGGCACTGAAGGGTTGCCGTGAATCGCAATTCCGCCGACGATGTAGCTCGGAAAGTAGAGCAACCCGAGCTTGCTTTTTCTCCAGCCATCAAGCTTGCGAAAGACTCGAAAGCGGCCCACCGGTGTGACAGCAGGTTGGGTGTAGTCATCAACAGTGAAGAGCTTGCCGCTGCCGGTTGAAACCGGAAGGATGTGCGAAACAGTTCCGCTGGCGTCGACCATGAAAAGAACTTGTCGAGTCAGATCAACTTCGACGTGCGCCGCGCCGCGCTCGTGCGGACTGGGACGATTGGCGGCGCTCAATGCGTCGAGTTCGGCCGCTGTCAGCCTGCCCGTGCGTCGCCGGCCTTCTACCTTCTGAAACGCAATGAGTCCGTGCCTTGAAGCTTCGCCCCATTTGCCGTCGGAGTCGCCGATCCAGTAGCCGAGCGCCGCCAGACGTTGCTGCGCTTCGACAATCATCTCGCGAGTTATTCGTCTCGGTGCCGGCTTTCTTGCCCCAGCGGTTCCCTTTTGAACCGGAAACGCTTGCACGCTTCCGGATGGACTCGACAACATAACAATGATTGTGAGCGCGACGCTGACCCTTACCCCCTTGTTCATATAAAAAGTATAGCGGCTCGGTTTCCCGAGCGGCCAGCAATGAACACTCGCAGTTTCTGAATCAACTGAACCGCGTGTTATTATTCCGCTTTGACGACCGGCGCAAAGAGGTAGATCAATCCGCGCATGCGTGATCGTTTCAATACTGATTTCCAAACAACATTCCAGATCAACAGAACAGGGTGAGGGTTCATAATGGCACGCGGGAGAAAGTTCAGGTCGACGCGTCGAATCCCCGACAGTGAGCGTTCGTTGTTCGAGCAGAAACTGACCGGGAGATATTCGCGGACCCTCGATCGAACCGACTTGCTCGGTCTGATTCGCGGCGGCGAGGACACTCATCTCGAATTCAAGATTCGTCTTGTGAACACAGACAAGGTTGTCGGCGAGATCGTCGCGCTTGCGAATGCGGGCGGCGGCGCGATTCTGTTTGGCGTCAACGATCAGCGTCGCGTCGAGGGGCTTGATGATCCCGAACAAGTCGAGGAGCAGCTCATCGACATCTGCCGCAATCAGATAAAGCCGCCGCTGTTTCCTCGCATAGACAAAGTCTCCTATGACAACGGCACACGCATTGTCGTGCTTGAAGTAGACGACCGCCGCGCTCCGCATCAAACGCCGGATCATCGTTATTTCATTCGAATCGGCTCTACAAAACGTGAGGCCGAAGGAGCCGAGATAGCCGCGCTGTTCGCGCGCTCGCGCGCGGCGTCGTTTGAGGACATGCCCTTGATCACCGCTGCCGTCGATGACATCGACGAAGCGTTGGTGTGGAGCTACATACGCGATCTGGAAGGCGAAATGTTTCGCGAGCCGGCGGGCTATCCGACCGGCGAAGCGATGCGCGATCTGCGTCTCGCTTCGAATTACGGCGGCAGCATTGCGCCGAGCCTGGCGGGACTTCTGTTGTTCGGGCGCGCGGCCGCGGTTCAGCAACTCGCCGGCCAGAGTCAGATCACGCTCACCCGGCATTCGGGCAGCGACACTTCGTCGCCGGTGGTTGAGAAACTGGAAGTCGTTGGCAATCTGACGCGGTTGTTTGACGGCTCCCTGAATTTTCTGAAGCGATACGCAGACCTGTGGGACGCTCGCCCGCCGAAAACGTCAACATCCTCGATCGACCAAAAGGGCTTGCCCATTCACGCTCGCGCCAATTACTCACGCCCGGTGATCGTGGAAGGGCTGACCAATATGCTTGTGCATCGTGACTACTCGATCGTGGGACCCGGCGCGCGAGTGTTGATTTTCGATGATCGGGTCGAGTTGATAAACCCAAGCCGCACGAACGGAGCTACGCGGAAGTCGATCGATTATGGCGCGACGCTTCACCTGAACCCGCGGCTTCATCACATATTCACAAGCGCCGAATACGGGATCGAGAGTGTTCCTCGCGGGATACCCGCAATGCGCCGCGCGCACCTGGCATTCACGCGCCGCGAGCCCGGGATATCATTGGTCGCTGATGAGTTTCGCTTGCAGCTTTATGGCATTTGATTCGATCAGGTGCAGTCGTCTACCATTGCTCGCATCGCGGTCTGATTAGATCGAGAGGTCGGATTATGGCGGCAAACCCTAACCGAAAATACACGCTGGAAGAGTACTTCGAGCTCGAGCGCTCGACGAATGAGCGGTTCGAGTATTGGAACGGCGATGTCTTCGGCATGAGCGGGGTGAGCGAGCAACACGCCAGGATTGAGACTAATTCGCTGACATCGCTTGATAACAAGCTTCAGGGTACAGCATGCCGCGTCTTCCCGGCGAACATGCGCATCAAGGTCCCAAGCCTGCCGCCTTATCGTTACGCCGACGTATCCGTTGCTTGCGCCGAGCCGATATTTGAGAAGATCGGCGGCGTTGATGTGCTGACGAACCCGACAGTGATTATCGAAGTGCTGTCCGACTCAACGGAAGCTTACGATCGCGGCGACAAGTTCACTCACTACAAATCAATTCCGAGCCTGCTTGGATACGTGCTGATTGCCCAGCATCGGCCTCACGTGACGCACTATGAAAAGAATCCCGACGGCTCGTGGAGCTACTCCGAGATCAACGAGATCTCCGCGAGCGTCTTTCTTAGATCAATCGATTGCTCGCTGGACTTGAGCGAGATCTATCGGGACGTAACATTTCCCGCGAAGCCGTTGCCGAATTTGAGGGAGCCCGGCGACTCGGTTCAGTAAGAGTCCCACTCGATGAAGCTCTTTGTTCTCTCACTTCTGCTCCTGGCAGTTGCACTGGCATCTTGCGAGCGGCGCGAGCGCCTCTCGGCGACAAACTCCGAGGCGGCGTCACAAACGGAAGCCCAAAGAACGGCCTCAAGACCAACTCAATCGTGCGTGAACCTGAACACCGCAACAGCGGAAGAACTAACCCGGTTGCCCGGTGTCGGCGAAGTCATCGCCGCGAGGATCATCGCCTATCGGGAGCGTCACGGGCGATTTCATCGCCCAGAAGAAATAATCATCGTCGAAGGCTTCAGCGAGAAGAAATACCGCGCGATAACAGGAAGCATCTGCGTTGAGTGACGCATCATATTGTCCTTTGCAAACTCCTGGTGTAGATTAACAGTCACGCTGGTTCCTTCCGAATGAACAATCAGTTTCCGATACTAGTTGAAGTCCGGCGCGGTTCAATCGTCGAATCACGACATCGCGGCGCGATAGTCGTAACAGAACCGGACGGGCGCATCATCAAGCAGCTCGGCGACCCTTCGTTGATTAGCTCAACCCGCTCGACGATCAAGCCGATTCAAGCGATTCCTTTCATCACCAGCGGAGCGGCGGACCACTTCAGCGTCGATGAGCGTGAGCTTGCAGTTGTGTGCGCTTCACACGAAGGCGAACCGATACACACTGAAACAGTCGCCGGGATGCTCGCTCGAGCAGGCCTGGAAGAAAGCTCTCTGCGTTGCGGCGCTCACGCTCCGTACAGCGGTGAGACGGCCAGGAATCTCGAGAAGAACGGCCAGCCTTTCACTCAGCTTCACAACAACTGCTCGGGTAAGCACACCGGCATGCTGATGACCGCGGTGCTCCGTGGTTTGGAGCTCGAGGATTACGTTTCCCCGGAGCATCCGATTCAAGCCGAGATTCTACGGATCTTCAAACAATTCGCCAGGCTCGACGGCGACCTGCCGGCAGCGGTCGATGGATGCAGCGCCCCGACGTTCGCCGTTCCTCTAAGCTCGCTTGCCGTGGCGTTCGCGAGTCTGGTGAACCCGGCGAAGCAAGAACTACAGATCGAGAATGCCGCGCGCCGCATCGTCGCCGCGATGATCAAGCACCCGGAATTGATCGGGGGAACCAAAGGAAGATTTGATACCGAGTTGTTACGCGCTTCGCACGCGAAGCTTCTGTGCAAGATCGGCGCGGAAGCCGTTTATGCCGTCGGTGTTCTGCCGTGCGAGCAGTATCCCGAAGGCCTCGGCATCGCAATCAAAATGGAAGACGGCTCATACCGCGGGCTCGGCCCCACGGTCATTGAAACGCTCGCTCAACTCGGTGTACTGAATGAAACCGAAACCGAGCAATTGCAACCCTTTCATCGCCCCGACATCAAGAATCACAGAGGCTCGAGCGTCGGCGAAGTGCGCGCGGTGTTCCAGATATGAATGACAGCATTCGATCTCTTTTTCCTGTTACTGAAAAGTACATCTACACGAACCACGCCGCGGTGGCGCCGCTCTCAACACGCGTGCGCGACGCGATGATCGGGCTCATCGAAGACCAGACTCGCCACGGCTCAGTCAACTACTACGACTGGCTCGCGACTTATGAACACAGCCGCGAATCCGCCGCGAGACTCGTGAACTGCCGGCCTCACGAGATCGCTTTCACGCAAAACACTTCGGCTGGAATTTCCGCAATTGCAAATGGAATCGACTGGCGCGACACAGACAACGTCGTCGGCTGTAACGTCGAGTTCCCCTCGAATGTTTATCCATGGATGCGACTCGCCGATGAGCGCGGGATTCAAATCAAACTAGCGGAAGAACGAGACGGCCGTATCGACACAGATGAATTGTTGTCGTTGATCGACGATCGCACCCGGGTCGTCACGATCAGTTGGGTCCAGTTCGCAAGCGGGTTTCGCTCGGACCTGCGCCGCATCGGCAAGTTCTGCCGCGAGCGCGGTGTGATCTTCGTCGTCGATGTGATTCAGGGACTCGGCGGGCTAAGGCTCGATGTCGAACGAGACTGCGTCGATGCGTTCGCCGCCGACGCTCACAAATACCTGTTGGGACCTGAAGGCGTCGCGCTTCTTTACATTTCGGATCGGGTGATAGATCGAATAAGACCGACTGTCGTCGGATGGACTTCGGTGAAGAACTACGAAAGGCATCTTGACTACGATTTGAATTATCGCGAAGGCGCATTGCGATTCGAATGCGGCACGCTCAACACGGCTGGGGTGTATGGGCTTGGCGCTGCAATTGATTTGTTTTTGGAAGCCGGCCCGGAACGAATCGAAGAATATGTCATAGGTTTAAGCGACTATCTCGCGGACCGACTTTCAGCGAAAGGCTACCGTGTCGTCAGCTCGCGTCGTCCCGGCGAATCATCAGCGATCGTCACCTGCGTGCACGAGCATCATTCGCCAAAAGCGCTCTACAAGACGCTGCTTGAGCGAAACATCATCACCGCGCATCGGGCGAACCGATTGAGAATCTCGCCGCACTTTTACAACACTCGCGGCGAAGTGGACACGCTGATCGGCGCATTGCCGGATTAGGCGATTTAGCCAAGTTGAATTCCCACTCCGGCGAGAATATATTCTCTGAGCGCGTTTAATTGAAAGACGCCGAGCAATACCGTTCGATTCAGAAAGAGAGGTAGAACAATGGCAATTCGATTAGGAGACACAGCCCCGGACTTTACGGCTGAAACAACCGAAGGCCCGATCCATTTCCACGAATGGATGGGCGACAAGTGGGCCGTCCTGTTTTCGCATCCAAAGGATTTCACGCCCGTCTGCACCACCGAGTTGGGAGAGGCCGCGCGGCTCAAACCAGAGTTCGAGAAACGAAACTGTAAGATCATCGGCCTAAGCGTAGACGCGGCTGACTCGCACAAGAAATGGGCCGAGGATATCGAAGAGACCCAGGGCCACAAGCTGAACTTTCCGGTGATCGCCGACGGCGACCGCAAGGTTTCGGATCTCTACGATATGATTCACCCGAACGCGAGCGACACGTTTACGGTGCGCTCGGTCTACGTGATCGGGCCGGATAAAAAAGTGAAGCTGATGATCACTTATCCGGCTAGCACCGGGCGGAATTTCGATGAGCTTCTGCGAGTCATCGATTCGCTTCAATTGACGGCCAGGTATAGCGTGGCGACTCCGGTGAATTGGAAACACGGAGATGATGTGATCATTGTTCCGTCGCTTTCCGACGAAGACGCCAAGCAGAAATTCCCGGGCGGCTGGAAGACGTTGAAGCCTTATCTACGCGTCACCGCACAACCGGGTAAAGAGAAGGGCGCGAGCGGCGATTAGCCAAGTTCGTTTGCGAAACTATTAGGGGCGTCCCTGTGTGGACGCCCCTTCTGTTTTTCAGTAGTTATTGCGGCCAAGCCGCCCCGTTTAATCAGTCGCCGTTATCGGTAACTTCCTTCAACTTGCGCTTGCCAAATTGCTGGCGAATTCCCTGAGTGTACAGCTTCACGAATTCGAATATCGACAACGTCTGAGGCGCGCCTTCGTAATAAAAAGTGCACGCGTTTCCGACCTCGCGCTGCAGCAATCTCAAATCCATTGGGTCGAGTGGGAATTTCAAACACGCTTGCGGAGCATGCGGCGTGGTATAAATCGAGCACCTTGTTTCATACGGCCCGTCATCCACGAAAAAGGGACATTGAAATTGAATCTTGCAGCAGAGACCGCAGCGATTACATTCTCCGCGCTGATAAGCCTTGTACCGGTAGAGTATGTTATCGGGCAGAACATTCGCCAGCAGGGTGCGTCTCAAGGCGCCCCACGTGTGAATCGAAAACGGCGCGTGCGCGACCTTCTTGGTCACGGCAAGAAACATCTGCCGGTACATCCAGCGTCGTGAGGGCACTTCGGGGGGAAGATCGGCTGCTTCTATCGGATTGTTGATTATGTTAGTGAATACGTGAAGAACTCTGCCCGGCTGCTTGTCCTGGGTCATCAATCACTCCCTTAGTTTGAGAAACGACGGAGGCGCTCAAGTTCAATTGCAAACCTGGTCGTTTTCGGGTGTTAGTCCAACAAGCCAAGCTGCCAGCGTCTTTAACAGCGACGGTCATGGTACCACAAAGCGGCGAGAGGGCAACAGCAATAGGCACTAGCAGATCATTTGCCATTTGCCATTTGTCATTAGTCATTCGTCATTTGTCATTAGTCATCTGAGATGGCCAGTGACAAATGACCAATGACCAATGACCAAATTGGTCTTTGCCCTGAGCTTCCCACCGATCTATACTCACGTAACTTCCTGGGCAACCTGATCGCAGGTGACCGATCCATGCGTGCCGTGAGATTCTGCTCCCAATGTGGAGAGCAACTGCGTTCAAACAGAACCCCGCTTCTACCGCTCCGCGCGTTCTGCCGAAACTGCACACCAAGGTTCAGAACTGCTCGGCTGATGTTGGTAGCGGCGGCCGCCGGTTGCACGGTCATTGGATTCGCGATCGGGCAATACACATTAACCCGCCAGCCTTTTCTCTACATCGGCACTCCGGTTGAATCTAGCCCAATGAAGTCTTCGCCAGATCACAACTCAGATCACACACCTCGTGCAAAAGACTTGGATACACAACGCGAACAATTGATCATCTCATCGAACGCATCGGAAGGAATCTGCGGCGCGCGCACGAAATCAGGCAAGCCGTGCCAGCGCAAGGTCAAGGGCGGTGGTTTTTGCTGGCAACATCGCGACAAGGTTCCGAGTGTGCGGTAAAAACATCGACAGTAACATCCATCTCGTACCCTTAAAGATTCGCGACTCGCTCATATAACTGCTGAGTGATCGCAGCGGAATCGTCACCCAACAATACAACGGGTTGACCTAATATCACCCTGACGTCGCCCGGACCCGCGAATCTCTTGCGTTCCCTTTTCAACCGAAACAATCCTTCGATTCGGAGAGGCACCACCGGCACATTCAGGTTCTTTGCCAGCAAACCAATGCCTTCCATGAACGGTTTCATCTCGCCATCCTGAGTGCGAGCGCCTTCGGGGAATACCAGCACGCTGTAGCCGCGATCCATGCTCTCACCGGCGAAATCGAAACTTCTGCGGAAGCCGCTCTTTTGAGGCAGCGGAAACACGTTGAACAATCCAACCACCAATAGATATTTGCTGAGCCCTATGAACCGATTGAACCAGCTTGTTCTGGAGTGAGGATGACGCCAGCCGCGGAGCACCTCTCCTTCCATTGCAATTGCCAGCTTGCGCTGAAATCGCGCCGGCACCGCCAGCAAAATCAACGCCGCGTCCACCATCGCAATGTGATTCGAGATGAACAGTACCGGCCCGTCGACACCGTGCAACCGTTCTTTGCCGATCACCGTCGCGCGACTCATCCATCGCGTCAGCGGACGAATTACCAAGTAAGACATTACAAGCCGAATCCACGTCGCGGGAAAACGCTGCGGCCACTTCGGATATTCATACGGTACAGCGGATTCGCGTGGTCCTTCGCGAATCATCTTCTCGATCTCGCCCACGGTCGTCGACGCCGTAAACTCCGCTTCGTCGATATCCAACTGATAGTGATCTTCGAGTGCGCTCAGCAACTCGATGCGGCCGAGCGAGTCGAGCTTTAGATCCATCTCCAGGTTCGCCGCCGGGTCGACCTCAGCCAACGCTTCTCCGCTAACGCGCGCGATCGCGCTCAGAATGAAGGATGACGGCGCGCGCTCGGAGGCGCGGTGTAGTGATCTCTGATCTGTGACCTCTGGCCTTTGTCTTACCTTCTCCAGCACCAGCGGCTTGCGGATCTTCTGAGTTGGGGTTCGCGGAAAATCTTGTTCGGGCCAAATAGCCCACCGCCGGATTTGCTGGTACTGATTGAGTGACTCGTTTGCTTTCTTGACCACGAGCGCGGCATCAGTGTGTTCGTCCTTGAGCAACAGCACCGCGAGCGGCTCGGGGCCTTGCGGGGTGTCGATGCCAATCACCGCGCTGTCCCGGATTTCTGGTTGCGCGTTGAGCGCGGCTTCAAGATCATCGGGATAGATGTTCAACCCGGCTGCGGTGACGATCACATCTTTCCTGCGGCTCTTGAAGAAAAGATTTCCACTTTCATCAATCTCCGCAACGTCGCCGGTTCGCAGCCAACCTTCCTCGGTGGTCAACGATTGAGGCCCGGCGTTCCAATAGCCGGGCGAAATGTTCTCGCCTCGCACCAGAATCTCGCCGCCCTCGCCGAGTTTCACTTGCTGCCCGGGCATGACTTTGCCGATGGACCTGCGACTCAGATTGAACGGATGATTGACGGTAATCAACGAAGCGGTCTCGGTCATCCCGTAACCCTGCACGACCGCGTAGCCCAATCGTCGCCAGAACGCTTCGGTTTCGGATGGCAGCGACGCGCCGCCCGAAACGAAGGCCCAAAACTTCCATCCAAACTGGCGATGCACTCGACGAAAAGTCCACCAGCGTCTGAGGAAATGCTGGCTTTCAGCCGAGGCGAGTTTCCGGTCGAGCACATCGCTCTCGCCGCGCGCTTCAAAGTCGCGTTCAATCTTGTTGCGAAGTGTGTCGAGCACTCGCGGCACGCCCACGATGAGCGATATCCGATGCTTCCTGACTGTATCAATGATCTCCGACGGATTCAGAGAGTCTTGAAAGAATATTTCGCCTTCCATCAATTGCGGAACGAATATTCCCATGAACTGACCGAACACATGACTCAGCGGGACCAGGTTTAGAAATCTCAGAGGGTGAACGAGACGCTCGTACCTGAGATATTTCTGAATCTCAGATTCGAGCGGGTTGATGTTTGCAAGAATGTTCTTGTGAGTAAGGCACACGCCTTTGGGCTCGGCCGTTGTGCCCGAAGTGAAAATGATTTCCGCGATGTCCTCTACAGAAATCTCTTCTGTCGCGACGGGCCCCGTCGATCGGCTCGCGAGAATGTCCGAAAGCTCATCAAGCGACAATCGCGGTATGTTCAACGCCGAATCGCGCAACCTGTCACCGCTGAAAAGAATGAGCTTCGCTTCGACTTGCTGCTGCACGCGCGCGGCGAAATCAGGCGAGCTTTCATAATCGAGCGGGACAACAATCACACCGCGGAGCAAGCATCCGAAGAAAGCGGCCACCCATTCGGGACTGTTCCCGGCCCAAAACAGCACTCGGTCTCCTTTTGAAATACCGCGTGCGAAGAGTTGACCTGAGAATCCGAAGGCCACATCGCGCAGCCGCGCGTAAGTCCATCGCTCAACTCGAAGGCCGCGCCGATGCAAGAGAGCGGCTTGCGACCCGTTCGATTCGCAGTCATCGAGAAAGCTCAACAGGTTTTTTCGCATAAGACGCGCGACAGTCGACGAATCACTCTTATCATAGGCGGCGACCAACTCGCCTGCCAGCGGCGCGGCCCGGGCCGTCGGCATGATGCCGATCCGTGACTAATTTTCGAATGCGTTTGTCGCGGCTCGATGTGTCAAGTATGATGCAACGTCACGCGCATCAAGGCCGTCGACGCTCGCCACGATGATCTCCAGAATTCTGGTTTTTGGCCTTATTTCACAATCGCCCTCCTCTCAATGAAGAAGTCCGCGTTCAATGTATTTCAAATCGCGTCGTTCTTTGCGGGCGTCGCGCTGTTTGTCTATCTGATAAAGCAGACCGGACTGACGGCGCTCACGCAGTATGTCGCGATGATGGGCTGGGGCGCGCTTTTGATTCTCGGGCTCTCAGGGGTTCGCAACTGCGCGCGGGCGGGGTCGTGGTACTTCTCGATCGAGCCGGGCCAGCGCGGCGTGAGTTTCTGGCCGCTGCTGAACGTTATGCTCGCCGGCGAAGCGATCAAGTATCTGACAGCAACCGGGCCGCTGGTTTCCGAGCCCGCAAAAGCGGCGATGGTCAGAAAGTACGTACCGCTGCTCGAAGGCTTCTCGTCGGTGGTGGTTGAGAATCTGATCTACTATTTGACCGTCTTCATTTTTATGTTCGCAAGCCTTCCGGCGCTTGCCTGGCTCGCGGAAGTGCCCGGCGACTTGAAACTCGCCGGTTACGTTCTGATGAGCGCGATAGCTTTCTCGATATTCATAACCTGGGTGGCAATTCGCTGGAGATGGTACGTGCTCGCGCGCGCGTTGGAGCAAGTCGCACGGCTCACCGCACGGCGCCGCGGCGAAATTCCGACGCAACCTCGCCGCATTGCTTCGATGGCCACAGATGCGCCGCGTCGAAGACAACCTGTACACTTTCTATGAACGCCGGCGCGGCGCTTTTTATCTGATCTTCTCGCTAAACATGGCCTCGCACTTCATCAACGTTGTCGAGGTATGCCTCATACTCACATTGATGAAGCTGCCCGCGACGATGTTAAATGGATTCGTGATCGAAGCGGTAACCAAAGTGATAAACCTCATCTTTTTCTTCGTGCCCACTCGAGCAGGCGTGTATGAGAGCGGAAACGCGCTGTTGCTTCAAGCCCTCGGAATGAGTGCCGCGGCAGGCATTGCGCTTGCTATAATCCGAAAGCTTCGAGCGTTTGTCTGGGTTGCCTACGGGCTCGGAGTGATCGGCGTGTTGATGCTTAATAAGAAAGGCGCAATCGAAAATTGAGAATTGAAATCTTGAGAATTTGAGTTGCGAAACAGAGCGAGACGCTCTTTAAGGTCCGGCCAAATTCGCAATTCACAATTTCAAGTTTTCAATTCTCGGTTTTCAATTCCAGTTTCATGGACAACCTCGTCATATCCAACATCCTTTATCGCAAGACCCGCACGGTGACTACGATGGCGGGCGTGGCGCTCGGCGTGGTCCTTGTGGTGCTGACGGTCGGGATTGCGCATGGGTTCCTTCGCGATCAAGGCCGCCGAAACGCCGCGGTCACGGCCGAGATCATTGTTGGCGGTCCGGGAACCACTTTCGGCTTGAGCCTGAACCCAACGCTTTCGCTGTCGCTCGATCTTGCGGAGCAACTCCGGTCGATCGACGGAGTTCGCGACGTAGTGCCCGTCGGTCAGTATTTGCACGGCCGAGTGATAGACGGAATCGATTACGCTTCGTTCACGCGCGTATCTGACCTTCGCGTGGTTGAGGGACGGGCGGCCGAGTCGGGAGATGAAGCAATCATCGATCGAATTCAACAAAAGCAACGAAAGTCGAAAGTAGGCGATACGATCGAAGTGTTCGATCGGCCGTTCCGGATCGTCGGCATCTACGAACCCGAATCGCTCGGACGCATTAAAGTTCCACTTGCTACGATGCAGCAGTATCTGAACCGCCAACTCTGCTCGATGATGCTGGTGAAGATTGCCGATCCATCGCGGCAGGAAGAAGTCGCGGCGCAAATCAAACAACGGTACAAGGACAACAGCGTCGTCCTGACGCGCGATTTGCCGATCCTGATCGCCCGGGGCACGCCGGCGCTCCAGACTTTTTTGAATGTAGTGATCGCGCTTTCGATCATTGTAAGCTCGCTCGTCATTCTGCTGACGATGTATACGACGGTGACCGAGCGGACGCGGCAGATCGGGGTACTTAAGAGCCTGGGCGCGTCGAAGTTTTGGATCGCAAGCGAAATCGAAAAGGAAGCAGTGTTGATAAGCGCATTGGGAGTCGTGGTCGGATCGGTGCTTGCGGTCGCGGGCAAGTATCTGATCACAAGACTCACGCCGATAAGCGTGGAGCTTGAAGCGGCGTGGCTGTTGTATGCTCTTGCGCTCGGATTGCTGGCTGGGGCGCTTGGCGCGTTGTACCCGGCGCTACGCGCGGCGAATCAAGACGCGGTGACCGCGCTCGCTTACGAATAGGCATCAGCAAACGGAGGCCAGGTGTTCTGTCCAGGCTGCGGCTCGAAAAATCAAGACGAAGTGAGGTTTTGCACTCGTTGCGGCACGAACCTTGGCGTCATCTCGGATGCGCTGAAAGGCAGAACTACCGCCGCGCTCGAGACGGACGAGCGTACCGTGAATCTTCTAAAGGACTATTACCGCAGCCGGCGAATGATGATAATCGGGGCCGCCGTTTCAGCAGTCGCCTTGTTCAAGCTGGCCGGCCCGTTCTTGTTGGGCTTCCCCGAAAAAATGATTCCGATTGTTATCCTGTCACTCTTGTTTTTGTTTCTGAGTCTCTTCGCTTTCATCTGGGGAGTGATCAAATGGAACAACTCCGCGAGCGAGCTCAAGGCTCTCGAGTTTTTTCCGTCGAAGGGAAAGCCACTCGCGGCGGCAGAGCAATCACGGCTTGCGGGCGAACAGGCGCGCGTGGTCAAGTCCGCTTACGCGACTGATCCGATCCCGTCGGCCACCAGCGTCACAGAACAAACCACACATCTGCTCGACGAGGATGAGCAAACGCCGCGGAGTCGGCCCCGCTTTGGCAAGAGTCATTGATCGGGTGCCCATATAAGAAATCAAACAAAGAATGCCAAAACGCACCGACATTCAGAAAATCCTTATCGTAGGCTCGGGACCGATCGTCATCGGACAGGCTTGCGAATTCGATTACTCGGGCACACAAGCATGCAAAGCGCTTCGCGGCGAAGGCTACGAGGTGGTACTGGTCAACTCGAATCCCGCGACGATCATGACCGATCCCGAAACCGCCGATCGCACCTACGTTGAGCCGCTCACTCCCGAAGCCGTTCGCGCCGTCATCGAACGCGAACGCCCCGACGCGCTGCTGCCAACCGTAGGCGGACAGACCGCGCTGAACATCGCGGTTACGCTCGCCGAAGACGGCACGCTCGAACGCTTCGGCGTTGAGTTGATTGGCGCCAAGCTCGATGCGATCAAAGTCGCCGAAGATCGCTTGCTGTTCAAGCAGGCGATGGAAGAGATCGGCATCGAAACGCCGCTCTCGGGCTACGTCAAATCGATGGATGAAGCCCGCGAGCTTGCCAGGACCATCGGCTATCCCGCGATCATTCGGCCTTCATTTACGCTTGGCGGCACGGGAGGCGGAATCGCCTTCAACGCCGAAGAATATGAAGAGATCGTGACTCGCGCGATCACCGCATCACCCGTTCACGAGACATTGATCGAGCAGTCGATCATCGGCTGGAAAGAGTACGAGCTCGAAGTGATGCGCGACCTTGCCGACAACGTCGTCATCATCTGTTCGATTGAAAACTTCGACGCGATGGGGATTCACACCGGCGACTCGATTACTGTCGCTCCCGCACAAACGCTGACCGATCGCGAATATCAGGTGATGCGCGACGCGGCCATTCGTATCATCCGAAAGGTCGGAGTAGAAACCGGCGGGTCGAATATTCAATTCGCCCTCAATCCTCACGACGGCCGCTTGATGATCATCGAGATGAACCCTCGCGTGTCGCGTTCGTCGGCTCTCGCGTCAAAAGCGACGGGCTTCCCTATTGCAAAGATCGCAGCACGTCTAGCCGTTGGTTACACGCTCGACGAGATACCGAATGACATCACTCGCAAGACTCCCGCCAGTTTCGAACCGACGATCGATTATTGCGTGGTAAAAATTCCGAAGTGGGCCTTCGAGAAGTTTCCATCGAGCGACCCGACGCTCGGCACCCAGATGAAATCAGTCGGCGAAGCGATGGCGATCGGCCGCACATTCAAGGAAGCTTTCCAAAAAGGAATGCGCTCGCTCGAAGTGCGGAGCGCGTTTCGCGTGCCTCCGGACCTCGACGACACGGAGTTGCGTCGCCGGCTGGTCGTGCCGTCCGCTGAACGTGTTTATTTTGTGATGCACGCGTTTACGATCGGCTATTCGATGGAAGAGGTTCACGATCTAACGAAGATCGACCCGTGGTTTCTGGATAACCTTTCAGAGATCATCGAACGCGAACGCCAGCTTCGACGCGAGGGCCTCGAGACGATCTCGCGCGATGAGTTGCGCGAAGCCAAGCGCATGGGTTTCTCGGATCAGCGGTTGGCGACGCTGCTCGCGACGACCGAGGATCAAGTCCGGCGATTGCGCATCGAGATGGGAATCCGGCCCGTCTTCAAACGGGTGGACACCTGCGGCGCTGAGTTTGAATCCTTCACGCCGTATCTCTACTCAACCTATGAAGACGAAGACGAAGCCAGCCCAACCACGAACAGGAAGGTGATGATTCTCGGCTCGGGTCCGAATCGCATCGGCCAGGGAATCGAATTCGACTACTGCTGCTGTCACGCGGCGTTCGCGCTCAAAGAAGCGGGCTACGAATCCATAATGGTGAACTGCAACCCCGAAACTGTCTCGACCGACTACGACACGTCCGATCGTTTGTACTTTGAGCCGATCACCTTCGAAGATGTGATGGAAATCGTCGAACGCGAACGGCCTACCGGCGTGATCGTGCAGTTCGGCGGGCAGACTCCGTTGAATCTGGCGATGAGACTCTTCAAAGCGGGCGTGCCGATCATCGGGACTTCGCCCGAAGCGATCGACCTCGCCGAAGACCGAAAGCGATTCGGCAAACTGCTTGTCGATCTGAATATTCCTCAACCGCCGAACGGCTTCGCGACTTCGCTTGAAGAAGCGCGCGAAGAAGCAACTCGCATTGGCTATCCGATTCTAGTCCGGCCGAGCTACGTGCTTGGGGGCCGCGCGATGCAGATCGTTTACGACGAAGCGAGCCTCGACAACTACATGACCTTCGCGGTCGAAGCTTCGCCCGAGCATCCGGTGTTGATCGATTCCTTCCTCGAAGACGCAGTTGAGATCGACGTCGATGCCCTGGCCGACGGCGAACGCGTCGTGATCGCGGGGATTCAACAACACATCGAAGAAGCCGGAATTCATTCGGGCGATTCGTCGTGCGTATTGCCTCCCTGGGGAATCGGCGAAGCTCATCTCGACGCAATGCGCCGCTACACCCGAGAGCTTGCGCGAGCGCTCGACGTCGTCGGGTTGATGAATATTCAATTCGCGATCTGGCGAGACGCAGTATATGTGCTCGAAGTAAATCCTCGTGCTTCACGGACCGTCCCGTTTGTGTCAAAAGCTACCGGAGTTCCGCTGGCAAAGATCGCCGCGCGCTTGATGATCGGCCAAAAGTTATCGCAGTTCAATCTTCCTGATGAGCTGACCGTCGATCGCTTCTACGTCAAGACGCCCGTGTTCCCCTTCGTGAAGTTTCCGGGCGTCGATCCGATTCTCGGGCCTGAGATGCGCTCGACGGGCGAAGTGATGGGAGTAGCCGAAGGCTTCGGCAGCGCGTATTTAAAGGCTCAGCAGGGGGCGGGAACGAGGCTGCCGCGCGAAGGCCGAGTGTTCATCAGCGTGAACGAACAAGATAAACGCGTTGTGATGGACCTTGCGCGTGAGCTTCACCAGATGGGCTTCAAGATCGTCGCGACTCGCGGCACGCAGAAGAGACTCGAAGCCGAAGGTCTGCCTTGCGGATTCGTCTACAAGGTAAACGAAGGCCGCCCGCACATCGCCGACCTTGTAAAGAGCAAAGAGGTTCACCTGATCATCAACACCCCTCTGGGCCGGACATCGTTTTATGATGAGCGGTCGATTCGCCGCGCTGCGATTCAGTATTCGGTGCCTTGCGTGACGACGATGACCGGGGCGGTCGCGACAGTCGCCGCGATTCGCGCGCTGCGTGAAGAAGAGCTTCAAGTACGAAGTCTTCAGGATTATCACGCTCAAGCAGCGAGCACATAAACTTTGCCCGCACTCAAACTGCTACAAGCCGGGCTGAACCCAGCAACAGCTCACTTCGCGACGGCATCGGGTCAATCTCAGGGAGTTATCCCGGGCTCGCTCACCTCTAACCCGCGATCAAAATCAGAGTCACGCTTTCACCGTCGCTTTTCTCTCGAGCTTCTGCCATCCCACCGCGATCCCTTTCAGCGAAGCCAGCGTCGATTTGATCGCCACGTAGTACATCAACTGCCGATAGAAGAACCGTTGCCAGAACAACCAGACAAGCAGCCGTTTGTTTTCTTTTGGTTCGAGCAGAAACGCAATTACCGCCGCCGCCAGTTCGAGCGCAACGAAGATCGAGTAATAAAACAGCGCGCGCCACAGTGAGTCGGGTGAGAACTCGCGCGGATGCTGCACCTTGTTTACCGCCGACGTGACGAGCGTAAACAGCATCAACAGGTCCATCACCGGCGAGATCAGCGGGAACAGCACCTGAAAGATGAAAATGTTCGGCAGCGCTACGAAGCCGAGCGATCCGTAGCGCGGACGAAACAAGGCGTCTGAATGCTTCCATGCTGCTTGTAGCGTTCCGTACATCCAGCGGTATCGTTGCCGGATGAATCCGCGAATCGTGTCCGGCGCTTCGGTCAGGCCGGCAGCTTCGTCTTCGTACGCGATCGAGTAGCCGAGTTTGCGAATCGCCATCGTAAGATCGGCGTCTTCGGCAAGCGTGACGTCTGTGAAGCCACCCGCGCGTTCAACCAGCTCACGCCGCCACGCGCCAACCGCCCCCGGCACTACAGTCACGCAGTTGAGTAGATTAAAAGCCCGGCGATCGAGGTTCTGACTGGTGATGTATTCAAGCGCCTGCCAGCGAGTCAACAGATTAATCCTGTTTCCGACCTTTGCGTTGCCGGCGACCGCTCCCACATTAGGGTCGGCGAAGTGGCGAACGAGTTTGCTGATCGTATCGCGAGCGAAGATCGTATCGGCGTCAAGCGCAATGACGATTTCCGCGGATGTGCTGGCGACTCCGTGATTCAACGCGCCGGGCTTTCCCGAATTTGGCTGCGTGAACAATCGCACCCTCGGTTCATCGGCGAAGCTTTCATGAACTCGCTCGAAGGTCCGGTCAGATGAGCCGTCATCCACCACCACGATTTCGAAGTTCGGCGGATGATCCGAAGCCAGGAGCGATGTGATCGTCTGTACGACGACCTTTTCTTCGTTGAAAGCCGGGACAATTACCGCCACGGTCGGCGAATAATTTGGGTCGTAGACGGCGTGCCGTTCGCGCCAGTGTTCGATCACCGCCAGCGCCCCGATAAAGATCAGGCGAGCGATGCCCAGCGCGATCCCAGTGAGAAACAAGAAATGAATCGCGCTGACGCCGAAGTTTATGGCAGCAAAGGCCGCGCGCCCCGCCCACGTCTGCCACCACATATTACCCGGAACCAGCGGCATCATTTCGTCGCGGGACTTTCCCATCAACGCACTAACGGTCACCAGTTCAAATCCGCGCTGCCGCAATGCGGCGATCAACAACGGCAGCGCTGCGACCGTCTGCGATCGCTGGCCTCCTGAATCGTGCAGCAGGACAACGCTGCCCGCGCCAGATTCGGCCTTCGCCAAGGTCTCTTTCACAATCACGTCAACGCCCGGCTGTTGCCAGTCTTTGGGATCGATCAACATCCCGACGGTGACGTAGCCAAGATCGTTCACCAGCTCGAGCGGGCGCACCTCATCGGGCGTCACCGGTTCCGAGTCCTCGGCGAACGGCGGCCGGAACAACAGAGTATCGCGGCCCAACACGCTCTCGAAAAGAAACTGGGTCGCGCGAAGCTCCAATCTGAACTGCGTGTCGGTGATGTTGGCGATGTTTGGGTGACTGAACGTGTGATTGCCGATTTCGTGACCCTCGGCCAACTCGCGCTTCAGCAGATTCGGATGAAGCTCTCCGCTCAATCCGACAACGAAGAATGTCGCGGGCGCGTTCGCCTTCTTCAACTCGTCGAGGATCGCAGGGGTGTATTCGGGATCGGGCCCGTCGTCGAATGTAAGCGCGATCTTGCGAGGCGATGCCCCGTATCGCGTGATGACCCACGGGGACGGAAACTCGGTCACGGTCTCTGCTGTAATCAAGCCGCGAGCGGCATCGAAGGTTATGTCTCGAGCGCCGTCCTTTGGCTTTGCGGTCACGCGCAGGATCTCGCCGCCTTTTTCTCCGCTGTCTTCATAGTCGAGCCCGTAGCCGTAGATCATTCGCTTGAGTTCGAGGGCGGCCGCTTCATCAAGCGGAAGATCCGCGCCAAAAAAACTCCAAAGCGACGGGTCTTCGCTGCCGAGTCTCCACAAAGCGACGCCCCTCGCGCCAAATGAGCGCGTGATCGCGACCTGATCAAACGCCGACACCGCGTCGAGCATCCAGACCTGATGACGTTTTTCCTTGCCGTCTTCTTCCTCTATCCATTCGAACTTCGGGTTCAGAGAAACGGGGTCGAGTTGAATCTGAATCCTGGAAGTTTCATCCGACGACTCGAGAGCGGTGAGCACCGCTTCTTCGAAGGTCTTGACGTCAGGCTCGGCTCCCTCTTTCCAGTCGTAGGCGTAGTTTCCAATCGCAACGATTGTCTTCGAGGCGGGCACATCGACCTGGCGCAGCCGCAGCATGTTCTCGAACCAATCGACGCCGGCTACGGGGCCGGGTTCGCTTCCGGCGTAATGCTGGTCATACGCCATCAGAACGACGTAGTCCACGTCCGCCGAAAGCTTCGGGTAATCGAACGAATCGTTGTTCACCGGCAGGTTGATTGAGATTTCGCGCCCGGCGTTATGAAGCGCGATTGAGGCTTCGCGAGTGAACTCGATCAGCGCCGATTGACTTGGATCAGTCACGTTTTCGAAGTCGAGACTTATGCCGGCAAGATCGTGCTCATTCGCATAGTCAATCAGTTGTGATATGCATCTCGTCCGCGCCGCGGGACTGGCGAGCATCTGAGCGACTTTGTCGCTTTCCCATTGCCTGCCGTCAAAATTATTGATCAACGCCATGATCTTGAGTTCAGGTCGCGTAGTCTTCGCAAGGTCTTTTACGGCGTCCACGCCCAGAGCGTTATCAGAGCTTTCTTCGCGAATCGCGCCCTCGGCATTCTCGAGGTGCAGGAACTCGCAGATGAGAAGATCGAGGTTTCGGATGTTTTCTCTCAGCGAGCTCATGCTCGTCTCGTCCCAACTCACGTAGAAGCCAACATCGAGCAGATCATTTGTCGAACCGTGGGGAGTTCGCACGGTTCGCCGCGACGCTGCTCGTTTGCTGCGCTCTAGTTCAAGGCGTTCCTTGGCCAGGCGAAGCTTCAGTTGGGCGGGAGTTTCGAGGGGCTCAGCGGTTGGCGGGTGAGCGCCCTTTGGCAATATGCTCGACTGTGGAAGATTCAGTCGCGGCAAGATGGGATTGACAAGCACGCTGACGATCAGAATCCCGAACAACGACGATAGCACGGCGCCGCTCAGAAAGACTCCGCGACGCAAGCGCGGCCAGCGCTTTCGATCGGGATCAAAGAAAACCGGCACTTCACGATACTTGCTCATTTGATTGCAGGGCCCCGCATCGGCGTGAGCTTGAAGCGAAATCGATGTTCGGAAGCGGGAGCCAAATCAGAATACTCGCTAGAGATGTTTATGATACACGAGCCGGCGTGTCGAGACATCGATTCCTGGCGGTTGTCACGCACGCCAGTAATCGGGGCGTTCGTAACGCCGAACCTGATTCGCCCTCGTCTCGGGATAAACCGTCTGCCAGGCCAACAGGTTGTCAGTGTTCTTTGCGTCATTGTTCCACTATTCCTTGCCCGGCGTCACCTCACTAGAGTTGCGAAGTCTCAACACAGTCGTGAACCTGTCCTCATAAACCTTCTCAAAGTCGCCGGTGTCCTCCACTACTTGAAGAAAATCAGGATGCTCGTTGTCAGTGAACACGTACCGGGCGCCAAAGCGATCCCGGATCAATGGAGCGGGATTCTCTTCATCGCCAAGCGTGATGTCTTTATAGATTTTCCATAACCCGGGATCGCGATCGTACAAATAGGTCGGATCCAGTCCCGCGATGTACGTGTTCCCCGGGTTGTAAAAGAACAGCATCGGGAAATCATCCCAGTCGGTGTTGAATATCCTGGCGCCGGCGGGCGTGTTTGCCGCGATCCATTCGCAGGCTCCGCGATAAGCGAACGGATCACTCTCCTCTCTTACGTCCGCTCGCGCCCGCAAGAGGGTCCAGCCCATCCCGAGGATGAGCGACGCCGTTACAACAGCCGCCGCGATCGCGGCGATCACTCGATCTCGAGTGCGCGCCAGCCATGCAAAATCCACTCGCTCGAGCCCCGGGCTGATCGTGAACGCCGCGAACAGTATCGCCAGCGGCGGCCAGTATTCGATGAAGCGTCGATATCTGAACGTCAGCAGCAACATCATCCCCGACACGATCAGAAAGAACAGCGGTTTCAGGTCGCGCGCGCGTTCGCGATACTCAAACGCCAGCAATCCGACGACGTAAATCACAAACACCACGGCGCTCACTTCGAGCATCGACCACGTTTCGTATGGATACCACTCGATCCCGACGTCCACCGCGAACGTCGCGCCGCTCTTCATCAAAAAGTGTTCGCCGAACAACGTCAGATTTTTCGGGAAATATGGATTGAGCACCAACCCGGCTACTATCCCAATAACCGAAGCAAGCAGCCCCCACAAATCTATTCGGCGTTCGGACAGATAAACCGAGATCGAATAAGCCAACGCAAACGCGATCATCAACGGGAACAAGCTATAAGACCACACGAATACGAAAGACAGCAGCGCGAGCCAAACGTGTTTGCGTTTGAAAATCAGATACGTGCCCAGACCGAGCACGGCAAGCGATAGCGCGGGCGCGCGGGTCATCGACATGCGATACAGAAAATGCTCAGAGCTTGCGACCAACGGCGCCAGCCACAGCCATCGATATCGAATTCGATAGACGACCATCAGCGCGAACAACGAAACGATTCCGAGGCTCGAGAAAGTTACAGCCGCAAGCTTCGCCCCCGCTCGCAGATCACCGAGCGTGAACGGAATCAGCAGCACGTGAAACAGGTAGTGATGATCTACGTAATGTTGCTCATCGAGGGTCGTCAGGGGCAGAGCTGTGAACGAGGGCAGGTGAGGAAAGCTTTGCCGGACCATCGCGGCCCATCGAATGTGATAGTACCCGTCGTTGTCGAGAATGGCGGGCCCGGCGAATTCGATCCAGCCCATGACGGCGAAGATGAGGATGAATGCGGCAGTGATTTGGAGAGCGACGCGGAGAGGGGGAGACGCGGGGACGGGGAGAAGGGGCGAGTCGGCGACGGGGCGAGCGGATTCTCCAGCGGCATCGATTTCGAGTGAAGACTGATTTGGATCGGGTTCGCCCACTCTCCCTCTCGCCGCGTCGCCGTGTCACCGCGTCTCCCCGTCGCCGCGTCTCCCCCTCACCGCGTCGCCTCGTATCTCACTTAATCCGTTCAGCGATTTGATCCAGGTGCTTCGTCAGGCCATCGAGTTGCTCGATAAACTTCTTCGATTGATCGTTGTTGATCTCGCGCAACTCGCCGGTCAGCGACGATATCCGCTGGCGAATAGAATCGGCTTCGCGGCGCGCTTCGCCCTTGCTGAACGAGCGATAGAAGGCCGAGTCGATCCGCCGGTCGAGATTGTCTATGTCCGACTTGATCTCGCCGAAGATCGCGGTGAACGCGACTCGCTGGAGCCGATCGACTCGTTCTTCTCGCTCCTTGAGCCCGGCGGTGCGCTCGCCTAATTCTTCAGTGCGAGCTTCGATCTGCCGCGCGCGTCGATCGAGTTCGCGTTCGAGCGTCTCTGTGCGAGTCGCAAGCACGGAAGCCTGCTCTTCGACTTTTCCAATCTGATCGGCGGCGCGAGATGCGCGGGTTTCTACTTCAGTCAGCTTCGCTCCAAGTTGTTTCTGTAAGCCCTCGGCCGTTTGGCGCGCGGCTTCGGCCTGGCCCATCACTTCGCCCGCGCGCGCTTCCGCTACGCCGACACGCGAGCCCATTTCCGTCAGCTGTCCGGGCAAGTTCTGCTCGAGCTGGCCGGTCTGGCTTCGAAGCATGCTCAACTCGTTTCGCTGACTGGCGATGACTTTGTATTGCTCCTTGAATTTTCGGTTGCTCTGATAATCATCTTCGTCGATTTGCTGTTCAAGCTCGCCCACTCGATTCGCCAGTTGAGCCTCGCGTGAACCGCGCGCTGCTGCGATCCCAATTCGCCGCGGGCCGTTCACGTCATCGCTCGAACGATCGGGCGAGCCGCCGAAGAGCAGATTGCTTCGCATCAGCCCGACCTGCGTTCGAGGATTCGCGCGTTCGCCGGAAAGCTCCCACGCATAGATGGCTGCCCAGAAAAGGAATACGAACACAGAACTGAAAACCGCCAGCCGCAAAAAGCTGCGATGAACTCGCGATAAGGCATCCATAGTTGAGCCGTAGAACGATGGCGTGGTTATGTTGCTCCGCTCGGGAAACGAACTTCGCTCCCCGTCGCCTCCGGGACTCGCGCGCCGCAATCGTTGCGTAAAGAACGACGAGAATGATGTCGCGATATATGCCACTGAAAAGACGAGGATCAAAATCGCCAGCCACGCTAGTCCCCATTTCTTCATCGATCCGTCAATCGATCCCAAATAGGCGCGATATAATCGCTGATCGCGCTCCTTCAAATACGGCTCGACTTGCCAAACCCCGAGGTAACGTTCACCGGCTGCGCCGGTCAACTCCGAAACTTCCTGATCGATGCGGTCTTCGGATGAAATTCGATTTCGGTCATAGTAGTACTTCAACCATTCGCGAAATCCGGCGGGGTCGTGTCCGGTGTCGAGATACTCGCCGATTATTGGCAGCGCGCCCGGCCACGCCGCGTCGTTTCCGGAATCGAACCGCGACGTAATCCACCGGCCCGGGCCGTTCCTCAGGTAACGCTCGTAGTCCCGCCGGAATCTTGCGTCTTTCATCAACCAGTTCGAGGCGAGCCATTCATCGTATCCAGCCGTGTTGACCTCGCGATCTTTCATGAACTGGCTGAGCGAGGTTGTGTGACGCACGGGATTTTGAGCTTCTTTGTTTCGAACAACCAGATAGGTTGCCAACGCCGACATTAGCAGGATGAGAATCGTAGAAGTCAGCGTCACGCGCCACGCTCGAAAGTATCGCCCTCCGAATACCGCCAGCAGCGCGAGCATCGGTGTCGCGAAAAAGAAGAAAAAGATGAATACAAACAGAAACGCGGGCTGTTCGTGCGGCAACACCGGATTCCAGAGCTTCGGAACTCGCGCGAATCTGACAAAGAGCGTCGTCAACAACCAAACGGCCGCAAGCAAGAGTTGCTGTCCGATGACGAGCATCAGAAAGATCGAAATGCGAGCGCCCCAGGGCCGCGCTTGAATTCGGCGGAGCATCGAGCGATTCAGTCTATCGCTGATCTCGCGGCGCAATTGAACGATGTCGTCTTCGGTGGCTTCCAGTTGCAAGCTGTTCAACTCGCGTCGCAGGCGTGAGAGCTTCACAGTTGCGGCGAGCCTTGCGAACGGCGACAAACCCTGCTCGTTTGCGTCCAGCGCCGCGACGTATTCGCGAAGCACATCGGTGTCACGTGTTAATACTGTTTCCATAGATTTGATAAACCACGGGGAACGCAGGAAACGCGGGGAGAATTTCAGGCCCTCCCCATACCGCGAAGAATCTTGAGCGATTCATTGCCGATCGCGCCCGTGATCCCCGTGGTTATGTCTCCGGTGTGTCACGTGTTGAAATTCTGAACCACTTTCAACTCGTCACCGGTTATCGCATCAACAAAAACCGTCCACGACAGCGACGTTCCGGCGATCACTTCCCACGCAAGATGTATTTCGACCGCATCACTCTTCACGATCGGCAATATGACCAGACGCTTGACGTTCACTTCGGCAGGCGAGTTGATCTGGGTGCGCTGTTCGCGCCCGGCGATGTCGGAGTAGGCGAACGTTTTGCCGACAACTTTTTTGCCCGCGATGTCTCGTTCGATGGCCGGCTTCAACGGCACGTCCACGAGCGGCACAAAGCGGTCGTCGAGCTGCATCAGCGCTCCGCTCTTGCTGAGCACAATTACCATCTCGCCGAAGTTTCCGCCGATTGGATACGCGTAGTTCGACTGTCGAAACGTCAGCCTCTTTGTGTCACTCGATTCGTCGGCGTTGACCAGGGAGATCGTCGCGGGATCGATTCCGAGCAAATCGCGCCAACGATCAACGAAACCCTTGACCGCCTCGCGAAGCGCGAGCGACTCATCCCCGGGGTCCGGCTTGTAATTGAGAATCTGGATTGCGTCCGCGACGCCGAGCAATGAACGAGGAGTGTTGGTAATAGGATAAAAGTCGGGCGGGGTCTGCGCGATTCCATAAGCGTCAAGCATACGCCGCCACTCGCGTTCGGCTTTCGATCGCCGATCAACCGAGTCTTTGACAACCGCCGGGTAATTCTGGCGCGATGCGTTCGACGCTTGCGGGGGAATCGCGGATCCGGCGAGAAGGACGGCGGCGATGAGATAGTTGACGGTCAACAAGATCATACGAGCACTGAAGACCGCGCGCCGTGTGCTCATGTCTGGCGCGCGACGAATAGTTGAATATTCCATTATTCATAGTTTCAAATAGGCGAGCAAGGTGAGTCTTCGCGAGCTTGCAGCAAGAGTGTGTGATTAAGACGGACTTGACCTGGATGAAACCAATCCTTCTCATTAACACCACTATTTCCGTTTCGCCCCGGGCACCCGGAATCCCCTGCCTGTCTTGGTATAATCAGCCTCGCTGTTGAAGATCTCTTTTAAAGGATTTATTACGCTTTGATATTCGACCTCCTACACAAGATTCGACGCCGTCGCGACACGGAAGATCGACGCGAGTCACATGACAATCGTCCGGATAAGGAAGACGACCAGTTATTCGATCCGGAAAATCCTTTTCCGGAACCGGTAATCATTCCGTTTCGAGACGTTCTTGATCTTCACTCGATCCCGCCCGGTCAGGTTCGCGAGGTAGTCGAAGACTACGTCGCTGAGGCCCACTCGCGAGGCGTTCGATTTGTTCGGATCATTCACGGCAAGGGAATCGGGGTTCAACGTGAAACGATTCGATCGATCCTGTCGCCGAGCTCCCTGGTGATTGATTACAGCGACGCGCCACCCGATGCCGGCGGTTGGGGAGCTACGGTCGTTACGCTCAAGATCGATGACGTCTCTACGGCGGCAAGGAGCAGCGATGATTGAATCGCACTCGCGAAGCGTTGGGTACTGTCCTGAGCTGCGTTGCCGTGATTGAAACTCCAGGTACGCTCCCAAGTTCCAACCGCGTAGCGGTGTCCTGTCGATAGCTCGCGTAGGTGTGGATCACGCGGGCCGCGTAGCGGCTACCTTGTTGCGTTCATAGGCATCTGCGTCAAGAGGTAACCGCTACGCGGTCCACGAGGTCCGGCAACCGCCCAAACTATCGAGAGGACACCGCT
>Ga0070699_100000061_pt1 | contig 102321 bp, 65 predicted proteins | sample KBSK1503metaG_FD_65473 | JGI IMG/M metagenome (GOLD analysis project Ga0070699, IMG submission 65473) | Corn, switchgrass and miscanthus rhizosphere microbial communities from Kellogg Biological Station, Michigan, USA - KBS K1-50-3 metaG | ecosystem: Host-associated > Plants > Roots >... | reverse complement strand
ACCAACCTGACTGTAATCCGTGACAACCGACTTATCGCCCAGGACCGTGCCGTTTGCAATATCCACCGCGCGGCCGATGTGGCACCCTTTGCCGATGATCGAACCAACGATCGTCGAACCGGCTCCGATTCGAGTACCGCCGCGCACAACCGAATTCTCGATTCTCGCGCGTTCTTCGACATAGCAGTTGCGGCTCACGACTGAGTTGATTATTTGAGCGCCGGACTTCAGCGTGCAGCTTGGGTCGACTACAGACGGCCGAATAATCTCCGCGGTTGCGTCGAACTTTTCGCCGCGTTCGCCGAGTGGTGGATCGAGCAGCTTCACACGGCCGGCAATCACATCGAGATTTGCATCCAGATAACTCGACGCGGTGCCAATGTCGCGCCAGTAACCTCGCCAAATGTACGCGAAGAACGGCTCCTTGCGTTCGAGCAGCTCCGGAAAGACGCCGTATTCAAACATGAACGGCTCGCCTTCGGGGATATACTCCAGCACCCGCGGTTCGAGTATGTAGATGCCCGCGTTGATCGTATCGCAAGTCACTTCTTCCGGTTTGGGCTTTTCGAGGAAGCGCCGAATGCGCCCATCCTTCGTATCAGTTTCGACCAGGCCATAAGCAGTCGGATTCGCCACCGGCGTAAGCACGATCGTAGCGACCGCTTCGCGCTCGCGATGAAAACGAATCACCTCGTTAATGTCGATGTCGGTTAGCACGTCACCGTTGAACACAACTGTCGTCTCGGTGATCAAGCCAGCGGCATTGCGCACGGCCCCAGCCGTACCGAGCGGCGACGTTTCGACTGTGTAGCTGACTCGTACGTTGTAATCGGTGCCGTCACCGATCTTGTCTTCGATCTTTTGCGGCTGATATGAGAGCGAAAGGATCACGTCGCGAACATCGGCGCGTTTCAGGAGCTCAAGTTGATAAAGCAGAAACGGATGATTAGCAATAGGAACGATCGGCTTTGGTGTGTGCATCGTGAGCGGGCGAAGCCGGGTACCCTTGCCGCCCGCCAATATTAGTGCCTGCATCTGAAACCACTGCTCCTGATGAATAAATGCGGCGTCCGGTCAGTGCACGGAGTCTATCATCGCCCAGCGCCGGCTGACAAATCCAGCCTCCTCCCGTGTGCCGAGAAGGCAAGTCCCTCGTCGAGCGCTCATCATCGATTGCCGGCGCAGTCATGTTGTCGAAGATACCGTCACGGGAATTGTGTTTGTAGCGATTCGAATTGTCCGGATCGTACGTCTCAGCCCTCGCGGCAGTCGCAGCTAATGCCAAGAAAGTCACTGGCAGTTCCTCAACAAGTTCATGGTCTGCTTTGGAGCGCCCGACGCCCCAGTACTGAATCTGGCTTATGTATGCCGGCACACTTAGCGGCCCGGACCCGAATACCGAACCAAGCTGGCCCGCTTGATTGTAAGCGTGGATGGTTACTGAATTGAAGGGATCGGTAAGGGACGTCAACTAATTTGCCAGGTTGTAGTCATAGGATATTGTCTTGGTCTAAATGAGCGAGTAGGGTCCAACTCGCAAACAGGCTCAGCACAATCATAGTCGCAATCACGATGTGGCGCATATCACTATCACGTCTGAGTGAGCCCTTCTGTAGTCGTGGTTTTGCTCTCGACATAGCTTCTCCTCTGGAGAGGAGCGCGAGCCAACGATCTCATCCGTGAATCGACTAAACCGAAGATCGGATGCTACCGTGACCACCTGCCGTCATTCTGCGCCTGCTTAACTCTGGGAAGTGTGCTTCTCCACCATCCAAATCAGAGCCATTGGGTTGACTGGCTTGGATAGCACCGCGTCAGCCCCCGCCGCTAATGCGTCTTCCTTAACATCCCTGGTTCCGGTTACCATTACTACAGCAGTGGTCCGCAGATGCTCTAGCGCTCTGATCAATGCGATAAGCTGCAACCCGTTCGTTCCCGGCACAGAGTGGCTCACCAGAATCGCATCGTAACGGGCGTCCTCGCCCAGCCGCTCGAACGCGCTCGCACGATCGTTGCAAATGTCAACATTCCAGCCGCGTCTCTCAAACATCTCAGCAAACAGCCTTGCGACGATCGTCGATCCTTCTATGATCAGCATTGATTTCATAAGAGAACGGGACAATACGCAAAAAGGACCAAAAGAACTAAAAAAGGAGAGAGTACGCCGCGCGGTGGGGACTTCCTGGGATGATTAAGCCCGCACCACGAAACGCACCCTCTCCTAGCCGCCAAGGAGAAACGATGCCCTTTGTGACAGGCTCTCGTTCGTGAGGCGAATGCCCGTCACAAGTTTTTGTTCTTACTCGACCTACTTCCGATAGAGGACTGCGGCATTACTCACAAAGCCGATCGGTCAACTCGACAACCAAGCGAGGCGCTTCCAACTCACCCGCAACACCCAACCTCCACTAATGAAATCGACCTGTAGCCGCTCACTGAGGCCGTGTAAGAACTCGCACAGAATCTCAACGGCGGAGAGTATCGCACGACACACCGCTCGCTACAACAGGAAAATTGTAGTTAATATTGCTATTTACTGGTCATTATTCCGATCTGTCGGAGACCGGGGCGTTGTAGGCGCGCCGTCGAGAGTCGGACGGCGTGTAAGCAAAGTATCTTCTTAAGTGACGGACAAAAAGCTGCTCGTATTCGCATAACCTGCGATTGCCATAATCGGCTTGTCGCCCGGGGAATATGAGACGGCTAAGGGTGGAGAAGGCTCGTGATCTCCTGTCGGCCAGCTTGCTTGGGAGGGGGAGAGATTGGCTTCGCTTGCCGCCTCCGCCAAAGAGAAATCCGTCTTTCGAGATTTGCAGTCATAAACTCGATCACGGTGCGAACTCGTGGATTGCAGTGGATTTTGTGCGGAGCAACCGGGGGCTTCGGATAGCGCCCGCCAGATATTGTATTTGCACTCTTATCGTGCTTTTTTGTTATACTCATCCCCGTCCTTGGAAGTTCTGGGGCGTGTTTGAGACACACAAATATCTACTCACGCCCCGGTGCGGATGGGCGAGGCAGGGTCTTTATCAACAGTGAGCGGCCCGCCCCGCGATAATAACTAATTGATTTATTTTGCGAATTATTCAGTGACTGGCGGAGCTCGAGGTCGGATGGATCTACCCAACACTTCAAGTATCTCGCGCCTGGCTTCACCGGCGCGTGCCCTCAGTCCGGCAAACGAAACTAACGCTATTTGAGGGGCATTTTCCTTGATATCGAGCCACCAGAAAGGAACTACGCGGTCAGGCTGTTGGGAGGGCTGAGTCTGCGGCGCAGGGATGACCTCGGATGTTCGATTGAACGCGACAACCGAGGGCGTCGCGGACGTACGCTTAGCCTCGAGTTCGAGGCGAGTTTCGGCCCAATTCGGATACAGCGGAGCGTACGGCGAGGCGAGGGCAATATCGACGGTTCTTTGCGCCTCACGAATGTAGCCTAACTCTCCCAATACAACTGCTAGATCGTTGCAGTAGAAATAGAAGTAAAACGGGGTTTGTTTTGAAGCCAGACTAACAAGCGGAGTCAACCTCTTTAGGTCAGAGAGAGCGCCTTTATGATCTCCATCCAGACTCTTGATAATCGATATTTCCCAATGCGCCATCAGCGCCGTCTGCAGTCCGTTCGCGTTGGTATCGGATGCGGCGCGCAACGCTTCCAGCTGAAACCTCAACGCTTCATCAAGTTGTCCATAAGCATGGCGACGCGCGCCCAATGTCTGAATCGCTCGCGCCCGGTAGGTAACGGGCGCGTTATCAGCAACGTTCTCGATCAGAGTGTCTGCGTGCTCTCTCTGCCCGCTGTGATACCTAGCGAGAGCGAAATAATAAGTACCTATTTGGCGCGCAGCTTCTACAGGCAGGTTCATCAATACATGGCTCACCTCATCAAGCGCTTTGACATCACGCATGACATAGGCTTGCTCTGCATAGCAAATCAATTCATTCGTGAGCTTGACGAATATCCCTTGTGAGAAATGGGCAGTCTGGGCCAAACAACCTGTAACGATATGTCGAAGCAACCCGCTACTGCTGACCAGGATTTCGGAGTCAGCTAATGCCACCCTGGAGGAATAACCCGTGAGAATACGATTTCTGTCTGCGGCTTTCTGCATCTTAGCTCTTCCGCTTTTGTTCTCGACCTCTCAGCACAACAATCTAACCACCCCGGCTGCTCTTTCCACAGTCGCGTTCGCTGGCCACAATGTCGTTGGGGCATGGTGCGACTGCGGGACAACCGGCTGCATTTGTGATCCTGGTGAGCAGCCCATCGGCCAAAGGGTTCCATTTGTATCTGATCGAAATGGTCAATCTCGCAACCAAGGTGCACCCTCGGGAAGTGCGGGTAGAACGCCGGGCTTTGATCTCGGATCAAGCGCGCTGATTCTCGCGCTAGCGTTTTTCGTATGGGCTAGATTCCGAGGGTAAGACCCCCAGCCATCCCGCAGTCTACGTTTATTAGCGATTCGCCACCGAGATGCTGGGCGGCAAGGACAACTTGCGTCTCAGCGACGGCACGAATTCTACTACAAAACTTTGAATTAGTTGTAACTAAAATTCTGAACGAATATCCCGTAGAAATCTTTGCTGAGTTGGGTACCGTTGCCTGGAACCGCGTTTATCGGGTTTCAGGCTCGATATGATAAGATTTCCTTCGCGGAAGCGGGAGCGCGATCACAACTGCAGGAGAAGGACAATGACAGACGCATTCATTCTATCAGGCGCGAGGACCCCGGTCGGCAAACTACTGGGTGCACTGAAAGGCTTCAGCGCCGTCGAACTCGGAACGATTGCGGTCCGCGCCGCAATGGAGCGCGCAGGAATCGATTCGAATCTTGCCGACGAAGTCATAATGGGCAACGTCGTTCAAGCCGGCAACGGACAAAATCCCGCACGCCAGGTCGCGTTACTTGCCGGGATTCCAAACACCGTTGGTGCACTGACAATCAACAAAGTCTGCGGCTCGGGTCTCAAGGCCGTGATGCTCGCGGCGAATGGAATCAGGCTTGGCGAAATCGATGTCGCCGTCGCCGGCGGAATGGAGTCGATGTCCGGCGCGCCTTATCTGCTGAAAGGCGCGCGCCAGGGCTACAGGCTGGGCAACGGCGAGTTGATCGACTCCATGATTAATGATGGGCTGTGGTGCGCATTCGACGACTGGCATATGGGATGTACTGGCGAAGTCGTGGCCGAACGCTATCACGTCACGCGCGACGAGCAGGATCAATACGCGCTCGATTCACATCGCAAGGCGATCGCGGCAATCAAAGAAGGCCGCTTTGAACGGGAGATTGTTCCGGTCGAGATCAAACAGAAAAAAGGCGCCGCACTGATGGTCAAAATCGATGAAGGCCCGCGCGAAGAGACGTCACTCGAAGCGCTCGCGCAATTGAAGCCCGCATTCAAGGAAGGCGGAACGGTGACCGCCGGAAACGCGCCGGGCGTGAATGATGGCGCGGCTGCGCTGGTCGTCGCCTCCGCCGAAACGGCGCGTAAGCTCAACCGCCAGCCGATCGCTCGCATTGTTGCGCAAGCGACCAGCGGCGTCGAACCCAAGCTAGTGATGATGGCGCCAGTCACCGCGATTCAGAAGACGCTCGACCGCGCGGGATGGAGCCTCGCAGAAGTTGATCTGATCGAATTGAACGAGGCGTTTTCGGTTCAGGCAGTCGCAATCGCTCGCGAACTTGGGCTCGACCCCTCGAAGCTGAACGTAAACGGGGGCGCGGTCGCGCTTGGCCACCCGATCGGCGCAAGCGGAGCGCGAATTCTTGTGACCCTGCTTCACGAGATGGAGCGCCGGAACGCCAGGCGCGGATTGGCCGCATTGTGTTTGGGCGGCGGCAACGCGGTCGCGATGGCAGTCGAAAGATAGGTCACGCTGGTTTCTAGTTTCTGGTTTCTGGTTCCAAAGGATTCGAAAGGGAGGTCCAACCCAGAAACCAGAAACTAGAAACTAGAAACCAGAAACCCTAAGCGGAGAAAGCGATGCGCAGAGGAGTCATCACCTCGATAACGCAGGTGCTAATGATCATCGCGATGCTTGCACCTTTCGGAGCATCGAGCAAAGTGCTAAAGGTCAGGCCGCCAGACCCGATGTTGCCGGGACCGTTCCCCGTAGGAGTTGCGACAGCCGTCTTCATCGACAGCACGCGAATCGACAACGTGACGAACAAGCCTCGCACTCTGGTGACCGAAATATGGTACCCGGCTACGGATGCCGCTCTGCGCATGCCAAAGAACAAGTATTCAGATTTCACACCGGGCGGCGTCACGCCCGAAGTAGATGAGCTGATCAAGAAGGCTTACAAGATGAGCGCGGCCGAGATCGATAAGTTCTACTGGAACGAAGCTCACCGAAACGCGCCCGTGCGCAAAGGGCGATTCCCGCTCGTGATTTTCTCGCACGGCAATGGTGGCTCGCGTAATCAGAACACCTTCTGGTGCGATTACCTTGCGAGTCACGGCTACGTTATCGTGTCGCCCGATCACACCGGCAATGCTCGGTGGACGATTATCGACGACAAGCCGGTAGTGTTCCAGGGATCCGAACGCGCTAACTCGGCGAAGGATCGCCCGCTCGATCTGAGTTTTCTCCTCGATCAGATGATCCGCTGGGACAAGGGCGCGGACAAGCGATTCGCCGGACGTATCGACACCGGGCACGCGGCCGTGACGGGCATGTCATTCGGATCGTACACCGCTCACTGGGCGTCAGACGCCGACCCGCGATTCAAGGCGGTGATCGCGATGTCGGGCGCGCCCCCTTTTCATACGAATCTCATGGTGCCGTCGCTTCGAATGCTGGGCGCCGAGGACCGCACGATCGGAGCGCCGGGCAATGCCGCGATTCGCGACAATCACGCCAAGCACACCGGGCCGTCCTACCTTCTCGAACTCAAGAACGGCGGACATTATTCTTTCACTGACATGTTCAAGATCAACAAGAACTTTGGCGACGGCGTCGGAGCCGGCAAACGGCGAGACACAAACGAGCCGTTTGAGTTCACTCCGATGGAGACGACTTACAAGATCATCAACTCTTACAGCGTGGCTTTCCTGGGCTACTACTTGAAAGGCGAGAAGGAGTACGGGAGTTTTTTGAGTGAGAATCACTGGCCGGATTTAATGAAGTGGGACGTAACCGGCTTCGGCGCTGGCGAAGTTCAGGAGAGATGATTCCGGGTTCGCCCGCTCACACGTGGCTTTATGCGTTCACTGTTACAGCGTGCCCCCGTTGAAAATTACACTCTTGCAGGTGACGCCGCCTTCCGCTTTTTGAAACTCCGAAACATCTATCGCCTTCACGTTGAAGCCTCGCGCTTCGAGCAGCACGATTGTTTGCGGAAAGGCGCTCGGAACGATCAACACATCTTTGACTGCGTCTTCGGCCGAGTCTGGGATCACACCTTCTTTCGCATTGTCGATCACATCTTCGATCAGCAAAACATTCGCGGCGCCGGGCTCCGATGCGGGAACGTCGATCAACTCGAATCCCGCAAGCCCGGTCGCGTCTACGAACTCGCGGTTGACCAGAATCGAATTCGCGCCGACATAAGAACAGCCGCTTTTGAGGTGTAAACATTGTCGGACATCGACGGCTGAGACTTCGTAATCGAACGGCGCGAGAGCCTCGCGCAGTTGAGCAATGCCTTCGGCGTTCGTGCGGCTCGATGAGCCGACAAAGATTCGACGCCCGATGCGCATCACATCTCCGCCGTCGAGCGTGGCTGGCGCACGCATAAACTTCAACTGGCGATAGACGGAGAGCGCGCGGGCAAGGCTCTCGGTTTCAGGCCGTCGGCTCGCGGCGCCCATTACCGGAATCACCGCGACTTCGTCGACGACGATCGCGGCGTCTTCTACAAACACCGCGTCCGGCAGGTCGGGCTCGGCCGCAAGCGAGACGACACGCGGGCCAAGGCCTCGGAGGCACGCTTCATAAGCCTCGTGTTGCGCGATCGCCTTCGCGAGGTCGATTGGTTCTTTGGCGTGATAGGTGAGCTCGCAGCGATTGATGCTCGAACTGACTTGACGGGTGATGGCAATCAGCATGCTGTAGAAAGAGAGTTTCGCGCAAAGTACGCAAGGACTCGCGAAGGGCGCAAAGCTACTTCGGGCAAGCTGCCGAGTCCGGTGTCCTCCCCGCAACGAGCGCCGCGGCAATGCACGCCCAGCGAGGCGCAAGCTGTGAGCTTGCGGAATTCGTCTCGTGATAATGATCCGGCGTGCCCGCTGACTTGCAGGGGTCTTTCGCCTGACGAAGCCCGCGCGCCGGATCAGGCGAGGGCGGCAGGAAATCATAACCCGGAACGATGTAGCCGAACTCGTCCGGGCACAGCCCAAACACAAACTTGTACTTCTTTGTCATGAGATCGCGAACGCCTGGTTCCGAGGGGCGCTTCGTATCGGCTTCGGGGCAATCGCGGCGCCGATTCTTTTCAACGCCGTAGAAAACCTCAGGAAACAGCTCTCCGGGCGTCGTGACGATTTCCGCATCGCCGAGCGTGATCGCATAAACCGTCGACTCAATTTCAGGCTGTTCCCCTTCGCGAGGCGGCGGCATCGTGTCCAGCACTCCTTTGGAAGCAAGAAACAAATAGCCGGCGTTGTCCATCGGCGCTCGAAGCGACGCCTTCTTCAAAGTCAGTTGTAACGAGCGGCTCCACTCGCCTCGATCCAGAGCTTCAAAGACTGCGCGAGCAACATCACGACCGATGGCTTCGGTTCGCTCAAAGGTGTACGGCGGTCGGTTGTTCTCACTTTTCAGCGGATACTCCTTGCCGTCGAATCGAATGCGATCGCCGCGTTTGTTATTCGAGTCGCCGATGATCTCTGCTGCCCCGATGTCGCCGCTGATGTACACCGCGGTGCCTCCGTACTTGCTCTCGACGGCCTGGCGAACTGAGTGCGGAAAATCGGAAGTGATCAGGGTGTTCTTGTCTTCCATCGATTCGGGGTGAGTGTTCCAGTTGATAAGAGTGGCGATGCACTTTTCGCGCGAGGGATTGAAGAACTGCATCACGCGCAACTCTTCGTCAAAAAAGTTGGGAGGCCGGCCGTGCGTGCGCGTCTGCATGCCTGCGATCGACCCAGAACCCTGCGGATCGGTGCGGCCGAGCTTTATGACAGCCGGGATGGTCGAGGCCGCGGCTTTGCTGATTGCGCTGGCTATCTGCCGATCGACGAAGCGAAGATACTTCGGATACTTGCCGTCGCTCAATCCATTTGCGCCCCACGGACCGATCGTGTCGGGACCTTCATGATTGTGGGTGCTTGCGATAAGAATCTCGCTGATGCCGACTTTCGGATCGATCAGCTTCTTGATTTCACCGAGCCCGTAGTAATTTGCCTTTGAGTAGTACCCAATGAAGTCGATTGCGACGATCGCGATTTTAGTCCCACCGTATTCGAGGACGAACGCGCGGGCCCACAAGTCATCGTGTTTGCCGGTCGCGATCCGGTTGTTGCCGAAGCCCGCGAGATAGACGCCGTCGTACTTCGCACTCGAACCTGGATCAATCGCGGAATTGCCCGGATCATCTTCGAATGGCTCTCCCGTGTCCCAGCGGCCGTTGTGATTCGCATCCGTGAACTTCTCACCCCAGACTCCGGACTCGGTGATCGTGCCGTCCCAATCCGGGTTTGATCCAAAGGGCGTGATCGGAAGGGCCGCCACTCCCACCATCAAAGTCGGTTTTATTGTTCGCAAGGCGGGCGCGGGAATGAGGCCAAAGTGGACTAAGGTGACTGCAAGAATCGCGATGATGGATCGCGGCATCATTCCTCCAAACGAACCGGTCTAATCAACCCGCGCGGACGAGCGTCGCATATGATAGCGATTGTCGACGACCGGCTCAAGAACGGTTCTTGGCAAGATAATTCCCGGCCGCGCCGGCGTGCCTGCCTCGGGGAGTCTTCAGCGAGATGACCGCCCGGCAGCGCCGGTCTGTCACGCGTTTGGGCCCGCGGGCGAAATTTCCAAGGGGGCCGAATCAATCCGCTTGACAATCCCGCCAGAAATAATAATCATATGCGGGTCTAAAGGCTTCCTGGCAGCAAAATTCATCTCGGTAATGATTGGGTGGAGACGCACAAACGGAGGCGTTCTCCAAGGTGATCGTGAAGTCTGGTCTTATGCGCATCACTGTAGACAATCGACTGGTATCCGCTCCTCCAGTGCGGCCCGTCGTTACTTCAAAACTGTTCGGCTCGCCCGACTACTCTGACGGGGGCGTAATGAGACATAACTCACCCGCTCACAGGTATTGAAAGGAGACAAGCATGCACATCAAGTTTAGACTCCTGCTGTCGATAACGCTGGTGCTGGCGTTCGCAGTCAGGATGACTCCCCTCGTTGCGGCGCAAGAGGCGGTCGGTGCAATCCGAGGCACGGTCACTGATCAGCAGGGTGCCGTAATTCAGAAGGCCACCGTCACCGTTACCAACAAGGCAACCCGCGATACAAGAAAGATAAATGCGGGTGATGATGGGATCTATCAGGCTCCCAATCTGCTGCCCGGCGAATATGAGGTGAAAATCGAAGCGCAGGGCTTTGCCACGCAGGTTACGACGCTGATAGTACAAGTCGGCAACACTACCCCCGGCGACGCGTCTCTGCGTGCGGGAGCGGTGGGCGAAGTTGTTGACGTAGTGGCCGAAGCGCCAATCATCGACAAACAGAACTACAAGATTGACGGTGTTATCACCCGGCAAAAGATCGACGCTCTGCCGCTGAACGGGCGGAACTTCCTGCAACTCGCACTGCTCGAGCCGGGAGTCAGCGTGTCGGCCGGAAACCCCGGCAACGCCAATAACCTGTTCAATGTTTCGATCGGCGGCGCTGATTCGTCATTGACCAGAATCACCATTGATGGAGGCAGCGTATTGGACCCGGTAACGGGTGGCGCTGCACAGAATTTCTCAACTGAGTCGATTCAGGAATTCCAGATATCGACCTTCAGCTTTGACCTCTCGACGGGTGTCACTTCCGTTGGAGCCGTGAATATTGTTTCGCGTACTGGGACCAACACCTATCACGGAACCGGGTTCCTGTTCTTCCGCGACCACAGCATTGCGGCGCTCCCGACGTTCTTCCGTCCGAATGCGACGTTCGATCCGTTTTTCCGCCGCTATCAATACGGCGGTTCGTTTGGCGGCCCGATCAAGAAGGACCGAGCGTTCTTCTTCGCCAACTATGAAAGACTGGATCAGAAGTCGGCCGAGTCGATTTTTATCACCGGCGCTCCGGTTCTTGCTCAGTTCAACACGACGTTCCAATCGCCATACGACGGGCATTTACTCAACGTGCGTGGCGACTTCAAGATCAACGACAAGAACAACCTGTTTACCAGGTACAGCTGGGACAAGAACGAGGCGTTTGCGCCAAACGGCAGCAACAGGCTGCCCTCCAACTGGCGTGACAATAGAAACCGCGACCACAACATTCAAGCGGGCGTTACCACGGTGTTCACTCAGAACATCGTCAATGATGCCCGGTTCAACTATCAACGGATCAACAACACCAGCGACATCCCGTCCGCCAGCAACTGTCCTCCATCGAACAAGGCTTGTATCGGAGTCGGCGGGGTCCAGATTCAGGTTAACAACAGCAACCTCATCATCGGCAACGAGACCAACGCCCCGCAGAACCGCATCCTGGACCGCTACCAGACAAATGACAATTTGAACTGGCAGAAGGGTTCGCACCGCGTCCGGTTCGGCGCCGAGTGGGAGCACAATTACGGAAAAGGAAGTTGGGACTTCTTCGATCCCGCGCTGATAGTGCTGCACGATCCACGCGACGTTGAAGCGCAAAACGCTGGATTGTTGGCGGCCATTAACTCCTCGGTGCCGGCCCCGTTCAGGCCGCTGGCAACCGCAAACCTCATTATTCCGCTGCCGGCCTCGCTGCAAACCGGCTCAACCCTGCCGATTTCTTTGGCGGATATTCTGCAGATCCCGTTCATTGCGGGCGTGGCGGGAGTGGGCGATAAGGTTCAGCCTCCTTCGTTTAACCAGAGCATTGCGAGGCAAGGCAATCGCTATCGCTTCTACGGACAAGACTCGTGGCTGATGAGACCGGGCTTCACCTTTTCGTTTGGAGCGGCATATCAGTACGAGACAAACCTTGGAAACCACGACCTCGATCATCCCGAACTTCTGAGGGCATTGATAGGCGAGCTCGGCCATTCGAAGAAGGACAAGAATAACATCGCGCCTTCGGCCGGATTTGCGTGGGACCTCAAGAACGACGGCAAGACAGTCATTCGTGGAGGCGCGGGAATTTACTACGATACGATCCTGTTCGTCACCCGCCTGCTCGAAAGACCGTTGCTCGGACCAGCCGGAGACGGCCGCTTGTCGATACCGACAGCGTTCTTCACCAATCCGATCAACTACCCGCGTCTGCCGGCTGGTTTCGGGGTGTTAAACCTCTTCAGCAACGCGATCAATCCGTTGCTTGGCGCACGGTTGGATCTCCAAAACAACTCCCAGGTACCGGGCTTTCCGACTCTGCCAAGCAAGATAACGGGCCAGGCTTTCCTGAATGCGCTTGCGGCGCAGGTTCCGATATTGCAGTCCACACTGGCTGCGGGCGCGGCCGCGGGCTTCAGCAGCTTGCAGTTCGTCAAATCGTCCCAGCTTCCGGGGACGTTGCTTGATCCGAACCTCGAGGTTCCTTACTCCGAACAGTTCACGCTCGGAGTCCAGCGTCAACTGCCGCACACGATGGCTATCTCGCTTGATTTTGTTCAACGCAACCGAGTTCACAATACTCAGGGCCTCGGCGCGGCGATTGATTACAACCACTTCAGGCGTAGCGCCGCGCGTGGCGGACCGGTTCTTCCGACCTGCACCGCTGCCCAGGCAGTAGATCCGCGCGCCATCTGCGCGAACGGACCGATCTTCATCATCAACAGCGTTGACCGTAACCGATACCGGGCGTTGCTGGTCAAACTGGACAAGCGCTTTTCGAATCGGTATCAGTTCACCGCTTCTTACGCGCTGTCTAGCCTGACCGGGTTCTTCCTCAAGGGCGGCACGCCCGAAGACGCCGATGCCTGGTTTAGGGATCACGGGCCGCTTTCGGGGGATTCGAGACATCGGTTCTCATTCAGCGGCCTGGTCAACCTGCCATGGAACATACAAGCCTCACTGATCGCGGTCTATGCCAGTCGAGGTCCGTTCAACGCGCGCGTTGGCGGGACAACGGATCTGGACGGCGACGGTCAGGGTGGTGACACGCTTCCGGGTTTGAAGATCAATGACCTGGGCCGAGGAACCAACTCAACCCAGTTGTTCCAACTGGTGAACAACTACAATACGAACATCGCTGCCCCGAGCGGCGGCGTGATCAGACCCTTAACCCTGCCCGCAAAGTTTGACTTCGGCGACGACTTCCAGTCCGAAGACATTCGGATCTCGAAGGTCTTCCGCCTTAAAGAACGGTACTCGATTGAGGCGATAGGCGAAGTGTTCAACATCTTCAACGTTTCGAACCTCGGTGGATACTCGACAACCATCGGCAGTAACTTTGGGCAACCGACCCAGAGACTGGGACAGGGCGGATTCGGAACCGGCGCACCGCGAGCGTTACAGTTCGCGGCTCGGTTCACCTTCTAACCTCAAACTTTCAAAGCGTGCGGGAGAAGTTACTTCTCCCGCACGCTTCTCACCTTATCCGCTGGCTTAATCTGGCGATCACTACAAACCTACGTACCCTGGCCGAAATTCACCGGCTAACCTTCCGCGGATCCCATTAATCGATTATTATCCCTCCGACGCAGCAAGATTCCTGAAATGCACACCCGTGATTTCGGTAAAGACTAATCGTCTCCACGAATCAACGGCCCAAAGGAGAGAACTCACAAATGAGATCAGATAGATCAAACGAAACCCCCAGTATTCTCAGAATCCTATCGATATTCCAGCGGCGCAATGCTCTTCTCGTCGTTTCGCTTCTGGCAATCCTGCTGCCGCGACCCGTGGTGACCTCCCCGTTTCGGCAACTTGCTTTCGCGGCAACACAGCACACAGCTCAAGCCGCGAAGCCTCTCGAGCAGATGGTCCCGATGCGTGACGGGATAAAACTCGCAACGAGTATTTACCTTCCTAAAGGTAACGGCCCCTGGCCCGCGGTGCTTGTTCGCACACCCTATGGTAAAGAACTTCAGGCAACAGGAAACAGTGTGTGGACCAATCGCCAGTACGCGTTGATCGTTCAGGACACTCGGGGAAGATTCAAGAGCGAGGGTGAATACCGGCCCTTCATGACCGATCACATCGACGGCTACGACACAATCGAGTGGATCGCAAAGCAGACGTGGTCGAATGGCAAGGTCGGAATGTATGGCGCGTCGGCGATGGGCATAACAGCGAATCTCGCGGCCATGATGAATCCGCCTCACCTTGTTGCCAACTTCGTATTGGTTGCCAGATCCAGCATATACAGCCAGTCGGCGTTCATGGGCGGAGTCTATCGCAAGGAGCTCAACGATCCGTGGCTCAAACGGCAGAACGCTGAATGGGTGATCGCCGAGACGCTAAAGCACAACGTATACGACGGGTTCTTTGATCTCGCGGAGATGCCAAAGCATTGGCATGAGATTCACATTCCCGTTTATAACTACGCGGGCTGGTACGACATCTTCGAGCAAGGCAATATTGACAATTTCGTTGGACTGCAATCACAGGGAGCGGATCTTGCCGCGGGAAATCAAAAGTTGATCGTGGGGCCATGGGGACACGGCAAGATCGAAGAGGTCAGTTATCCCAAAGACTCCGTCGTCAATTCAACCGAAGAAGCGCTGCGATGGTTTGACTACTGGCTCAACGGCAAAGACAACGGCATCATGGATGAGCCGCCCGTTCGCTACTACGTGATGGGCGACGTGGCCAGCGCCGGCGCGCCGGGAAACGAATGGCGGACTTCTCTCGCGTGGCCGGTGCCCGCAAGACCGACTTCCTATTATCTGAAGAACGGCGGCGCGCTTGACGGGTCGATGCCGACCGAACAGGAAAGCTCCGACGGGTACGCATACGATCCCAGGAACCCGGTGCCGACAATCGGCGGCGCGAACCTGAGCATCAAAAAAGGTCCGATGGATCAACGCGCAATCGGCCCGCGAAAAGATATCTTGAAATTCGTCACGCCCGCGCTCGCATTGCCTGTCGAAGTAACCGGGCGAGTATCCGTGGAGTTGTGGGGTGAAAGCGATGCGCCCGATACAGATTGGATGGCTAAGCTGGTCGACGTATATCCCGATGGCGCCGAACGGCTGGTGCTCGACTCAGCGGCGCGCGCGCGGTTTCGAGCAGGCGTCGATCGTGAAGTGTTCATGAAGAAAGGTGAGGTCTACAAGTTCACTATCGATCTTTGGTCAACAAGCCTCATCTTCAACAAGGGACATCGCATCGCCATTCACGTGAGCAGCTCAAACGACCCACGTTACGATCCGAATCCGAATACTGGAAAGCCGTTGCGCGCGGACGATGAAACTCGCATCGCCCATAACGCGGTTCATCACGACCGCGCGCATCCCTCGCGAGTCCTGCTTCCCGTTGTGACGAGTTACAACGGCAAGCGCCCGTGAGTTAACGGGACAATGCGTCACACGCCCGAGCTTAGAGCGCTCTAACTCCCAAAACAAAAACGCCGGACGCGGAACTTAAGCCCGCGTCCGGCATTAGGATTCGATCCTAACTTCGTCGAATCGATCTCACTGACAGGTACAAGAGTTGTTTCTTGTATCCCTGTCGCCGATCGTGCACTTGATTGAGCCCACTGGGAACTGAATAACAGCATTCCCCTTGAATTGTGTCTGATCGACGGATGCGGACACTCGCCGATCCGGAGGATTGTGCTGAAGCGTCAGCACGCATCCGCGAATCGCAATCGTTCCGGTGCCCGTAAAGATTGTTCCGCCACAGCAGAACCTGTAGGCGCCCGAGGCCGAGTTGATCAACAACACCGTGCCCGGATTCGAGTCGTCTTGTAAACAAATGTTGAAGACGGTCACCGTAAAGCTGCAGCTCGCTGTGTTCCCCCCAAAGTCCGTAACCGTACAAGTCACGGTGCTTGTGCCCAGCGGGAATGAACCTCCGGATGGCGGACTGCACACTGGAGCGCCAACGCCGCAGTTACCTCCAACGGTTGGCGCCGGGTAGGTCACGGCAACGCCTGTCCCAAACGGGCAGCTTGCCGGCGCGGTCGCCGTGATATTTGCCGGACAAGTAATAGACGGCGGTATCAGGGTAAACGGAGTAGCCGTAAAGGCCCGAGGCGTAACGATCAGCGACCACGCCCTCAATGTTCCAGTGTCGGCCGAGAATTGATCGGACACCTCCACTGTCCACGTGCCTTTGGTGCTCGAGCCGTTGAATCGGCTCAAGTTGCCCACCGGGTCTTGCGGTCCAAACCCGGCGATCACCCACGACGGATCGTTGAAAATTGGGAGCCAACTGCCAGTAAACGGCGCCGACGCGGCGCTCGTTGCCAGCATATCCGCGGTAGCTTGATCGTCGATGACCATGTTGATGAGGTTGTCACCAGGTCCGCCATCGACGAGGCCGCCAATGGCGGCAATAAGATCGGTGCCGTAGCCCGTGGGCCCCTTAAGCTCGACAGTCAGATCGCCGGTAAACGTGTGATGAATATCGTCAACACGGAAATTGAGATCGGCGATCTCGAAATCATCCGTCACGGTCATCGCGTTAGTGACCCCGCGTGGCGCAAAGTCAGGGATGGCCAGGAACGGTGATGCGATCGTTTGCGTGTAAGTTATGGGGGCGCCGGTACCCGCAGGCGTACCTACTCGCAGCTTGAAGTTGACGGCTTGGACCCCGAGCGCGCTAGTGCTGGTAATCGTGAAATCAAGAGCCTGCCCGGCCGTCAGCGAATTCGAAATGCCAACCTTAAACGGCGTGCCGTTGACGGTGGCCTGCGCCGCGATCGCACCATACGTCGAACTGCCAGTCAGAATGGTGACCCCTGACGTGGAGGATGTCAGGGTTGCCGTAGCTGAAGCGACGCCCTTGCTCGCCTTGTGCCACGGGTTCTTCAGACCCACGGTCAGATTTATGACTTCTCCCGGATCAATCGCTCCGTTGCTGTTTCCGCATGCGGTGTCCGATACAGTAGTCGTTGCTTTGTCCAGATAAGGCACGGAGAACGACTCGCCTACACCTATGTGACCTGCGCGGAAGCCGAACATTCGCGTCACCGGGGCGACGGCATTGTAACCAAGTCCGCGATCCGCAAACCCTCCCCAGATCGATTCTTCATTGGCATAGCTGTGAGTCGCACCGTCCGCCGCGATGATGGCGTCTCGCGCATCGACGAGGCTTGGACTGATTGGCGTCATCTTCATGGCGTCAGTCACCAACTGCAGCATCGTGTGGTTCCCGGTTGGCACATCGTTGTTGGCACCTGCAGCGTCATGGATTATCCGGCTTCGAACTTCCCAAAGGGTGAGGCACCATATTTCACCTGTGTTATGGACCTCGAACGCGCCGTTGTTGTTAAAGGTGATCGGGCTTGGCGCGATCCCGCCCGAGAGGTTATTGGTGATGTCGTCCGCATCGGCCCAGGTCATCGGGTTGATGGTGTTGTCGGTGGTGTACGGGAAACGGCGGATTCCGTAAACGTAGTTCTCGAGCGAGCCGTTCAGCTTGTAGGTGGCGTAAGCACCCGAGGCATAGAGGCCATCAGGATTGTCCGCATTAGTATTGTTGAGAAGCGAGAGCGCATAAAAATCGCTCCAGCCTTCACCCATTCCCGCACCCACATGCCAGTTCAATCCCGCCCCGTTACCAATCAGACGATTGGATGTCCCGTGCGTGAGCTCGTGCATGAGCACTTCCGCATCCAAAGCGCCATCACGGTCTATCGTTGGGCCGGTGAAGACAAACATCTGACAGCGGCCGGATGTCCCATCTGGCGGAGTCGAAAAATTCGCGTTGTTTATGCTGATGCCATTTACGCCTTCGGCCAGAACGCGGTCGTTGCCAAGTCCCATTCCCGAAAAGTTTGTCGTTTGGAAGTTGCCGGCGGCTTCGTTAAAACCGAGACTAAAGAGCTGGTCGTGATACCAGTTGGTGACATAGAAAAGCTGCGTAAGCATACCGCGCCGGAACTGATCTACGGCGGCGGTCCCGCTGGTGCCGGCGCCACTCGCGGTCTGCCCAGCCTCCGGGTTGCCTCCCTGCGGCGCGGGCAGGTAATTCGTCTGGAAGTCGCGGGGCGTTGTCCCCAGGAAGTCGCGATTGCGGCCACTGCTATCGGGATTACCCGTCGGTTTTCCGTTGCCGTCAATCACGCCGGCCGCGTCGGTATCGGGGACCTCATCTCCATTTCCGCCCGAGGCGGTGGAAAAAGGAAAACGATCCAGGTAGGCGTGCACATTGTTTCCGATTGTCTGGGTCTCGTTCGCCGTGCATCCGCCGCCCGGGCAATCGTTGATCCATCCGTTAGGACTCGCCGTCGCATTCTGTGCCGTCAGCATGCTCACAATCGTCGGAGCGATCTCGGCGTACTGGGTCCCCATTCCGACAGTATTAGTTGTCGGTGAATGCGGCGCGGGACTGTCGGCCGGCGTCGTTCCGTCGGCCTGAACATAAACCCTGAACCTCGCGTCGTGCGTTGATATGTCATCGCGGATGTTCTTGCGCCAAAGCAGACTGCCATTCTGCGCATTCACGATGGTGTACCAATCGAACTCTCCCTCGGTGAAAAAGACCTGCGACCAGGCGGGAATAAGAACTCCGGGAGCGATCGCGAAATAGACTAGTTTACTGGGAACTTCGCCCTTTACGTTTCTATTGGTCGAATGCACCGTCGCGATGGTTCCGGCGGCGTTCGAGTCCTCAACCGATATTTTTGTTCTGTCAGGTGAGTAGCCGACGGACTCCATTGCACCGGCGAGTGCTTCTGCCGGTGAGATCAGATTATCCAGCGGATCGGCGAATTCCGTGCCGCCTACCAGCAGGCCCAGCGTGCGAACGAGCCGGCCGTCTTCGGCGAGGATCGCGCGTGTTTCACTTTGAAAGATCGGAATGCCGTTAACCATCTGCTCAAAGCGAACCATCCGTAGCCCACTGGGACTTACGCTCTCGGAGATGAATCGCATGCTCTCCACTTCTCGCGAGTCGATGCCGTACAAATCACTGTTTGATCTAAGAAAGCCGCGGACGATCTCGATGCCATCGTGGCCGGGCGCCGGCTCGGTTATGGAGCCGGTCCTGCTCTCGATCATTTCGGTTGATCCCGTAATTGACGATGCTTTGACTTCAAGCTCGGGCCGCTGCTCGCGAATCGCCGTCACGTTGTTTTCTCGACGACTCGCAATCCCGAATCCTCTCTTAAGGGCGGTCGTTCGGTCTTTCAGAAGCTCGGCCAGGGCTTTCTGCCCGGTGACTCGAATATCGAAATTCGATAGCATCACGGAACGCGGAACCTTGCGCTGGACGGCGCCGACGCTTCCGGTGAATATCGTTGGAAGGGCGATTAAAACAGTTGCAATCGTCACCGGCAGGGCCAGTCGCCACCAGCGCCGGTGCTTAAGAACCAATCGTTTCATATTCTCTCCTCTGTTTGCTAAGAAGTGAGCAGTGCGCGATACGCCTTAGAGGTACGCAGTTGCGCAACCAACGAGTACCTCGCATCGCATGACTAGCATTTCTATCGGACTGGAGGGCTAAGACGGCTTCAAAGCGTCACCTGGTCCGGAATTGGATGACGCGGTCGAACAAGCTGCGGAGCCCAACGGAGCCTCAAATCTAACGTTCAACCTGATTGATGCGAACCCCCCACCTCGGATTCGCAAAAGTGTGGTCACCGGATAATAGTCGAGCTATTGGCGCCGTGCAAGGCCACCGTCTCACTTGCCGAGCCGATGTGAACTGTTCGCAGCTTGCCATCCACACCGCCTAATTGCGACGCATCATACTTTGCCCTGATGTCCGGGAAACCATGTTCCTGACGAAGGAAAAGAGAAGGGCTGGGACGAATAGCTCACTCGTACCCAGCCCTTATTTAAGTAATTCGGCCGCCGAGGCAACCCCGGCGGCCGATATGTTGATTCGAGGCTTCAGCCCCGCGCTCGCGTCACTGGCAAGTGCACGAGTTGTTTCTTATGTCACGATCGGTGATCGTGCACTTCGTGACCCCCGGGGGTGACTGGAGAGTGGCCGTGCCCTTGAAGTTTAACTTGTCGGTCTGGCCGCTTAGGCGTTGCTGGGGCGAGTTCATATCCTGGAATGTGATCACGCATCCCTTGACCTTTATATTGGCCGTTCCAGTGAAGGTCGTCCCTCCGCAACAGAACTTGTAGGCTCCCGTCAGCGAGTTCAATAACAACACCGTTCCCGGATTGCTGTCGTCCTGCAGGCATACGTCAAACACCGACACCGAGAAGCTGCAACTCGCCGTGTTCCCCGCCGTGTCCGTAGCCGTGCACATCACCGTCGTCGATCCAGTCGGCATGCAAGCCCCGCTTGGCGGTACGCATACAACCTGCACTCCCGGACAATCGTCCATCGCCGTCGGCGTCGCGTAGCTCACCGTTTGACAGCCGCCCTGCTGGCATACGTTCTGATTGGTCACCGCAGTCACGTTCGCGGGACACGAGATCGTCGGCGCATTCGGATCAACCGTCGTCGTCGTCATCTTGCTGTTGTTGCTTCCAGTCGGATCCACAAGATCCGAACTCGCCGTCGCCGTGTTGGTGATCACAGTCCCGTGAACCGTTCCCGCGTTCACCCTCACCACGATCGTAAACGTCGCCGTCTCTCCGTTGGGCGAAGATGACTTCATGAACTTGATGTTGCCAGTCCCTCCGAACGGAACCGAATCCGTCCGGCTCCAGCCGGCCGACACCGTGCTTGCCGATACCAGAGTCGTATTCGCGGGCACGCCGTCGGTAATCTTCGCGTTGATTCCCGGCCCAGGTCCGTTGTTCTTGTAGCTGATCGTGTAGGTGATGTCCCCGCCCACGCATACCGGGTCCGGAGTATCCGTCTTGCTGGTAATCTCGACATCGGCCTGCGCGACTACCGAGGTGCACTCCATAGCCGAGTCATCTCCGGTGTTTACTCGATTCTCGGTCGATGCCGTGATTGTAGCCGTGTCGCAGATCGTGTTGGTGCCGGCCGCCGTTCCCGCTCCCACCGTCAACACCGCCGTCAGCGTGCCTTCAACTCCGACACCAAGACTGCCGATGTTCCACGTATAGTTCGGGCTGCTGCCGCTGACCGACCCGATATTCACCATTACCGAATCGACCGTCACCCCCGAGGGCAGCGTAAACGATTCGCTCATCATCACGCCGGTTGCCGCGGTCAGCCCGTTGTTCTTCACCTTGACCGTGTAAGTCAGGTTGCCGGATCCGCCGCCGGCCGCGACCGGATCTGCCGATTCGGTCTTGGTCACCTTAAGATCGATATCGTTATCGACTATCGTCACCGTGTCCGCCGTCGGGCTCACCAGACTGACTTGCCCGCCCGTGCCGTCCACCAGCGTATTTAACGCAAAGTTGATCGTCTCGTTGCCTTCCGAGAAATTATCGTTGACGATCGAGATCGAAACGTTCTTGGTTTGAGCGATGTCGCCGCTCGCGAAGGTCACCGTCTGTGGATTCGGACTGTAAGTGTAATCCGTTCCGCCGCCGGTGGCTGATCCGGTCCCAAGGTCTTGCACGTTCACCATCACGCTCCGCTCGAGCATTGGTGTTCCCGTGCCGTTTGCAGTGATGGTCAATGTCACGCCGACATTGTGAGTAGCCGTTTGCTCAGGCGCGTTACTCGACGATGCCGCGAACGCGACCGTCGCCGTATCGTTATCGACGATCGTTCCCGTAGCATTGTTCGGCGTCCCTATCCCGTAAGACCCCGACGTTATCGCAAGCGCGACGGTCTCGTTGCCTTCAACCTTCACATCGTTGACAGGCGTCAGCGAAACCGTTGCCGTCGAGTTGCCTGTCGCGATTGTGACGGTTCCACTTGATGCCCCGTAAGTCGCCGCTCCTGTCTGCGAATAGTCATTCGTGAAGGTCGCCGTGCCTCCCACCGAGAAGTTCACCGTCAGCGGACCGGTCGTGACTCCGCTTCGCGTGAATGTGTAGACGAGATTCGTCGAGCCGTCTTCGCTTACCGATGACGGTGACAGGGTCAGCGTCACATCGGTGTCGTCGTTTGTGATTGTTCCCGTCGCGGTGTCCGGCATTCCGATGTTGTACCCCGTGCCCGCGGTCACCATCAGGATCACCGTCTCGTCCGGCTCGACCGTTGAGTCCGCACTCGGATCAACCGTCACCGTGGCCGTCGAGTTCCCCGCGCCGATCGTCACCGTCCCCGCGCTTGCGGTGTACGTCGCCGCTCCCGTCTGGGTGTAGTCGGTGCTGAATGTCGCCGTGCCGCCTACCGAGAAGTTCACCGTCAACGCCCCTGTTGTCACTCCAGTTCGGCTGAACGTGTAAACCAGGTTTGTCGCGCTGTCTTCAGCAGTCGATGACGGAGAAACAGCAACCGTCACATCGGTGTCGTCATTGAGGATCGTCCCAGTTGCCGCCGGTCCGCTCGGGTTGTACCCAGTCCCGCTCGCTACGGTCAGGATAACCGTCTCATCGGGCTCAACCGTAATATCAGCCGATGGATCGATCGTAACGGTCGCCGTCGAATTGCCTGCTCCTATTGTCACCATGCCGGCGCTCGTGCTGAAGGCATCGGCCCCGCTCTGCGTGTAGTCAGTGCCAAAGACCGCCGTGCCGCCGACCGTGAAGTTCACCGTCAACGCGCCGGTGGTAATCCCGACTCTCGTGAAGGTGTACACCAAATTCGTCGCGCCGTCTTCGAACACCGACGAGGGCGATACCGCCACCGACACATCCGTATCGTCGTTGATGATGGTGCCGGTTGCAGTGTCGGGCATCCCTACGCTGTAGCCGGTGCCCGACGTCAGCATCAGAATCACAGTCTCATCCGGCTCGGGCGTCGTATCGGCCGAAGGATCGACCGTCACCGTTGCGGTAGAGTTGCCCGCGCCGAATGTGACCGTCCCGCTCGACACGCCAAACGTCGCCGCGCCCGTCTGCGTGTAGTCCGTGCTGAAGGTCGCCGTCCCGCCTACCGAGAAGTTCACCGTCAGCGGACTGGCCGTCACGCCCGTCCGGCTGAAGGTGTAAACCAGATTCGTCGCTCCGTCTTCAGACACTGATGACGGCGATACGGTCAACGACACATCCGTATCATCGTTCGTGATCGTTCCCGTTGCCGAGTTTGGAGCGCCTACGTTGTATCCGGTGCCGCTCGTGACGGTCAGGATCACCGTCTCGTCCGGCTCGACCGTCGTATCGGCCGTCGGATCAACCGTCACCGTGGCCGTTGAGTTCCCCGCGCCGAAGGTTACCGTTCCGGTCGGCGGAGTAAAGGTCGCGGCTCCACTCTGAGTGTAGTCAGTTGATGAATCCGCGGTCCCTCCAACCGAGAAGTTCGCAGTCAACGCTCCGGTGGTCACACCGCTTCGCGTGAACGTGAATACAAGATTCGTCGCGCCGTCTTCCGCAACCGACGACGGAGACACAGCCACGCTGACATCCGTGTCGTCGTTGGTGATCGTGCCTGTAGCCGGATTTGGCGGACCAGGTGCGTAACCGCTTCCAGCCGCTACCGTCAGTATCACCGTCTCATCCGGCTCGACCGTCATATCCGCCGTCGGATCGATGGTCACGCTGGCCGACGCGTTCCCGGTTGTGATCGTGATTGTTCCGGTTGAAGCGGTAAACGTATCCGCTCCCGTTTGCGTGTAGTCGGTATTGAATGTCGCAGTGCCGCCGACTGTGAAGTTCACAAGCAATGACGCGCTGGTATCGCCCGTCCGCGTGAATGTGTACACCATGTTTGTCGCGCCGTCTTCGGCAACGCTTGTCGGTGACACCGCCACGCTCACCGCGGTGTCGTCGTTGAGTATCGTGCCGGTCGCCGAGGTCGGTGCGACAGGGTTGTAACCGCTCCCGCTTGTGACCGTGAGTATCACTGTCTCGTCTGCTTCGCCGGTGGCGTCCGCGGTCGGATCGACCGTCACCGTCGCCGTCGCGTTACCCGCGCCAAACGTGACTGTCCCGGTTGACGCGGTGAAGGTAGCCGCGCCCGTCTGCGTGTAGTCGGTGCTGAACGTAGCCGTGCCGCCGACTGAGAAGTTCACGGTCAACGCTCCTGTGGTGAATCCGGTGCGTGTGAACGTGTAAACGAGATTCGTCGCCCCGTCTTCGGCCACCGAAGCCGGCGACACTGCTACTGACACATCGGCGTCATCGTTAGTGATCGTTCCCGTGGCCGCACTTGGAGTGCCGACCGTATAACCCGTGCCGGAGGTCACCGTCAGGATCACCGTCTCATCGGGCTCGACCGTTGTGTCCGCTGTCGGATCAACCGTCACCGTGGCGGTTGTGTTACCCGCGCCGAACGTGACCGTCCCGCTCGAGGCAGTAAAGGTTGCGGCTCCGGTCTGGGTGTAATCGGTGCTGAACGTTGCCGTCCCGCCGACTGAGAAGTTTGCCGTTAATACACCCGTAGTAACTCCGCTGCGAGTGAATGTATAGACCAGATTCGTTGCGCCGTCTTCAGTCACCGATGAAGGCGATACAGCAACCGACACTTCGGTGTCGTCGTTGGTAATCGTTCCAGTAGCCGCCGACGGCGACCCGACCACGTATCCAGTGCCAGACGTGACCGTCAAGATCGCCGTTTCATCAGGCTCGACCGTTGTGTCGGAGGACGGGTCAATCGTCACTGTGGTTGTCGCATTGCCCGCGCCGAACGTCACCGTGCCCGTGCTCGCCGTGAAGGTGTCCGCGCCCGTCTGAGTATAGTCAGTGCTGAAGGTCGCAGTACCGCTCACTGAGAAGTTCACGGTCAGCGATGCGGAAATATCACCTGTCCGCGTGAATGTGTACACCAGATTAGTCGCGCCGTCTTCGGCAACACTTGTCGGAGACACAGCGACGCTCACCGCTGAGTCGTCGTCGAGTATCGTGCCCGTCGCCGATGTGGGTGCCGCCGGATTGTAACCGGTGCCGCTCGTCACCGTAAGGATAACCGTCTCGTTATTCTCAGCCGTATTATCGGTGGTCGGATCGATCGTCACCGTCGTGGTCGCGTTCGTCCCCGTGAAGGTCACCGTTCCGCTGCTGGCGTTGAAGGTCGCGGCTCCCGTCTGGGTGTAATCGGTGTTAAATGTAGCCGTGCCGCCCACCGAGAAGTTTATCGTAAGCGCTGCGCCGGTGAACCCTGTGCGTGTGAATGTGTAGACTAAATTCGTCGCCCCGTCTTCGAGCACCGAAGCCGGCGACACCGCCACCGAAACGTCGGCGTCATCATTGGTGATGGTTCCCGTAGCCGCACTTGGAGCGCTTACGTTGTAGCCTGTGCCCGCGGTGACCGTGAGTATCACCGTCTCATCAGGCTCGACCGTATTGTCGGCGGTTGGGTCCACGGTCACCGTCGCTGTCGAGTTGCCCGCGCCGAACGCGACTGTTCCAGTCGACCCGTCAAAGGTCGCGGCTCCAGTTTGTGTGTAATCCGTGTTGAAGGTGGCGGTTCCACCCACCGAGAAGTTCACGGTTAACGCACCCGCGGTTGCTCCGACGCGAGTGAACGTATAAACGAGATTCGTCGCACCGTCTTCGGAGGTCGATAAGGGCGATACTGCTACCGACACGTCGGCGTCATCGTTGGTGATCGTGCCTGTAGCCGCACTTGGCGCGACGACGTTGTAGGTAGTACCCGCGGTGACCGTGAGGATCGCCGTTTCATCAGGCTCGACTACAGTGTCTCCTGTCGGCGTGAGATTGACTGTTGCAGTCGCGTTTCCAACCCCGAATGTCACGGTACCCGTTGTCGTAGTAAATGTGTCGGCTCCCGTCTGTGAGTAGTCGGGAGTCGCGCCGCCCGGCGGTGTCGCCGTGCCCCCTACGGAGAAGTTCACCGTCAACGCCTGAGTCGTACCACCCGTTCGCGCGAAGGTATAGACCAGCGCCGTACCGCTGTTTTCAAGCACAGATGCGGGCGCTACGGTTACCGACACGTCGGCCATATCCGCGAGCGTCCAATCCGAGAACTGGGTCACTCCAGTGAGCGTCACCGCCTTATTGACCGTATCAACTGCGCCGGTTCGTCCCTGAACGACCCATATTCCTCCGACTTTCTTCCACAGCCCCAGCTTCGCTTCGGTGTTGCCATTGAGTTGAGCATTAAGATAATGCAGCTTCACTGTAGCCGATATCGCGCCTCCACCCGTAGGCGTCAATGTGTACGTTCGTGTAACCGACGTCGTGAAATCCGGCGGCGCTACGAGCGCAAGCGTCACGTCCATCTGTGTGGGAGGCGTCCCTGAATCGACCGCAATCGTATTGTTCAGATTGCCAAAGGCTCTAGCTGTTACGCCCAGGTCCGTGCGCCGAATCGTGCCGATCGCATCGGCGGCCCCGGCAGACGTCCCGCTTTGCTGAACAACCGCGCCCGCGGCGATTGTCAGGTTAGTCGTGAGCGTCAATGCCCCGCTCACCGTAGCATCGACAGCGGGTGTTGTATCGTTGACCGTAACGCCGTTTCCATTGTTGATGGTCAAACCACTGAAGTTCTTGGCGCCGTTCCCGAGAATCGTCTGCGCTACGGCGCCGTTGAGAGTCACGGTGCTCGTGTTGCCGGTGAATGTTCCCGTCACCGTGAGACTCGCGCCGACGACGTTGAAATTATGTGAGCCGGCATCAACGGTGTTGCTGCCATTGATCGTGAAATTGCCGAAGGTCGTCGTTCCGTTTCCGGAGAAGCTGTGATTCCCGTCGGCGCCTGTATTGAATGTTGTCGTAAGTGCGGCGGCCTGCGTGAAAGTGCCGTTGTTTGTGTAGTCATTCGATATGTTGGTATTGCCGCCCGTCGCATTAGAGATCACGGCGCCACTGTTGATGACGAGATTGTTGAAATTCTTGGTGTTGGCGCCGCTGATCGACCCTGCCCCGCCCGTGAACGTAATCGTCGAAGTCCCGCCGTCCATCGTTCCCGCGCTGGTCACCAGATTGTTGCCGATGGTTGTCGAAGTAGCGCCGAACGCCGTCGTCGCTCCGGAATTATTCAACGTGAGGTTGAAAAAGGTCGTGTTCCCCGTGAGCGTCTGAATGCCGGAGCTTCCGTCAAACGTGACCGTTCCGCTTCGCGGCGTGAAGGTCCCGTTGTTTGTCCAGTTCCCGGCGTCGTTGATTGTGAAATTGCTGGCGCTGGCATCCAGCGTAGTGCTCGCGCCGATACTCAGAAGAGTAGCCACACTGATGTTACCCGCAAGCGTCTTGGTCCCCGAACCGGAAGTAAGAAGATTCCCATACTTCTGCGCGCTGTTCAGGGTGGCGACAGCTTGACTCGAGCCCGAATAGTCGATCGTGCTGGTAGCGCCGATCGAGTGGGCGCTGAAGTTTGAAGGCAAGGTGTTAGTCCCGCCGATCTTCAACGTCGCGCCGTTGCTTACGGTCAGCGTGCCGCCGGCCGCGGCTCGGTTGATAGTAAATGCCGCAAGGTCAAACGTCCCGGCAGTAACCGTAAGGTTCCCGCCGCCAGCGACGTTCGCTATTGACTCATTAGCCGCCCCTGTCAGCGTGAGTGTCCCGGTCTTGTTCACCGTCAGGATGTTGAAGGCCGATGATGTCGATCCGCCAAGAGACTGCGCGGTTGTGCCGTTGAATATCACCGTGCCGCTGTTGTGCACGAAGTTGCCGCCCGAGTTGGTGAAGTTGCCCGTGAGATTCAAGGTCCCCGGCGTCGAGTTGAACGTACCGCCCACCAGGTTGATGCTGTCGCCATTATTGAAATTAAGGGTGTTGGCGCCGGTGAAAATTCCTCCCGACTGGTGCAGGCCATCGCCATTGGTCGCGGTGTTGCTGTCAACGGTGACTCCGTCCAATGTGAGGCTGCCTCCAGTGATGTATACTCCGCCGCCGCTGGTCGTCGCCGAATTGCCGGCGATGCTGTTGCCGGTAACCGTGACCGTTCCAGTTTGCGTGTCGGCGATTCCGCCTCCGTTGACTGCCGTATTAGGCTGGCCGACTCCGGTGCCGCCGATCTGGACATTGCTGAAAGTCGTGACCGATGCGGTCGGACTGCCAGTCCCGATACTGACAAATGCTCCGCCATCTCCTGTTGCCGCGTTCCCGGTGAACGAGCCGGTGCTTATGGCAAGAGTTGGTGCTGGGGTCTGAGTGCTTCCCGCGTTCCCAACGCCGGCGCCGTTCTTGGACGTATTATTACTGACCGTGCAACCGCTCATCGTCAACGCATAGAACCCCCCGTACCGCACGCCCCCGCCGATGGCGTTTGCACCATTGTTAGCGTGATTGGTGCTTATGGTCACGTTGGTCAGACTTGTGCTGCCGGTTACACCCGCTGCACCAAGCGTATCAACCAGAACGCCACCGCCAAGGGATGAGCCTCCCGTTCCGGTCGCGGTGTTGTTGCTTATGGTTATGTTGCTGATATTAGTGACTTGATTGAACGTCACCATGATACCGCCGCCGCTGGTCGAAGCGGTGTTGTTTGAAACCGACCCGCTTGCGCCGCTGATGCTGACCGTTCCGCCAAAGGATTGCGTTACCTGCACTCCCCCGCCAGTGCCGCCGGTGCAGCTATTCCCCGTGATCACACAATTCGTTAAGGTAGCATCATGCTTATCGGCGGCGAGAAATATGCCGCCTCCTCCGTCCGCGGTAGAAGTATTGTTAGTAATAGTACAACTCGTAAAAGTGATCGACCCGCCGCTGGGACCGCCTGCGGTCGCTGTGTTATGGCCGTCCACGTTGACGCCGCCTCCGTGACTTCTAGCGCCGTTTTGCGTCCTATTATTGGTTATTGTGCAGTTGGTCATCGACTCGGTATTGCCCGAGCCAGTCAGGAAAAAGTCTATGCCGCCTCCGGTCTCGAAGAAGGTTCCGGAGAAATTAGTGCCGTCATTGAAACCATTCTGAATCGTAACTCCGGTGAAGCTCACGGCAAGACCATTGTTAGTTCCAGGCTGATTGACGCCGAACACCTTACAATCGCCGCAAGTGTTGGTGTAGCTCGTGCTGATGACCGTCGGGTTATTTCCCGTGATGACGACGCTGCTATTGATGTCCAGATCGCCGGTGGCCGCGGCGTCTTCGTGCCCGCCGCCGCTTGTGATCGATAGCGTAGGATTTATTCCCGCGTTGAAGACGATTGTATCGGAACCCAGGTCAGCGTTGGCGGCTATGATCGCTTCTCTCAAGCTGCAGTCGCCGACGGCGCAACCATTGGGCGCCGGATCATCCGCCCTCGTCACGGTGAAGGTGCTGCCCGCCATCGGCATAATTACCGAAGGAGCCCCTTTGCCTTTGCTCATGGTCACCAGGCCGGGCCTTCCGTCTACATTCACCCGCATCGGCAACGCTGCCGTAATATCGCTGTCAAAATCGATCGAGACAGAAGAGCGTTCAGCGGATTTCGACGCAACTTGAGCGTCGCCCTCCTTCGGAGTTTCCTTGTATCTCACCTGAAGCTGACGATTCGCCGGGTTCACGATCAACAGATCGTCTGACGGCAAAGTGGATAATCGTGTGCTAAACAACAGAGGCGGCACGGAGCTGTCGCCGGAACCCGCCGCTGCCGCCGAGAGTGAACCATTGGGCGGTGCGGGAATGTCTTCGGCCATTTGCCAGTCGAGGGCTTCCACCGTCGGGGCGGCCTCGGACACCATCGCGGGCCCGCTTCTTCCCCGGCGCCGTTCCGCTCTGTCTCTTATCCGCGCCAGCTCGAGCCGCTTCTCGAACATTTCCTCTTGTGTCCAGGGCCGAGTATCAAGTTCGCCACGCGCGATGACATGGACGATCCCGTCATCGGCCAACATTGCTATTTCCACGCGCGAGTCCCGATCCCAGATGAACTCGCCGAGCGCGAACGCCTTGACCGTAAACGGCGTCTCAACCGTCTCCAGCTTTCCTGCTTTTTTGCTGGCGCGAGAGTCATCGGCTTTGGAATTGTCGTGGCCGTGAAGAACTAGAACCTGGCCGTTAGCGAGAATGGCGAGATCCTCGTACGGATCGTCATCCAAATTTCCGAGCGACAGTGAAGTGGCCTTCGCCGGCAACGAGTACTCGATGCCGTCGGTTTCCAGTATGCTCTTGATACCGTCATAAACCAGCAACGAAGAACCCGAAGGCGAGTCGATTCCGAGTATCACATCAACAAGCCCGTCTCGATTGTTGATCCCACCCGTCACCATCGCACTAACCGCGCCTGGCAAAGGTATCGACAACGGATTGGCGAAGCGGCCGGCCCCATCGCCCTCCAGCAAGTAAAGAGTGGTTCCACCGCGCGTCGCCGCTACGAGGTCAGTCTTTCCGTCCCGATTGAAATCACCCGTGCCTACGAAATCCGGCGCTCCCGCGAGTTCTTGAATGGTAGCTTCCTCAAGAAATGGCTCGGGGAATTCACTGCGCGCTATTCCCTTTATGACCTCCGGGTCAGTGGGTGCGAACGCCTGCGGATTGCCGCGATACAATGTCAACATCCCGCCGCCGACACTTCCATATCCACAAACCAGATCGGGATAACCATCGTCATTGAGATCAGCCGAGGCCATCGCGAGCGGCCTCATCTTCGTCGCCAGCATGGCGCTCGAGATCGTCGTAGCGCCCGCCCCGGCATAATTCGCCTGGAGATCGTGGCTTTCTTGTAGCTTGATATAGGGATTCGCTTCGCCGACCGCTTTGAGGGCGCGAGGCTGTGTCACGGGTTGGGTCGATATGGATGCCGCCGAATAGCGGGATCCAAACAAAGCGACCGACCCGATCATTGATAGAACAAGAGTGATTGCAATACGCATTGCGATCTTAGAATTGTAAATAGGCATTTCGTTCCTCCAACCTAATTGTATCTACGCAGCCGAGCCAATTCCGAAGAATGAAACCGAGGACGAGGACGAGAAAGGGAGCTGGTGCCCCTATCCCAACTAGACTTAGACCGCGGGAGTATGTCATACACTCGCGAAAAATGTAAAGCGCAATCTGTGCAAAAGGATATTCCTTGGGAGCCACACCGCGGTTGCCAGTTGTGATCCATTAAAGACTAATGACGGCGCCCTCGTCACGCCACGGTGAAACATGCGCGCGGCTCGCTGGTTTTATTAGCAAGCCGCGCGCATTTGGATTATCTATCGCCGTAGCGCTTAGAACGTCTTGTTCCACGTCCCGAACGCAACAAACGGATTTCCCCCTGAGTTGCTCACCAGCTTATCGACAAAAGTTCGCGATGAACCAGCAGTCGTGTTCAACACAAAACCTGTTCGGAGGAAATAATCCGCCGTCGAGCCCGAAATCGTCGCGTCAAAGCGGCTCCCGGCGTCGCGGCCAGGCCCGCTGTCGACGGGGGCGCCGTTATACCACAACCTTGCAGTGCCGCTTGTGTGCCCGCTGGTTGCAGCGATGCGAACCGACAACCTGAAGCTCAAGGTGTCACCTGCGCCAATATTGACCGGGGAGCCGAGCGCAAGGGTTATGGTCCTCAGCACGGCGTTGTTGAATCCACTGCTGCCGCCGGGAACATCATTGATCTGGCCCGAGCCTACCACTGAGCCGTTCTTGAGCACTTCAGCCAGCAGATCGAACTTTGTTCCGACGTCATCGCTGTTCTTGAGTCCGATCCAGACCTTGGCGGGGCTCAGCGCCGTGAAGTTCGCCGCGGAGTTTACCGTCACCGTGAACTGACAGAAAGCTGTGTTACCCGACGTATCCGTAGCAGTGCAGGTCACTGGGGTTGTGCCGACCGAAAAGCTTGAGCCCGACGCCGGATTGCAGACGACCATTTGACCCGGACAGTTATCACTGCTCGGAGGCGTTGAATATGTGACCGTCGCCGAGCCGGATCCGGCAGGATTCTCGTCAGTAGTGATGTTTGCCGGACACGGTCCGATCGTCGGTGGCTCGGTGTCGTTGACCGTTACGTTGAAGCTGCACGACTGGTCTGGGCTGCTGCCGTTGGATGCCGTGCACGTAACCAGTGTCGTCCCCTTTGGGAAAGTATGCGGTGAGGTAATTGTCGTCGGGCCTATCCTGCAAGTCACAGTAGGCGTCGGACAGCCGGCGGTCGCGGTCGGCGGAGTAAATGTCACCGATGCTGAGCACTGCCCAGGATCTGTGCTGACCGTCTGATCAGCCGGGCAGGCCGAAATTGCCACCGCTTCCACAATTGATATCGCCGAAGTTTGTGTACCATTGTCCAGCGTCGCCGAGACTGTTCCGGTGTTTGGAACTGGACACGTCGAATTGGCGGTAAACGTCGTGCTCGCGGTCAGGCTGCTCAACAGCGCAGAACCAGGCGCAACGCTTCCAAGCCCCGCAGTGTTTGTGAATGTAATCGTCAGCCCGTTCAGCACAACCGGATTTATGCTTGCGCCGTTCGAGTTCTGACTCACGTCGGCAGTGAACCCCTGAGTGCCGCCCGGCGCCAGCGTCGCGCTAGTTGGGAGCAATCTAAGGTCAATGCGAGGATCGGCATCAAACACACCTGATCCTGTTTGACATCCTGCCGCATTGGGAAACCCATCGCATCCCCACCAGTTGTTCTCGACTGTTGCGGCGCCAAGAGTTTGCGCGATTCCCGAACCGTTGGGCGCCGTGTTGCCGGCGATCCGGCTCAGGGTTACGTTCAACGTCCCTCCGCTGACAAACAATCCACCGCCCGATGAGACAGCACTATTACCCGTGATCGTGCAGTTGCTGATCGTAGTGGTCGCCGAAAGCGTGCCGACTCCCCCGCCGCTCGCGCTCGCGGTGTTGCCAGTGATCGAGCCTCCGCCAACAGCGAGAGTAGCCGGCGGCGCGTTGCTACTCCCGCCATTGAAAATGCCCGCGCCTGATCCTGAAGTGTTGCTACCGACCGAACAATTGTTCACTGACGCGCTGTAGAAGCTGTTGAAGTAGACGCCTCCGCCCTGCGCCGCTGCACCATTGTCGGCATGGTTGCTGGTGATAATCGCGCCGGTCAGGCTAATCGTCGGAGTGAAACCGCCAACACCGGTTGTGCCAATAGCAACACCCCCACCAGTGGCCGATCCAGATCCACTAGTAGTCGAGGTATTGCCCGAGATAGTGACACCGCTGATGCTTACGTTCGGATTCAAGGTGATGTTGATACCGCCGCCAGCTCCGGCTGCGGTATTATTCGTCACCGAGCCTCCGCTGACCGTAACGGTGCCGCCGAAGACGTGCCCAATATCGGTTCCTCCTCCCGCCGACGCACCCCCAGATCCCGTGGTCTGATTAGTGGTAATCGAGCAGTTCATGACGTTCACGTCGTGTAGATCGCCGAAGAGATTCAATCCGCCGCCTTCATTGTCGGCCGCGTTACTGGAGAAGGTGCACCCTGTGAAAGTGGCTGTGCCGGCGCTTGGGCCTCCCACCGAGGCAGTGTTGAAGCTATCAACGTTTACGCCGCCGCCGTGACTCAGGAAAGAGCCTGTGGCCGTGTTATTGGTGATGACGCAGTTGGTCATCGAATACGTGTTGCCGGAGCCGGACAAAAAGAAATCGACGCCGCCGCCAGTCTCGAAGAAAGTCCCCTGGAAATTCGTGCCGTTGTTGAAGCCATTCTGAATGGTCACTCCGCTGAAGCTTACCGTGAGACCGGAGGTGCCGTTCTGAGCAACGCCAAACACCTTACAGTCACCGCAGGCGCTGGTGTAGGTTGTGCTGATGACCGTTTGATTGTTGCCGGTGATTGTCAGGCTGTCTTCGATATCGAGATCACCGCTCGCCGCAGCATTCTCAAAAGTGCCGCCGCTCGAGATGGTCAGCGTGGGATTAACGCCCGCGTTGAACACAATCGTATCCGCCCCCGAGTTGGCGTTGGAGTCAATGATGGCCTCTCTAAGGCTACAGTCACCAACTAAACAACCATTGGGCGCCGGGTCGTCTGATCTTGTCACGGTATAAGTTGTAGCCGACATGGGCATCATGAACGAAGGAGCGTCCTTGCCTTTGCTCATCACTACAAGGCCGGGCCGGCCGTCGACATTCAGCCTCATAGGCAGGACCGCCGCCACGTCGTCGCTAGTCTCCATATCAACCGAGGAACGCCCGACCGGCTTCGATGCCAGTTGAACGTCGCCTTGCTTCGGTGCTTCCTTGTACATCACCCGAAGTTGGCGTGCCGCTCGGTTCATCACGACAAGATCGTCCGAGGGCAAAGCCGATATTCGCGTGCTGAACATAATGGGCTGCGAAGAACCGCCCCCGGAACCGGCGGCACTCAACGGAGAATCGTTAGCCGACCCTGGAAGGTTTTCGGCGACGTGCCACGTAAGCGAGGGCGCAGGCGCTGAGGGCCCAACCGCTACTTGTCCCTTGCTGCTTCCCTTTCTCATCTTGTCCCGCAGCCGAGCCAGTTTCTGACGTCCCGCCTGTATTTCTTCGGCAGTCATCGGCCGAGTATCGAGTTCGCCGCGAGCGAGCACGTGAACCGTTCCGTTGTTGTCCAGCGCCGCCATCTCCGTGCGGGAATCCCGATCCCAAATAAATTCGCCGAGCGCAATCGCATTGACTGCAAACGGCAGCTCGATGGTTTCAAACTCTCCAGCTCGTTCGGAATCACCAGGCTGATTCGAGCCCGAAGTGTCTTTGCCGTGGAGAACCATGACCTGCGTACCAGAAACTATTGCGAGGTCAATTAGTCGATCATCGTCAAGGCGTCCCAGCGCGAGCGACTTCGCTTCCGCCGGAAGCGAGCGCTCCATCGGAACTGTCTCAAGAAGACTTTGCGTGGATCCATAAATCAGGACTGACGCACCCGCAGGCGCGCTCACAGCCACCACAACGTCCGCGGCTCCATCACGCTGATTGATCTCGCCGGTCACCATCGCCGTGACGGCGCCGCGCAATTCTATGCGTTGCGGCGAGGAAAAGCCGCCGACGCCATCTCCGGTGAGAAGGTACAGGGCGTTTCCGCCTCTCGCGGCCACGATCACATCCATCTTGCCGTCGCGGGTGAAGTCGCCCGCGCCCATGAAATCGGGCGCATCCGGCAATTCAAAAACGGTTGAGTCCCTGAGGAAAGGACTGGGGAACTGGTTATTTGCAATGCCTCGCAAAACATCCCGGTTTGTGGGAGCGAAAGCCGCGGGGTCGCCTCGGTGCAGCGTCAGCATACCGCCGCTCATGGTTGAATAACCGCACAACAGGTCCGGGTACCCGTCGCTGTTGAGATCACCCGAAGCGAGAGATAACGGTCTCGCCTGACCAGGCAATACCGACGCGTGCGCGCTCGCGGATTGAAGCGAGATCTTGTCCGCGCTCCCGTCGAAATAAAGGGGCTCGAGTTCGCGGCTTTCCTGCAGCTTTATATAAGGCGTGTTCGCGGCCGCGGCCTTAACAACGCCCCGGGAGTTGGTTGTCCAACTGGAAACATGCGGAACCGAGGACCCGATGAGGGCCACGGCGCCAATAAGTAACAAAGCCAACGATAGGGAAATGCGCAATCGGATTCTGGAAAATGTCGTTCGCATGTGGAGGCCTCCTTCAGGTGAATCTCAGTGTGGATACTGAGGAAAAGTTATCAATCAGTAGTTGCGATTTGACAGGGCGCGGGAGTGGCAACCCTGTCGTGAATGTTCCGTCCGCGCGGGTATTATGTACTCGCGCGGACGGATGGAAAGAACGGACACACACGCACCGAGGGTGTCAGGCGGGCTTGCTGCCCGCTCAACCGCGTGGCGGGAAGACACCTTGCAGAGCGATGATGAAAGTCAGCACCAGGAAAGGTTGCATGTTGTTATGCGGTAGACTTCCACCCGTTATGCTCAAGGCAAGAGGTGACATTTGCGTGTTGGTCGCCGTGTGATAAAGCGGCGGGGGTGTCCTGGTCGTTCCAAGAATCGACCACACATCGGCCGCCGCGGCGGTTGTATTGCCGCCTCCCGTGTTCCCTGTTGCGGTGTGGTTATGGGCAGGCATCTCTGTCTGCAGCAGCGTCACGGCCTGCTCGCCGCCCGCCTCGCCTAAAAAGCGATCGCTCAACCCTTGCCCCTGCCCCTGGTGCATTGGCGCGCTCCCCTGAAAGTTGGGCAGTGCGAAGGTACTCTTCCCGTCTCCGCCATAGAAAGTCCCCAGAAGCGAGAACAGCGCGGTGTTTTGACTGATGGGAAGAAGTTGGCCGTCACAGGTGGCCCAACCCTTTGGCGGGAAGTTCCCGGCAAAGATTCTAATCTCAGCTACGAATGGGCTCGACATTGTTTTCGATCCTCCTTTAGTTCGGCGACGGGAATATGCCCTGCAGGGCAATGATGATGTTTATCACAAGGTACGGTTGCATGTTGTTGTGAGGCTGGCTCCCACCGACCGGGCTTATCTCAGTCGCGTTCATCGACGAGTCCGGGTTTGCTGCGTACGCTCCGGTTGCCGACCAAAAATTATTGTTCAACGGGCCCACCGTTGCCGCGCCAGTGTTGGCCGCCGGCATATGGCTGTGCGCAGGCAACTCACTCTGGTTCACCGTATGGGCGGTCTCGCCTCCCTTCTCACCGAGAGTCAGTCCCTGGCCGGTGTACACCGGAGTTCGTCCCCGAAGGTCAGGCAGTGCGAAGTTCACTCGCCCATCTCCGCCATAAGTGGTCCCCAAAATCGAGAACAACGCCTGATTCTGGTTGATCGGCAGTAGCTGACCGTTACAAAACGCCCAGCCCTTGGGTGGGAAATTCCACGAGATCAGTTTGAGTTCGCCTAAGAATGGCTCTGACATTTCTATCCTCCTTGAGTGGCGTTAGGCTTTGCTGCAACAAGCCGGTCCGGTCCCTTTAGGTTTGGGACGGGAAGACTCCGAACAGGGAAAGGATGAAGCTTACGACCAAATACGGCATCATGTTGTCGTGAGGCTGGCTTCCGCCGGTCAGCCCAATTGCTGAGGCGTTGAAGTTGGCGCCGGCCGTGGGAGCGCCAGTCGCATAGATTTGCGCGCTGGCCGTCGCTGCCCAAACACCACCAGCCGGACCTTGCGAGCCGGCGGCCGTCTGAGCCAACGCCACGTGTGTGTGACTTGGAATCTGCGACGTGGTAAGCGTAACAGTCTCCGAGCCCGCTTTCTCCCCTATCGTAAGACCGTTTCCCTGATGAATCGGGATTCGGCCCTGAAAATCGGGAAGCGCGAACGTCTCTTGCCCATCGCCACCGTAGGTCGTTCCGATAAGCGTGAACAGCGCATCGTTCTGGGAAATCGGCATCAGTTGACCGCTGCAAAATGCCCACCCTGCGGGAGCGAAGCTACCGCCGAACATCCTGATCTCACCGATGAACGGATTGCTCATAGTTTCTCCTTTGGCGTTAGTAGTTACGAGATGTCATCTCAATCAGGCACGGAAGCAAACCGCCACTTTGGACGACTTCACCTCAAATTGAGATGCCACTTATTGCCAGGTTGTGCTTCTGGTTACAGGCCAAGCGCAGCGCATTCTATTATCTTCGCCACATCCAAGTCAAGCAATCATTGCGGCATTTGAAAAAAATCGCGCCCGGCTTTTTGATGGCCTCAGATTCGGCTGGCTCCACTGAATAATATTCGCTGTCCGCTGCCGAGCAAGTCTTCGTCGGTCCTGCTCTGCGCCAGAAGCATTGGACCCACATAAGCGGGAGAGTATGACTGCTCCTCCGTCTTCAATTCGCTTTTAAGAGTGGCAGTCCAGTAGTTGCTTACCGGAGTCAGCGACAACTTGAATTCGATTTCGCCGCGTTTGTCGGCAAATGGCTTCACCCGGTATATCAGCGGCTCCCACGAAGTGGCCAGCAGCGTCGTCATCTCAACGCCATCTGCCAGCGTTGATTCGACCCATACCGCAAAGCAGTTGATCTCGGAAGTGTCTGCAACCGTCCAACGCGCTGCCATTCCCGTGAGATCGGGCATGGTCATTACACTCATGAGTTCGGTCCGTGCAAGCTCGCGCGGTTCGGTCAGCAACTTCAACCGTGACCTATCCTCCAGGCCCAGCGGGGTGTTTAGGTTCATCGAATCGAAGAGCTCGTAGTTGACCGAAACGCCCGCGGGCATTCTGTCGTGGCGGGCCTTCAGATGCGCGCCCGCGGTGAGCAGCGCCACACTTTGCGGTATTAGCACGCCGCCAGGCTTGAGGAGCCGGTCGCGGGCATCGGTCAGGATCGGAATTATTTCTTCTTCGAGTGCGAGGTGGCCTATCATCTCGCTGACGACGATATCGAACTCTCTGTCGAGTTGCACCTGTCTTGATTCAGAGGCGATTGCTTCCACTCTATCAGCGACACCATTCGCCCTGGCAAGCGATCTGATCAACCCGATGAGTAGCGGGTCCCGCTCGACCGCGACAACCCGCTTCGCTCCCAACATTGCGGCGACTATGGCCCATATCCCCGTGCCTGAGCCGATATCGAGCACCACTGAATCGGGGGTGACGTGTCTCTCCAGAGCCCGATAAAAAGCCTGATTCCTGTGGTCATCGGTCAAGAGCTTTTCGTGCGCCTTAAAAAGCTCCGCTGCGTAGGTATACAATCTTACTTCGATGTCGTCGGCTTCCTTCACGAATCCTCCTGCAAATGTCAGTGAGCAACCCGGGCCACATTCAAGTGAGGCACGCTTATCAGCGAGCCTCATCACTTTGAGCACGCGCTAGGTTAGTATCAGTTCATCTACAAGTCAAGCAACCTGCCCTGCGGATCGATTTTTCCCTTTCAAGATCGACAGTTTGAAGGTAGACTGCGCGCAAAGGCAGGTAAGATTTAGGTCGAGGGGAAAACTTAATGGCTATTTCCAGGCGCACGTTCCTAGGGCGAAGTTCTGTTCTCAGCATTGCCGCCCTGTTTCCATTAACTTCGCATGCCCGGCACAATGCCGGCCTATCGTCAGGGTTGGAGCAGGCTCAGCACGACTTTTTGAGCCGCCTCTCAAGCAAATCCTTTTTTGAGAACCTGAAAACTACTTTTGAGATTCAAGTTTCGGCATTGAACAGACAGGAGCTTGAACTGATTGAAGTGTCAAAACAAAAGATTCATCGCCGCACTGAATCCTTCGACGTCCTCTTTCGCGGAAAAAAGGAGAACCAGTTCACGCAGGGAACATACATGATTCACCATGCCAGAATGGGCAGCTTCCCGGTTTTCGTTGTTCCGGTCGGCGACGGAAAGAATGCATTCTACCAGGCGATTTTTACCCGGATGCGTTAGAGAATTCGGGCGGCTGGGCGCTAAGGGAGGTTGTGATCACTCGTGGGACGATATTCCAGGAGCACATTCATTCCGTCCTCCTCAATGACCCTGAAGCCTAGTCGCTCAAACAGGCGGCGTGAGCGGTTGAATGTCTCGACATAGATTCGGACTGGCTTGCCCACTCCCTTCGCGCGACTCAACAGGTCGTTGATGAGAGGAGTGCCTATACCGGCCCCGCGCAATCCCGGCAGCACGGTGATGTCAAGTATGCGGATCTCATCTTCGTTTTCCGCGGTGTAAAGGCGCCCCACAGGTTGGTCGTCGGCGAGTATCAATCTGTGGTCGCCGTGCGGGTACTGCGTTCGGTAGTAGTCCCGCTGCGCCGCAAACTGCATTCGTAAGAAGGCATCTCGCTCGGGCGCGCCCCAATTGGTGACCGCCAGTTCATCGGCACGTGTACTGGCGTAGATCTCAAGAAGTACTTCTTCATCGCCGGCAGTTGCCGGCCTGAGCTTTACACCGTGTGATGACCTGTCCTCGCCTGTCAAATCGCGCTAGCCTTTTCTTATTCGGTTGAAGGCGGCTTCGTATACAAACCCATCTTCTTGTCTGCTGAGCGGGACAATGAAGAGTTCAAATGTGCCCAGTTCTTCGTGCTCAAAGCTATAGGAACCCTGCTGCAGGCCGCGATCCAGCGATCCACGAAACAAAAGAGAAAAGCGCTCCTGCTTTCCGATCGAGCCAATATCCTCGACCTTGATGAGCTCCAGTTCCAAAACATCCGTCTCCGGCAGATTCAGACGAAAGGTCTTGTTCACAATGTCTGAAAAACTAGCCGCCGTCAGATTCTCGATGGTCGTCATTCTTTTGATGTCTCCGTTTTATACGCGCCGGGGCCGCCACTCCATTTTGAAGTACATACCGCTGTCTTCGCATATCTCGAACCCCAACCGCTCATACAGGCTTTGCGCGCGATTGTTGTCCTTTGCCACGTGAAGGCTGACCGGCTTTCCCGCCCGCTCTGCTTCAGTGAGCAAATCCGCTATCACAGCGGCTCCAATTCCCATGCCTCTTGCGTCCGGGAGCAACGCTATGTCAACAAGCACAAACTCCTGCTCTGATCGGAAGACCATTATCCGGCCCGTGGGCCGATTCCCGACCATGATGATTGAGTGCTCCCGCGCTTCGTAAGCCAACTCGTAGTGTTGGCGCTGAGCGTTGAATTGCATCCTCAGTAGGATCTCTTGCTGGGACGAATCCAGGCCCCACGCGGCGATCTCCTCGTTTCGCGTTGTGCAATACAGTTCAAAGAGAAAGGCTTCGTCGCCGGCGCACGCCGGCCGCAAGGCGAAAGAACTACCCGGTTGGTGTGCTCGAAGCTCTGGCGTCATTCTTATTCCCGGGAACCGACGATACAGAACTGAGATCAGCCGGTCAATCGTATCCGAGAAGAGACCGCATGCCAACCATAGTTCGGCTTCGAGCGCTTCAGGAAACCGGAAGTTGACAATCGCCGAATTAAACTGATAATCACGAGCGGCGACATAAGCAGCCAATCGTGACGCTTCTGTTGATGGCGCGGTCACGCAGCTTTCTGAAAATTCTGAGGACACGAGCAGTAGATGCCGGAAAAAGAAGAGACACCCTCGGACGAAATCCGACTCGATGCTTTCTTGATCTGGATATGGCGAGGCAAGTGGCTGATCATCCTTCTGGTAATCGCCGCGAGCGGATTGTCGGCCGTAATGGGAATGCAACAGACTGAGACTCATACCGCCGAGGCGCTGATTGAACCGGGCCGCGTCTGGAGCAAACCCGTAAGAGATATCTACATCACGGTTGAATCGGCGAACAGCCCGGGCTTCATACAAGACGTGGCGGAAAAGGCTGGCGTCAAAGCAGGTCAGATCTCGCGTCACGTTCAAGTCGCGCCCGTTGAGTCGGGCCGGCCTCGCTCTTTCGCCCCCATTCTGATTCGAGTGACCGCGACCACCGAGACCGCCGAGGAATCTGTCAGGCTCGCACAGATCATGGCCGATGAGATAATCGCGCGGCACGACAAAATGTACGACGAAGCACTCGCGCCGCATCTGGATCAACAGCACTGGCTGGAAGAGCAGTTGAAATCCATCGGCGCCTCCGCCGCCGACCGCGACGCCGCTCTCAAGATCAGAACTCAACTGGATGAAGTCGCAAGCAATAATTCGTCGCCGATTTCGACCGCTCGATCTCACCTGATCGAGCGAATCGTTCCGGGTTCGAAGACGCGACCCGGCAATTTGCGTGGGACTGTTACTGCCGGCTTGATTGCTGGTATAGTCGGCATCGTGCTCGCGTGTGCGATAGGTTATTACAAAGCCGCTGCGCGAGTTTGAATAATCGAAGCACATCGCACGGATCTCGGTCTGGCACTTGTCACGCGGATGACGGAAGCCTTCGTCGTCACAATTCGAAAACGAGTCATTAAGAATTGATCAAGAGTCTGCTCAAGGAACTTCTATTCCCGCTCATCGCAGTGCTGGCTGCGTTTGTGGTCGGCGGCGTAGTCGTGTGGATGGTCGGCGACAGCCCGCTGCTGGTCTACGAACTGTTCTTTACCAGCGCGTTCGGCTCGATGGATGGGATCGGCTATACGTTGTTCTACGCCACACCGCTGATATTCACCGGGCTAGCGGTGGCAGTCGCGTTCAAATGCGGATTGCTGAACATCGGCGCCGAAGGCCAACTCATCGTCGCGGCGTTCGCGACCGCCTGGGTGGGATTGGTGCTGCCTGGCTGGCCCGCGATCATCGTGGCGCTGCTTGCGATAACGGCCGCGATGCTGGTCGGGGGAATCTGGTCCGGCATTCCGGGAGTTCTGAAAGCGAAGTTCGGCGCTCACGAAGTCATCACCACCATAATGATGAACTTCATCGCGGTAGGCTTGGTCAGTTATCTTACTCAATATCACTATCGCAAAGTGGGCGATCCGATCCTCGAGACGTTCCCCATCGCTGAAAAGGTCGGCGATCAGATCGTCGGCCCGCACATTCCTCGAATGAGCGCGATGCTCGGCGCGATCGGCATCAGCTTCCCGGATCGTCTGCCATTGAACCTCGCGTTTTTCTTCGCCCTCGCCGCGTGCGTCCTGGTTTACGTCTTCCTCTGGAAGACCAAATGGGGATACGAACTGCGCGCCGTCGGCCTGAGTCCCTCGGCCGCCGAGTACGGCGGAATTTCGATCGCGAGAAATATCGTTATCGCGATGTTCATTTCGGGGATGCTCGCGGGTATGGTCGGCGTCAACGACGTATTGGGCTACCGGTATCGTTATTATCATGACTTTTCGAAGAACTATGGATTCACCGGGATCGCGGTGGCGTTGCTTGGCCGGAATCATCCGGCCGGCGTGTTGATCGCGGCGCTGTTGTTCGGGGCATTGAATCGCGCGAGTCTGTTCATCGATATTTTCACCGACAACGTATCGAAGGACTGGGTGGTGATCCTGCAGGCGATCATCATATTGTTCGTCGCTTGCGAGAGTGTCTTCCGTGGCGGAGCGAAGAGGTTTATTCGGGGCACGGTGTGAAAACTGGTTTCTAGTTTCTGGTTTTTGGTTTCTGGTTTTGTGTTTGAGTGGCTTCGATTTTTTGTCCGAGCGATAACCAGAAACTAGAAACCAGAAACTAGAAACCTAAAGAATAATGCTTAGAACCATTCTTACTCTTTCACTTCTCGCGTCGATGATCAGATATGCGACGCCGCTAACGCTTGCCTCATTGGGCGGGATGTTTTCGGAACGCGGCGGAGTCATCAACATCGCGCTCGAAGGCATTATGCTCGCCGGCGCTTTCACGGCGGCGGCGGTGACGGTGAAGGTGGGCAATCCCTGGATAGGCCTTATGTGCGCCGCGCTTGCCGGCTTGCTGGTAGCGCTTATTCACGCGCTTGCATCGATTCAATTCAAAGCCGATCAGGTTGTCGTTGGAACGGCGATCAACATTCTCTTTCTCGGAGTCCCGCCGCTGGTATCGGGCGCGCTGTTTGAATCCACCGGCTCGACGCCGCAGCTTCCGCGTGAACAGACGCTTCCCGAATGGCATTTGCCCTTGATTGAAAACATCCCGGTGTTGAAACAGTTGTTGTCCGGACACACGCCGATCTCGTATCTTGCATTTGCGCTGGTCCCGATCAGTTATTACGTTTTGTTTCGCACGCGGTTTGGTTTGAGGTTGCGGGCGGTCGGCGAGAACCCGGAAGCCGCCGACACCGCCGGCGTGAGCGTGTACCGGCTGCGCTACGCGGGAGTTCTGTTGAGCGGGTTGCTGGCGGGAATCGGCGGCGCTTATCTTTCAATTGCGCAGAATTCTTTGTTTACTCGAAACATGACCGGAGGGCGCGGGTTCATCGCGCTGGCCGCGTTGATATTCGGCAAGTGGCATCCGGTCGGCGCCTTTCTGGCGTGCCTGTTATTCGGCCTTGCCGAAGGAATCTCAGATCAGATGCAAGGCGTAGTGCCGATTCCGGTGCAGTTCATCCAGATCATTCCCTACGTACTTACTATGATAGTGCTGGCGGGATTCATCGGCCGCGCGACACCACCGCGCGCGATCGGCACGCCTTACATCAAGGAAAAATAAAGTTCTCACCTATGACGATTTCAATTTACGATCAGGCAACCGAAGCCGCGCGCTACATTACGGCGACTTCACAGGGGCGGACTCCTCGCGCAGCAGTCGTGCTGGGATCGGGACTGGGCGGCGTAGCGGAAACGCTTCAGGATGGAGTCGAGATCCCGTACAGTGAGATACCCCACTTTGTTTCCTCGACGGTTCAGGGACATGAGGGGAATCTGTTAATCGGATCAATTGGCGGCGTGGATGTGGCGCTGATGAAGGGACGAGTCCACTTCTACGAAGGCTACTCGATGGACCGGGTGACGCTGCCAATTCGAGTCTTCAGTTTGATGGGAATAACCTCGGTGATTCTGACCAACGCCGCGGGCGGCGCCGCTCCTCATCTTGCTCCCGGTTCGTTGATGGCGATCACTGATCACATCAACTTAATGGGTGATAATCCGTTGCGCGGACCAAACGACGAACGCTTCGGCCCGCGGTTCCCGGATATGACGGCCGCGTACACACCTTCGTATCTCGAAGCCGCGCACGCAGTCGCTCGTGAGATCGACGTGGTCTTGTTTGAGGGCGTCTACATGGCGTTGCGCGGCCCGTCTTACGAAACGCCGGCTGAAATCCGAATGATGCGCAAGCTGGGGGCCGACGCGGTGGGAATGTCGACCGTGCCAGAAGTCATCGTGGCCAGGCATTGTGGAATGAAGCTGCTCGCCGTATCGTGCATCACAAACATCGCCGCGGGGATGTCCTCGGCCCAGATCGATCACAGCGAGGTGATGGTTGTCGGCGAGCGCGCCGGCAAACAACTCGCGGAGTTGATCGTGCGACTCATTCCAAAGCTCGTTGTTCTCTGACCACGGCGATGACGCGCCTGCTTTGATTGGAGTGTCGTTCACGTGTTTCGCGTTTTGTGTCTTACCGCGATACTGCTTCTTACCTCGGTAGCGTCCAACGCTCAATCACCGACGATAACGATTCGAGTCGCGTTTGCTGGATTTGTCCCTGCGAGACCAAATGACCGACCGAGTGCCGTGGAATCGACATTCGTCGAGGCGCTTGCGCGGGACGGCCGCATAGTCATGCTGGATCAGTCGATGGTGCGCGCGGCCCTTGCGGGGATCGGTTACGAGGGCTCGATAAACCTGAGCACCGATGAAGCTCGCAGACTCAGCGCCGCGATCGGCTGCGACTTTCTTATCATCGGCAAAAGCGAAGCCCTGACTCGAAGCGAACGTGAACGTGAATCGCATGAGGAGACTTATGCCGGAGTGTTCATCGTTGAGGCCCGAAGCGGCGCATTGGCGATGTTCGAGTTCATCTCTGAAAACGCCGCTTCTCGCGAAATCGCCACACGTGCGTTGATCAATCGTTTAACTGCTCGCGCGCCGGTTTATGTTCAGCGGATGAACGAACGTCTTCTGTCCATTCAGACCCCGCCTCGATACTTCACCGAGGAGATCGAAGATCTTCCCGACCCGGACTCGCCGCGCGCGGCAGGATTTAAGCCGCCCGACTTCATCAACCGAGTGAAACCCGAATACTCTTCAGCGGCTGAGCAAGCCGACATTACCGCTACGGTCGAAGCGCGTGTTGTCTTTCATACGAACGGCGAGATCGGGCAAGTCCACATAACTCGATGGGCGGGATTCGGATTAGACGAGTCAGCCGAACACGCTATTAGCCAGTTGAAATTCAAACCGGCGACACGCGACGGCAAACCCGTCGGCGCGCGCGCGCTGATCCGATACAACTTCCGCCGCTTGAACGAGCCCACAATGAAGATCGAACAACCCCCGGATCCAAAACCACCCGACAAACCGGTGCGCGATTTGCGCGAACTCTTCAAACCAACGTACCGCCGACCTTAAGAGGGCTGCTGCTTCGGGGCTTCGTGATTTCAGCAGATCGGAGCTTCTTCGCATTTTCGCATCTGAGATCTGGATTAATCGCAGATTGAAAAACAACTCGTCGGATAGTACAGTTGCCAGGCTCTTTCACGCTTCATAAAAAAAGCCATCGAGGAAGAATTGTGCGCCCGTCGAACGCGATATTCGCCGCTCTGATCTTAATCGCGGTCATCACATCTCAACTCGGCTTCGCGCGCTCCAACACGAGTCCCGCGACTTTTGCCCAGCACACCATAGCCACGAATCTGACCGGCGGTTATCAAGTAGTCGTCACGGATATCAATCACGATGGCAAGCCTGACCTGATCGCGCTTGCAAGCGGGTTGAATGAACTCGCGTGGTTTGAGAATCCCAAGTGGCAGCGGCACGTGCTCGCGGCCAACATCTCGCGACCGATCAACTGCGCGGCGTGGGACATCGACGGAGATGGGATTCCGGAGATCGCACTCGCACATGAATTCTCACCCGACCCGTCAAAAAGCATCGGCATTGTTTCACTTCTAAGACACAAGCGCGATGTTTACGAGCCCTGGGAGATGATTGAGATCGATCGGCTCTCGACTTCGCATCGGCTGCGCTGGGTCGATATCGACGGCACGGGGAAAAAGGCTCTTGTGAATGCGCCACTCGCGGGCGCCCTTGCTAAGCCACCCGATTACAAAGGCGCGGCTCCCGTCGTGTTCTACCGCCCCGGATTCTGGAAGCGCGAGATAATCTCCGAGGAGCTGCAAGGCGTCTTGCACGGACTACTGGCCACTAATTGGGACGCCGGCAAGTCGGAAGAGATCCTGACTGCGAGCTTTCTCGGAGTCGATCTCTTCAGCTTGGGAAAGGACAAAGGATGGAGGCGCACAAAGATCGTAAGCGGTAATCCCGAGCCGTGGCCGCGCGGCGGTTCAAGCGAAATCGCCGTGGGTAAGATGGGAAGAGACCGATTCCTCGGTACGATCGAGCCGTGGCACGGAAATCAAGTCGTCATCTATCGGCAATCGCAGAAGTCATGGCAACGGCAAGTAATCGATACAACATTGAACGACGGTCACGTGCTGCTAACCGCCGATCTGAATCATGACGGACGAGACGAAGTAATCGCCGGATATCGAGGGCAAGGGAGAAGTGTGTACGTCTACTCCGCGGATGATCCGAAAGGCGATCACCGGTCACGGCAGATCCTTGATGACGGCGGCATGGCGGCGGCCGGATGTGCCGTGGCTGATTTGAACGGAGACGGCAAGCTCGATGTCGCCTGTATCGGCACGGCGACGGCAAATTTGAAGTGGTATGAAAACCTCGGAGCCGCGAAGCCCAGGTGACCGCGCTATCCAGATCACACAACCGATGGCAATAGAACAAGGCACACGCGTTGGGTCTTACACTGTGATTTCACCGCTTGGGGCTGGCGGGATGGGCGAGGTCTATCGCGCGCGCGATGACCGCCTCGGCCGCGATGTAGCCATCAAAGTCCTGCCGGCTTCATTCGCCGACGACACAGAGCGGCTGCTTCGATTCGAGCAGGAGGCGCGAGCCACTTCCGCGCTCAATCACCCGAACATCGTCACGATTCACGAACTCGCCGAAGTCGATGCCATGCGCTTCATCGTGATGGAGCTTGTTGACGGACGGACGCTGCGCGCGTTGATCGACGAAGCAGTTTCGATCAGCATGTTGGCGCAACTCGGCAGCCAGATGACTAAAGCGCTGGGCGCCGCTCACGCAGCAGGCATCACGCATCGCGACATCAAACCCGAGAACATCATGGTGCGCAACGACGGCTATGTGAAGGTGCTCGACTTCGGGCTGGCCAGACTCGTACCGACGGCAATGGATAAAGAGGCGGCAACTTTGCAATACACGCAACCGGGCTCGCTTGTCGGCAGCGCTCGTTACATGTCACCCGAGCAGGCCCGCGGCGAAACCGTCGGCCATCCGTCGGACATTTTTTCACTCGGGATGATCTTTTACGAAATGGCCACTGGCCGGCATCCGTTTGCGACGGATTCGGTACTCGGCACGCTCAATGCCATCACCGGGCAACCGGCAATCGCGCCTTCACACTTGAATCCTGAAATCCCTTCGGCGATTGAAGCACTGATTCTGCGGATGCTCGAAAAAGACGCGCGGCTCCGGCCCACTGCCGAGGAGGTTGAAGCGGCGCTTGCTGAAGTCTCCGGGCACAGCCTTGCCGGAGAACGGCGCTCGCCACTCCCGCGCTCACATCTGCGTCATACGGTCGGTCGAGAGAATGCGCACGCGGAATTGCGTGAAGCGCTTGTCTCTGCATCCTCAGGTAAGGGCTTGCTGATGTGCGTTCCGGGCGAGCCGGGAATGGGCAAGACCACTCTGGTCGAAGACTTTCTTAGTGATCTGCGGGCGAGCGGTCAGCCTTGTGTCATCGCTCGCGGACGCTGCTCGGAACGCCTGGCCGGAGCCGAAGCTTACTTGCCGTGGCTTGAAGCGCTCGACGGCCTGTTGCGCGGCGCGGACGGGCAATCGCGTGTCTCGTTATCGGGGACTGAATCGATTGTGCAGACCACGAAGCGGCTTGCTCCAACGTGGTACGCGCAGGCTATGCCGCTTCAGCCTGACGATTCATCCGTTGAGCGATTGCTTGCGGAACGCGCTGCGTCACAAGAGCGAATGAAACGGGAATTCGGCGCGCTGCTTGAGGAACTCTCCGAACACCGGCCGCTTGTGATCTTCTTCGACGATCTTCATTGGGCTGATGTTTCGACTATCGATCTTTTGGCTTATCTGGCGGGCAAGTTTGATTCGATGCGCGCGCTTATCATCGCAACGTATCGGCCCTCGGATCTGCTGCTTGCCAAACATCCGTTCCTGCACGTCAAGCCGGACTTGCAGGCGCGTGGCGTGTGCCGGGAAATCAAACTGGAGTTTTTGTCGCATTCGGAAATCGAAAAATATCTCGCGCTCGAATTCCCGGAACATCGCTTTCCTGCTGAACTGCCCGCGCTGATTCATTCCAAGACCGAAGGCAATCCGCTTTTTATGGCGGATCTCGTGCGCTATCTCCGTGATCGCGGAGTGATCGCCGAACGACAAGGCCGATGGGTGCTCGCGCTATCGCTGCCAGCGATCGAGCGCGACTTGCCCGAATCCGTGCGCGGAATGATCGAGCGCAAGATCGCGCAACTGAGCGAAGAGGATCGGCGCTTACTCGTAGCCGCGAGCGTGCAGGGATGCGAATTCGATTCGACGATCGTCGCCAAAGCGCTCGACCTGGATCCCGCGGATGTTGAAGAGCGGCTGGAAACACTGGAGCGAGTCTATGCGTTGGTTCGGTTCAAAAGTGAAAGGGAGTTTCCCGGGCGCGTGCTGACCCTGCGTTATCGGTTCGTCCACGTTCTTTATCAGAATGCGCTATACGCTTCGCTCAGGCCGACGCGAAGGGCCCAATTGAGCGCGACGGTTGCCGAGGCGCTGCTTGGTTGTTATGGGAATCAGAGCGCGACGGTTGCCGCGGAGTTGGCGTTTCTGTTTGAGACCGCGCGGGACTGGTCGCGAGCTGCAGACTATTACCTGGCAGCGGCGGACAATGCCTCGGAAGTATTCGCGCTTCAAGAAGCGGGCGTGCTGGCCGAACGCGGATTGGAGATGCTGCGGCTGCTGCCCGATATTACTGACTGCGCGCCTCAGGAACTCAAACTGCAAACGATGCTTGGGCAATCACTGATGGTCACCAAAGGCTTCGCGGTGCCGGAGGTTGAGCAGGCCTTCGTGCGAGCACGCGACCTTGGCATGCAACTGAACGACGTCGCCCAGCTCTTTCGAGCGCAGTTCAGTCTTGCGATTGTCTATGTTGTTCGCGCCGAATACGAACGCGCGTTCGAGCACGGGGAACAATGCCTGCGCCTCGCGGAAAAGACCCAGCACCCGGCGATGCTTTTGCAATCTCACTGGGTGATGGGGCTGAGTCAATGTTACCTCGGCAAGTTCACCGCGGCTCGCGATCATTTCGAGCAGACGATAACGATTCACGACGCCGGAGGGATTGATGGCCCATCTTCGATGTACGGAGCAGTGTTGAGCCGCGCGCATCTTGCTCGAATGCTCCTCTATCTCGGCTATCCCGACAGGTCGCAGCAGATGATGAATGAGGCTGTCGTGAGGGCTCACGGGTTGCGGCTTCCGGTCGGCGTAGCCAACACGCTAGCATTAGCGGCTTATCTGATGGCGTATCATCACAACCTGGACAAGACGCTCGAGTTTGCGGCCGCGGCCGCCGGGCTCGCCGAAGAACACGGGCTCCCATACTACGCCGCGGTTGCGTTGCTGACTCGCGGATGGGCAGTCGCGATGCACGGTCACGAGGAAGGGATCGACTTGATCCGCGAGGGTCTTGCCTCCTCGCTCGCTATCGGAACAAGGCAGCAACACGGCTACTTCCTTGGGCTGCTCGCTGAAGCCTTGAACAAAGCCGGACGTTTAGACGAAGCTCTCGAAGCGCTCAAAGAAGGAATGGATGTTACCGAGCGGAACAACGAACCGTTCTACGCGGCCGAGTTGTACAGACTAAAAGGAGACGCGTTGGTGATGACGAAAGCCGTCTCGCCGGCGGAAGCCGAGACGTGCTTTGTTAGAGCCAACGAGATTGCCCGGCAGCAGCAGGCGAAATCATTTGAACTGCGCGCGGTGATGAGTCTGGCTGGCTTGTGGCGCGAGCAAGGCAAGCGCGAAGAAGGCCGGGCCCTCCTCAAAGAGATTTACGACTGGTTCACCGAAGGATTCGACACGCCTGATCTAAGAGACGCCAGAGCGTTGCTCGATGAGATTACCCCAGCTCCCTTCTGATTGATGGCGTCGATGTCTAAGGAACGATGCAATTTTCCAGGTCCACGTGAGCCTTCAAGCTATCACTAAATCCGCGTACGGTTCCTTCAACAATCACTTCCTGTCCGCCACTTAGTTGAGCTAACCGGGAACTTTGAGACTTGTTGAAGAAACACCTGGTTTGAGCATAACCTGCGGCCGGAGAATGAAACGTCAGAGTAATTCTGCCGTCCTTCAGAATATCAACAGAATTCAGCAAGCCGATGACGCGAATTCTCTTTCCCACGTAGATCTGATTGGCGCGAACTTCGTTTCCTTCAAAATCAATGACCAGTCTGCCTGCGTTGACAGTTGCCGCGGAAGATTCTTGAGGGCTGGCAGGCGGCGGAGCAGATTGCGGGGCGATCGCCGTAGCAGCTACCGGCTCTCTGTCGATGCTCAAACCCTGATCGGTAAAGTTGATCTTGTCGGGCGAGATGCCGACGACAGCCAGCAGATTCTGCCCGGCCAGTTGTTGGCTGATCTTCAAACTTTCGGCACTGCCGCCTTTTCCTTCCTGATATACGGCGAGCGCGAACCCGGTGAAGAGCACGAGCGTCTCGTACATCTCTTGTTTCTGGCGGTCGCTCACGCTGCCAAGCGCGTTGCCTTCAACGAGCGCCTCCGCGATCGTATCTCGCAACTCCATCATCTGTGGGTCTGCCGGAATTCCAGCATCGTGATAGACGCTGGCGTTGGCGGCAAAGAAGAAACTCAAAGCGAGGGCAAGGTCATTAGGCTTGCCAGCGGCTCGCGCTCCCTTTTCATACTCCTCGAGGATGGCTGTCAGGATCGTAAGCACTTGCGCGTTTCCCGCATCGATTAGATTTGCTATCTCACGGGTCTTGAGCTGGGTTCCGGTCGGGCGAAACCGCAGCGAACCATCGTTGAGCCTCGCCGCTGAAGATGCCGTTCCCGCCTTGGGTGCGGTGGCCGAACGCTTTGCGGCGAGATTCTTCTCGAGCCGCCGCCGCGCATATCGATCCATGATTATGTTGGTAATGGTCGCGCTGGTTGGATTGTTCCAATTGCCGCCGAGACTGTCCTTGTACTGCGCGGGAACCGGCGCGCATGCAACCAGTACTACAAAAATCAAGAAGCAACATTGAATCGCCCTCGAATGTTTCTTGTTCATCATTAGTCTCCCGTATAGCTTCGCTGGATCCACAAAACTGTATAGCAAATAGATGAAAGAACCTAATGCAATCCAAATACGCTGCGCATAACATAAGGAGAACGGCCCCGTTAATGAGCACCTTCATCTCGAGCCCCCTGATTTAACTGAGCAATTGCTTCACAAGCAATTACTTCACGGTTGACGACAACAGCTCGATGGTTTACAAGTTCAGGCCCGAAGGGACGAACTTCATTGAGGCGTAGTTGAAAGGAGCATCAGCATGCAACAGTTAATAAGATTCGCGATGCTGGTCGCGGCATCGTCCGTTATTCTCAGTCAATCGTTGTCTGGCGGAGCGTCGGCTATTGCGAGTCAAAAAGCGCCCCGCGCCAAAGCAGAGAAGAAGGCAATTACTCCGCCGGAAGATACTTCAAACATAGTTCGTTGGGAGATCAAGCCAAGCGAAGATCTGACGGGAGCCAAGGGACGCCTGGTCGTCGACTTCCACGACGAAGTGCCGATGGCGCACATGCTGGTGAAGGTCATCAGCAACGAGGGCGGCGATCCGCTCGCCGATCGCAAGCGAAGATTTGATCTCCTGCCGGGCACGTACGACGTCGTCGTCGCGAACAAACGCATAACAGGCGTGCCTATCCAGTCGGGCCAGGAAACACATTTGCTGATGGGGCTGCTGCGCGTTGTCTACACAGGCATGGACAGAACGGACGTGTACGACTCGGACAAGAAAACACTGCTCGTCAAGGACTATGGCACCCTGCGCCTCGGGCTGCCCATCGGCAAGTACTGGGTGAAGATGACGGGACGCTGGGTCCAGGTGGAAATTAGGAACGGCCAGGTGGCAGCCTTCTGATACAAAACGTTATTCTTTGATCCAACAAAGCAACGAACGAATGAACCAATCACCTGAGCGCGAACCGGCCTCATTGTTTGTACTGCTTGTCGGCTGAACGAGGCCTCTGATATTCTCCGCGCCATCCATCACGCTTTGTGAATTGTTTGAGAGGCGGACAGGCGGTCTCTCGCCGGGGACTTCCCAGAACCAGGAGGCTATATGCACATCGACCTTTGTGGGCTTCGAAAATGGATTCTTCGCGTTGCGTTCCCAGCAATCATGCTGAACTGCTTGGTGACCGCCGCGCCTGCGGGCGCGGGCGCCAACGGCGTGGACATCAACGACACACGGCTGCTTTCACAGCCGGCGATCAGCAAGGATCACGTCGCATTCATCTACGCCAGCGATTTGTGGGTCGCCGGACGCGACGGCAAGAACGTCAGGAGATTGACGGCCGACGAAGGACAGGAGGCCAGCCCGGCGTTCTCACCCGATGGGTCGTTGATAGCTTTCACTGCGCAATACGACGGCAACCCGGACGTGTATGTTGTGCCCGTGACAGGCGGCGTGCCAACCCGGCTGACCTGGCATCCGGGTCCGGACATCGTCCAGGGATTCACCGCCGACGGATCGGCGGTTTTGTTCACATCGCCGCGCGCGGTGTTTACCGGCCGTTACACGCAATTATTCACGGTCCCGGTCAAAGGCGGAATCGAAGAACCTCTCAAGCTGCCAAACGCAGCCAGCGCGAGATATTCGCCTGACGGCTCGAGGCTGGCCTACAACCCGTTGTCCGAGGCGTTCAGCGAATGGAAGCACTATCGCGGCGGCCGTACCTCCACGATCTGGCTCTACACTTTCAATGGCAGCGCCGCGGAGAAGCTTCCTCAGCCCGAAGGCCGGTCAAACGACGTCGACCCGATGTGGATTGGTGACACCGTCTACTTTCGTTCGGATCGCAACGGCGAGTTCAACCTGTTTTCATACAACGTGAAGTCAAAGGCAATCAAGCAGCTCACCGATCATAAGGATTTTCCGGTGATGGGCGCGTCATCAGGCGGAGGCGAGATAATTTACGAGCAGGCCGGCTATCTTCACATCTTCGACCCGAAGTCATCCCGAAGCACCAGGCTCACCATCGGAGTGTCCGCCGATCTGGCAGAGACGCGGCCGCGATTCGTCAAAGGCGCGCGGTACATTCGCGACGCTTCGATCTCGCCCACCGGCGCCCGCGCCGTGTTCGAGTTTCGCGGCGAGATCGTCACCGTGCCCGCCGAAAAAGGCGATGCGCGAAACCTCACCAACACGCCGGCCGCAAACGAGCGCTCGCCGGTCTGGTCGCCCGACGGCAAGTCTATCGCATATTTCTCCGATGAATCGGGCGAATACGAACTGCATATTCGCAGCCAGGACGGGAAAGGCGATGTCCGCAGGATCAAAGTCACGGGAGCGGGCTTTTATGATGTTCCGGCGTGGTCACCCGACAGCCAGAAGATTTCTTACGCGGACAATTCGTGGAGTCTTTTCTGGCTCGACGTAAACACGGGCGCGGCGAAGAAGATAGCATCCGAGTATCAATACGGCCCAACCCGCGCGAAGACGATCCATCACGTCTGGTCGCCCGACTCGAAGTGGATCGCGTATACGCTGAGCACCAAGGCGTACATTCAGGCGGTTCACGCCTATTCGATCGAGAAAGACAAATCGTTTCAGATCACCGACGGGTTGAGCGAAGTCAGCGAACCGGTATTCGACGAAAGCGGCAAGTATCTTTACTTTTTCGGGTCCACCGACGCCGGGCCGCGCAAAGACTGGTTCGCGATGTCCAACGCCGACATGCGCGTTACCCAGTCGATCTACCTTGCCGTGCTTCGGAACAACTTACCGAACCCGCTCGCGAAAGAAAGCGACGAAGAAAAGGGCGTTCAAAAAGAAGAAAAGCCCAAAGAGCCGCCGAAGGCGGCGCCCGAGCCGTTCTCGATAGACTTCGAAGGAATCGAGAATCGTATTCTCGCGATTCCGCTCCCGCCCGGCAACTACGGGAACCTGTCCGCTGGCGCGGCGGGCCAGTTCTACTACATTGAGAGTCCGCCCGACGACAATCCATTCGCTCCTGGCCCGGCAAAATCTTCGCTTCACCAATATGACCTCAACAAGCGCAAGGACGACATGTTTATCCCGGGCGTCAGGGACTACCTGGTGTCTGCTGACAAAAAGAAGATTCTCTATACCGGCAACAACGTTTGGTCTATAGTCGCTGTCACGCCTAAGCCTCAGCCCGGCGCAGGCAAGATAAACGTCGACGACATCGAAGTACGAATCGATCCCCGCGCCGAATGGACTCAAATCTTCAACGAAGCGTGGCGCATCAATCGGGATTACTTCTACGCGACGAACTATCATGGCGTCGATTGGAATGCGGCCCGGCAGAAATACGCGATGTTTCTTCCGCATCTTTCAACTCGCGGCGATTTGAATCGGGTCATTCAGTGGATGTGCAGCGAGTTGGCTGTGGGTCATCACCGCGTTGTGGGCGGCGATTCTTTCTACCAGCCCAAGAATGTTCCGGGCGGTTTGCTGGGCGCGGACTACTCGATAGAAAACGGCCGTTATCGATTCAAGAAAGTGTACGGCGGTTTGAATTGGAACCCGCAGCTCCGTTCGCCGTTGACCGAGCCCGGAGTCAACGTAAAAGCGGGCGAATATCTGCTTGCGGTTCGCGGCCAGGATCTCCGGCCACCCGCGAATATCTATAGTCTGTTCGAGAACACATCGGGCAAGATCATCGAAATCACCGTCGGTCCCAACCCCGATGGTTCGAGCTCGCGCACGGTTCAAGTTGTCCCCGTCCCAAACGAAGGCGCTCTTCGCAATCGCGATTGGGTTGAAGGAAATCTGAAGAAGGTCGACGAAGCGACCGGCGGCCGCGTGGCCTATGTCTATGTCCCGGACACCGCAAACCAGGGCCACACTTACTTCAAACGGTATTTTTACCCACAGGCCCACAAGGAAGCGATCATCGTCGATGAGCGTTTCAACGGCGGCGGGCAGGCGGCCGACTACTACATCGACATTCTTCGCCGGCCGCTGGCGTCGTACTGGGCAATGCGTTACGGCGCGGATATCAAAAATCCGGCCGCGTCTATACAAGGTCCGAAGGTGATGATTATCGATGAGACGGCCGGCTCGGGCGGCGACTATTTGCCGTGGATGTGGCGAAAGTTTGGTCTGGGCAAGCTGGTCGGCAAGCGTACCTGGGGCGGACTGGTCGGAATTCTCGGCTTTCCTGTATTGATGGATGGAGGAGGAGTGACCGCGCCCAACTTTGCGATATGGACCCCGGAGGAAGGATGGATAGTCGAGAACGTCGGCGTCGCGCCGGACATCGAAGTCGAGCAAATGCCCGCCGATGTCATAAATGGACATGACCCTCAACTGGAGAAAGCCATTCAGGTCGTTATGGATGAACTGAAGAAGAATCCGCCGAAGCAACCACAGCGCCCTCCTTATCCAGTGCGGAACACGCTGCAACCATAGGCACGTTGTAGGGACTCGCGGAACGCCCGGCATTGTTTCAGCGGGTCGATTGCGTGAGTACCGCGTTCGATTGGCCGCGCGGGCGGGAGGTCCATTGCGAGAAGCCGCGGCTCAAAAAAAGCAGCCGCGCCGGAAAGAGTCCTGGGAAATACTCTCGCGAGCGCGGCTACTCAAAAAAAGTCGAGGACTGTTTGCCGTCAGGGTTTTGGGTCTAAAGCAATCTCGCGCGCAATCCGTTCACCCAAAACTTCGCGAATTTCGAGGCGATCACGGTAACCCTGCATTTGTTTTTCGTCATTGCCGATCACCTTCTGGAGTAACGCATCGGCCTTCTCCAGATTCTTCTCGTAGGTCGCCAGGTCCTTGTATTCAGTCAACAGCAGCAGGTTCCAATCACTTGAACCGTGCGCTTCAGTTTGAAGGATTTTGTAAGAAATAATCTGCCCGTCTTTCTTCAGTGCGTCCTGCTCGCGTTTCCAATCGCCGGCGACGTAGTTCAGATAAGCCGTTTCCATTCCAGGCTTCATTCGAATAAACCCGATGTTCCAAACCGTGGCGTTGCGATAAGGGCGATTGACCTGAGCAACTACGACAACGCTCAAAGTCAGCACAAGTGCGACGAGCGTTCCAATGAATATGCGTTTTAGTTTCAAGTGTTCTCCTGTTCAGTGTGAGTGCAATGGAAGATGGATTTGTGGACTGTTGCCGCACTCGTTCAAGCATTAGTCACCCAATAGAGTCTTTAGAATCTTCAATGTCATGCAATCTGAGCGAAATGCCTTTCAGAACATTTCGGCGGCTGGCGTTCTTTTTTGAGTTCCCCATCGATATTCCCGGATATCGGCCGCTATTAGACATTTCCCACCTAATGCACCGCTCCGCTCCCCACTAGAGCCATTCCCGCGGCTCAGAGCCTCGGCGTCTGGCCGGAATTGTTGCGCTTTGATTGCTCTCATGAGTTTAAGGGGTAATCGGGGGGCAAAAGTGTTCATTGCTGGAAAAAATATTTTAGAAAACTGCCGTTTGATGGCTGAGTAAGCGCGCGAGTGTGCAATACTCGATAAGCCTCGTTGCAGCATCCCGCCCACCGAAGCACCTATGGAATCTCCCCCAACCCAAAACATCACTCAATTGCTGGTTGCGTGGAATCACGGAGATCAGGATGCGCTCGCGCAACTGACGCCTCTTGTGTACCGCGAGCTGCATCGGCTGGCGCACGGCTATCTGGCCGGCGAGCGGCAGGGTCATGTGCTGCAAACAACCGCGCTGGTCAACGAAGCGTTCGCTCGGCTGATTGATTGGCGGAGAGTCGAATGGCAAAACCGCGCGCATTTCTTCGGAGTATCCGCGACGCTGATGCGTCACATCCTTGTGCAATTCGCACGCGAACAGCACGCGGCAAAACGCGCGGGTGAACGTATTCATGTTTCGCTTTCGGAAGCCGCCGGGCTCAGCGTGAAACGAACCCCGGACCTGGTTGCGCTTGATGACGCGCTCAACGCGCTTGAAAGACTCGATCCGCGTCAGGCTCGCATAGTTGAACTGCGTTTTTTTGGCGGGCTCAGCCTCGAGGAAGCGGCCGAAGTCGCGCAAGTATCTGTCAGCACGGTGCGCCGCGAATGGCGGATTGCGCAGGCGTGGTTACATCAAGAATTGAGCGCAACGGTATGACTCCCGAAAGACATCAACGCATCGGCCGCCTCTTTGATCAGGCGCTCGAAGTAGCGCCCGAACATCGCGGCGCATTTCTTGATCAGGCGTGTCCCCCGGAAGCTGAAAACGCGGGTTTGCGCGGCGAAGTCGAAACATTATTGGCCAATCACATCGACTCCGAAGAGTTTCTCTCACGCCCGGCATTGCAAGTTGCCGCCGCGCAACTCGCAGGAACTGAACCCGCTTCGATAGAAGGCAAACAGTTCGGTCACTATGAGATTGTCTCGATGCTCGGCGCGGGAGGCATGGGACACGTTTACCTCGCCACCGATGAGCGCCTGGGGCGTCAGGTAGCGCTCAAGTTGTTGCCGCCCCATCTTCTTCACGATGCTGAGCACGTGCGCCGATTTGAGCAGGAAGCGCGCGCGACGTCGGCGCTCAATCATCCCAACATTCTTACGGTGTACGACGTTGGCGTTCACGAAGGCACTCCTTATCTCGTGATGGAGTTACTCGAAGGCGAGGAACTGCGGGCGCAGTTGCAGAGCGGCTCAACAGCGAATCCTTTGCCGGCGAGAAAGGCGATTGATTACGGCCGGCAGATTGCCGCCGGACTCGCTGCCGCTCACGAAAAAGGAATTATCCATCGCGATCTCAAACCTGAGAATCTGTTCGTCACCAAAGATGGGCGCGTCAAGATTCTCGACTTTGGCTTAGCAAAGCTTCAGGCGCCACGCAATGCTTCAAGCGACGAAGTCGCAACGCAAAAACAGATCACCAGTCCGGGCACGCTAATGGGAACAGTGGCGTACATGTCGCCCGAGCAGGTTCGCGGTCAGGAACTTGAGCCGCGATCAGACATTTTTAGTTTCGGGTTGATCCTGTTTGAAATGCTGAATGGCAAGCGTGCTTTTGCCGGCGATTCACAAGTCGAAGTGATGCATGCGATTCTCAAAGACGACCCGCCGGAGCTGGGCGAAACAAACGCGCGGATGAATCCCGCGCTGCAAAAGATCGTGATGCGTTGTCTCGAGAAGAAGCCGGAAAGACGGTTTCATTCGGCGCACGATCTCGGGTTCGCACTCGAAGCGCTGACATCGTCTTCGATCTCGTTGCTCGATACCGGGATGGAATTTTCCGCAACGGCGCCCGCAAAACGCTCGAAGCCAATAAACCGCGAGCGCATCGCGTGGCTTATGGCATTTGCGCTTGCCATCTTTGCGATTGCCGGTTGGGGCTACGGATGGCAAGCGGGAAACGGCCGAGCTGAACAACTCGCATTTCGTCAGTTGAACTTTCGCAGCGAGGCGATCTTCCAGGCCTGTTTTGCGCCGGACGGAACGACCGTTGTGTACAGCGCGGCGACCGACGGTAATACGCCCCAGATCTTTACGGTGCACCCGGAGTTTCCGGCGCCGCAACCGATTGGCGCTCGCGGTATGCATCTACTAGCGGTCTCTTCGAAGGGTGAACTCGCCGTTCTGCTCGATGCCAAATATATCCGCCATCGGATGTTCAGTGGAACGCTCGCGCGAATGCCGCTTGTCGGCGGCGCGCCACGGGAAATACTCGAGGGCGTGAGGCAGGCGGATTGGTCACCGGACGGATCCGAGCTTGCGATAATTCGCGAGGTGGAAGGTAAAGACCGCCTCGAGTATCCGATTGGAAAAGTACTCTATGAAGTCAGCGGCAACATGAGCGATGTGCGGGTCTCTCCAAAAGGAGATCGCATCGCATTCTTCGAACACCCGCAAAAGGGTGACGATCGCGGCTCGGTGAATGTCATTGGCCTCGACGGGACAAGAACCATGCTGACCGAAGGCTATTGGAGCGAGCGCGGACTCGCGTGGTCGCCGGACGGCAAGGAGGTTTTGTTCTCGGCAAGCCTGAGCGGCGGCAATTACATGATCTTCGGCGTAACGCTCGACGGTTCGCGGCGCATTGCGGATCAATCACCCGGCGGTCTGATTCTGCAGGATGTGGCTACGGACGGAAGGTGGCTGGCGACCCGCATAGACTTTCGTTATGCGGCAATGGTGCACACGCCGGCCACTAAGGATGATCGGGATCTTTCGTGGCTCAGGACTTCAAAGGCACGAGCGTTATCGCAGGACGGACAGACACTTCTATTCTCTGAAGACTCGGTCGATAAGAACTACGCTGTTTGTTTGCGTAAGACCGACGGCTCACCTCTCGTGCGTTTAGGCGACGGAACTCCGATGGATTTGTCGGCCGACGGCAAATGGGCACTCGCGATTGTCCCTTCAAAGCCGCCGCAACTTGTTGTCTATCCCACGGGCGCCGGAGAAACGCGACGCCTCGACCCGGCCAATATTGAAAATTATGCATCCGCGCAGTGGTTTCGAGATGGCCGGAGCATTCTTATCGGTGGTAACGAATCCGGAAGGGGAACGCGTTATTACGTCCAGGACATCGATGGCGGAGCGCCGCGAGCCGTTACGCCAGAAGGCACACGCGAAGGACGACTCTCCCCCGACGGGAAACTCATTCTGGCGCGCAGCAGCGGCGGGAAGTTTTCTGTTTATTCGATTGAAGGCGGCGATGCGCGAACCGTGCAGGGGCTTACTGACCTTGATGTAGTAATTCAATGGGGAGCGGACAGCCGCTTCGTGTTTGCATATCGCGGCTCGGCGATTCCCTGCCGAGTCGAGCGAGTCAATCTCGACACGGGGCGCAGAGAACTCTTCGCCGAGATGGCGCCGGCAAACCGAACCGGTTTGCTTACGGTGCGCCCGACCTTCATTACCGATGATCAGCAGTCATACAGCTATACGACTTATCAGCAGGTCTCGAGCCTCTTCGTAACGGAGAACCGCGAGTGAGCCGCGAAGGCGGTGTTCCGGAGCAACAGGGTCGGGGAATGCCTGAAGGGCTAATCTTTCTGATCACGCGAGAACATTGCATGTCAGCATTAACTCAGCCGATAGGATGACATCGGAGCAATCGCAGATCGTGAAACGAGCTTCTTCGAATGTGTCGAGTCGCATCGCGGTGCCTTGACGGTTGACGACGGCATCTCCATCGTTTACAAGTTCACGCCCGAAGGCAGGGATCTTCTTTGAAATCAGGTCGAATCACTCGTTGCCAGCTAGTAGCCTTCCAGTCTGGCTTCAATAACGCCGCAAAACAGATAGACCAGGGCCTCGCTGAGTCAGCGCGGCGACTTGGGAGAGGATGATCAAAATGAGTGCTACCATTAAATCGGCTCCAGGCATTCCCGCGGCGCTTCACCGCGCAGAGAATGATCTGCCGTTCGTCTTCTATCAAGAGGGCGTCGATTTCCAATTGCTGCAGGTTGACGTGGAGGCGGGGCTGTGGGTGATCCGAGCGCGTTTCCAGCCGGGCGTCACGATCCAACGACACAAGCACACAGGCGAGGTTTTCGCGTTCACCCTCGAGGGTTCGTGGAAGTACCTTGAGTATCCGGAAGTCAACACGGCAGGTTCCTATCTCTACGAGCCGGCCGGCTCGATTCATACGTTGCACGTGCCCTCGACGAATACGGAGGTGACCGATGTCTGGTTCGCCATCCGCGGGGCAAACCTCAACCTCGATGCGGAGGGCAAGGTCGACAGCGTCCTCGACGCCGGGGCTGTGCTGGACATCTATCTGGGGCTTTGTGAAGCGAATGGGCTCGGGAGACCGAACGTGATTGGAGCATAGGGGCAATTCGCAGTGGCTGGCAGGCGTTGCCGCGGCAACGATACGATTACGAAAATGAGTGAATTGCTTTTACCCGAATCAACCGTTTCGCATTACCGCGTCGTCTCTAAAATTGGAGCCGGCGGTATGGGCGAGGTTTATTTGGCAGAGGACCTGAAACTCGGGCGGCGCGTTGCACTCAAGGTCCTGAACCGCGCGCTAACGGAGAGTCCGGATCGCTTGCAGCGCTTTGAACAAGAAGCGCGTGCCGCCTCGGCGCTCAATCACCCAAATATCCTGACGGTTTATGAAATAGGCGAATCGGCAGGCGTTCAGTTCATTGCGACCGAGTTTATTGAAGGCGAGTCGTTGCGCCAGCGCATGACGCTGGGCGCGGTCGAATTACTTGACGTTCTGGACATGGCAATTCAAATCGCCGCGGCTCTTGCGGCGGCGCACGAAGCCGGGATAGTGCATCGAGACATCAAGCCCGAAAACATCATGGTGCGCAAAGACCGGCTGGTTAAGGTCCTCGACTTCGGACTGGCTAAACTGCTCAAGCAAGATGCGTCCGCTCTCGACCACGAAGCGGAGACACGCGCAATGCTCAAAACAAGTGTTGGGGTCGTCATGGGAACCACCGCTTACATGTCGCCCGAGCAGGCGCGCGGCCGCGATGTGGACGAGCGCACAGACATCTGGAGTCTGGGCGTCGTGCTTCACCACCTGGTAACAGGAGAACTTCCGTTTGCCGGCGATACGAAGAGCGACGTCATTGCCTCGATACTGAAGACCGCGCCGCCCCCGCTGATCCATAAAGCCGAGTTAGTGCCTCGCGAACTCGAACACATAGTCAACAAGGCGCTCCGCAAGAACCGCGACGATCGCTATCAACACGTCAAGGACTTGTTGATTGACCTGAAAGACTGCAAACAAGAGTTGGAGTTTCTGTCAAAGCAAGGCAGATCACTTGCTCCGGAGCACTCTACGAGTCACAGGTCCTCGCAAACCGCCCCAAGCGCGATTGTTGAGACTGCGAGTGCAACCGATCTGCAGACGACTTCGAGCGCGGAGTACATAGTCAGTAAGATCAAGCGCCACAAGCTCGGCGCCATAACTTCTCTGGCTGGTTTGATTGGTCTGTTGACCCTTGGTTTTTATTTCTATTCGAGATATTCCGCTGCCGGCGACCAGAAAGGCATCGATTCACTTGCTGTCTTGCCTTTCGCCAACGACACCGGCGATCCGGAGATGGAATATTTATCTGACGGCCTCAGCGAAAGCTTGATCAACAATCTCTCACAGTTGCCGCGGCTTAAGGTGATCGCGCGAAGTTCTGCTTTTCGTTACAAGGGCAAAACCGGAAACCCCGAAGAAGCAGCGCGCGCCTTAGGCGTAAGGAGCGTTCTGTCCGGAAGAGTCTTCCGCCACGGTGAGAACCTGCAGATCAGCGTCGAGTTGATGGATGCCCGGGACCGAACACACGTGTGGGGTGAAACCTACAATCGCAGTGGCAGAGACCTGATGGCGGTGCAGCAGGAGATTGCCCGGGAAATCTCGCGCAACCTTCGACTCAAGCTTTCGAGCGCCGAGCAAAGCCGCGTCGGCTACACCCACACTTCAAGCCCGGAAGCTTACGAGCTGTACCTCAAGGGCCGCTTCTACTGGAACAAACGCACCGGCGAAGCGCTCAAGAAGAGCGTCGAATATTTTAATCAGGCTATAGAGAAAGACCCGGCTTTTGCTCCGGCGTATGTTGGGCTCGCCGATGCATATGTGGTGATCCCGTTTTTTTCGGTGGGGTCAGCCGAGGAGTCTTACCCGAAGGCAAAGGCGGCCGCTCGGCGCGCGCTGGAGATCGATGATTCGCTTGCCGACGCGCACACCTCACTGGGCGCCGCGTTGGCGGATTATGATTGGAACCTCGCCGAATCAAACAAAGAGTTTGAGCGAGCCATTGAGCTCAATCCCAACTACGCAAACGCGCATCACTGGTACGCCCGCGAAAATCTGACGATCATGGGGCAGTTCGACAAAGCGCTGTCGGAGATGCGCAAGGCCGAGGAGCTCGATCCGCTTTCATTGATAATCAATGCCAACTATGGCAAGGCCTACTTCAACGCGCGCCGGTATGATGAAGCCATCCAGCAACTGCGCAAGACTATCGAGATCGACCCGGGCTTTTTTGTGGCGCATCATTATCTGGGTTCGGCCTATGCAATGAAGGGCAACTTTTCGGAAGCCCTGTCCGAATATCAGAAGGCTCACCAACTGAACGCGGATGATCCGCATGTAGTGGCCTTGACCGCGCGCCTCTATGCGGTGTCCGGAAAAAGAGCGGAAGCGCTCAAGACGCTCGAGCAACTGAGGTCGTTCGCCAGAGAGCACTATGTGGCCGACTACAACTTCGCTTTGGTTTACGCGGGACTCGGCGAGAAGGACAAGGCGTTTGAGGCGCTTGAAAAAAGTTATCGGGACCATACGGTGGATATGCTGACTCTTTATTACGATCCGCTGATAGATAACCTTCGCTCGGATGCTCGCTTCTCCGGCCTGCTGCGACGAGTGGGATTGCTGGGAAAATAAAAGCGCGGTTGAGGAGACTCACTTGGAATTTCACGCTTGGGATAGGTGGGCTACCGGGATCTCTTCGGTCTTATCGAAGGGCCTCGTTCCCGTCGCTATATCGTCCACGGCTTGAAGAATATCGGCGGAATAGTATCGAGTACCGCATAGATCGCAGACTCCGATGATGATGTCTTCGAGAATCACAAGACCGGTCTTATGTTTGAGGCCTCGCGCTTGACCTTCCTGGGCCGGACGGTTCCTTCGCAGTACTCTCATTGATAGCCGTACATAATCTATTCCTTAGTCTCGCTCATCGCGTAGACCGTGATTCATGTGAACAACGAAAAACGAAGAAAGACTCACGTAAGATCAAAGATCATTGATAATCTCTGATCTCAGTTGACTCGGGCCTGCGAAGATGCGGTTAGACGAATTCGATCCAACTAAGAGCCAAGAACTCCACATCATCAGTCCAGTCCCACAACTGAAGCCGATGCTCAACGTCTCTTTGTGCGGCTTCGAAGGCGATCTGAGGGTCAGGCACTTGAGTCACGTTAACGTGTTCTTCTACCGAGGCGCCGGTAACGGCGACCGGCAGCGATTCATTATCGACGCGGCCGTCGGTTGTGATGAATACGGGCTCGAACCGAAACAAACACTCGTCTCCATTTTCGCGCGTGATCCGTTGACGAACAACAAAAACAAACAGGAAGCCACGACGGCCAGCTAGTTTCGGCTCATTGATCCGTCGTATCGCTGCGAGCCCGCCGAAGTCGTATGAACCAACATAAGACAACATTGCGTCAACGAACGGGTGACCGAGAGCGAGGAAATCGGCGTCCGTTCGCCTTATTGCCAGTTCGCGATCGAACGTGGCTCCTCGATAGCGCTCTGGCAGCTCAAATGGATCGAGGACATCCGGGACAATGAACTCCAGGAACTGATCTTTCTGCTGAACCTGCCGACGGTGCTTTGATAAAAACCGTTCGGAGAAGGCTCGCAGGTCGCCGAGCGTCAAATCGGAGGCGAGTTCCTTGCGGTAGTTGTCGAATGAGAAGCTCGATACGTCGCGGAACAGACTCTGCGTCGCGATCTCGTAAGCTCGCTTTGCTCGTTCGACTGCATCGGCAATCTCTTTCTGTGTTTGCCTGTTCAGGTCGCCTTCCACAAGAGCTCGGCGATAGATCTTCGTTGGATCAATCTCGCTTTCGAGTTGACCGTTGAGAGTCCCCATTATGTCTTCCCGGTTTTCCCCGGTGACAGCGGCAAGAGCTTCCGCTGCGTGCCCGAGACGGTTCTCGAAGTAAGCTTGAACCTTGTCTTCAATCGTTCCCTTGTTGAAGAAGTTGTACACTTGCACGACCTTGTCTTGACCGTAGCGATACACTCGGCCAACTCGTTGTTCCACTCGCATCGGGTTCCACGGCAGATCATAGTTCACGCAGATGTGACAGAACTGAAGATTGATTCCCTCACCGCCGGCTTCGGTCGATACCAGAAAGCGAACGCGTGGATGATCCCGAAATAAGCGTTGACTGGTGCGCTTTGTCGAAGGTGCAACGAGCGCGCCTTCTTTAGCGAACGGCTCCCAGATAGATTCGATGTCCTGCTCTGCTTCTCCCCGCCGTTCCAACTTCATACCGCCGTGAATGACGACGACCGAACCCTTGCCGTACCGCTCTTCAAGTTCACGCACCAGGTAACATTGAGTCTCACGATACTCGGTGAAGATCAGCACCTTCTCTTCAACACCTCGTGGGCTCTCGTGCTCGATGTGATCGATCAGTGGCAACACCTCGTCCAGCTTTTTGTCGCGCCTGACCTTGATCTCTAGCAACGTCTCAAGGGTTTCGATCTCGCCTTCGAGTATCTCGCGGTCGTCATAGAGAACGCGTTGTTCCTCCTGCTCACCCAAGTATCGCTCGTCAAACAACTCGCCATCATCCTCGTCGTGTTCGGCCATCGCCTCAAGGTCTCCGCGCAGCCTCCTAAGTCTTCTCTCGAGGGCAAGTCTAATCGCAGCCGTCGAACTTGCGTTGAGCTTTTGAAAAGTAGTAAGCAGGAAGCCGGCTGCTCGACGATTTGTCGGATCGTTCATGCGGTCGAGCATCTGATAGCCATCGCGTATGTAGTCGGCGACTGCTTTGTAGAAGCGCGCCTCATCCGCGTACATCTTGAATGGCAGACGATGAGTCTGGCGGCCCTTGAAGACCTTTTTTCCGTGAGCGTCAGTCACAGCAAGCTTCGGCGTGCGAATCACCAGATCGGTGAAGCTGTGTCCATTGCCAGAGAAGAGACCTCTTTCTTCGAGTCCGCTGAAGTCCACGTTGTCTTCTAGCAGCGAAATCAGATTCTTGAACCGACTGTGATTCTCTTCGCCCTGGTGTGGAGTGGCGGTCAGCAGCAATAGCGCTTCGGAATAATGCTTATGACGAATCTCCTCGGCCAGACGATAGTTCTGAGTCTTCTCCACCTTTCCAGATCCGTAGTTCATCGCACTCAACCGATGCGCTTCGTCGAAGATGATCAAGTCCCACTTACGGTTCTCCAACAAGCCGCGCTTGCGTTCGGGCCGCTTGAGCGCATCAATCGAAGCGATCGCCGCCGCCTTGTAATCCCAGATGCGCGGGTTCACCGCCAGGAAGTCGCGGTTGAAGATTTCGAACCTCGCTCCGAACTTGTCCAGCATTTCCTCTTGCCATTGGGTCGTCAGGCCTGCGGGCGTGATTATCAAGGTGCGCTTGGCTTGGCCGCGCTGCGCGAGCGCCTGCCAGATCATTCCCGCTTCGATGGTCTTTCCGAGGCCAACTTCATCGGCTAGGAGAAACCGTCGGCGAGGACTCGAAACGACTCGATGCGCCGCGAAAATCTGATGAGGCAGAATCTCGGTTCGGGCATTCGAGAGCTGACCGCCTTTATTGCCAGTCAGGAATCGAGCGGCGAGTATCTTCAACTCAAAGCGCCAAGGATCATCCCAATCGCCGCGCGTTGCACGTTCAAGCGGCGAGACGATACGTTGAAGCTCGGTAAGAAGGAGAATCTTATTTTCGGAACGGTAGGGGGGCTGCATGAAAGCCGACGGATTAAACTCAACCTTCCCTTGCTCGCCGCGAATCTTCTGAATGTATCCAACTCCGTAGGATTTATATAGCGAGTTAGTGCTTCTAACCAAGTCGCCCTCTTTGAACTCTGAGCGATAGAGATCTTCGTCGATGCGAGTGTACGTTGCGGAATCGGGTTTCATCGCTGTTTCCGCTTAGGACCCTCGCTCCTAACGTATGTACGTTTTGATTGGCTTTTTAGCATAAGCGCAATCTTCGCTACTTCGTCTGGACTGAGTTTCCATAAAGAGGCTACGACCTCGTCCACCTCAGCTTCTATTCTACGGACGACATCATCTTCACAGGAAAGGGATGACTCGTGCGCGGCTATAGACAGTTTAGCCAAGTGTCGATGAGTTGCATTTCCGCGATCAAATGTAGGCAACCGCAAGTTCTGGAGAATAGAAGGAGCGCCAAACCCACGACCAGCAGACGAAAATGAATGAACCGCTGCTTTGCATGGCGCCGAGTTCAGTATTGCGCATACATAGTGAGCCTCATCAGAAGACTGAAGGGAGACAAAGGAAGTTGTATCTCCGGGGACTAACACTTTCTTTCCTAACATTTCGTGATCAGTCTCGCCAACAACTGCAGCTTTGAACTGATTGCCCATGCGCCGCCACACAACCTTGTGCGGGGAGAACGTATAAGATCCTATATTAAAGAGAGCAAAGAATGGTCCATCAGCCACTTCATAAAGGTAGCGGCCGTCTTCTGCTCGCCCAGCGGCTCTGGCGTAGTTCCCCAGCGCTACTAGCTGTTCACCAGCGAGCGGCGCTTCAGAAAGATAAGGCCGTGAGAAAAACTGCCAGAATTGCTCGCGTTTCAACGCAGAAGATCGCATACGGAAAAGATAGCCATATGTCTTCGGTAGAGTTAGCTTGATCTCCCGTTCTGTTGGAATGTCGGCCTTTCTAGTGCTCGAGTTAAGTATGATTGCCGAGTAAACTGTGCCGACCTTCCACCTTTCGATGTCCTTTCCACGCACAACCGGGAACACACGTGTTGACTCGATTTTGGTCGGAGGCATTTGGGGCACGTCACTTCTTCCCAGTGACGGTTCGTTAATGACTACAATACTATCATCTGGTTCGCGAGAAAGTACGTTGCAAAGAAAAACCGCGTAGGGATCTAGCGATGCGCCTCGTCGTCCCTTATAGGCCGATTGTCCTTTTATCTTGGATAAAAGACTTTCCGTACCTTGAGGAATCACTTGCCACGCCGATCTCAAGTCGCTAACCGGCTGAGCCATGTGAGCTGTCCTTGTTGTCTTGGCAATGACTTCATCCAGAGAGTCGTCACTGGATACGGACGCGCCCGACTTAATCTTCCATTCGGTATAAGGGACCGGGTAGTCAGTTGCGACTCCTTTTGTAAGAAAGATGGCTCCTGTTTTGTTTTCAGCTTCGAAGGGCTTAATCGCCACCAAATCGTGGAATTTTCTTACCTTGACCGGAATCATACCAGGCGCTAACACGAACGCACGAAATCCCTGACCCGCAGTCTTTGATCTAACCACTTCTTGGGTAATTAGAAAGCCCAGGCTTCCGCCGAGTTCGAGGTAGCGATCAAGGCAAGCATAAGTAAATAGAAGCGAAAGGTCCACCTCAGCCGTTCCCATCAATGATTCAAGGCCTTTCTGAGTGAACAACTTGTATCGTCGCCAAAGAAACTTTATGTCAGTTCTATATTGTTGCGGAAGGTATCCCCAGCGGACCCAGGGTGGATTGCCGATTACATAGTCTACTGGTTCACTGAAGAGCGGTGCGAACGCATTCTTGATTATTCTGGCCCAAACACCGTTCTTTCTCGCTCTCTTGAGCTCAACGAGCTGGAGGTACAAGTCACTATGGACCGCCTCCCAACCAACCGATAATCCTTCATCACCACATCGTTCAAGAAACTCCTCGACCGAGTAGTCGTCTCTAATGCAGCTCTCCAACAGCTCCGCGTACTTGGCAACATCTGTCCGATTGCTTGCCGTCTCTTCCGGGATGACGAATTCTCCAACGGCGGTTCGGAGCTTTTTTACTTTGCCCAGCTCATTCTGGAACAGACTTCCGTATTCGAAAGGGGTCGAGATCGAATCGCACAAATAGACAGGAATCTCAATCTTGCCCGCGAAACTAATTAGGCCGCGAATAGCGATTAGGTAGTTTGTCCTGGCCGTCATTACCGCCAGTGGATTAAGATCGAACCCGACAACGTTCGTAAGTATTTTTCTAAGAAGGTCTGCTTCATCAAATCGGCATTGCTCACGGTTATCTTCATACCACTTGCGTATGCGACTGATAGCCATCACGAGGAACGTTCCTGAACCACACGCCGGATCAAGCAAACGTTTGTCTGGGTCGCCAACATACTCAAGCTCATTGACGACGTGCTCGGCTAACCAATCGGGTGTGTAGTATTCCCCAAGATCGTGACGAACGCTCTTCGGAAAAAGCTGCTGATAGAGTTTCTTTAGGAGGTCGCGTGTGCTGACGGGGTCTTCGGAGAGGGTCCCAGGATGGTAGTCATCGAGGCGCGCAATCATCCCTCTCACAAGACTCTCAATCGGTTCAGACCACAGCGACGTGTACCAAGCAAACAAATCACCCTCAAGAAAATTTGTAATGCCCAGCTCATGAAATATGCTGCCGGCCTCAAGGCTTTCCATCTCTCTTAGCAAAGACTTGCTCGATCCCGCCTGAACCATTCTTTGTAGCGGAGTAGTAAGCTTATGAAAATACGCCACAATCTCAGAGGCCAAGAGCTTGATAAAGAGGGCATAATACGTGTGAACTGCGAACAGCAGTTCTGCGGGTCTAAACGTTCGGCGGTGTTCAATTCCATAAAACTCAGCGAGATCTCTTATCGTCGCTGATGGGTTGTCAACGTCATAACCGCAAACCTCTCCGAAAAGAATCTTCCACTGACTGAAAAATGTCTGCGCCTTCGGATCGTCGGTATTGACGATTGCGTCATAAAGGGCTTGAACTCCCTTAATAGCAATGGTGTTGCCGCCTTCAGCCCCAAAGTCACCAGCAAGATACTCAGCCGAAAACGGTCTTCCCTTGTCACCGAGGTTGTAGAGTGCCCACAGGAACCGCTCAGCGGAGTACTTATTGACTTCGACAACCTGCGGGGTTTGCCACTTATCGTCGCGGTAAGTCACAAAGATGAAGTAGTTTCCATCGAGTCCTACACCAAACATCGTTTTTAGTTCGTGGCCGAGTACGTTGCGCATGTCGTAGAAGCGATTTTTAAGTTGTTCTATGACCCTCTTGCTACCTGGTGCGTCGGCTGTAGGTCCAAGGCGAGAACCCGAGGCCTTGGGGTTCTTGTATTCGATTATTACGCGGCTGTAGACAGAATCTGCACGACCGCGCGCAACGGTGAACTCATGCTTGCCTTCGAGCTTGATGCCAGTAGCCCGCTCTATGAACGCAAGCTGGCGTTCGGCCTCAATGCGAATCTCCTCTTCCTTGTCCGCCATTGCAGCAGCGGCCTTGATCTGGTCGGCAAACTCAGCAGCTTTCTTTGAGATTAGTTCATCCAGAGACTCGGGCTTCTTCATGCGGGTCTGATTGTATACGCTCAGTCTTTCAGTTCAAAGTCCGGGATTAGAGTCCGGGATTAGAGAAAGGCGTCTGATTGCCCGAATCGTAGACTTCGATATAGCGCCGGTGTGCTCACAACGATCTACGCGTGGTTGCCGATCAGGCCATCAGGCTGAAGCTGAATGCTGAGATTCGGGAACACATCGCGACGCAGGAGATCGCGCAGGTCGTACAAGCGCAAACCGTAATCTTCGCGCGAGCGTGTGAATCCCATCTGCCGCGCTGCCGTGACGACAGCGGTTGAACTCGTCGCGAGCAAAGGGTCCCATCGGCACGCTTGGCGCAGGTCCTTCTCAGAGGCTTCCACTCCCGTACGCCGAGAGAACCATTCGCAAACAAGCGGGCGGGCAGGAGCTAGCCTCTTCTTGCGCGTGAAAAAGCGGCTTCGATCTCCGCACTGTGTTGTTTTCCGAGTTTCTTTCCCTGCTTATGGAGCAGGTCGATATCCGTTAACGACAGAACCTCTCCGGTTGATGCGTTCACCAGCGCTTCACCCACTTCACCAGCTACGAATCCCGGAGTTGCGTAGAGAATGGGGACACTCCAGGTTCCTCCGTCCTCGCTGAGGCTCGGCGCTCCGGCGCAATACACCGTGCCTGCGCGTGACACCAGGACCCCGTTTACTCGACCCCGAATATCATCGGCATCGAAGCTTGGTGTGGTTCTTATTGCCAGGTTTTTCCGTCTGGACATCAGAGGCATTATAGCCAACGACTTCGAAGAGGTCGCCAGTTGACCAACGAATTATGAAAAGGCCGCTTCGATGGCATCACGATTCTCTTCGTAGAGCTTGCGGGCGGCGGCTTTCATCTCCTCCAGAGGAGTGTATGAAACGATTTCCTCCGAGGTGGCGCTCACTAAATCTCGCCCGTCTGACCTACAGGACCGATGACGGGATAAGCGAGCCGCACCGGTACGCGCCACACATTCGCGGCGGCATCAAGCGTCGGACTGCTTGCGAGAAAACGATCCGGCAGATGATCGCTCAAGAACAGGTTGGCTGCCGCTTGGGCTTCCAGTGCTGTGATTGTCGCAACCAGGTTGGTGGCCATTGCGGGTTTATCATAACACCGCTCGTCAGCGCCTGTGAACGCAGAAGTCCAATTACTCGAGCGGTCCGCAGGAAGGTCGGTTAGGCGGCTGTGGCAGTGGAATTAGCTGGTGTCATCTGAGAGGAGGTGCGCCATCTCTTTCAGGAACTCTATCGGGTTGAGGATTCTCAAGAATCGAAATCGTTTCTGAAATTCCCTTCCCTCTTCCGTGGTCCATTTCATTAGGTCTAGCAAATCCCTATCGCGGCTTACCAGAAAGTCGGCCTGAACTTCAATCGCCAAATTGATGTAGGCCTCATCATCTACATCCCTCGCATAAGCAAACCTCTTGGGAATTGTCTCGACGAACTCAGAGCCTTTCCGCAGGCGTTCTACGAAGGCGTCGACCGTTTCGTCGGTTAATTCGGAAAATCGCGCTCTAATCTCCGAACGAGACAGAACTTCCTTTATCTCATTCAGAGTAGCCTTGCTTAAGAAGAGGCGGACCCGGCGGTTTTCGGCAAGACGTAAGCAAGCCGCTGCGGGACCCTCTTCCCTGGCAGCGGCTTGCAAACAGACCATGCAATCAAAAACAATTTTCGGCCGGTCCGCGCTCAAGTCTGCTCCTTTTCTTTGTTCTCGCGGAACACTTCCTTTCGTGCTCGCGTGAAGAGCGCGTCAAGCTCGTCATCGGTTACGCCGCTCTGTTCAACCTGACGGCGGAAGGGCCCCAGAATTTCGTCAAAGCTCAGATCTTTGGGTGAGAGGCCTTCTTCAATGAGACGGCGCGCAATTTCCTCCGGAGTAGTTCCTGCCTGCCGCGCCCTATCAACCAGGGCTTGCATCGTGTCGGCGGGTAAATCCTTAATCTGAATTGTCTCGGTTCGCATCTGGTCCTTCCTCGTCTTACTCGTGGCTACTTCGAGCGAAGCTTAACACAATCTCAATATGCCGGAAAAACATTCAGCCGCGATCACAAGATCGCCCTCATGCCTTTCGATCAGCCAGATCATCGTGATATACATCAACACTCGGACGCGTACAGGCGTCTCGAATTCATTTCGCCTGATTCAAGGAGCCAATGATGAACACGAATCCCCGACGCATATTCCCCGCCGTCTCGTTGTTGCTCATTGCGATGATGAGTCTTCCAGCACAGCTTTTCGCCGCGGATAAAAGAGCAATCACTGAGACCGATTTGTTCAAGTTCGTTTGGATCGCTGATCCGCAAATCTCGCCTGATGGCTCGCGCGTCGCCTACGTGCGTGTGTGGGTAAATCAAAAGTCCGATCGCTATGACTCGGCGTTGTGGATCGTGCCAACCAGCGGTGGACCGGCGCGGCAACTAACAGCGGGCCCTCGCGACGGCGGGCCTCGATGGTCACCCGACGGCAAGACTCTGGCATTCATTCGATCGGGCGAGAAAGACGGCAAGCCTCAACCGGCGCAGATCTATCTGCTGTCGTTCGACGGGGGCGAAGCTCAGCAGCTCACCGACACGCCACGAAGTCCCGGCGGATTCGAATGGTCACCCGATGGAAAGACAATAGCCTTTGTCAGCCGCGAAGACCCGAGCAAAGACAAACCAAATCCCGAAGAAGCTGAGCCAAAGGATAAAGCTCCCGAGCATGTCAGCGACGTGCGCGTGATCACCAAAGCGGTCTATCGCGCAAACGGCGGCGGCTACACGAACCCCAAAATGCACTCGCACATCTGGACCGTGAGCGTGCCCGCGGCGGCCGGCGAAAAGCCGAAGCCGAAGCAAATCACTAAAGGCAATTTCGATGAAGGCAACGCGAGTTGGTCGCCTGATGGCTCGCGGATTTATTTCGTTGCCAATCGCATGGCCGAGCCTTACTACGAAGCGCAGCGCACTGATTTGTTCTCGATCTCTCGCGAAGGGGCCGATGAGCGGCTGGTGTTGAGCTTCGATGGTGGCATGCGCGATTTCACTTTCAGCAACGACGGCAAGCGCATTGCCTTCGGCGGCGTCGCGGGTCACAAACCAGTGCAGTCCTACACGCAACCGGATCTGTTCGTGATGAACAACGAAGCGGGGGCAACGCCTAAGAATCTGACCTCGGCTTATGATTTCGACATCGGCGGCGGAATCGGCGGCGATCAACGCGCGCCACGCGGCGGCGGCGGCGGCGGAGTGGTTTGGAGCAAAGACGATCGCTCGATATACATCAACGTCGCCGAGCACGGCGCCGCGAATCTTAAACGAATCGATGCGATGACCGGCAAAGTGGAGCCTCTGACCAGCGGAGCACACGAGGTTCAGAGCTACTCAACAACGCCGGATGCATCGAAGTTTGCCTTGTTGGTGGCAACCTCGACCAACATTGGCGATCTCTTCCTCTTCGAAACCGCTTCGGGAAAAATGACTCAGTTGACTCGCGCCAACGACGAATTGTTTTCGCAGCTCAATCTCACCGACCCCGAAGAGATCTGGTACACCAGCTTCGACGGAAAGAAGATTCAGGCCTGGATACAGAAGCCGCCAAACTTCGATTCTTCAAAAAAGTATCCGTTGATTCTCGAGATTCACGGCGGCCCCCACGGCGCGTACGGTTTCACCTTCACACATGAGTTTCAATGGATGGCTGCGAAGGGTTACGTCGTGTTGTACACCAATCCGCGAGGCAGCACTTCGTACGGGCAGGACTTCGGAAACATCATTCAGTACAACTACCCCGGCGATGACTACAAAGACCTGATGGCGGGCGTCGACGAAGTCGTGAAGCGCGGGTATATCGACACGCAAAAGATGGGAGTGACCGGCGGCAGCGGCGGCGGCGTGTTGACTAACTGGACGGTCGGGCACACCACGAAATTCGCGGCGGCGGTTTCGCAACGCTCGATCGCCGACTGGGCGGGCTTCTGGTACACGGCGGATTTCTGGCTCTTCCAGCCGACGTGGTTTCGCGCGGCGCCGTGGGAGGATCCCGACGATTTCACGAAGCGGTCGCCGATCACATACGTAAAGAATGTCACCACTCCGACGATGTTTATCGAAGGCGAGGCGGACTATCGCACGCCTCCCGCGGATGGCGGCGAGATAATGTTTCGCGCGTTGAAGTATCGCAAGATTCCCACGGCAATGGTGCGCTTCCCCAACGAATCTCACGAACTCTCCCGATCGGGCGCGCCCTGGCATCGAATCGAACGCCTGCAACACATCGTCAACTGGTTCGACAAGTATCTACAGGGCAAGCCGATCAACATCTACGACGTCAATTAGGTTCCGGAAAGTCGGCTAAGGAACAAACCTGAAATGGAATAGGTGAGCAACGGGGCGCTCGATGCGCCCCGTGGTTTTGAAGGTCCTCAGACTATCGCGAAGTCGTATTGTTCCTGGTGCAGATTCGGATCGGGCTCGAGCGTGACCGGAGTCGCGAAGTGCGCTTCGATTTCCTCGAGCACTTCGCGTTCGGTGCTTCGAAACGCTTCCGCCACGTGAGGCGACACGCGCAACATCACATCGCTTGATCCAATCGATTGCGTCGACATAGCCTTCGCCTGTTCCAGGATCTCGAAACACATCGTCTGCGCCGATTTCACCATTCCCGCACCCTGGCAATAAGGGCAAGGCGTGCACAACGTGCGTTCGAGCGACTGCTTGACTCGCTTGCGCGTGATGGCCACGAGTCCAAAGTCGTTCACCGAAAGAACCTTTGAGGGAGCGCGATCGTGCGCCAGTTCCTGCTGCAAGGTCATCATTACTTTCTGACGGTTCTTGCGCTCCTCCATGTCGATGAAGTCAACCACGATGATCCCCCCAAGGTCACGCAACCTCACCTGCCTTACTATTTCTTTTGCGGCTTCGAGATTTGTGCGGGTGATCGTATCTTCGAGCTTATCTGATTTGCCGACGAACTTGCCGGTGTTCACATCGATCGCCACCAGCGCTTCTGTCTGATTGATTACGATGTAGCCGCCCGATCTCAACCACACTCGCGGCCGCACGGCTTTATCGATTTCGGCCTGCACGCCGTATTTTTCGAGTATCGGCTGGCTCGGCGTGTAAAGCTTTACGCGCTTGACCAGCTTCGGCTGAACGCGATTTACGAATTCGACAATGCGCGCGTACTCGACTTCGTTGTCGATGCGGATCGCGGTGAAGTCTTCCGATAGCTGGTCTCGAAGAATGCGCTGGACGAGATCGAGATCGCGATGAACAAGCGACGGCGCCCGGACTCGCTCTACCTTTTTCCTGACATCGCCCCAGGTTCGAAGCAGGTAACGCACGTCATCGGCAAGCTCCTGTTCCGTGTGCCCCGCGCAGGCTGTTCGCGCTATGAAGCCGCCCGAAGCTCCTTCGCGATCGCGAAGCGCGGTCACGATCCGTTTCAACCTTATCCGTTCGGCCTCGTTCGGTATCTTTCGCGAAACCCCGATGTGATTCACCGTAGGCATGTAAACAATGAAGCGTCCCGGCAGCGCGATATGAGATGTTATCCGCGCGCCTTTTTTCGCGATTGGCTCCTTCGCGATTTGCACCATTATCTCCTGGCCTTCGTGAAGCAGCTCACTGATGGTGGGCGGTCCGCCGCGTTCGGGACGTCTTGAAAAGCCCTGCTCTGGCCGGCGTCCTTCCGGCCGGCGAGGCTCAGGCCTTCGATCGCGGCGCAAAGGCATGCGGTTGTCGCCCGGGCGCAAGTCACCCCTTCTTTCGGGTGGACGGGGTTCAATCACAGGCGCGGCGTCTTGAGGGATTTGCACCTCCTCAACCTTTTGCACTTCCTCAACTCTGTCGGCAGGAGCTTCCTCCGGAATCGCGACAGGTGCGGTGGCTTCCGCATCCACCGGAGTTCCATCAGCAGGCGGCGGTGGCGCACCACCCGGAGCCTCGCGACGCCCGCGGCCGCGGCGGCCTCGTCCTCCGCGGCGCACCGCAAATTCGGCGCGGGGGCCGCGGTCGCGCAGCGCGGCTTCACGGTCGGCCTCGAAGCCTTCGCCCGGTTGCTCATTTTCATCGCCCGTATCGCGTTTGGCTGTGCTCAATTCCGCATCGCCTTCCCGAGTCTCTTCGCTTGAGGTTCCTGATTGAATCCGTCCGTACAGACCCCGAACAACATCCGAGATGTGCCGAAACGGAGAAACCTTTGGATCCTCGTCCGACTGGTCATCATCCGAGCTCGCGCGCATCTGGGCGGCGCTCTCCTCGCGCGCGGCAGCTTCTGCGTTTTCATCGACCACGCGCTGGAACGACGAGCCGCCTTCGGAAAGAGACCGCAGCGAGCCGACCCTCCATTCGGGCTCGGGCTCATGGGGCGCATTGCTTGTTTGATATTCGGCGGTGTGAATCTGCTCGAAAATCTTCTCCTGAACCAGCGCGTCTTTCAGTAGATCTCCCGCGTCCTGAGCGATGTCCTCATCGGTGACGCGCTCAAACAGCGAGTCGATGTCTTGCGGCGTCGCGACCGTTGATTCGTCTTCTGTTTCCGAACGGCGGGATCGTCTTGCAGCGGGTTTCGCCGGGGCTCTTCCTCTCGCGGTCCTGGGCGGTTTCTCGTCAGCCTTCGCCGGTCTCCTCCTGGATTTAGCGGGATCAGTCTCGACCGGTTTGCGGCCGCGGCCGCGGCGAGGCTTTGCTTCTGGTTCGGGCGATGGCGAATCTTCAGGCGCGTCGCTCGAAGCCGATTGAGCGTTCGTTTCATCGTCGACCACCCGCTCGACAGTCGCAACAACCGAAGCCTCTGAAGCCGTCATCCCTTCGCCGAGTTCCTCATCTGGAGGAGGAGGCGGGATGACGCTTTCGACGGCGATCTCCGCCAGTTGTTCGACGGCGTCCTCAATGCTTAACGGACGTTCGGGAACCTGCTCGTCTTCGCGCCGAGCCGCGGGCGAAGGCCTTGCCGCCGGTGGATAGTCCGGCCTTGGCCGCTCGCCGCGTCGCGACCGATCATCAACACGAGGCTGAACACGCGTCTCTCCGGTGACTTCGCGAAAATCTATTTCTTCCTCCTCCTCCATGAACTCGGTGAAGTCCGATACATAAAGGAAGGCGTCGCGATCGAGGCCAATGTCGACGAAGGCCGACTGCATTCCAGGCAAAACTTTCATCACCCTGCCTTTGTACAGATTCCCGACGACTCCTTGATTCTCGTCCCTTCGCTCAACGTAAAACTCCGTGACTACGCCGTCCTCGACGATGGCGACTCTCTTCTCGTGCACGTTTGCACTAATGATCAACTCTTTTGCCATGTACTCTCCTGATTCTGATTGTGTCGGGTAGGCGTGAGTTCGGAAGCGTCGGGCAAAGGACGCCCTCCCGGCGAGATCGGTTGGCAGAATAGGGTCGAACTGGTCGACCTTGTTCAGGCTTTAAGCTTTCGAAGCGTTACGACTGTCAATTCAATGTGTCTGACGAAAACAGCGGTCAAGCACTAACGCTCGCAATGCCATTCGATTACTCTGTGCCAATAATTCCGGCTCGCTCAAAGGCGGCCATCGCCTCGCCTGCTTGAATCTTCGGCGGCGACAAGCGTCGCGCCGGGAGGCGACATCCAAACCCCGCGTCTGGTCGGCATCAATCTTTCAAATTATCTATGAGTGGCCGCCGGCCACTCGCAACTCTCCTTGCTCGCTCACAAGAGCGGCTCCACCCGTCTGAGTCCCGCTCAGCGGGTCGCTCGTCTGGTCTTCGAAATACAGCCGCAGCCGTCGGACCCGCGAACTGAGCGAGGTCATCTCGGCTTCGTTCAACCCGTACACGGCGGCGATAACCTCAATGGGTTTCACACCGCCGTTCGGTGAAAGCTCGGTAACAATATTGAGACCTGTATTTTCATCGGCGATCAAACCCTTCGTGTATCGCCGCACATCCACTCGCTGACGTTTGTCCCTGCGGATCCGCTCGATCACACACGAGTCACGCATCATGAAGGCTTCCGCCATCGTTTGATGGATATCCTGAACTTTCATTGCCGCAAGGTCGGTCTGCTCGGATTGCATCCTTGCAACTACTGCTTCGATCTCCGGTGTATCGAGTGCTAATAGGTACTGGGCGCGATTCACGTCCTTAATCAATGACTGCGCGCCGGCGGAAAGCCGAAGCAGCGACTTAAATCGCAGACCGGGGGGCAAAACAGAATTGAGCCTGTCGAGAAAACCCTGCTCGTCGAGTTCATCCGGTGAATCAAAATCAATCAACTCGTTATGGCCTACAGTCCCGACTCCCAGCGCCGGGCCATACTGAATCAACGGCATGGGATGGTAACCGAGGCTGTAACCGAGTTTGATCTTCGCACGTCTGAACGCGCGTGGCAACGCGCGAGTCAGATCGAGATGAGAAAGATACTTCACCTGTTCGCCTTTTTCGAAGGTCGCGCGGTAACGGAACAAAGAGTGCGGAGTGCGGAGTGCGGAGTGCGGAGTCGAAACTCCAGGCTCGAGTTGCACCAACGGCTGTTCGATCACTTGCTTGACCGCAGCGATGCGTTCTTCGTAGGTGCGAATCTCGTGGTGCATCGCCTGGGCTTTTGCGAGGTGCTCGCGAGATTGCGTCAGATCGCACTCAAGCCCGCATGCGTAGCAGAGCAGCGGCTGAGAAGCGACTCGCTCGAATTCTTCGTGCGACGGCGCGATTGCAGTCGGGCGTCCGTCGATCACTTTCACCGGAAGCTCGCAGGGCGGCGATATCTTCGCCTTGATTCCCTTGATATATTCGCGCGCGTTGAACTCGCGCTTCACAAGCGTGTCGATGTGATCCCACGGGAGCTGAACAAGCGGCGCGCCGGGCTTGTCAAACTCGCGAACCGGGAATTCCTGAAGGTAAGGCGCAATGTCGATGCCCTCGAGCCGAAACGCCTCCATCCACTTCGCGAAATCGAAGTGATCGGTCCATCCGTCGAAGCGACAGCCCATCCGCCACGCTCGCTCGATCACCTTGCACAGCGCGCGATCCCCGCGTGAGATGACCCCTTCAAGCAACGATGTATCTGCGTGATGCACCTTCAAATCGATCCGATAGCGGCGGCCAAGCTCCTTCAACGTTCGCTGTTTGGTCTTGATCGATTCGACGTCTTCCTGCTTACACCATTGAAACGGAGTGTGCGGCTTGGGCACGAAGTACGAAGCGGAACAAGTCACTTTTACGTTTTTGTTGTACTTGCTTCTCCCGAGCTCGCGAACCTTCCTACCAAGCTCGGCGATGCCCGCAACGTCCTCGTCGGTTTCGGTCGGCAGCCCGATCATGAAGTACATCTTCATCGCGGACCAGCCTTCCTCAAACGCGACCGAGCACGACTTCATCACATCCTGCTCGGTTATGTTCTTGTTGATGACGTCGCGCATTCGCTGCGTGCCGGCCTCCGGCGCAATCGTGAAACCAGTCTTGCGCACACGCGCGATCTCGCGGGCGAGCGACTCTGTCACTCCTGACGCCCGAAGCGACGACACTGAGAAGCTCACGTTGCGGCGCTCGAGTTCCTGACCGAGCATCTTTACAAGCGGCTCGAGACACGTGTAATCGGCTGTCGAAAGCGAAGTGAGACTCGTTTCGTCGTAGCCGCCTTTTTCGATTCCATCGATGATCGTATCGACAATCTGCTTCGGATCACGTTCGCGCACCGGGCGATAGATCGTCCCCGCCTGACAGAACCGGCATCCATCGACGCAACCACGCGCGATCTCGATCGCAACGCGGTCGTGCACGGCTTCAATCGCCGGCACCGGTGAGTCCGACGGAAACGGATATTGATTGATGTCGGCGACAACGCGGCGGCGAATTGGATATGGAAGATCCGGATCGTCCGGCTTATCGACAATAAGCAGGCCGTGATGCGCACTGACCGAAGTTCCGTACAACGACGGCACATACATTCCTTCGATTCGCGCAAGCTCTTTGAGCACCTGCTCGCGAGTCAGATCCATATCCGAATCGCGAAGCTCGACATAACGAGAGACTAGATCGGGGAACGCCTCTTCGCCGTCGCCTATCACAAAAACGTCGATGAAATCAGCGACCGGTTCGCAGGAATAAACGGTCGGGCCTCCGGCGATTATCAACGGATCGGCAAGGGTCCGCTGGCGCGTGTGCAGCGGGATCCGGCCAACATCGAGCATCGTCAGAACGTTGGTATACGTCATCTCGTACTGAAGCGAGAACCCTACGACGTCGAACTCGCATAGCGGCGTGTAGCTTTCAAGCGAGAGCAGCGGGATCTCACGCTCGCGAAGCTTTGCTTCCATATCTGGCCACGGAGCGTAGACGCGCTCGGCCGCCCAACCGTCTTTCTTATTGAGAAGGCTGTATAGGATCTTGAGCCCGAGATGGCTCATTCCGATTTCGTAGGTATCCGGGAAACACAGGGCGATGCGAGTGTGAATATCGTCGTCAGCTTTTCTGACTGCGTTCCATTCGCCGCCAACGTAGCGCGCGGGTTTTTCCACCAGCGGGAGAATTGAATCGAGTGCAGCTCGATAGTTTAGTTCGGTGGATTTCATTACCAAATCTCAGTCAAATCGAGAACGAACCCGGGCAATTCCGGATCACCCGAAACTGTTTGCGGGTTATCGAATCGCTCGAAAAGTTTATTCGGGCGGTAAACGTAAACTTGCTTTGATTTCGGATCAATCAAGAATCCGAGAGAGGCTCCGTTCGCGATGTACTCTTCCATCTTCTCCTGCAGAAACTTCAGCCTGTCTGTTCGCGAACGCAACTCAATAACAAAATCCGGGCACAAAGGAACAAAGCTCTCTCGCTCCCCCTGCGTGAGTTTGTCCCATCTTACACGACTAACCCAAGCGCCGTCCGGCGAGCGCTTCGCCCCATTCGGCAACGAGAACATTGTCGATGAATCGAAGCTTATCCCGGTTCCGTCTTTCTTTGCCCATCTTCTGAGCTGAAAGGTGACCTCCGCGTTGCTTGATCCGGTTGTTCCGCCCGTCGGAGCCATAATGATCAATTCTCCTTCCGACGTGAGCTCAAGACGCAAATCTTCATTGTCCCGGCACAGTTGATAAAACTGCTCATCGCTGAGACGGACGGAATGTAGATCCAACGCCAAAGCGAATGGCGCGTCTTCTTCCAGAAGCTGTCTGCTCACAGTTCTCTCCAATCCTTATGGCGAACTAATTCACAAACCTTCTCATCCTGACGCTCAAGGCCAAACCAACGCCCATGAACATCGCCATCACCGCCGTGCCTCCATAGCTCATAAGTGGAAGCGGAATTCCCATAATGGGCATCAAAGCCACGACCATCCCAAGATTGCATAGAATGTGGAACGTTATCAAACCGACGAAGCCCATCACCAACAGCGACCCCGAGCGCTCGCGAGATCCTTTAGCCACTGCAATCAATCGCCAGATAAGGAGAAGGTAAAGGACCATCATCAGCAGAATGCCCACGAGTCCCATTTCCTCTGCGACTACAGCGCCGATGAAGTCGGTCCAGGCGAACGGCAGGAAACCAAGTTTGCCCTGGGTCCCGTGTCCGATTCCCTTACCCAACACGCCCCCCGAACCGACTGCGATGACCGATTGTATGGTCTGGTAACCGAAGCCTTTCGGGTCCGCCTCTTCCGGATGAATGATTACCTTGATTCGTTCTCGTTGATAGCCTTTCAGATGCGGATACGCCGCGACCAGTCCGACCGCCACCAGCACGACTCCGGCCACAAGCCATATTTTTCGGATCCCTCCAAGAAAAAAGAAGGTCCCGAGTATCGCCCCAAACGTTAGCGTAGTGCCGGTGTCGTGCTCGGCGTAGATCAGGATGATGGGCGGCATCGCGATGGCTAACATGATCGCCATATCCCGCATCGAAAGCGAACCTGGGCGCGGCGTCGCAAGGTGTCGCGCGAGCATAAGAATAGTAGCCGCCTTGGCGAATTCGCTGGGCTGAAAACTAAAGCCCCCAAGATTCAGCCACGCCTTGTTCCCGTGGATCTCCCGCCCGAAAACCAGCACTGCAACTAACAGCACCAGCACTCCGACATAAAAGAACGGCGCGATGATCATCACGATTTTGCGATAGTCGGTGAACATTATCGCGACCGCGATCGCGAGCCCGAGGCATAGAGAGATGACCTGTTTTTTTACGTAGCTCCCGTCGGGCGCGCTGCTGTTGATTCCCACGCAACCGAATACGGTCAATGCGATCGGCGCGAGCAGCAGCAGCCAATCCACGTCTTTCAATCTTCTTTGACTCAGGTCAACCATGACTAATCAGCACGGAGCGGTTTACTGTCTGACCGGTCGCCTCTTGCGATCGGCATCGTTCACGGTGCGCGCGTCCGCCGCGGAGTCAGCGGCGGCTGGTTTCTTGTTGATCGCCACCAGATCGGGAAGAATGGGCCGGCCGAGTTTCTTCGAGAAGTAAGCGGCCTCCACCATCTTTACTTTCGGCGCGGAAGCCGAAGCGCCCCAGCCTCCATTTTCAGTAATGCATACAACGCCAATCTCAGGCTTCTCCTCCGCGTGCATCGGCGCGAAGCTGATGAACCAGGAGTGATCTTTGTGTTCCTTGCCTCGAACTTTCTCTTTGGCGATGACTTGCGCAGTGCCGGTCTTGCCGCCCGCGTTTATCTCGCGCGGAAAGCCGACTCCGCCCGCGGTACCGCCTTCGTTCACTACTCCCCACATGCCGTAGTCCACCGTTTCGACGGTAAGCTCTGAGAGTTTCACTTCGGTCGGCGTATCGTCGTAGTACTTCACCGGCTCGATGCCAGTCTCTTTTGCTTCCTTGAAGAAGTGTGGCTTATGAAATTCGCCGCCGATGACAATTCCACTCTCCGCTCGCAGGAGTTGAATAGGAGTCACGGCTACTGAGCCCTGCCCGATGGAAGCGAGCACTGTGTCAAAGTCCTTCCATTCAGGGTCGCGAGGATTGGCGCGCCTCTTCCATTCGCGGCTCGGTATGATTCCCCTGATCTCTCCCGGAAGATCGACGCCGGATCTTTGTCCCATTCCAAACCGGGTCACCCAATCATGAATCATGTCCACGCCCATCTTGAGTCCGAGACGATAGAAGTAACCGTCGCACGAGTGAACAATTGCCGAGTGTATGTCGGGCATCCCATGATTCTTTCCGCAGTGCACGAAGCGATTGCCCATCGAGATTCCGCCGCCGCACACGATCTTCGAATTCTTGAGCGTGATTATTCCCTCTTCGAGCGCGGCCGTCGCCATCATGATCTTCCACGTCGACCCTGTTGGATACGTGCCCTGAATCGCTTTGTTGTAGAGCGGGTGAGCCGGATCGTTGACGATTGCGTTGACTTCCTTGCGGCTCTCGCTTGAAACGACGTTTCTCGCGAAGACGTTGGGATCAAAGCTCGGCACGGACACCATCGCCAGAATCTCGCCGTTTTGCGGATTCGTCGCAATCATGGCGCCGGTTTCGTTTTTCGAATAGAACTGGTCCTCGGCAACCTTCTGAAGATCGAGATCCAAAGTGGTGATGATGTCCTGGCCCTTTGTAGGCTCCTTTGTTTCGAGGTCGGCCTTTGGGTGGCCCTGGCTATCGACAATCACGCGGCGCATCCCGTCTTTCCCTCGCAAGACTTTGTCATACACGGCTTCGATTCCGCCCTGGCCGATGATGTCGCCCGATTTGTATCCCTGATCCTTGAATTGCTGCATTTCGAGCTGTCTCGGGCTTATCTCTCCGATATAACCCAGCATATGAGCCGCCAGCTTTCCATACTTGTACAGCCGTTGCGGCTGGGTCTCGATTCTTATCTCGGGATGTTCAAGCTCGTGAGCGGCAACCCACTGACGATCTCCGTCCGAGGCGTTTTGCTTGACGAGTATGGGCATTGATTTTGGCCGCAGCGGATCATTCAACTCAGCCAGCAAAACTCCGCGATCGATGTCCAGGTTTTGAACCAGCGCAGTGATCGTGTCTTCCTTGCTGGTGATGTCCTCGGGCGTCACGACGATGTTGGAAGCCGGCGTGCTGTCGACCAGCACATTTCCGTTTCGATCGAGTATCGCGCCGCGCGGGGCGGGAATGGGAATCTCGCGTATGCGATTGTTTTCGGCTCTGGCCTCGTAGTCATCATGGCGTGCGACTTGAAGCACATAGAATCGAATGCCCAGCGCGATGAACACGGCCAGCACCAGGTACTGGATCACGTATACGCGCAGCTCCACATTGAATCGGTCCTCTCTCAGATTGTTGCTACTCATAGAACCTCTTCTTGATAGCCATCCGCCGGGCGGTTGCTTGTTCGGAGAAAAGCCGGTCGAGCACTACAAACAGAACGATTGAAGCCACAGTGTCGCCCAAAGTCTTCCACGCGATGGTCCTTCCGAAGTCAGCCCAGGTTGAGACGTGCGGCAGCGGCTGCTCGAGCATCTGATGAAGTCCCACAAACAATACCGTGTTCGCGGCCGAGGCAACCGCAACGACCGAAAGCCTCGCGAGTGGATTCTCCAGCGAGAGCCTCACGCTCGCTACTCCTACCAGATAGCCTATCAGCGTCTTTGAGAATCCTCCAACGCCGAGGATGCCGCCCTGCACCGCATCCCCACCGAGCCCCGCAATTACTCCCGTCACCATCCCCAGGACCGGCGCTCGTTGCAGCCCCGAGTAAACAGTCACCAGCAACGCCAGATCGATGTATCCGAAAAAGCTGACGTACCGGGGAAGAATCATCTGCAGCAAGAGCGCGACGATTATGGTCAGGGCGATCTTGAAGGTCTGCACTCTTTAGGCCACCTCGATCGTGAGCGTGAAACGTGAGCCGTGATCCAATGAAAACCAGTAGGCGCGCCGGTCGCGCATCACGAATCACGCAGCTCTATTATTTCGTGTCTGTGAACTTCAGATCCTTAGCTTCGACCAGAAGCACAAGCACATGTTCAATTCGATCAACTGCCGCCGCGGGCTTCACTGTTATTCGGTGCCAAGGCGCATTGGGATCCGGTTCGATTCTTTCGACCGTTCCAATCAGCAGCCCTTTGGGATAGATCCGGTCAAGCCCCGTGGTCACCACCGATTCCCCGACCTCCACATTTTCGCTTGTTTTTATGTTCTTAAGTTCACAGCGATCATCGTCTCCAACGCCGCGCACTTCGCCCATCGCTCGCGAGTTCTGAAGCATCGCGCCCACCCCGGCATGCTTGTCGGTTATGACCTGAACCATCGCGAAGTTTGGTCCGAGCGATATGACCCGCCCGACAACTCCTCCCGCCGTCGCCACTGGCATATCACGCTTCACACCGTCACCCGAGCCGCGATCGATGATCAATCGTCGAAACCAGAGGCTCGAGTCTCGCGAAATTACATTTGCTGAGATCTCGCGATACTGAGGTCGCGACGGCAGCGCAAGCTCACGGCGAAGCAAGTTCAACTCCGCGGCCCGCTCGAGCGCGTCGTTTCGTTCCGCGGTAAGCTGATCGACCTTCTCACGCAGTTCGATGTTTTCTTCACGCGCATGACGGACATCCAGATAGCCACCCGCCGTTCCCTTGATCGAAGACAAAACGGAGCCGGTCACATTAACAATTGGAGCGAACGCTGTAACAAGCCACACACGCAGAATCGACTGCTCGCTATCGGGGTGCCGGGCATTCGAGGACATCAACGCCACTTGTGCGAGCAGTAGAGCGGCCAGGATCCAGGGTGCTTTTTGCTGCGCGGGATTTGCACTCATAGGAATCAGAGTTAGGTGCCAGGTGACAGGGGTCGTGATGACGCTGGCACCCGGTACGCGATCCCTCTCACAGTCCGTGATGGAGCATCGTATTTTCCCAGCTCACTCGGCTGAGCAGGTCAAAGTCGGCGAGCATTTTGCCCGTTCCAAGGGCCACCGAAGAAAGGGGGTTCTCGGCGAGCGATACGGGCACTCCTGTCTCATGCATCAATCGTTTGTCGATTCCTTTGAGCAACGCGCCGCCGCCCGTCAGCACGATGCCGCGCTCGGCTATGTCCGCCGACAACTCGGGAGGCGTTCGTTCGAGCGCGACTCGCACCGCATTGACGATCGTGGAAATGGGATCGGCAAGCGCTTCTCTGACTTCTTCATCGGTGATTGCAATGGTGCGCGGCACACCCTCGATCAGGTTCCGGCCCTTGATCTCCATCTGCATCGGCTCTTCGCACGGCCACGCCGAGCCCAATTCGATCTTCACCGACTCCGCGGTGCGTTCACCAATCAGCAGGTTGTACTTGCGTTTTATGTATTGAATGATCGCTTCGTCGAGTTCGTTGCCGGCTACGCGAACAGCCCGCGAGTAAACGATGCCCGACAGCGATATGACCGCGATGTCCGTAGTGCCGCCGCCGATATCGACAATCATGTTGCCGTATGGCTCGGTGATCGGAAGCCCCGCGCCGATTGCGGCAGCCATCGCTTCGGCGACCAGGTAGACCTTCGAAGCTTTCGCACGATAAGCGGCATCCTCGACCGCGCGCCGCTCGACCTGTGTGATTTCGCCCGGAACTCCGATGACGACACGAGGCGAAACCCACGACCGCCCGTTATGCGCTTTGCGGATGAAGTGCTGGAGCATCTTTTCAGTCACTTCGAAATCGGCGATCACTCCGTCTTTCATTGGACGAATCGCGATGATGTTGCCGGGCGTGCGGCCGAGCATCTCTTTCGCTTCCTTGCCGACGGCTTCGACTTTATTGGTGACCTTATTAATGGCGACGATGGAAGGCTCGCTGACGACGATTCCGCGTCCCTTCGCGAACACCAGAGTGTTGGCGGTGCCAAGATCAATAGCCAGGTCGCTGGAAAAGGGGTTGAACAGGTTTCTCATCCTCATTATTCAATTTCGCTTTGCTTGCTGGAATGTCATTGTTTGGTTAGGACGCTGCAAGCCTTACGTTGTTCTTGGTTCCCTGTTTAGCTTCGTACATTGCGGCATCAGCCAATTCGATTAGCTTCTCTGCCTGAGTTGCGTGCTCGGGAAAGCTCGCCACGCCGAAGCTCGCCGTCAGGTAGATGTCAGCTCCCACTCCGCCCTTGAACCTATGCCTGGCGATCCGCTCGCGAACTCGCTCGGCCATGTAGAAAGCGCGCTTCGACGGTGTCTCCGGGAGCATCAATACGAACTCGTCACCTCCGTAGCGCGCGACGAAATCCGACTCTCGCACCGAACTCGTGATCACCTGCGCTACCTCGGTTAAGGTCGCGCTCCCCGCCCGATGGCCGTAAGCATCATTGACCATCTTGAACCCATCCATGTCCATGAAAACAACCGATACAGCCGATCCGTATCGTCGAGCGCGCCGGATCTCGCCTTCAAGCGTCTGATAGAGGTAACGAACATTGTAAAGCCGGGTGAGGTCGTCTATCAGCGTTTGCCGCGTTGCGTCGTGATAATCGATGGCGTTGGCGAGCGCACTCGCAAGCGAGGAGCAAACCAACTCGACCACTGCGGCCTCGTCGCGGGTGAACGCGTCGCCGACGCCGCTTCTTCGAGTCGCCTGGACCGCGCCAACCAGCCGCCCATTCGCAATCAACGGAACGCATAGCGCGGCGAGTTCACCATCTTCCTTCCGGCCCGGATACGACGTCCCCATGCTCACGCCGCTCTCAATAATCGTCCGATGCTCACTGACCGCTCGCGCGATTGGTATCGGCGCCTGTTCGATTTCCACGAATGCCCCGACCGGGATTTCGGCGGCGTTCACCGCGCGCACTAATTCGAGGCGGTTGCCGTGCTCGGTCTTCATGAAGACCGCCCAGGAGTGGGCTTCAACCAGACGCGGCAAGCACTCAAGCGCTCTTGCCACAACATCGCTCGCGTCAAGCGAGTCGTGCATTCGCATTGCAGCCTCAAAGATCGATCGCGCAACTGACTCTTCTTGCATTTCGCTGCAGGTCCTCCGGCAAACGGCATTCACGCCCGGTCGACCTTAACCGCGTCAGTCAACCCAGCATCCAAAGTTCCCACAAGCCCATTCGAGCCAGTTTGCGAGCAAGAGGATTCTGAAAAGGGGAGAAAGACGCGTTTGGCGGAAAGCCGAGGCGGTGGATTAATCAAAGGCTCATTTCGTCAGTGACGACCGGTGTCCCGCGTCCATTCTAAGCCCGGCCGCCTTTAAAATATTGTTAGCTTAGCGCCCGTTTCAGTCAGCTCCCGTTCCCATAAATCTTTTGAACCCTTAATCTAGCATGCTGGCATGGGCCGTGCAAGAAACATTTCGAAAAAGCCCGTGAAAAAAGAAAAAAGGACTCACAATGGGGCAGGGTCGAGCTGTAGAACACTCTTCCCCGAGCGCTCGCAGACGCCAATCATTGCCGCCCGCGGTTTCGCCGTGCTAAGCTTTGGGCACTCGATCAGGGAGGTCACAAAATGGAGACGACATTCAAACGCGCCCCCCAAACCGCTCGACGCGATCTCTTCGCGGACTGAGAACTGCTCCTAATCAAATCAATTCCTCAAATCAGGCCCCAGCCTGATCAATTGTTTTATTCCTTACACCACTTTCGGAGGACTTATGCGAAGCATTACAAAGACACAACCGCCCGAGATCAAGACCGCGCTTCCGGGACCAAAGGCCCAGGAGATTCTCAATCGCGATGCAAAATACATTTCCCCCAGCTACACAAGAAGCTATCCGCTGGTGGTCGCGCGTGGCTACGGTGCGATGCTCGAAGACGTCGACGGGAACACCTTTTTGGATTTCAATGCAGGCGTCGCAGTGGCAGCGCTTGGATACGCGCATCCGGAGATCGCCGAAGTCATCGCACAACAAGCGCGTGAGTTTGTTCACATCTCCGGAACCGATTATTACTACCCTCATCAAACCGCGCTCGCGGAAAAATTATCGCAGGTGACTCCGGGCTCGTTCGCCAAGAAAGTTCACTACGGCAACTCCGGAGCGGAAGCAATGGAAGGCGCGCTGAAGGCTGTAATGTATGCAACCGGACGAAACAAGTTCATCGCGTTTCGAGGAGCGTTCCACGGCAGGACCTTCGGCACACTATCACTGACTGCCTCGCGTGCCGCTCAGCGTCGAGGCTTCGGGCCGCAAGCGCTCGACGTGACTCACGTGCCGTTTGCGAATCCGATCCGTTTTCCTCTCACTCGCAACCAAGGTGAAAGCGTCGGCCAGCGAGTCGCGCGCTACATCGAGCAAACCATTTTCAAGACCACGGTCGCCCCCGAAGACTGCGCGGCCATCGTCGTCGAACCAATCCAGGGCGAAGGCGGTTACGTTGTTCCGCCGGCGGATTTCCTCCCCGAGCTTCGAAGAATTTGTGATGATCACGGCATCGCGCTCATAGTCGATGAAGTTCAATCGGGGATGGGCCGCACCGGAAAGCTCTGGGCGATCGAGCACTTCGGCGTAGTGCCGGACGTTATGTGCATGGCCAAGGCAATCGGAGGCGGGCTGCCACTTGGTGTCACTCTCGCGCGAGAAGAGTTGATGCGATGGCACGTCGGCGCGCACGCTTCCACATTCGGCGGCAATCCCGTGGCTATCGCCGCCGCAATGAAGACGTTCGAGATTCTCGAGAATGGCGTGATGAAGAACGCCGCCGAGATGGGCGATTACATGATGGACCGATTGCGCGAGCTCCAGGAGAAACACACGGCGATCGCGCAGGTTCGCGGACTCGGTTTGATGATCGGAGTCGAGATCGCCCGCGATCCCGAAGCTAACGAGCCGTGGACCGAGCTGCGCGACAAGATCGTAGTCGAATGCTTTAATCGCGGACTTGTGATTCAGGGCGCCGGTGAATCGGCAATCCGTTTCTCGCCGCCGCTGATAGTGAATCGCGATCAGGTAGACTTCGCGCTTGAAACGTTTGACGATGTAATCGAGAGTTGTTAATCAGCTTCGTGAGCGCGAACTCTCTGCAAGGAGGTCCGGATGAGATTACTGGCGACTGTCATTCTTCTAGTCTTGCCGCTCACAGGTCCGGCCGAAGCGACATCAGAGAAGATTCTCACGGACTCGCTCACCTTCAACGGAGCCAGGCGAAATTACTATCTGTTCGTTCCCCAAAAAGCAGGAGTCACTGCGCCGGCGCCGTTGATCGTGTTGCTGCACGGCTCGGGGAGAAACGGGCTCTCGCTGGTCGAGAAGTGGAAAGACATCGCGAGTCAGGAAGGAATCGTTCTGGTTGGACCAGATTCCGCCGACTCGGCTCAATGGGCATCACCTGTGGACGGCCCCGATTTCTTGCACGAACTTGTAGAGATGCTCAAGTCAAAGTATCTAATAAATCCACGAAGAGTCTATCTGTTTGGCCATTCGGCGGGCGCATCGTTTGCGCTTCAAATGTCTCTGCTTGAATCCGAGTATTTTGCGGCAACGGCGGTACACGCGGGAGCATTGACGCAAGAAGTCGCTTCATTCTTGATTCAGAGAGCGAAGCGCAAAATTCCCATTGCTATTCAAGTTGGAACCGAGGATCAGTTCTTTCCGCTGAAGTCGGTGCGGCACACGAGAGACGAGCTAACCAGGCAAGGCTTTTCAGTAGAACTCACAGAGATCCCCAGGCATGACCATTGGTACTACGATCTTGCGCCGAAAATTAACCGAAGCGCCTGGGAGTTCCTTAAGAAAACTGAGTTGGCGGGAGATCCACGATATGAGCAGTATCGTTTTGGAAAGTGACCTCGCCTGTGTTCGCAGTTCCGATTCATCAATAGCTGGACGCTATTCTCCGATAGAATTGAAATGATGCCGGTCTCCCAAAAAAGGCGAGAATTCTTCGTTGTTTGCCCACAGAACTCTTGTAATATGCCGCCAGTTATTTCGTCCCGGAGGCGACCAAGCGGTGAACCCTAAGGTGCGCGTTGCCGTTCGTTTTGTGGAAGACAATCTCCATCGCGATATCTATCTGGCGGAGGTAGCTCAATTAGTCAGGGTTCATTCGTCGCATTTCTGCCGTATTTTCAAGAGCGAGATCGGAATGCCGTTCATTCAATATGTGAAGCAGTGCCGAATGGTAAAAGCAAGCCGGCTCCTCAAAACGACTTTTGAACCGATCAAAGCGATAGCGTATGAAGTCGGTTACAACAATCCGGATTACTTCGAGCGTGAGTTCAAGAAAACCTGCGGCTTGACGCCATCGGAATACCGCGCGAAGCACTTCACAGATACGCGCCAGAAGTAGACGGCCGGGAGATGGTTGCTACAATTCTAAAGCGAACAGCACGTTCCTCTAGCTGTTTTTTCTTGTATGCGAGCGCGCTTTGGAAGATACTTCGCAAAGACCATCTCTTTTTGGCTTTGATCACCGAAGAGGAATCGTTGCAAGATTAGAGGTTCTCGATATGTCGCCGGCGGCTAACGGATCAGTGGCGTATGACAAAGCGCTTGTCTCAACGATAGGCTTAGTTTCGCTGTTGCTGTTGATCTTGGTTGGGGGAGCTTATTTCACTGCCAAGGTTGGATCATCATCAACGGAGCGAACGAAAAATACGGTACGGGTCAATAATCTTACGCAACACGTCCGAGTACTCCGCTCGGAATTGCGCGATAGACAAATCGAGATAGCGTTTGGTAATGGTTCTAACAGGAGCATAACAGCATTTATTATTACGTCGCCGCTACCGAACGGGGACCTTTTTTCTGTCACGGAAGAGTTCGCATATTCAGAGAGTGATACAGTCATCCGACCCGAAGGTACTTATGAAAAGGCATTCAATATGCCATCTGCCCTAAATCAACAAACTGATCTGTTGTTCACGCTGCAAACAGTCATCTTTGACGACCAAACCTTTGAGGGAGACCGACACTGGGCTCAGAAGATTGCGCAGGAGCGGCTGGGCGAGAAGGTGCAACTGACCCGCATAGTTCACTTAATAGAAAAGAAGCTCCAATTATCCGATTTTGACTTACAGGCGAGCTTCAGTCGCGGCTGGCGAGAAGAAATCGAGAAGGCATTGGACACGTCCGGTTCAGACTTCAAAGATGCGGTCAAGAGATCCAGTCGAGAATTGGCAAGACGAGGAATCGTTGACGACAAGATTTCAGAGGAGTTGGAACGCGGAACAAAAACAGCCGGAGAGGCGATTCTGCGAAACCTCCAAGGACTTCAAGAAAAGCAACCGAACGACGGCCTGCGACAAAAATTGACAAGTGTTAGCGAGCAGTATCAAAAGATAATCAAAAGGATTTAGACCCGAATCGCAGACGTGTTTGGGTCTTTATGAAGCACTAACCCGTGTTTTGATCCCACCTGCAGACTGGAGGAACCATGAAAAAGAGTGGTTTGGCTTATTCTCCTAGTGAGCCTGTGTGGCGAACGTGCCTGGGCAGACTGTATGCCGAGCTATTCGAATTCGGGCGAAACATATTCTCCGTGCTTCGTTTTGCACAAGGAGGTCCATTGGTTCATTTACTGGCCAGACGGCTACGCTGATTCGATCGATCCAAGTGGTGATGGACAGTGTGGAACTAGTTATGATTGCTGCAATGCAAATCCGATAACGGTAGAGTGTTGGCCGACGTTCTCCTCCGCTCCAACAACAACCCAAAGTGGGACTTGGAGCCAAATTGTGGGAAATAGAACTACGAGGTATTCTTTTGACGTTTCTTGCGCAGGTTGCAGTTCTGTGACTCAGGTTTCGTGCATCGAGCCTTCAAGGAGCACGTATACGATTTCTCATACTTGTGATTTCGGTAGCGGCGGCGGATGCGATGATCTCATATGCCCCGTCAATTACGAAGTGGTGGGCTGCCGATGTCAGTGCCTCACGTCTCCTATTCTCATTGATATCTCGGGCAACGGTTTTGATTTAACAGGCGTGGAGTCTGGAGTGCCATTCGACCTGGACTCCGATGGTTCCAGAGAGACGGTATCTTGGACTTCAGTCGGTTCTGATGATGCCTGGCTGGCTTTGGATCGAAACGGCAATGGCGTCGTTGATAACGGCACCGAGCTATTCGGTAACTTCACGCCTCAGCCACCATCGGCTAGTCCGAACGGCTTTATTGGCCTGGCTGAATTTGACAAAGCTGCAAACGGTGGAAACAGCGACGGGGTGATAGATAGCCGCGATTCTATCTTTCGGTCACTGCGGCTCTGGCAAGACATAAACCACAACGCTATTTCTGAGCCGGGAGAGCTTCATACTTTGCCGGGGCTTGGAGTCTCCACGCTCAGTCTTAATTACAAAGAGTCCAAACGAGCTGATCGGTATGGCAACAGTTTTCGGTATCGAGCGAAGGTGTATGACGTTCACGGCACTCACATCGCGCGCTGGGCGTGGGATGTATTCCTGGTGTTATCGCATGAATAAGAAATAACGTTGTTCCCTTCATGCGCAAATCACTTGACCATTACTCACGCAATTACTCCTTGATCTGCAGTCTTTGAATGCTCACTGTGTGTCCCGTACGCTCATCAATCTCAACCACCACACCATGCAGTCGAGCGTTCTCGCTCGCAGTGTGATAACGAATCGGCAGGCCTCGCACGAAACGCGAGATCACCAACTGAGACTCGACCCCGATCACGCTGTCGTAAGGCCCGGTCATTCCGAGATCAGTTATGTAAGCCGTGCCGCCCGGCAGTATCTGCTCGTCCGCAGTCTGGACGTGCGTATGCGTTCCAACAACCGCCGAGACTTTTCCGTCCAGATAACGGCCCACCGCCTGCTTCTCAGAAGTCGCCTCAGCGTGGACATCCACGATGATCACCGATGCGCGATTGCCGATCTCGGTCAACAAACGATCGGCGGCTCTGAACGGACAATCGGTCGGCGGCATGAAAATGCGCCCCTGAATATTGATCACCGCCACTTGAGTGCCCGACGTAGTGGAGCCAAGCCACAGCCCGCGACCCGGCGCGTCGGGCGCGTAGTTCGCCGGGCGCAGCAGACGCGGTTGTTTCTCGATATACCCGATGACTTCTTTCTTATCGAATATGTGATTGCCCGAAGTCATCACGTCAACGCCGGCGGCAAGAATCTCATCGCCGACTTTGGGAATTAAGCCGGCGCCTTCGGCGGCGTTTTCGACGTTGGCAATAACGAACTCGGCCTCGTGTTGATCTTTTAAGCTCTTTAGCGTAGCGGTCAGGACTGCTCGGCCCGGCTTGCCGACGATATCGCCAATTATGATGACCTTCATTTATCCTCCGACGTTCAATTAAAGCACGAAACCTCCGCCCCTACTACTAAACGCGAGTTGCTCGTTTCCACTGCGATGATATAATCCGCCTTCGGGCTCGGCTCCGCCCGCAAGCAGGAACGAATCTTGATTTCGAAGAGGCTTCCGGATGCGTCGAATTTGGATTTGTGTTCTAAGTCTGACGATGTTGCTGGCGCTGGTTAGCGCGGACGCGTTTGCGGCAAAGAGGTCGCGCGGCGCGTCTTCTCGCGCGAAGGCTAAGCGAGCGTCAAAAGATAAGCACGCATCGGCGAAGCTTTCGCGACGTGACAGACGAGAGCGTGGCCGCGTCGCAATTCGAGGCAAGCGAGGCCGCCGTCTTGCGCGGTCGCGTCGAGGACGTCGCCGCACCGAGTACGTCCAAGCCATAGTTGACCCGGTCACGCCGCGCCCGTCGTCCGGAATCTCATCGGAACGCGCAACCGAAATTCAAAACGCATTGATCAAAGCTGGATACATGGACGGCCCGGCTTCGGGGCAGTATGACGAAGTTACGATTGAGGCAATGAAAGACTTTCAAGCGAAAAACAAAATGCCGGTTACCGGATTACCATCGGCTCCGGCGCTCAAAAAACTGGGTGTCCCGAAACGCAGCGGCGATGGTTACGCCATGCCGGTTAACAGAGTAAGCGCATCAGAAAAGAAGCAGTCTCCTGAGTGATGAACGACGTTTCGAGAGTCCGGTTTTTATTTGTCACGCTGGTCCGAGTTTGAGTTATAATGGCGCCCGAATTCGCCCCGGGTAGTGGGAGAAGTTGGAACTGGTTGGCCTCCCCCTCAGTTCGAAAGAGAAGACAAAAAGGGTTGTATCGGATATGGAGGACGACTACTTCATAGAACGGCTGCGAGCACAGGAGGACGAGATCCAGTCCCTTCGCGCGACGATCGAGACCGCGCGTCAACGCGGTAACAAGAAGCTCATTGGTATCTCGCGCAAGCGGTTGGAATTGGCCCTCCACCTGCGCGAGATGTATCTACGGATGATCAAGCGCGACGGTGTTCAAAGTCAGGCGTAACCTGCAAATTCCGACGCTGGCGAATGTGGCCTTTATTGCGTTTCGGTTTCAGGGCCGAGGATTGCTGTGTCATCTTCCGCCTCCGATCCTGAGTCGCAAACCGGCGCTGAAGTTCAACCGGTAAGCGGGAAAGCCACGCACCTCTTCGTATTTCCGGTTCAGCAGATTTTCCACGCGAGCGAACATGCTCAAAAAGCGGGTTAGGTGAAACGACCCAGCGGTGTTTAGCTTTGCATATCCCTCGCTGACGATAGGCTGCCCCGACAGATCAAACCTCGCTCCGGTTAGCGGATCGATATCCCGCCGTTCGCCGGCGAATGATCCGTCGAGAATCAGATCGTATCGGGCCTCAACCCAGGCGACTTCGAGCGAACCGGAGTGGCGCGGCCTTCTCAGCAACGGCAGTCCCACTTCCCTGTTCGTTCCGTCGAATGCGCGATCCAGCCTCGATCGAAGAAATGTGTAGTTCGACGTCACGCGCAGTTGGCGCATGGGGCGCGCCGAGGCAGTCAACTCAGCGCCTCTCGCCGATGCGCGATCGAAGTTGATGAAATTCGTCAACACGCCGCCGGGCAGCTTGATCGGACCAAAGGTCAGCGGGTCAAACTGGAAGACAATCAAATCGCGAAAGCGGTTCTCGAAATAGGTCAGATCTATGCTCACTCTTCGATTGAAGAACTCCTGAACCGCACCCGCGTCAAAGCTGCGCGCGCGTTCCGGCTTCAGGTTGGGATTCCCGAGGAAGAAGGTGTTTGGGCTGAACGCCTCGTGCATTTCCGCTTCCTTGATTCCGGTTCCGAAGCTGGCTTTCAATCTCGTCGCTCCGGCCGCGAGGCCCGCCTTGTGGCGGCGCGCCAAAAACGAAACGGCAACGCTTGGGTTTGCGCTTACTCCGAACCCGACCTCACCCGCCGGCGCCGTCGAACCAAGTGTGCTCAATGCTGCTTTCAGATCGGCCGGTACTTTCGCCGTGTTCCGCTCGACACGAACACCAGCCGTAACAAAAAACCGCTCGCGCCACGCAGCCTGATCCTGAAGATACACACCGAGGTTGTTTCTCTTCGGCGAGACTCGCCCGCTGAACTCGTCATCGAAAACGGCTGACTCCTGCTCGAACTCAATTCCTGCCGTAAGGATGTTTGAATTCCCAAGCGTCGCGATCGACTGGTAGTGCACGCCCGCCCTTTTCTGATGCTCTCGAAAGTCAAACACCGAGTCAGGGAAAAATGAAAACGGCGGCAACGGCGGGCGATCGGGTTTGGTCAAGTCCTCGGCGACCGGGTCGAAACTGTGCCTTGAAAACTCGGAATAGATGAAACGCGCGGACTGCTGCCAGCGAAAAGTCGTTTGATGCTCGAACGTCGCCGCTGATGAAAGCGCGTGACGCTCCTGTCGTTGATCTGGATCAGCAAACAGTGCGCTCGTGGGACCGGGAACACCAACGGTATCACTGCCCCAATGCGATATAACTCGCAGACTCGAGCTGGGTGAAAGCTGAAACCCCAGGTTCTGGGACGCTGTCCGGTTGGTGTAGTCGTTATTCTCAAAGCGGCCGTCGCTGGTTTGGAAGCCGAAACTTCCCGAGTAGTCAAACCACCTTGCGAGCCCCGATAACTGCGCGGTTTCGCGATGATGATCAAAGCTCCCGCCTTCGCCTGACAACTCTAATTCGGGAATCGCTGTCGAGCCGCGCCGAGTCATAAGCTGAATGACACTGGTCATCGCATCCGACCCAAACAGCGCGCTGCGCGGACCTCGCACTACTTCGACGCGATCGAGGTTCTCCGGCGTGAGCGCCGCAAAATCAAACAAGCCTCCCGCTTCGTTCACAGCCACGCCGTCGATCAGGACTTTGTTGTAATCCGATTCGCCCCCGCGAACGAAGATACTGGTCAGGCCGCCGCGGCCTCCGGTTTGAACGACGCTGAAACCCGGAACACTTCGCAGCGATTCTGACAGCACGGGCACGTTCGACCTGAGAAGATCCTCACGGGCAATGATCGATATCGCTCCGCCGGACTCGTTCGTCGAAGTTGCTGTTCGAGTAGCCGAAACCACTATGTGATCTGACACCGCGGCGATGTCCAATCGCACCGCGACGGTCTGGCTTTTTCCGCCGCTCACATCGACCTTTACTTCCTGAGTCTGCGAGAATCCGATGGCTTCAACCACGAGCGAGTAGTTACCCGGCTCGACGCCGGCAAAAATGAAATGGCCTTCATCATCAGAGGTCGCCGTGTAAGCAATCACACCGGCGCCCCGGCGCAGCAACACTCGCGCGCTGGAGATTTTCGCGCCTGCCGGATCCACCACCGTTCCCTCGACGCGGCCAGGCGCGGCGGCGTGACCGGAAGTTCCCAGCATCAGCGCAACAAGCAAGAGTAGCGACAGACGAACGCGGTAAGACGAATACAGAGTTTGTGAGCGTCTTGAAGAATCTTCTTCGAGATAAGTAGTGAAACGAGTTGGACTAGAGGCAGCGATGATTCGATCAAACATTGGAACTCTCCTTTTCCACGAAAGAGTTATTTCCGCGGATCGCCTTGCGGGTATCCTGACTCAGCGCCAATTTAGTCCTTAGTCCGTGGTCCGTAGTCATCAGTCCGTGGCTCTCAACCTGGTATTCCAAATCACGAGCTACGGACTACTGACTACGGACTACGGACCAAAACCTTCCTACGCCAACGCCTTCCCGCCAGCAATGGCAGTGGCTTACCTGTCGGCTTCGTTGCGCATGACAGTTGCGGGACAGTGGCGGACTTACACCGCACTTCCCCGCGAGAACGATCCATATTGACAAAGAGCTTTACACTGAACGCAACATCTGACTCGCGCGCGGGGCGATCAAGGTGATTCTCGGCGCGCCGCTCGCCGGGTTTACATCAACCATCAAATCGGTGTCGAAGACGGTTCGCAACAAACTCTCGGTCATCACCTCGCGAGGCGAGCCGCCGGCCTCGATTTCGCCGGCCTTCATCAGCAACACGCTGGTTGCGAATTCCGCGGCGAGGTTGAGCTCGTGAGTTACAACGATTCCAATTGTGCCTTCATCAACGGTCAGCCGTTTGACCACCTCAAACATCTTCACCTGGTGAGCTATGTCGAGATTTGCGACCGGCTCGTCCAGGACAAGAATCTCTGGCCGCACCGCCAATGCGCGGGCGAGCATCACGCGCTGGCGCTCGCCACCCGACAACTCGGTCACCGGGCGCGCTGCAAGCTCGGTCGTTTCCGTGAGTTCCATTGCGCGCTCGGCTTCACGCACGTCACGCTGGCTTTCAAAACCGATCAGCCGGTTTTGCGCGAACCTGCCTTGCAGCACGAACTCCATAACGGTCAGAGGAAATCGAATCGCGGATTCCTGAGCGACGTATCCGATCAGTTGCGCAGATTGCCTGCGCGTCATAGACGCCCGGCTTCGGCCCTCGATAAACACCGAACCTCGCTCGGGTGTAAGGATTCCCACGATTATTTTGATAAGAGTGCTTTTCCCCGATCCGTTCGGTCCAAGCACCGCAAGCAGTTGCCCCCTCGCAACCTCAACTGAAGCGCCCGTGAGCACCGGCTTCGAGTACCTGAAATGAACGTCCTTTACTTCAAGCATTGGTGTTCAACTCGTTCGCCGCAGCAGATAGATAAACACAGGCGCGCCGACAAGCGCTGTGACGACTCCGATGTTCAACTCGCGCGGCGCAATCACGGTTCTCGCCAGCGTATCGGCAAGCATCAGAAAAGTAGCCCCGGCCACCGCCGACGCTGGAATCACCAGGCGATTATCGCTGCCACCCGCGAGCCTCACAGCGTGAGGGATGATCAATCCGACAAACCCGATTGCTCCGCTCACGGCGACAGCGGCGCCTGTGAGCAATGACGCAGCCAGATAGACAATCAACTTCACTCGTTGTGTTTCCACGCCCAGAACCAGCGCGTCTTCTTCGCCGGTCATCATCAGGTTCAGGCCTCGAGCGTTCAGGTAGATTGCGGCGATGCCTGTCAGAACAAACAGCGCAACCACGGGGAGCAGCCGCGTCTCGCCGCTCATATCGCCGATCAACCACGAGAGCACGCTTCGCTGGCGCGCACCCGCCGTCGTGACCAGGAAGATGACGATCGAAGACAACAGCGCGTTGATGATCACACCCGCAAGGATCAGCCTCTCAGCTCCGCCGCCCTGACGGTGCTGACCCAGGATATAGACTATTGCGATCGTCGCAGCCGCGCCCACGAATGCGGCCACCGGCCTGCTTACCGGAAGCGCGTCGGTGAAAATCGTCGCCGTTATCGCCCCAAGCGCAGCGCCGCTCGAGACTCCGAGGATTCCGGGATCGGCGAGCGGATTTCTCAACAACGCCTGATAAGCCGCGCCCGCAACCGCAAGGGCAGCTCCGACTGTTATGGCCATCAAAACTCGCGGCAACCGGATACTGGCGACAATCATAGCGTGCTCCGGGGACGCACTTGAAATCCGTCCTGTCAATCTAGCGGCGATCACATCGGCGACGGTTCCCAGTTCAATCCGCTCACTGCCGATCGCCAGCGAAAAGACGCCGACGATCAATAGCAATGTCAGCAATACTGAGATCGTGATGAGCAGCCGCCGCGCAGTCAGACGCTTCGGCAATCGCCCGCGAACGCTGGCTACTTTCGACATCGCGGTTCTGGTCGTCATTGCCAGCTCACTTCCGGATGGATCTTGATTGCCATCTGTTCGAGGCCGTCGACAATACGCGGACCCGGCCGCGAAACCAGATCGTCGTCGAGGTGATAGACGCGGTTGGCGCGGCCCGCCGGCGTTTGCTTCAACCTTTCGGGTAATTGCTTCTCGTCGAACTGAACAAAGATCACCTCGGGTTGTTTCGCGACTGCCGTTTCCATGCTGTATTGGGGATACTCGCCTCCGGCCTCGGTTGAGATAGAACGTCCGCCCGCGCGCGTGATCAGGTCGTCCATGAAGGTTCCACCGCCGACTGTAATCAAAGGCTCAGTTCCGAGAAGGAAGAGAACTCGCGGGCGCTCGGCGGATGCGAGTGACGAATCTACTCGGTCGATACGTGCGCGCATATCCGAAACCAATTTGCGCGCGCGGTCTTCAGCGCCCACCAATATCCCCATCGAGGTGATTGATTGAAGCACCTGGTCAAGATTGCGAGGATTGCTTATGTAGACGGGAATTCCGAGGCCTTCGAGATTCTGGATGTATTGCTCGAGTTGGCTCGATGTGGAGACGATCACCAGATCCGCTTTTATCCCGACTATTCTTTCGATATTCGGTTTGAGCGTATCTCCAACCTTTTCCTTGAGTGTCGCTTCGGGCGGATAGTCGCAATATGAAGTCACTCCGGCAACGCGACCGCCGACGCCCAAGGCAAACAGCGCCTCGGTGATCGAAGGAGCGAGCGAGACGATGCGCCCGGCATGCTCGGGAATAATGATAGTGCGGCCAAGTTCATCGACAATGGTTCGCGAGGATTCATGTATTGATCGATCCGGCGAGCAAGCCACAAGCGCACAAGCGAGCGCGAGTACGAAAGACGCGAGTCGGTGACGACCGGCGGCCTTGCCGTGTGATTTGAATTGTCGTGCTTCGCTCAAAGAAAAGCTCCCGCGACCCGTTTCCGCGCAGGGTCCAGCAGGAGCTGATTCGGCTTGAGCTCTCGCCGCACCCTCTCTCGCGGAAGGCAAAAGGCAAATGCTGCGGGCAGGTCTCCTGGCTTAGTCTCGCAGACGCGGTAGTCGCGTCTGTCGCCGTCCGCCTCCCCGATCAGGATCAGTGGCGATAGCCGACGACTTCGAGAGCATCACAGTGGCGGGACCGCGCGGGATTCTCACCCGCTTCCCTATTCTCCCCGATTCAACTCGGGGCACCCGAAGCTCATTACTTTGATGTGAAAGATCTGATCGAAGCAGCAAGCTAGCACGCCCGTTGCGGGCACGTCAATTTGCTCGAGAACGGTGTTGGTCGTTTCCATTGCCCGACCAGCCCGGAAGACCACACAAAACTTCAATTCTTGTTACCGCGGATCGTAGCTTCAGATACCTGGCGGTTTGTGCGCCGAGCCAAAATCATCGTTAAGTGTTGACATCGAGACAAGCACTATGTTGGAATGCCAATCCCGAAGCTTCTAAGCCCCTTGAGCGTTGATTTTCAGAATCAGCAGTGAGTTACTGTTGTTAAGCTTCGGCCTGTTGCCCGCGGTCAGCACCTCGCGGCTTGCCCGGCAACATCGCAGGCCTCTCGCGAATTGATCGATAGAATCCTTGAAACCACCATTGACTGTCAGTGACAAGAAGCGATGCTGAAGAGTTGGCTCCCTTCATCTATTGGAGATTCGAGCCGCGTTGAGCGTGTGGGAACGCGTCAAGTCCGTGAACAATGTTCAAGCTTGCCGAGGTTTCGAAGGGTAAGCCGTAAACGAGCTCTCCCGACGGAGACAAGTATGAAACGCGCTTTCACACTATACGGGATCAAATCCCTTTTTCTTCTCCCCGCCTTTTTCATCCTCACTCAAACTTCCTTCGCGACGACGGCTGTTCGGCCAAGCGATGATGACCTTAATATCGGCGCTCGCGCCATCGTA